>OBEQ011123362.1_pt1 | contig 81669 bp, 74 predicted proteins | sample 1670901 | NCBI WGS metagenome assembly OBEQ01 (sample SAMEA104232315, study PRJEB22302) | groundwater metagenome | biome: forest; feature: aquifer; material: groundwater | place: USA | collected 2011-08-07 | depth 5.4 m | reverse complement strand
TGGGGGAGCGGAAAAGCCGTGAGGCAATTTGTTTTTGCTCCGGATGTGGCAAGAGTTCTTCTGAAAGCCTTGGATTTTTTTAAAGGCCCCGATACGGTGATTGTGGCCGCCGATTCCGGAATGACGATTGCTGACCTGGCAAAACAGATTGCAAAAGCAGTTGGTTTTAAAGGCCCCCTCGTTTTCAATCCCGACATGCCCGAGGGACAGCCGGTGAAGGTGATTCAAAGCCGCCGGTTTACCGAGGAATTTCCCGGTTTCAAGTTTACGCCGCTTGAAGAAGGATTAAAGATAACAACCGAATGGTTTTCCGAGCAGAATGTCTCAATCGGAACTTCAAATTTTTGATATATTTATGGCGCATTTTGGCATAGAATCAGCTTCAATTTTGGGCCAAAAAGCCGTCAATATATACAGTAGATATCGTCCTCCTTTATGATTATTAGCCGTACTCCCTTTCGGGTATCTTTTTTTGGCGGCGGAACCGATTATCCGGTTTGGTATCAAGACCATGGCGGCTCGGTTCTGGCGACCACCATCGATAAATATTGTTACATCACCTGCCGGTATCTCCCTCCATTTTTCGAGCACAAAACGAGAATCGCTTATTCCAAGATCGAGCGAGTAAAATCCAATAACGAAATTGAACACCCTGCGGTTCGGGGAGTTCTTACCTATCTGAAGATGGACGAGGGAGTTGAAATTCACCACGACGGCGATCTTCCCGCTCGCACCGGACTCGGCTCTAGTTCGGCCTTTACGGTGGGACTGCTTCATGCGCTGAAGGCCCTCAAGCAAACCATGGTTACAAAAATGGAGCTGGCGCGCGAAGCGATTAAAATTGAGCAAGAAATTTTAAAAGAAAATGTGGGGTGCCAGGATCAAGTCATGGCGGCCCATGGCGGTCTTTGCCGGGTGGATTTTTTAAAAAATCACAGCATTCAAGTCACCCCTATCATTTTGGAACTTTCACGACTCAAAGAATTTCAGGACCACCTTCTTCTTTATTTCACCGGTTTTTCCAGAACAGCTTCCGAGATTGCCGGGGAACAGATCGGAGTCACCAAGGATCGCAAAACTGAACTTCAGGCCATGTACCAGATGGTAGAAGAAGGAATGTCGATTTTGGCCCGGGGCGGTGATCTGGCCGATTTCGGACTCCTCCTTCACGAGACTTGGAAAATAAAACGAAGTCTCACCTCCAAAATTTCCTCCCGAATGATTGATGAAATTTATGAGGCAGCGCGCAAGGCGGGAGCGATCGGCGGCAAGCTTTTGGGAGCGGGCGGGGGAGGGTTCATGTTGCTTTTTGCAAAACCAGAAAACCATTCCCGCATCAATGACGCTCTGCGGGGATTCCTTCGCGTTCCCTTTTCTTTTGAGAGCACAGGAAGTCAAATTATCTTCTACCAGCCGAGTGAGTTGATCGATCGGGATTATCCCGGTGAATTTCTAGCAGATCAATTAAAAGCGAATGGAGATTTTCAACCCGAGCATGCAAGCGTTCGGCCGAAAAACTAAATGAAGAATAAGCTCGACGTCCTTTTTGTAAACCCGGGCAATCGAAAACAAGTTTATCAGGACCTCGGGGATGAGTTCTGTGCGATTGAGCCGCCTGCCTTCGCCGGACTTTTTGCCACTTATCTAAGACGCAAAGGTTTGGGGGTCGCAATCCTAGATGCTCCAAGCTCCGGCCTGGATTCGGAGCGGGTCGCAGAAATTATCACTCAGGATTACTCTCCTTCTTTAATGGTGATGGTGGTCTACGGATACCAGCCCTCGGCATCGACGCAGAACATGACGGCAGCCGGCGAAATCTGCACGTTAGTCAAAGAAAGAAATCCGGAAATAAAAATCTTAATCACGGGTACTCATCCCGCGGCTTTGCCCGAACGCACGATGAAGGAAGAGAGCGTTGATTTTGTCTGCGACCGCGAAGGGCCCGATACGATTCTCCAAACCGTTCAGGCAATCAAATCAGGAACCAATGATTTTTCCAAGATTCCGAGTTTGTGGTGGCGGGCCCAAGACGGCTCGATTCAAGCTAACCGTCCGGGTGATTTGATTGATCATATTGACGAAGAAATGCCCGGCATTGCGTGGGATCTTCTTCCGATGGACCGTTACCGCGCCCATAACTGGCATTGTTTTGATCATATCAATGAACGCTCTCCTTACGCGTCGATGCACACCACTTTGGGCTGTCCCTACCGCTGCACTTTTTGCTGTATCAATGCTCCTTTTGGCAAACCTTCTTACCGGCTTTGGCATCCCGATACGGTGATTCAAGAAATTGACACTCTAGTCACAAAATACGGCGTCAAAAATATAAAATTTGTCGATGAGATGTTTGTTTTAAACGAAAGTCATGTGATCGGCATCTGCGACCGGATTATCGAGAGGGGCTATGACCTGAATATTTGGGCCTATGCGCGGGTCGATACCGTAAAAGATGAATTTTTAGAAAAACTCAAACGGGCGGGATTTAATTGGCTGGCCCTCGGGATTGAGAGCGGAAGCAAACACGTCCGCGACGGCGCCCTGAAAAAATTTGCTGACCAGGATGTGATTCACACGGTGCGAAAGATTCAAAATGCGGGAATCTATGTGCTCGGAAATTTCATCTTTGGCTTGCCGGACGATACTTTGGAATCGATGGGAGAAACCTTAGATTTAGCAGTGGAGCTTAATTGCGAATTTGCCAATTTTTATAGCGCCATGGCGTATCCGGGTTCCAAACTCTACGGCATGGCCCTCGAAAAAGACTGGCCTTTGCCGGAGAAGTGGCATCATTACTCCCAGCATGGTTACGAAACCCTGCCTCTTCCCACGGATCATTTATCCGCCGCAGAAGTGCTGCGATTTCGCGACGAGGCCTTCACCCGCTATTTTACGGGAGGGCGTTATCTTGACATGTTACGAAAAAAATTCGGCCAAGAAGTTGTCGCTCATACTCAACGGATGACAAAAATCCGGCTTAAAAGAAAATTGCTGGAATCTCGCCAAGGAGCCGAAGTTTTTTAACATGGCAAAACGCCGGGTCTATTTCAACGAATTTAATGTGTTGATGCAGAAGGCGGCCTACCTTCCTTTGGTTTCCGGTTTATTACGCGCCTATGCCGAAATGTCCGAAGAGTTAAAAGCGAGTTACGAGTTCATGCCTTTTCTTTTTCATCGGGACAGTTCGGACAAGATTCTTTCTTATTATAAGGACCCGGCCGTAGCGGCGTTTTCAGTTTCCATGTGGAATGAACAGCTCAACTTGAAAGTAGCCGAACGGGTAAAACAACTTTATCCCGATTGTCTCATTGTCTTCGGCGGCCCCCACGTGCCTCACAAAGCCGACGACTATTTCAAACAATTTCCTTTTATCGATATAGGCGTTCGCGGTGAAGGAGAAGAGGCCTTCTCAGAAATTCTGACCCGGCTTCTCACCTCGCGTGAGTTCAGCGGCATTACGGGTATTTCATGGAAAGATCCTGCTACCGGAACTTGCGTGCACAACGCGGGAGAGCGTCCGCAGTCTCGCGATCTCGATGTTTATCCCTCTCCTTATTTAGAAGGGCTCTTTGAGGAACTCACCGCTAGCCGGCAGGATATGGACTTTCAGGCAATCATTGAGACGAACCGGGGCTGCCCTTTCCTTTGCACCTTTTGCTTTTGGGGACAAGGGGGTCTCAGCCGAAGGTACCGTTATCATGGAATTGACCGCGTGGCGCGGGAACTCGAATGGTGCGCGAAACACCAGATCCGGTATGTTTTTAATGCCGATTCGAATTTCGGAATGCATGAAAGGGATCTTGAGATTACCCAAATTCTAGTGGACACAAAAAAGAGATTTGGTTATCCGGAAAAATTCCGAACCTGTTTCGGAAAAAATACGGATGATAAAATTTACAACATCGCCATGCTCCTTCATCAAAATGAGTTGGAAAAGGGGATCACCTTGGCACGTCAGAGCAACGACGAACCCACCCTTCGTAATATCAAACGTCAAAACATCAAGCTTTCGACCTATCGGAACCTTCAAGTCCGGTTCAATGAAGGAAACGTGCCGGTTTACGCTGAATTAATCTTGGGTCTCCCGGGGGAAAATTATCAAACGTGGATTGCGGGAATTGAAGAATTGCTGGAATCGGGTCTCAAAAATCAGGTTTTTGTTTATCAGTGCGAAGTTTATCCCAATACCGAATTGGCGGATCCGGAATACATGAAAAAATTTGGCATTGTCACCCAACGTATTCAGCTGACCGAGATTCACGGGGCCGTTCGGGGAGAAGGTCTTGTGCCGGAATATCAAGATATCGTCATCAAAACGGATAGCATGCCTACCGCCGAATGGCGAAAAATGTGCATTTTGTCATGGGTGACCATGGTGCTGCACAGTTTGAAGACCGGATTTTTTATTCTTGCCTATTTGGTCGACCGTTTTCACATCCGTCATACAGATTTTATTCGGTATATCAGCGAGACACAAATGCCGTTGGGAACGAGTTCGATCCTGCGTGAAGAATTAGCTCATTTTAATCAACAGCTCGATCGGCTCTTGCAAGGTCACGGAAGGGGACATGAGATGTCCGGTTATGGAAATATTTATTGGGACGAGGAAGAGGCAAGTTTTCTCAGAATTTCTGAAAGACTTGACCCATTTTACGACGAAATGTTGGTTCTTCTGAAACATTTTTTGAGTGAGAAGGAAATTGCCTATGACGTTGAAGAGTTAGCCGAGGTCATTCAATATCAAAAAATGCGGATTCCCTCTGTTATTCCTTCTCCTACGAGAGAATGGGCTTTTAATTTCAATTTTCCCGAATATTTTGAAACCCGGTTTCATTCCGAACCTGTTCCTTTGAAGGCAAAACAACAAGTTCTCACCGTTCAGCCCAAAGATTATGAGGGGGACAAAAAAAGATACGCCCGGGAAACCATTCTCTGGGGACGCAAGAGCGGGACGATGTTGACAAAAATCAGCTGGCGTGATGAAGTGCCCGAAATAGCCATCCGATGAATCCAATTGCAGAACGAATGTACGCCCCAAAACCTGTCACTCCTGACACAGAAGTAAGAGCCGGTGTTGCTGTTGTCATTTTGGATAAAGAGGGTCGAATCCTTCTGGAGAAACGGACCGATAATGGGATGTGGGGGCTTCCGGGAGGAAAGATTGAACCCTCGGAATCAATCCGTGAGGCGGCGCTTCGCGAAATCAAAGAAGAAACGGGATTGGACATAGAAATTACAAAACTCATCGGAGTTTATTCTGAGCCTTCAGGGCAACGCATTGTCACTTATCCGAACAGCGAAGATGTCTGTCATCTGATTGATATCATCTTGGAGGGCAAACCCTTATCTGGTTCCCTCGCTTTAAGTCCGGAGAGTGAAGAACTTCGATTTTTTGATCCCCAAGCCCTTCCTAAGGATATTGTCCCGCCCGCTTTAATGCCTTTGCGTGACGCGATCAATAAAAGTTATAGTCAAATCCGATAATTTTTTTAATAAGCCCCAGTGAATCCTTCCGTTACCCTTCTCATTCCCACCTTGAACGAGTTTGAAGCGATGCAAATCATCATGCCTCGAGTCAAAAAAGAATGGGTGGATCAAATCTTAATAGTCGATGGCCAATCGGCCGATGGCACGATTGAATACGCACACCGACAGGGTTATGAAGTTTGCATTCAAAAGGGGGAAGGAATACGGAGCGCCTACCAAGAAGCGTGGCCATTAATCCGAGGAGAAATTGTGGTGACTTTTAGTCCGGATGGCAATTGTATCCCCGAGTTAATTCCTCAGCTCATTAATAAAATGAAAGAAGGCTACGACATGGTGGTGGCTTCGCGTTATTTCGGCGGGGCAAAGAGTGAAGATGACAGCTGGCTTACAAAATTCGGGAATTGGTTTTGTACTCAAGTGCTGGTGAATGGTCTCCACGGAGCTAATTACACGGATGCGATGGGAATGTACCGGGCCTACCGGACTCGGCTCTTTTATGATTTGGATATCGATAAAGACGAAAGTTATGCAACCGAGAAACTGTGGTTAACGCACATCGGATGCGAACCGCTTTTATCAACCCGAGCGGCGAAGCGTAAACTGAAAGTGGCAGAAATCGCCGGGGATGAGCCGCAGCGGATCGGGGGACGGACAAAACTTAAATTATTTCAATGGGGCGGGGCTCTTTTTACCCAGGTGATTCGCGAACTTTGGTATTGGAAGTGATTGATCCCACTGTCGGAAAATGTTATAAAAAAGCGACCCTCTAAACCAATGAAAGCGAAAAAGTCTCGAAGCTTTTTAAAAAGTTCGACAAAAGAAACGTTGGCAGCGTTTGGGTTTTTGGCGCCCAACCTCATTGGCTTCCTGGTGTTTACTTCGTTGCCCGTCTTTGCCTCGCTGGGTCTTAGCTTTGTTCGCTGGGACCTTTTTTCGCCTCCGCAGTTTGCCGGTTTCGATAATTTTATCCGACTCTTTCGAGATCCGAGTTTTTGGAAATATTGTTGGAACACCGTCTATTTGATGGTTTCGATTCCGCTGAGCATGACGGGATCCCTTCTTTTGGCCCTTGCCTTGAACCAAAAACTGAAAGGGATTGTTTTTTTTCGCACGGTTTATTTTCTTCCGACTATTTGTTCGGGAGTCGCAATCTTCATGTTGTGGCGGCTCCTTTACAATGCGGATTTCGGATTTTTCAATATGATGATTGCCAAGACCGGAGAAATTTTCCATTTATCGCTGAAAGGTCCGAATTGGTTGACGGATGAAGCTTGGGCCAAGCCCGCCCTGATCATCATGAGCGTCTGGCAATCGGTGGGGGGCTACAACATGATTCTCTACTTGGCGGCGTTGCAAGGGGTCCCGCGCGAGCTTTATGAAGCCGCCGAAATTGACGGTGCGAATTCCTGGCAGAAATTTTGGAACGTCACCTGGCCCCAAATTTCGCCCACCACCTTTTTGATTGCAACCATGTCGATCATCGGGGGTTTCCAATCAGGATTTGATCCTGCTTTTATCATGACGGGAGGCGGTCCGAACGGCTCCACTACGACTATCATGTATTACATTTATAATAATGCCTTTCAGTGGTATCAGATGGGCTATGCCGCCGCACTTGCCTGGGTTCTTTTTCTGATCATTTTCGCCCTCACGCTGATCAAATGGAAAACTTTCGGTAAAGCGGTTTATTACTATTAAATAAAGGACAAAAATGGCACGGGAACTGAGCGTTCAACAATTAAAAGACCGGGCGCACGCAAAAGTTTGGATTCAGAAAATCGTTGCCTACATTTTTTTGAGTGTAGGTGCGGTGGCGATGATTGCCCCTTTTCTCTGGATGGTGACCACCTCTTTGAAGGAGCCGGGTTCGCTTTTTTCTTATAATGAGCCCTGGTGGAAGGACTGGATCCCAACCCAGTTTGTTTGGCAGAATTACGTTCAGGCATGGAAGGCCGTTCCCTTTCTTCGTTTTTACCTCAACTCGCTTTTCGTCAGCTTTTGGGTGACGGTTGCGCAGGTGATAACGAGTGCCATGGCCGCTTACGCTTTCGCCCGCCTTCAATTTCCGGGACGGGACAAAATATTTTTTGGTTATCTCGCCCCGATGATGGTTCCGGGAGCCGTGACCATGATCCCTGTTTTTATTTTGCTGCGCTCCCTCGGCTGGGTAGATACTTATAAAGCCGTGATCCTTCCGGGCGCCTTTACGGCCTACGGCACCTTTCTTCTGCGGCAATTTTTTCTGACCCTTCCCAAAGAATTGGAAGATGCCGCGAAAATCGACGGCTGTTCCTATTTCGGGATTTTTTGGAAAATCATCCTGCCGCTTTCCAAACCAGCCCTCGCCACATTAACAACCTTCACGTTCTTGGGTTCCTGGCTCAATTTTATGTGGCCCCTCATCGTTTTGAATACCCACGAAAAATTTACGCTACCCGTTGGGCTCGCTTATTTTCAAAGCCTTCATACGACGAATTGGACCCTTCTTATGGCGGGCTCACTCATGATGGTCCTGCCGATCCTCATCGTCTTCATCGTCAATCAGCGTTACTTTGTCGAGGGAATTAAGCTTACCGGAATCAAGGGATGAAGCCCGTTCGAGCCCTCATCCTCGCGGCCGGTCGAGGGACTCGCATGAGGTCAGTCCAGCCGAAGGTCCTCCATAGAATTTTTGACCAACCCCTTCTCGATTACCCTCTTGGAATCCTTAATCAGCTGGGAATTAAAAGGCCGGTGGTCGTGGTGGGGTGGGAAAAAGAAGAACTTCTTACTCATTTAAACGGTCACGCCGAGACGGTGGTCCAATCTCCTCAACTTGGAACCGGACACGCCGTGCGGGTCGCAAAAAATAAAATCAACCGATTCCGCGGTGATATTTTGATTTGGCCAGGCGATATGACCCTTGTCAAAAAAGAAACCATCGTTCAACTGATCCGCGAGCATCAAAAATCACAGTGCCCAGTTACGATCCTTTCCAGTTTTATGATCAATCCCACAGGCTATGGCCGGATCGTAAGGCGGGGAGGGCGGGTGGTAGAAATTCGCGAGGAGCTGGACGCCCGGCCCGCAGAAAAAGCCATCCATGAAGTGAATACCGGAATTTATCTTTTTAAGCCAAAAACCCTTTTCGATTCCTTGGAAAAAATTAAGGCCACAAATCGAAAAAAAGAGTATTATCTTACGGATACGATCCGCCTGATCTACGAAGCAGGGGGGCACGTCCAAGCGCTGCCTTATGCTTCATCGGCTGAAGCTCATGGTATCAATTCCCGAGCGGATTTAGCCCGCGCGGTGGGGGCTATGAATCAAGCAAACATTCAGAAACACCAAATGCAAGGGGTGACGATTGTCTCGCCGGAGCAGACTTTTATTGCCCCGGAAGTGCGGATCGGCGCCGATACGATCATTTATCCCTGGACCTACATTGAACGCGGCGTCCGGATCGGCCGGAAGTGTCAAATCGGGCCGTTTGCGAAAATTCGGTCCGGCTCGGTCGTGGGTGACGAAACGGTCATCGGGAGTTTTGTCGAAGTGGCTCGTTCCAAAATCGGAAAAAAAGTTTTTGCCAAACACCTGACTTATTTGGGAGATGCCCAAGTGGGCGACGGGGCCAATATCGGCGCAGGAACCATTACCGCTAATTATGACGGCAAGACCAAACGCAAAACCCGAATCGGAAAAAAAGCTTTTATCGGCGTGGATACCATTATGATCGCTCCGGTTCAAGTGGGAAATGGGGCCAAGACAGGAGCGGGAGCCGTGTTGACGCGGGGAACCAAAGTTAAATCGGGGGAAGTCTATGTGGGTGTTCCGGCGCGTTCTCTCAAAAGGAAAGGCCATAAATGAAAAAGTCTGCAAACAATAATCTGGTGGTCTTAACCGGAAATTCCAATCCCCAGCTTTTCAAAGAAATCTGCGGCTTCCTTAATGTGCCGGAAGGAAAGGCGGAAGTGTCGCGGTTTCCGGAAGGGGAAACCCGGGTCCAGATCCAGCAGAATATCCGGGGCCGGGATGTGTTTATTGTCCAGTCTACTTGCACGCCTCCGAATGATCACTTGATGGAACTTTTAATTCTGATTGATGCGGTAAGGCGCGCTTCGGCCAGTCGCGTTACGGCCGTTCTTCCTTTCTTCGGCTATGCTCGCCAAGACCGCAAAGACAAGCCGCGCGTCCCGATCACTGCAAAACTTGTGGCGAATCTCATTACGGTCGCCGGCGCGGACCGGGTGCTCACGATGGATCTTCACGCCGGACAAATCCAGGGATTTTTTGATATTCCCGTGGACCACCTTTATTCGATCAACGTTTTGGGAGATTATTTCCGCAAGAAAAAATTGAAAAATTTGGTGGTGGTTTCACCGGATGTGGGCGGTCTCAAAATGGCGCGCGCTTATTCCAAAGTTTTGAATGCCTCCCTGGCCATCGTCGACAAAAGACGGGAAAGTGATCGCCAGACCCATGTGATGCATATCATCGGAGACGTTAAAAACCGCAATGTCCTCTTGGTAGATGATTTGATCTCAACCGGCGGCTCTTTGGTGGAGGCGGTTCACGCTTTAAAAAAAGAGGGAGCTCTCGACGTCTATGCAGGGGTGGTGCACCCGGTCTTGGCCGACCCTGCAGTGAAACGAATTCAGGGATCAGGACTCAAGGAACTCGTGGTCACTAATTCCATTCCTGTTTCCCGTTCAAAACAGATCCCCCAGATTAAGGTCCTCTCCGTAGGCAAGCTCCTTGCCCAGGCCATCGAAAGGATCCATTCGAACGAATCGGTCAGTTCTCTTTTTGCCAGAGTAGGCGTTGAAGCCTGAGGCGAATTGTGTATAATACGCGCCCATGAAAACCATTGAGCTTAAGGTAGAAATAAGAGAAACCGTCGGCAAAAAGGCCACAAAGGCCGTGCGTCGGGCGGAGAAAATCCCCGCCATCCTTTATGGGCGGACCACCAAACCGACCGCTCTGGTTGTGGGGCAGAAGGAATTTCACCGGGTCACTCACACGAAGGCCGGTGCTAATGTCTTAATTAATTTGCAGGTAGAAGGATCGAAGACCAAGAAAGATTCCACCTGCCTCATCAAAGACGTTCAGCGGGATCCGGTGACGGATTTAATTTATCATGTCGATTTCACCGCCGTTTCTCTCACCGAAAAAATTCGGATAAAAGTCCCTCTTTCTATAAAAGATGCCGAGCAGGCGGTCGGGGTCAAGGAAGGCGGCGTTTTGGATTTGGTTCATCATGAAATCGAAGTCGAGTGTTTGCCGACCGAAATTCCGGAAAGAATCGAGACGAGCGTGAAACACCTCAAGATCGGAGATGCGATCCATCTTAAGGAGTTGGAATTTCCTCCTAACGTAACGCCGCTTCTTGAAGCGGATGAAGTGGTCGTTGCCCTTCACCCGCCCCGAAAAGAAGAAGAAGCCCCGGCGGCGGAAGGTGCGGCCGAACCGGAAGTGATCGAGAAGGGCAAGAAAGAAAAACCGGAAGAGGGAGCCGAGGCCGGCGCTCCGGAAAAAGCGGAAAAGGCTCCAGCCCCGAAGCCCGAGAAATCCGCTGAAAAACCCGAAAAGAAATAATCCCCCGCCTGCCCGCCGAGGCAGCGTTTTCTTGTCCTCATGAAACTCATCGTTGGTTTGGGAAATCCGGGTTCTCGCTACGCCAAGACACGCCACAACATCGGCCGTCGTGCCGTGGAGGCATTGGCTTCTGGGCTTAAGGTCAAGTGGCGGGAAGGTAAGAATCTCAAATCACAATATACTCAAATTGATCAAGGTGAAGATTCTTTCATTTTAGTCGTCCCGAATTTATTTATGAACGAGAGCGGCAAAGCGGTCCGCGCTCTCGTGGATCATTTTGAAGTGAATTCCGATTCCGATCTTCTCATCATTACCGATGATGCCGCCCTCCCTCTGGGCCGATTGAGACTTCGTGCGAAGGGGACAGACGGAGGCCATCGGGGACTGAGGTCTATTGAAAAAGCGTTGGGGAGCCGGAATTATGCGCGTTTACGCATCGGAATTGCCCCTCATTCTCCGGCCCGGCAATCACTCGAAGAATACGTTTTAAGCCCGTTTAAAAAAGAGGAAGAAATAAGGTTAAAAGAGATCCTGAAACGAAGCGTATCTGCTTGCAACCTATGGCTTACTCAGCCGATGGAGAAAGCTATGGATTGGGCGAATCAGCCGACAAAATAGTCTTGTTCGTAACCTCTTGCCATCCAGAGGGTTTTATGCTAAATTCGTCCCCAATCTAGCCTTAATACCCATGAATCCAATGAGAAAATACGAAGGACTTTTTATCTTTCCGCCGGAGGAAGCCCCGGACGCTTTGAAAGAGGAAGAAAAGCGTTTGGAGGAGACCATCCGCCGTTTTGGCGGTCACACCACCGAGCGGCGCGACTGGGGCCGGCGTCTCTTGGGATATCCCCTCAAAAAATTGCGCGAAGGAAGAATGCTTCTTTGGAATTTTGAAATGGAAACCCGCCAAATGACGGAATTCCGCAAGGCTATCGAACTCGATCAAAAAATTTTAAAATCCACCATTGTCAAAACCGTTATCCCTCGTCCAGTGAAAGAATCTAAGAAAAAACCAAAGGAGGCAGTCCATGGCCGCTAGCCTTAATCGGGTTTTTCTCATCGGGAATCTCACGCGGGACCCCGAACTCCGTTACCTTCCCTCTGGACAAGCCGTTACAACTTTTACTTTAGCGGTGAACCGCACCTATACCGCCGGGACGGGAGAAAAAAAAGAAGAGGCAAGTTTCATTCGCATTGTAGTTTGGGCCCGTCGCGCAGAAGTCTGTAACGAATATCTTCGGAAAGGGAGCCCGGTTTTTGTGGAAGGCCGAATTCAAAGCCGGTCTTGGGAAGCACAGGACGGCACCAAGCGTTCTTCGATCGAAGTGGTCGCCAATAATGTTCAATTTCTTGGCCGGGGCGGGTCTCGGGAATCCAGCCCCGATGTTCAACTTCCCGCCGAACCGATCGAAGCCGAAATACCCGAGCCTTCAAAAAAAGAAAGCTCTATCGACATTTCCAAAGACGAACTCTCGCCGGATGAAGAGGTGCCATTTTGAGACCGCGCGAAGAAACCCATGCTCCGCGCGGCTCTTCTGAGGATCGTCCGCAGCGCGGCCGTTTTTTCCGGAAGAAATTCTGCCGTTTTTGCGGTGAAAAGGTAACGTTGATTGATTACAAAGAAGTGGAGCGCCTTGCAAAATTTTTGACCGAAAAAGGAAAGATTATCGCCCGGCGTATTACGGGAAACTGTGCGAAGCACCAGCGGGCGCTTGCACGGGCCATCAAACGGGCCCGGCACGCGGCTCTTTTACCCTTTCAAGCGGAATAATATGGAAATCATTCTTCTCAAAGACGTCGAAAAAGTCGGAAAAAAAGGAGAAGTGATCAACGTCCGGGACGGCTTTGGCCGAAATTTTCTTCTTCCCCGCGCGCTAGCTTTGCCAGCCACACGCGCCAACCGAGTTTCGAACGAAAAACAAAAAGAGCGGGCCGCCGTACGCAAAACTCATAAAAAAGAAGATGCCCAGAGTTTGGCTACAAACCTGGCTTCGTTGGTTATCCAGTTAGAAGTAAAAACAGGCGAAAAGGACAAACTTTTCGGATCCGTAACGGCGCAAGATGTCGTGCGGGCGCTTAAAGAAAAAGGATTTACCTTAAATAAGCGGCAAATTCATATTCCCGAACCCATCCGGAATCTTGGGTCACATACCGTTACCGTGGAGTTGGAGGCGGATGTTAAAACCTCCCTTCGAGTGGAAGTTGTGAAAAAGAAGAATGGGATCAAGTCCGGAAATCAGTCTTAATCTTTTAGAAAAGATTCCTCCCCAAAGCCGAGAGGCCGAAATGAGCGTCCTCGGCGCGATGCTTTTTGACGAATCAGCCCTTGTCCGTGCCCTTGAAATTCTCAAGCCTTTTTATTTTTACGACGCTCCCCATCAGAAAATCTTTTCAGCCGCGCAGGCCCTTTTTGAAAAAAACCAGGCCGTAGATCTGGTCACGGTCTCGGAAGAGCTTCGCCGGCAAAAACAATTAGAAGAAGTGGGTGGGGCGAGTTATCTAACCCAGTTAACGGCTTCGGTTCCGACAGCCGTCAACATGGACCATTACGCGCAGATCGTCAAAGAAAAAGCACTTCTTCGCAGACTTATTTCTACCGCCAATCAAATCCTCCACGAAACCTACGAACCCGATAGCGAAGTCAGCGCCCTAATCGACCGGGCAGAGCAGTTGATTTTTGAAATCAGCCAGTATCAGATCGAAGGAAAATTTATTCCTTTGAAGGATGTCATTCGGACATCCATCGAGATGATCGATCAGCTTTATCAACGCAAGGAACACGTAACGGGACTTTCGACCGGCTTTAAGGAATTCGATGTGAAAACCGCCGGCTTGCAGCCTTCCGATTTCATCGTGATTGCCGGAAGACCTTCTATGGGAAAGTCTGCCTTTGTCAGCTCCATTTGCGAACATTTGGGAGTGGAGCTGAAAAAACCCATCGCTTTTTTCTCTCTTGAAATGTCGAAGGAGCAATTGGTCCAACGAATGCTTTGTTCCCATGCCCGCGTCAATGCCCAGAGTGTTCGCACGGGTTATCTTTCGCATCAGGATTGGCCGAAACTTACGGCCGCCGCGGGAAAACTTTCGGAGGCGCCGATTTTTATCGACGATTCGCCGAGTATGACGGCTTTGGAACTTCGCGCCAAGGCAAGACGCCTCAAAGGACAACACAATATTCAATTAGTAGTAGTCGATTACCTTCAGTTGATGCAGGGCTTCGGGCGGTCCGAAAATCGCCAGCAGGAAATTTCCGAAATTTCGCGTTCCTTGAAAGCACTGGCCCGTGAGCTGCGTGTTCCTGTGATTGCGGTCAGCCAGCTTTCACGTGCGGTGGAATCGCGCACCGGCAATCGGCCCCAACTTTCCGATTTGCGGGAATCGGGCGCCATTGAGCAAGATGCGGACGTGGTCGTCTTTTTGTTTCGTGAAGAATATTACAAGCCTACGGATGAAAATCGTAATAAAGCGGAAGCCATCATTGCCAAACAGCGCAACGGTCCCACGGGAAGTATCGATCTGGTCTTCTTGAAAGAGTGGACTCGTTTTGACAACCCGGAATTTCAACGGGAAGAAAGTTTTTGAGTCCTCTTATGTCATCCTTTTCGTTTCGCCGGCCCGTAATTATTGCAAGTTTAGCCCTGACAGTCTTAGCTTGTCCGATTTCTTTTGCCCAAGAACCCCCTCAACAAACTAAATCAGAAGAAAAGTCGACTCCTGCCGCCGCCCCGGTGCGGCCCAATGTGATTTTGGAAGTTCGGGTAAAGGGAAATCAAATCATCAGTACGGCCACCATCTTGAATCAGATCAAGTCACGCAAAGGGAATCCTCTCATCCAGGAAAATGTGAATGAAGACCTGAAGCGGCTTTACAAAACGGGTTATTTCCGGGACATCCGGATGGAAGTAGAAGAAGAAAAGGAAGGCTATCGCTTGGTCGTGATCGTCGATGAAAAGCCGATTATCCGGCAGATTGTGATCGACGGTTACTCCAGTTTTAAGGAAAACGACCTTCGGAAAGAATTGAAAATTTTGGAAGGACAAATCCTTGATGAGAAGGCCTTGAAAGAAGGGGTGGAGGCCATTCGCAAAAAGTATCGGTCCAAAGGCTTTAAATTTGTAGAGATAGAATCCGAGTCCGATGTGAATGAAAAGACAAAGGAAGCCACCGTTCTGGTCCATATCTTGGAAGGGCAAAAGTATAAGATCCATGAAATCCGCCTGGAGGGGGTCAAGGCTTTCAAAGAAAAAAAGATCCGAAAATTAATGAAGACCAAAAAAGATACTTGGATCACTTCAGGAATTTTTAATGAGGAAAAATTTCAGAAGGATTTGGACCGGCTCCAGCTTTTTTATCAGCAGGAAGGTTACTTGGACGTCAAAGTGGCGCCGAATTTTGAATACGACCGGGAGCGCCGGAAAATACGGATTACCATCCAAATTGAGGAAGGGACGCACTATGTTACCGGAGAAGTCAAAATTAATGGGGCCGAACTTTTTCCCGAGAGTGAAATTTGGCAGACCCTTGAAATGCTTCCGGGGACTTCTTATTCCCAATACTACATGGCCGTCGATATGGACCGGATGCGGAAATATTATTTTGAACGAGGCTATGTCGATGTCCGCATCGTTCCGGATGTGAAATTAAACCGGGATACGGGAAAAGTTGACGTGACCTACCGTATCCACGAGGGGGATCTTTATTTTGTGGATAAGGTCGTGGTCCGCGGCAATACCAAGACTAAAGACATCGTGATCCGCCGTGAGCTTCGCATTCGCCCGGGTGAGCGCATTGACGGTGAAAAAATTCAGAAATCCCTCCAGCGTTTGGAAAACCTGGATTTCTTTGAAGAGACCACCTATGACATGGAGCCGGGATCGGCCAGCAACCGAAAGGACTTGATCTTTCGGGTCAAAGAGAAGCGCACGGGTGAACTTTCCTTCGGCGGTGGTATCAGTTCCATTGATGCCTTTGTGGGATTTGCGGAAATTTCCCAGAAGAATTTTGACTTATTAAATTTTCCGAGATTTACCGGTGCAGGCCAAAGCCTTTCCGTGAAGGCCCGCGTGGGAACGATTAGCCAAAACTACGAGGTCAGTTTTATCGAACCCTACTTTTTGGGCCGGAGGGTAGGACTCGGAGTCGACGGTTTTAACCGACGCCAAGACAATAAAAATGTGGATTTCGACGAAGACCGGCTGGGATTTTCAATCACGCTTTCTAAAGCGTTCGGGGACATCTTTCGGTTGGGAACGGGCTATACCTTAGAAAGAGTGAAGTTGGATAACATTTCAGAAGACGCGCCGGCCGCGGTGACCGACTTTGCCGGCAACACGCTTCTGAGCCGGGTTCGGTTTTTTCAAAGGTGGGATACCCGCAACAGTCTCTTTAATCCTTCTAAAGGATTCCTTTTATCTTTTGACGAAGAATTGGTTGGTACTTTCTTGGGAGGAGAGGAATCTTATTATTCCCTGCAAACCAGTTACACTCAATATTGGAGTCTTTTCAAAAAACACGTCATCGAATTCCATTTCCGGTTGGGCACTTCGAACGAATTGGGAGGATCGGATACGGTTCCTATTTTTGACCGTTTTTATGCCGGCGGTCTTGGAACTGTCCGCGGCTATAACTATCGCCGAGTGGGACCGATCGAGGCGGGCGATGCCGTGGGCGGTAAGACGATCGCCCTGACCGGTCTGGAATATACTTTCCCCATTCCCTATCTAGACATTATCAAAGGAGCGGCCTTTGTGGATGTGGGCCAAGTGAATGAAGACAGTTATAATATTGGCTTCGGTGATTTTGCGATCAGCGTAGGTCCCGGCATCAAAATTAAAACTCCGGTAGGGCCCCTCGCCTTCTATTATGGTCTTCCAATTGCCAACAAAGATACGGAAGATGAAAACGGAAGATTTGAGTTTAGTTTAAGTCACGGTTTTTAAACCTAATATTTAGAGGAGGAATTCGAAAATGAAACGTTTCATTTTTTTGGTTTTGATTTCTATCTTTTGCTTTGCCGGATCGGCCTGGGCCCGGATTGAAAAAGCGGGTTACGTTGATGTGGCTAAAGTCTTTGATGGTTATCAAAAAACTAAGGATAACGAAGCCAAACTTCAAACGGCGGGAAAGAAAAAAGAAGAAGAGCGGGATGCCCTGGTTCACGAAGTCCGTCGTTTAAAGGATGAACAGGCCCTTCTCGCGGAAAATGCCCGTGAGAAAAAACAAGAGGCCATCGATGTCAAGATCCGCGAGCTTCAGCAATTTGATGCTCAGGCCCAACAAGAATTGGGCAATCAAAGGAATGAAAAGGTGAGAGAAATTTTCAAAGATATCGATGAGGTGGTCCAACGCTATGGTGAGCGGAAAGGCTTTGATATCATCTTCAACGATCGTGTCCTGCTTTACCGCAGCCCCCGCTTTGATCTGAGCGCCGACATTTTGGATGAACTCAACCGGAGTTATCAGGCCAACAAGAAAAAATGAACTCTCAGTACACGCTTCGTTCAGCGGTTACGTTTCGCGGGGTCGGACTCCATACCGGCAAGATGGTGGAAGTCAATCTACGCCCCGCGGAAGCAAATACGGGCATTGTCTTTGTGCGAACGGACTTGGATCTAACCCGGCGCGCGCGTGCGGTGGTTGAAAATGTCCGCATGAATGAAGTTCGTCAGACCGCGCTCGTCGTGGGAAATGGAGTTGTCCATACCATTGAGCATTTGATGGCGGTCTTTCATGGCTTAGGGGTTGATAATGTGGTGGTGGAAGTCTCGGGCGATGAACTGCCGGGACTCGACGGGAGTTCTAAGGAATATGCCGAAGGAATTTCCCGTGTGGGTTTGGTCGCACAACCAACCGAAAGAAATTTCATTGAAGTCAAAGAACCGATTTACGTGGATTATGGGGATCAAAGTTTGGTGGTTCTGCCGGCGCCCAACCTGTCCATTTCTTACACGCTCAGTTACCGTCACCAGGACTTGTCCGACCAATTTCTTTCGCTCCGGATCCTTCCCGAAATTTTTGAACGAGAGATCGCACCCGCGCGCACTTTTTGCCTCAAGGAAGAAGCACAGCTTCTTTTGGCCAGCGGCATCGGCAAAGGCGCCAATACTGAAAACACTTTAATTTTTGAACGGAATCTCCCGATCGAAAATAGACTTCGATTTAACGATGAAGCCTGCCGTCATAAAATTATGGATCTCTTGGGAGACTTATTTCTTTTGGGGGGTTTTTTAAAAGGACACGTGATAGCGGCCCGCAGCGGCCACGCACTCAACCTGGAACTGGTGAGGAAAATTTCCATGACCGAATTTAGAGGAAGACCCGGCGATTCCCCTCGGGATCCCTCCACGCTGAATGTCGAGCAAATCCAAAAAATTCTTCCGCACCGCGCTCCCTTTCTTTTTGTTGACCGAATCGAAAAGCTGGAACCGGGCAAACGCGCGATTGGTTATAAACTCGTGAGCATGAATGACTATTATTTCAAAGGCCATTTCCCGGGACATCCGGTCATGCCGGGAGTCTTGATCATGGAAGCTTTGGCTCAGGTGGGCGGGGCCATCATGCTTTCCATGCCGGAAATGAAAGGCAAGATCGCTTATTTTATGAGTGTCGATTATTGCAAATTTCGCCAAACCGTTGTTCCTGGAGATGAATTGAGAATGGAAGTGGAAGTGCTTCGCTACCGCGCGAAGACGGGTCAATGTGTGGGCCGCGCCTTTGTTAAGGACAAGCTTGTTTGTGAAGCGGAAGTGAAATTTGCTATTGTCGATCCGAAGACGGGAGCTTGAGCCAACTCTCATGCAGAATATTAAAGGCGTAAAAATTCATTCGACCGCGATTGTTCATCCCGACGCAGAATTGGGAGAAGGCGTCGAGATCGGCCCCTATTCCATCATTGAAGGCACCGTGAAACTCGGAGACCGGACGTGCGTGGGGCCTCGGGTAACGATTGAAGGCAACACATTGATCGGGGAGGATTGCGAAATTTTCACCGGTGCCGTCATCGGAAGCGTTACTCAGGACAAAAAATATGACGGGGGGGCCAGCTACCTTCGAATTGGAAACCGCAATAAAATCCGCGAATATGTGACCATCAATCCGGGCACCAAGGAAGGAACTCAGACGACAATTGGAGATGACAATCTTCTTATGGCCTATTCCCATGTGGCGCACGATTGCGTGATCGCAAATCGAACCATTCTGGCAAATAATGCGACCCTGGCGGGCCATGTGATGATCGAAGACCGGGCAATCATCGGCGGCTTGAGCGCCGTGCATCAGTTTGTCCGTATCGGAACCCTTGCGATTGTGGGTGGTTGTTCCAAGGCCGTGCAGGACGTTCCTCCTTATATGATGGCCGACGGACATCCGGCCAAAACTTATGGAATCAATTCCGTGGGGCTGGACCGTGCCGGAATTTCAACGACAGAAAAAGCCCACCTAAAGAAGGCATTTAAAATTCTTTTTCGTTCGGGACTTTCCCTTAAAAATGCGGTGGCGAAAATTCAAAAGGAAATTCCTGCATCATCCTCGATTAAGATTTTGCTGCAATTTTTGAAAGGATCGGAACGGGGTCTTTCCCGCTAAAATTCCGCGCCCTTTCTTCTAAGGTTCAAATGAAAACACTCGGTTTGATTGCCGGTAGGGGACGCTTTCCTTTTTTGGTGGCTGAAGAAGCCAGGCGGGAAGGATACCGCGTGGTCTGCTGTGGCTTTACCCAGGAGTCCGATCCCGGTCTGGAGAAGAAAACGGATGCTTATCAAGAAATCAAGCTGGGTCAACTCAAGCGGCTGCGAGATTTTTTTAAAAAAGAAGGAGTCTCCGAGGCCATCATGGCAGGCAAGATTGAAAAGGTTAGGGTTTTTCAAGGCAATGTACAGCCCGATGTGGAAATGGTGAAAGTCCTTCTGAAGGTGCGGGATTTCCGTGACGATTCCCTTTTGAGTGGGATTGCGAATTATCTGGCAGGCCACGGCATCGAACTTCAAGATTCGACGCGTTTTCTCAAAGATGCGTTGCCCGGAGCGGGTGTCCTCGGGAAAAAACAGCCCGCTCGTGAGATCCAGCAGGACATAGAATTCGGCTGGGAAATCGCAAAGTCCCTGGCGCGGCTCGACATTGGACAAACCGTCGTGGTGAAACAAAAAGCCGTACTGGCCCTTGAAGCTATTGAAGGAACCGATGAAACAATCCGCCGGGGCGGAGAACTCGGGAAAGGCGCAGTGACCGTCGTGAAAGTTGCGAAGCCCCATCAAGACATGCGTTTCGATGTGCCGGCTGTGGGGATGACGACCCTTGAAAGGTTAATCGAAGCCCGCGCCAAAGCCTTGGCCTTCGAGGCGGGAAAAACGATTTTTATTGAGCTTGAAGAATTTATCAAAAAAGCAAATCAAGCAGGTATCGTCTTGATGGGCAAATAAATGACCCCTCCGAAACATAAAACAGATCAATCGTTACCCGGCCTCAAGCGGGAGCTTTCGGAAATCACAACGCTTTATGAGATCGCGAAGGCCACGAATTCCTCTTTGGATCTTAAGGGGATCATGACTCGAGTGCTCGATATTCTTCACAAACGGATGGCCATGGACCGGGGAACGTTGTGTCTCTTAGATGAAGAAACGAAAGAAATTATTATTGAGGCGGCCCGCGGATTGAGCGAGCAGGAAAAAGGACGCGGCCGTTATAAAATAGGAGAGGGAGTGACGGGACGCGTGGTGCAGGCGGGGGAGCCGATCCTCGTCAAAAATGTGGGTGAAGAACCTCTTTTTCTCAATCGTACCCGCGCCCGGGGAGATATCAAGCGTGCCAACATCTCTTTTCTCTGTGTTCCCATCAAATTGGACGGAAAAACCATCGGGGCCTTTAGCGTTGACCGCCTCTTTCAGCAAGATATTTCCTTCGAAGAAGATTTGCGCCTACTCACCATCATCAGTTCGATGGTGGCGCAGGCCGTTCGGATTCATCAAATGGTCGAGAAGGAAAAAAGCCGGCTTCAGGATGAAAATACGCGGCTTCGACAAGAACTCAAAAAACGCTTTCATCCTTCCAACATCGTGGGTGAAAGCAAGCGCATGCTCGAGGTCTATGAAACTTTGGAACTGGTTTCCAAAACAAAAGCGACTGCCTTGCTGCGCGGTGAGAGCGGAACCGGAAAAGAATTGATTGCCCACGCCATTCATTATCATAGCGAACGTTCCGAGAAACCTTTCATCAAAGTATCCTGTGCCGCACTTCCCGAGACGCTTCTTGAGAGTGAACTGTTTGGTTATGAAAAAGGAGCTTTTACCGGGGCTCAGGCGATGAAGATCGGCCGGTTTGAGATGGCAGACGAGGGAACCCTCTTTCTCGATGAAATCGGCGACCTTTCACCCTCCACTCAAGTGAAGTTGCTGCGTGTCCTTCAAGAAAGAGAATTTGAGCGGGTCGGTGGCACCCGCACCATTGGAGTGAACATTCGTCTGATTGCCGCCACCAACAAGGATTTGGAGAAAGAAGTTCGCGAAGGCCGGTTTCGGGAAGATCTTTATTACCGGCTGAATGTCGTCTCGATTTTCCTGCCGTCACTGCGGGAGAGACGCGAAGACATACCGGTTCTCGTGAATTATTTTCTCGCGCGGTCCATTAAAGAAAACAAAAAAAATGTGAAATATATTTCTGACGAATCCATGGAAATTTTGATGAATTATGCCTGGCCGGGAAATGTAAGAGAACTTGAAAATGCCATTGAGCGGGCTGTTGTCCTCTGTAAAAAGGAAACCCTGACTCCCGAACTTTTCCCTATTCCTCAAGACGGTAAAGGTCCCGGTTTAACCACTTTCAATCCCCAAGTTCTCGCTGAATCTTCCTTGGGTTCTCTTCCTGAAGCCGTAGAAACTCTGGAAAAAAGGATGATCGAATCAGCCCTTCAAAAAACGGCCGGCAACCAGCGCCGCGCAGCCCAGCTCTTGGGTCTGACGGAGCGCATGATCGGCTATAAAATCAAGACCTACGGTCTTCAAATTAAACTACAAAATTGAATTACAGAACTTCACTTTAACAAAATTGTTTTAAGTTCTTCTCTCTTTAGTTCCCCTCTTCCCCGTAATTCGTGTCCATTTTCGAAATGGCACGCTTGTTGCTAAGTCCTCAATCACTTTAAGTTTGTCTGAATAGGAATTGTAATTTTTGTCCAAAAAAGCTTTGATTGAAACGGGAGGTATGACAATGCGTAAGAAAATTTTTTCTTCACTTCTTTTAGGATATTTTGCGATAGGAATCGTTTTACCTACGATTGCTTTTGCAGAAGGGCCGGACCCAAGCGGGGCCAATACCGGTTCAGCGATTGATGTTCCGGCAGCTAAAGCCGGATCTCCTACCCTGGAGGAGTTGGCCAACACCGTAGGACATAATAAAGTTTCCATTAACATGGTTTGGACCCTTATCGCGGGATTTCTTGTCATGTTCATGCAGGCGGGCTTCGCAATGGGGGAGACGGGCTTTACGCGAGCCAAGAACGTTGCCCACACAATGGCTATGAATTTCATGATTTATCCGCTCGGCATGTTGGGATTTTACGTTTGCGGTTTTGCTTTTATGTTCGGAGGTCTCGGTTCGATCCTCACGATGGGAGGTTATGCCGGTCTGAATCATGAAGTGAGCATCAATCTTTTCGGAAAAACCTTCGGTCTCTTGGGAGCCAAAGGCTTCTTCTTGACAGGTTCCGGTTACGACGTCGCTGTTTTTGCTCTCTTTCTCTTTCAAATGGTGTTTATGGATACTACGGCCACAATCCCAACGGGTGCCATGGCAGAGCGTTGGAAGTATTCTTCCTTCTTCATTTACGGCTTGTTTGTGGGAACCGTCATCTATCCCATTTATGGCAACTGGGTTTGGGGTGGGGGCTGGCTTGCGATGCTGGGACAGAATTTTGGCCTCGGGCATGGTCATGTGGATTTTGCTGGTTCTTCCGTGGTTCATATGACGGGAGGGGTGATTGCGCTTGTCGGCGGCTGGTTGATCGGTCCGCGTATCGGAAAATATAATCGCGACGGCAGCCCCAACGCGATTCCCGGTCATAACATTCCCATGGCCATCATCGGAACATTTATCCTTGCCTTTGGTTGGTTTGGGTTTAATCCGGGTTCTACCTTGGCAGGCACGGATCTCCGCATTGCCGTGGTTGCCACAAATACAATGCTTGCCTCCGCTACGGGAGCGGTAGCAGCGACGCTATGGATGTGGATTATTCGCACTAAAAAACCAGATCCAAGCATGATGTGCAATGGACTGTTGGCGGGCCTTGTGGCTATTACGGCTCCTTGTGCTTTCGTGAATTCGGTAAGCGCCTGCGTTATTGGATTGATTTCCGGAGTTTTGGTGGTTGAAGCGGTCTTCTTCATCGAAGGCGTACTTAAGATTGACGATCCGGTGGGTGCAATTGCTGTGCACGGCGTGAACGGTGCGTGGGGAATTATTTCTCTTGGTCTTTTCGCCGACGGTACCTACGGCGATGGATGGAACGGAGTTGCCGGAACGGTGAAAGGTCTTTTTTACGGTGACTCTTCTCAGTTAGTTGCCGAATGCATCGGGATTCTAGCTAATTTCATTTACGTAGGACTCATCTCTTTCGTCATTTTCAAATTGATTGATCTTGTGGTGGGTCTGCGACCCAGTCCGGAAATTGAAATAGACGGACTCGACGTTCCAGAAATGGGCATTCCGGGCTACGTCGGGATCAAGATGGACAAATTTTCCGAAACGCCCATGTCTCAATAACCATCATTTCGGGGAGGAATTTTCGATGAAGCAAATACAAGTTATTATTCGACGAGAAAAACTACAGGCCGTCAAACAAGCTTTGGACGCCATCAAATGTCCCGGAATGATGGTTTGGGAAATCGTGGGACACGGCAAGCAAAAAGGAATTTCCGAACAATTTCGTGGACGCGAATTCAAGGTCGAGTTCATTCCCAAGACCAAGATCGAGATTATCGTTCATGATTCGCAAGTTAAAGGGATCGTAGACGCCATCCTCAAAACGGCGAGTACCGGGAAAGTGGGAGATGGAAAAATTTTTGTTTCTTCAATTGAAGATGCAGTGCGGATCCGGACCGGCGAAAAAGGAGAGTCGGCAGTCGATTAAGCAGCTTAACTTATCCGCTGATGACCAAGTGACATTCCTGAGGGAGTTGACGGGCGAGGGTTCGTAGAACATCTCCACGCAGAAGGTTCATTAAGGCAGTTCGTCTCGTTGTTCCGATCATCACCGTATTCACACCCAATTCTTTTGCCGCCATCGCTATCAATTTACCCGGCTCTTTCCCAAGCTGCCATACGGGAATCGCCGTGATCCCTCGTTTTTCAAATTCCTGCTCCGCTTTGGCCAAAAGCTCCAACGATTGAGCGGAAGGTTCAATCTCGGTCGGAAGTTCCGGTGAAGGCGGACTTTCTTCCACGTAATTCAAGTAGACCGAATTTTCTCCAAGCGCCTTTACCCGAAAAGCGGCTTCTTCAAGTAAATAAGGGTTGATGGACCTCAAAGCCACCAAGCAAGAACTTTTGTAAAGAGGGGCAATTTCTTTGGCTTCTGAAACGGTAAGAACCGTTGCCGTGGGAACAAGGCCGGGGACCGGTATGACAATAAACCGTTTCGCCATAAACCGGAGGACGAGTCCGGTACCTAAAACCGTGAGCGCAAAAAGAAGCGCGGCATGCTTTTCAAAGGCAATCGTGAGTTCAATCAAAAGTAAAATAGCGGCTCCAACAAACAAAAGCGTCCGCTCTTTTTTCTTTAGCACAAGCCCGAAATTTGTAGCGCAGGATCCCAAATTGAGTGCGATTGCTCCCACGACTCCAATCGCATAGAGAGCTGCCAAACGGACCAAATCATGTTCTACCATGAGAACCAAAGCGGGGACTAAAGTGGCAACGATGAGAGCCAGGGCTGGCATGCCGAATCGATTGAGGCGCGCAAAGGCAGGAGGAAGTTCCCGGTCTTTAGCCATCAAAAATTGAATACTTACCAAGTCTGTTATGGCCGTATTGACGGCAGAGAGTAAAAGAAAGCCGAAAAGAATTGAAATTAAACTTCCGTACCAGGGGGCGATGTAATAATCCGCCAAGGCCCGCAACATATCTCCCGTGTGGTCCGTGAGTCCGGGAATTGCATTCATCGCAATTCCTAAAAGAAACGTCAAAACGGAAACTTCCAAAAGGACGGGCCAAATGGCCCGTTTCGAGGTTTTTTCCACAGGCTCTACCATAATGCCTGTCATATTAGCCACGGCTTCTACCCCCGAAAGGGCAAGGACGATCCCCACAAAAGTCGTCCAATTTTTTAACCCACCGCCCGTAGGCCACCTGAGTTCCACGTGAGGAAGTGAAGGAAGAGTTGCCAGAAATAGTATTGCCGCCGCTACCGAGGCAAAAATGGCGATCACGGAAGCAATGCTTCCGCCTTTACTGGGTCCTACCCAGTTAATCGTTCCAATGACGAGGATTGCGAAAATAGCCCATACTTCAGGATGGGGAAAATTGAAATAATGGAAAGCATCCAGGGCGCTTAGCGAAGCAGTAACTACATAATCGGCAATGAGAAGAAAGGCGCCGATAACGGCAAGGAGTTGAGATCGATGTTTAACTGAAGAATAAACCCCGCCGCCGTCGGGATAAGCCCGGCAGATCACCATGTAACAGCAACCGACTAAGGCCGTGAGGGCTGACATCAACCCCAGAAAAAACCAGGAAGCGTGACCCGCCAAAGCAAAGGCAATGCCGAGGACATAGGCCTTGCTGGTTCCCCAGTCGCCATATAGCATGGCGCCAGCCTGATACCATTTTAGTTCGCGGGGTCTTTCAACTTTCTTGAGGATGACGGACATTTTATATCTCCTAAAAGGCGAGCATGATAATTAACGGAGGTGTGTAGAAAATCCCCATTTGGGAGCGTAATTATACAACGCCAGTATTAAATACCAAGCATTAAACAAAGGATTCATAAGCGAGATATTCAGAGCAGGCTTACAAAATTGAAGAGGAGTTTCCAAGACTGACAAAAATGTTGGTCATTTTCTTTAATTTTATGAAAATTGAATGGGAACGCGTACGAAAAATTTTGGCATGCAAGTTGCTGTGCACTTTAATTCATAAAAGACACTGCTTCAAATAATCAAATTGTACTGCGAATTTCTATTAGTGCTGAAGGATCGTTTAATCAGAAGTTTTAAAACAAAGGGAGGCGTTCCATGGAGACAAAAGTAATAGTCGATACCCTCTGGGTATTGATTACGGCAATGCTCGTTTTCTTTATGAACCTAGGGTTTGCTTGTGTTGAGGCGGGGTTCCAGCAAAGCAAAAACTGCGTCAATATTCTTTCCAAAAATTTTGTGGTCTTTGCCTGCTCCACCGTTGCTTTTTGGTTTATCGGCTGGGGCCTTATGTTCGGCGATGGCAGTCCTTGGTTTGGTTTGAAAGGACTTTTAATGCTACATGGTGCCGATAACAGCCCGGCAACCGGAGATGCCTATCAAGGTGTTTATGGTTCGATTGCCTGGACAGGTGTTCCTATGCTCGCAAAATTTTTCTTTCAACTCGTTTTTGCGGGCACAGCCGCAACCATTGTTTCGGGTTCTGTGGGCGGTAGAATTAAATATTTTTCTTTTATTCTCTTTTCTTTCCTTCTGGTGGGTTTTATATACCCAGTAACAGGACACTGGATTTGGGGAGGAGGCTGGCTCGCAAAGATGGGCTTCTGGGACTTTGCCGGATCTACAGTTGTTCATTCAGTGGGAGGGTGGTCTGCACTCGCCGGAGTTTTGGTCCTAGGCCCCCGCTTTGGAAAGTATGGCCCGAATGGAAGAATTAACGTGATTCCGGGACACAATATGTCGATAGCTCTCATCGGCACTTTTGTTCTTTGGCTCGGGTGGTTTGGTTTTAATCCGGGCAGTACGATGGCTGCAGACCCAAGATTGATGGCTCACATTTGTGTTACCACCAATATGGCAGCCTGCACGGGAATTCTGGGTTCGACTTTGATCGCATGGCTCTTGCTCAAAAAACCGGATTTTGGAATGACACTCAACGGCTGTCTTGCAGGTTTGGTGGCCATTACCGCACCTTGTGCTTTTGTCAGCGTTGGTAGTTCAGCCATTATCGGTTTTATTGCGGGGATTCTCGTGGTATTGGCAGTCATTTTCTTTGACAGAATTCATATCGATGACCCAGTCGGTGCTACGGCCGTCCATTTGGTGAACGGAGTTTTCGGCACACTTTGCGTCGGACTCTTTGCTCAGGATTGGGTGAGTCCCAATACAACGGGCAACGGGCTTTTCTTTGGAGGCGGAACCAAACTGTTAGTGGCTCAGCTCACAGGGGTTGGCGCCGCGGGAGCCTACTCCTTCTTTGCCTCTCTGATATTCTGGCTCTTGCTTAAATATACCGTAGGAATTCGTGTAGCTCTTCAGGAAGAAGTTGAGGGATTGGATATTGGGGAACACGGCAACTCAGCTTATCCGGACTTTGTGGTCCGTAAACCTCACTACAGCATGGTCAGTTTCGGCAGTGCGGCAGAAGAAAAGACTCCGGAATACGCAGGCAAACATTAATAAGAACAGTTAAAGAGGACATTACCCATGAAAAAAATTGAAGCGATCATTCGGCCGGAAAAGTTAGATGGAGTTCGCAGTTCCTTGGAGCGCGCAGGCTATCCGGGGATTACCATCAGTGAAGTCGAAGGTCATGGACTGCAAAAAGGAACAATTCAGCAATGGCGGGGTGAAAAATTCAAGGTCGATTTTCTTCCCAAGATCAAAGTGGAAATTGTGGTCAAAAACGAAGATGCGGAGAAAATTATTCAAGCCATTCTGGAATCTTCCTATACCGGAGGCGTGGGGGATGGCAAAATCTTCATTTATGATGTTACGGAAGTTGTCCGCATCCGTACGCGGGAGCGCGGCGAAAGAGCCTTAGCCTAATCTTCGCTTTACAGCAGCCTAGAATCTCGATAATATAAAGTTCTTCCAGCGAGGGGAAGCTTCCTCTCTCTCGCCGGAAGGATTTCCAGCCCTTTTAACGTAAAAAAGAGAATCGGTCTCAAGGAGGAAGTTTCAAATGACAACCTTAGTGACTGGTAAAGATCGAGAGGAAGAATTGATCGAAGCCACGCGTCCTACCACACCGGAAGAAATCAAACGCTTTATCCAAAAAAATAAAATTCAGATTGTCGATTTTAAATTTAATGACTTACCGGGTCTGTGGCAGCATTTTTCGATTCCCGCATCAGAGCTAGTCGACTATGACAAATTGGAGAGCAGTATTTGGGTCGAAGGGATTGGTTTTGACGGTTCTTCCATCCGCGGATTCCAGAAGATTCAGGAATCTGACATGATCTTGATTCCCGACCCCGCCACGGCAGCCTTGGATCCCGTCTGTCAAATTCCGACACTGAGCGTCATCTGCGACATCTACGATCCCATCACCCGCGAACCCTATAGCCGCGATCCTCGCTACATTGCTAAAAAGGCCGAAGAGTATTTGAAAAAGACCGGCATTGCGGACGTCAGCTATTGGGGCCCGGAGCTCGAGTTTTTTGTTTTTGACGACATTCGTTTCGATCAGGGAGAAAACTTTGGTTTCTATTACATTGATTCCGTAGAAGGGGATTGGAATACGGGAAAAGACGAAAAGCCCAACTTGGGTTACAAATCCCGATACAAAGAAGGTTATTTTCCGGTCCCACCTCATGACACTCTTCAGGATATCCGGTCCGAGATGGTTCTCACACTTCGCCGAGTCGGAGTGCCCATTGAAGTCCATCACCACGAAGTCGCCACAGCCGGTCAATGTGAAATTGACATGCGATATTCCTCGCTTACCAAAAAGGGCGACGATGTCATGTGGTACAAGTACGTGATCAAGAACGTGGCCCGCAAATACAATAAGGTTGCGACCTTCATGCCGAAACCGATTTTTAAAGATAATGGTTCTGGCATGCACGTTCATCAAAGTCTCTGGAAGGGCGGCAAACCTCTTTTCTACGATGCGAAAGGTTACGCGCTTACCAGTGAAATGTGCCGCTGGTACATCGGAGGGCTTTTGAAACACGCCCATGCCTTGATGGCCTTCTGCGCCCCGACGACCAACTCCTATAAACGTCTTGTTCCGGGATATGAAGCCCCGGTGAATCTCGTTTACTCCCAGAGGAATCGGTCCGCAGCCTGCCGCATCCCGATGTATACGAGCAATCCCAGTGCAAAGAGACTCGAGTTTCGTTGTCCGGATCCTTCCGCGAATGCTTACTTGGCTTTCTCCGCCCTTTTGATGGCGGGCTTGGACGGCATTCAGAACCGGATTGACCCGGGTCCACCTCTCGATAAGAATATTTATGAACTCGAAGGCTCCGAAAAGGCGAAGATCCGCACCGTACCGGGATCTCTTGAAGAATCTCTCAGTGCGCTTGAGAAAGATCACGACTTTCTTTTGAAAGGCGGCGTCTTCACTCAAGACGTGTTGGATACCTGGATTGCCTACAAGCGGGAGGTCGAAATTGATCCGGTCCGGCTTCGCCCGCACCCGCACGAGTTCTACCTCTACTTTGACATCTAACAAATGATGATGTCATTGAAACCCATGAGCCGACAAAAACTCATCCCGTGTTTTTCTTTTTTTCTTCTCTTTACGATCTTTCCTTTTTCTTCTCTTCAAGCTGTGGAATTGGCACCGCCCGGAACTGTGCAGCGAAAATTACAAAGGGGACTGATCAACACTTTCCTTTCACCGCTTGAAATCAGTCATGAGTGGGAGCGGGTTAAAGGAACCGATGCTTTAGTTCCTACTTGGTTGACGGGTTTCGGCCGCGGTCTTTGGTGCGCCGGCATCCGTGCGGTCGTAGGAATTTATGAAATCGTCAGCGCACCCATTCCGTCTCCGCCTGATTATCGCCCCATGCAGCAACCCGAATTTGCCCTCCAGTACCTTGGCTTCCTGAAAAAGGATGAAGCTAAGGATGAAGTTTAAGAAATTTTTTCTCCTCTTTTTCCTGTCGATTCTGTTTTTGGGAATGGCAGGTCGAGGTGCAACAGGTCGGGGAGAGCTCAAACCCGAACTTCGACTTAAACTCTACAATCAAGCCATCGCTCATTACGAAAAAGCAAAGTCCCTTTACCGCTCCGGACGGTCCGAAGAGGCCTTACGCGAACTCGGCCGTGCCACCAAAGTTTTAAATAATTTCCCCGAAGCCCATGAATTTGCCCAAAGGATTTATTTGGAGCAGGGAAATTTACAAAAGGCACAGAAGGAAGAAGAGCTTTTCAATCTTTTTAGAGGACCCGAAGGGGCTTCGCTTTTGAAGTTGAGGGAAAAAGCGATTGAAGAAATTGAATTGGAGAGAAAACTTGCCCCTCCGCCCGATCTTCAGCCGATCCCGACTTTTATTTTTTCCGCAGTTTTTACAGCCCTTCTTCTTTGGGGAATGGTTTTTGAGTACCGCCGTCTGACGGGCCGTTCCGAGAAAGGACAGACCAAAAATCCTATTCTTCTTGAGTCTTTTCCGGATGAAGAAGTAGGAGAAATCTCGCCCAGCTGGTTTTTAAAACTCTTAGGGATGCTTCTTCCGGCCCCTTTCCTTTTTTCTTTAATCGTCTTATTGGGCTTACAAAATTTTTCAGAAGTCCTTCCTCTTTTTCTCTTCAGTTGGGGAGTGGTAGACGCTGTGGTCTATCTGATTTTTTTTGCCGATCTTTCGAATTTTCGCGGGCTCAGAAGACCCGGCGGAGGGATGGGCTAGGAAGTTTTCTTCAGGATCTGCAGGACGAGGCGGGCCGCACGCTCACTGGCTCCGGGTCCGCCCAATTGGTTTAAAACCTCGCGAATTTCTCTCTTTAATTTCTCCCGGAGTTCTTCATTTTCCAAAAGAAATTTTGTCTCGTGGGCAATCCGCTCAGGCTTTGCCAAATGCTGGATGAATTCCGGCACCACGTGACGGCTGGCCAAAACATTCACTAGACCAATGTAAGGAATTTTTACGAGACGACGGCCCAGAAAAAAAGTTGAAGCGCTTGCCTTATAAATAAGAAAAAACGGAGTGCCAAGAAGTGCGGTTTCAAGGGTAGCGGTGCCTGAGGCTACCAGCGCAAAGTCAGCGGCTGTGACAACATCGTAAAGCCGGTTCGAATTTTTTGTGAGGCGAAGCTCGGAAAAATATTTTAGGTTCTGATCATAGAGAGAGGTTGGGACATGCGGTGCCTGCATCAGAAAGAATTTTAAATTCGGGAGTTCTTTTTGAAGGAGCGCCGCGCTTTTTAGCATGATCGGCAGGATGCGCCGGACTTCCGGTTCGCGCGATCCGGGCAAAAGGGCGATGAGGCGTTCTGATTCTTTGATTCCAAATTCCTGGCGGAGGGCTTCGCGGGATTTTAACGGTTTGACGCGGTCAAGAAGCGGATGGCCCACGAACGTGCAAGGGACGTTTTCTTTCCGGTACATTTCCTCTTCAAAAGGCAGAATCACCATCATGTGATTGACCGTCCGGCGGATCGTGGCGATCCGGCGCCATCCCCAGGCCCAAATTTGGGGGGAGATGTAATAAATCACGGGAAATCGGCCGTGGATTTTTTTTGCAAAACGGAGATTGAAAGCGGGGGAGTCAATCAAGATAAGAAGGTCGGGCTTCGTTGACTCGACCTGTTTAAGGGCCCGGTAAAAGATTTTCCGGAAATGGAAATATTTTCCGAGCACATCACCAAAGCCCAGGGCGGAAATTTTCGTCATATCTTCCAGGAGTTTGACCCCCGAGCGTTCCATTTCCGGACCGCCCAAACCTTCAAATTGGATTTGTGGATCGAGTTTTTTTAGGGCTTGGACGAGAAGGGCGCCGTGGGTGTCGCCTGAGGTTTCACAGGCGATGATGAAAATCTTGGACATCAAACGTGATTTGCGTATTGCTTGAGATTTTTTTGGATGGCTTCGATAATTTCGAGGGCGAAGGCGAGGGCGTGGCGAGCGGCTTCATCCGGATGACCGATCGATTTTCCACTGCGGATACCGTTTAAGAAAAACTCGAGTTCTTCGCGCAACGGTTCGGATTTTTGGATCTCGACTTTTTCCTGACTAATCCGGAAACCATCCTTGCGGAAAATTTGAGCGCTTTGGGCTTCATAATCCAGTGAAATGTAGGCGTCTTCCTGAAAAATCCGGATCTTGCGCTGTTTTTCCGGTGTGAGCCGGGACGCCGTGAGGTCTGCCACCGTTCCGTTTTTGAATTTGACACGGACGTTAGCGATATCTTCAAAAGGGGTGAGGACCGGAATTCCGATGGCGTCAAAACTCTGGATTTCTGATTTCACAAGACCCAGCACGATATCGATGTCATGAATCATCATGTCCAAAACCACGCCACAATCCTGGATTCGTGGGGTGAAGGGACTGAGACGGTGGATCTCAATAAAGCCGATATTGCGGGCAATTTCTTCCACGCGGCGGAAGCCGGGATTGTGACGTTCAATATGACCCACCTGAAGCGCACATTTGTGTTCTTTGGCCAGGCGAATGAGTTCGTCTGCTTCTTCAAGGTGAAGCGTGAAGGGTTTTTCCACGAGCGAGTGAACGCCGGCACGCAAAAATTCCCGGGCAATTGCGGCGTGGCTTGCAGTGGGTGTGGCGATGCTGACGGAATCGACTTTTCCGATTAAATCCCGGTAATTCGCGTAAAAGGGAACCCCGAGCGCCTCGGCTCTTTCTTTTTTGGAAGGGTCGGTATCCGCTACCCCAACGAGTTGGACCTCGGGGAGGGAAGCTAGAATTCGGGCGTGTTCTTTTCCTACATGCCCGATTCCGACGACACCTGCTTTGATGGGCTTAGCCATTGTGCTGTAAGGAGTTCAGAGGAGTCACGAGGGGGTTAATCTAGCAATCGGCTTGAGAGGTGTCAAATGCTATGTTAGACTGCCGTTCCTCATGGGAACCTACCGAAGACTCCTTGGTTATGTCCGTCCATATCGAGGCCGACTCATGCTGGCGAGTTTTTTCATGCTGGGAGTCTCTCTCGCGAACGCTCTGATTTCCGCTACGGTCTACGTCACGCTCAATGGCCTCCAAAACCGGACGCGGGTGATTATCGATAACATTCCACATACTAGTTTCCTTCCACGGATTGAATTTTCTGCGCATTGGATTCCTGTCATCATTGTGGGAGTTTTTCTTCTTCATAGCGTCTTCGATTATCTTTCTAAATATGAAATGGCAAGTGTTGGGATTCGCGCCATCCGCCAAATCCGGGACGATCTTTACGCTCATCTTATAAAACTCGATATGGATTTTTATGCCCGGGGCCGCACGGGTGACCTCATCAGTCGCACCATGAATGATGTCGGGAGCATTCAGGGGGCCGTGACGGATGTGGTTGTGGATATGATCCAGCAGCCGATGACAATCCTTTTTAATATTCCCATGGTTTTTCTTTGGGGCGGTCCTTATGCTTTCATCGCCATTCTGGTTTTTCCTTTAGCCGCCGTTCCGATCATTTTTTTGGGCCGCAGACTTCGGGAAGTAACGCGACGGATGCAGGAACGCTCAAGCGATATCACTTCGGCCATGGGAGAGACCCTCTCCGGAATCAATGTGGTGAAAGCTTTTTGTCAGGAAGATTATGAAATCAACCGTTTCCATCAAATCAACCGAAGTGTTTTTGATTTTTTCAAGAAAACGGTCAAAGTCACAGCAATCCAGCGTCCCTTGATTGAATCTTTGGGCGCTATCGGGACGGCCATTGCCGTTTGGTTTGCGCTCCAGCGTTTACCCGCCGATCGTTTTGGTGCGTTTGTCGGTTCTCTTTTTATTTTTTATGAGCCTCTCAAAAAACTCAGCAAGGTCAACAGTGTGATCCAGCAATCGATCGCTTCAGGAAACCGGATCTTTGAGATCATGGATTCCAAACCCACGATTGTGGAAGAAAAAAGTGCTCCCCCTTTGAAACGTCCCATTTCAAGCGTCCGCTACGAAAGTATCCATTTTGCTTACGAATTGGAAAAACGAGTCCTTTCCGAAATTAATTTTCAGATAGGAAAGGGGGAAGTTTTGGCCATTGTCGGGCCGAGCGGTGCGGGTAAAACGACCTTGGTGAATCTTTTGCTCCGGTTTTATGACCCGACACAAGGACGAGTGCTGATTGACGGAGTCGACATCCGAAAAGTTAATCTCCGGTCCCTGCGCGAAGCAATTGGCGTGGTTTCTCAGGAGACCGTGCTTTTCAATTCTTCAGTAGGGGAAAATATTTCTTATGGGAGCCCTCAGGCAACTGACGAGGTGATTCAACAAGCGGCCCAAGCGGCTTATGCCGATTTATTTATTCAGAATCTTCCCAAAGGTTATGACACGGTGGTGGGTGAGAGAGGAGTCAAGCTCTCGGGCGGCCAACGCCAGCGTTTGGCCATCGCGCGCGCGATTTTACGCAACCCTCCGATTTTGATTTTGGACGAAGCCACTTCTCATCTGGATACTGAGAGTGAACGGGAAGTTCAGCGAGCGTTGGAAAATTTGATGACGGGCCGGACGGTTTTTGTGATTGCCCACCGGCTCTCAACCATCCAGCGGGCAACGAAGATTTTAGTTTTGGATGAGGGCCGCATCGTTCAGATGGGAACCAATGAGGCCCTTTTGAAGGAAGGCGGCGTCTACAAACGCCTCTACGATTTACAATTTAATCTTTAAGTTCCAGGCAGGGAAATCTTAATTTTGGTAGTTTCGTCGGAACCTTTCTTCGGTTCCTCGATTTCGTAAGACTTGAGGTCACCCTTACCCAGCGTCGCGACTTTGTAAGCCCCTTTGACGGTGTTGTCGAGAAGCTTCTGAGTCCCGTTATTAACTCCCTCTACCATCGCTACAATCGGCGGCTTTTTATCCACCTGACTGACTGTTTCTTTGGTGAACTCCTTAGGTCCTTCGTAGGTAACTTGTTTGACGCCGCCGGCAAAGCCTTTCACCGCGGAGGTGGAGGTGGAAGTAGAGGTGGATTCGGCCGGTTCAGTAGCCGTTTCCTCCTCATCTTCTTCGTCGGGATCTATGCGATGTTGTACTGCTGAGAGATAGGTGGGGGATAGGATCAAGAGGCAGAGTAAAAAAAAGACAATTTTTTTCATTAAAGTCTCCCTTTTGGGCACAAGTATAGCGGCTCCTGCGCCAAATTGCCAGAGCTAAAGCCCTATGTTATACTACTTCGCCTTTTGCCATGAATCGTAACTACCGTTGAGAAAATAACTTAAATGAATACCGTGAGAATCGGACTTTTGGGATTGGGACAAATCGGCGGAGCTGTGTTTTCTCTCTTAAAAAGGAAAGAAAAGACGCTGGGCCGTGAAGCCGGAATCCATTTTGAGATTGCGGGAGTGGCGGTGCGCAGTTCCCGCAAGAAAAGATCCGTTCGTATTCCGGCTTCTCTCTTTAGACGCGCCGACGCTTTGATTCGCGATCCCCAAGTGGATGTCATCGTGGAACTCATCGGCGGGACAAAAGCCGCGAGACAGTTTGTCCTGGCGGCTCTTAGAAACGGAAAAGATGTGGTGACTGCCAATAAGGCGCTTTTGGCCGAACATGGCGACGAAATTTTTGAAACGGCGGCCGAAATGGGCCGTCAGATCTTTTTTGAGGCCTCCGTTGGCGGCGGAATTCCCATCATCAAAACTTTACGCGAAGGGCTCATTGCCAACCAAGTGGATTCGATTTATTCGATCATTAACGGGACCTCCAATTACATTTTGAGCGAAATGTCGGAAAGAAAATTGGATTTCAAAGAAGCCCTTCGAATGGCCCAGCGCAAAGGTTTTGCGGAAGCGAATCCATCCCTGGACATAGAAGGAATTGATTCGGCGCACAAACTCGCAATTCTTGTTCGGCTCGCTTTCGGCGGAAAAGTGAACTTTAAAGAAATTTATTGCGAAGGAATTTCTCAAATTCGAAATGAAGACATTGCGTTTGCCCAGGAATTCGGTTACCGGATCAAACTCCTTGCCATTGCCAAGCGCAGTCCGGACGGTATCGAAACGCGCGTGCAGCCGACCCTTCTTCCCGAGGCTCACATTTTGGCGAATGTCTCCGGCTCCTATAATGCGATTTTGGTAAAAGGGGATGAGGTCGGAGAAATCCTTCTTTATGGGAATGGTGCCGGTCCTCATCCGACCGCCAGCGCCGTGGTAAGTGATCTGGTGGATTTGGCCAAAGGGCGCACCGAATCCCTTAATTCACGCAAACTTTTGAAGATCAAAAGTATTTCTTCGCTCCTCTCCCGCTACTATCTTCGTTTTCACGTCATTGATAAGCCGGGAGTTTTGTCGAAACTCTCAAGCCTGCTCGGCCGTCACCGGATCAGCATATCGGACGTGATCCAAAAGGAGCGCAAGGCCGGAGGAAAAGTTCCTTTGATTCTTCTGACTCACGACACTTCGGAAAGAGAGTTGCGCAACGCCATTCGCGAGATTGACCGGCTGAAGATCGTCCGCGGAAAAAGCCAGGTGATTCGCATCGAATCGCAACCCCAATGACGCTTAAAAAAGTTCCCGTCAGAAAAATCGGGGTCATTGAGCGTTATCAGGAATTTTTGCCGGTCAACGAAGACACTCCGATCATTTCTTTAAATGAAGGAAATACGCCGCTTATTTTGGCGGAAACTCTTCCGAAGAAACTCGGGTTTAAAAACATCCGGATCTATTTCAAGTTTGAAGGCTTGAATCCGACAGGCTCTTTTAAAGATCGCGGGATGACAATGGCGATTTCCAAAGCCCTTGAGGCCGGCTCCAAAGCGGTGATGTGTGCTTCCACCGGTAACACTTCGGCTTCGGCAGCCGCTTTTGCCTCGCGCTGCGGTTTGAAATGTTTCGTTCTTGTTCCGGAAGGAAATATCGCCAAGGGAAAACTTCTTCAGGCTTACCGCTATGGTGCCAAGGTCATCATGGTAAAAGGGAATTTTGACGAGGCCCTTAACCTGGTGAAAGAAATTACGAAAAAACATCCCATTACGCTGGTGAACTCAATCAACCCTTATCGGATTGAGGGACAAAAAACGGCAGCCTTTGAAATTTGCGATGATCTGGGCGATGCGCCGACTTTTCACGCGATCCCCGTGGGAAACGCGGGTAACATCACCGCCTACTGGAAAGGTTACCGGGAATACAAAAAGGCGGGCCGTTCGGAAACCTTGCCGAAAATGCTGGGCTTTCAAGCGGCCGGCTCGGCCCCCATTGTTTTGGGACATCCGGTGGAAAAACCAGAAACCATTGCTACGGCAATTAGAATTGGAAATCCTGCCAGCTGGAAGGGTGCGATTGCGGCGCGGGACGAATCGGGAGGCTTAATTGATTCCGTGACCGACGAAGAAATTTCCTGGGCTTACCGGTTTATTGCCGAATCGGAAGGAGTCTTCGCCGAACCGGCGTCAGCCGCAGCGGTGGCTGGAGTTGTAAAGCTGACACAGAAAAAGTATTTTAAGGACGAAAAAGGAATCCGAATTGTCTGCACGCTCACGGGCGCGGGTCTGAAAGACCCCGATTACGCGTTGAGCTTTAATGACAAACCGGTGTCGGTGGAACCTAAAATGGAGGCGGTATTGAAGGCGATTTCTTTATGAAATATTTATTGTTGGCTTTGAGTGGGGCATCGGACCATCCGATGGAAGAGCTGGAGGGAAGGACTCCGCTTGAAGTGAGCAAGCTTCCGAATCTTGCCTTCTTATCCAAGGTCGGAAAAATCGGGCAGGCCCGTCCCTTAGATGACGGATTTGACGCCTCTCCGGAAGCGGCATTTCTGGCCATGCTGGGTTACGATCCGAAACAACACTACCACGGTCCCGGGCCTTTGGAAGCGGCGAACCTTGAAGTGAAAATGGAACCCAATGAAGTCGCCTTCAGGATGAATTTCATCACCGAATCTAACGGTGTTTTGACCGATGCCACAGCGGGGAACATCACGACGAAAGAAGCCCGCGCACTCGTGACTTATTTAAATAAGAAACTCGCGAGCGATTTCGTGAGATTTTTTGTGGGAAATCATCATCGTCACATTGCGGTCTTAAAGGATTCCCACGGTTTCAGTGCGCTTTCGGCCCACACGATTCCGGCGGAAGAGATTGCAGGCAAGCCCATTCAGCCTCATCTGCCGAAAGGTCCGGGTGAGGAGCTTTTGAAAAAATTAATGTATGACGCGAAACTCCTGTTGCAAGATCATGAGATCAATCAGGTCCGCATCGATTTGGGAGAAAATCCAGCTAACATGATTTGGCTTTCGGGACAGGGGACGACGCCGGCCCTCGAAAAATTTACCGATCGCTTCGGTCTTTCCGGGGCCATGGTGGCGGGAATCGAATATGTGAAAGGAATTGGCCGGCTTGCAGGACTGACACTCATCGAGGCCTCGGGTGCTACCGGGAATATGGAAACCAGTTATGAAAAAAAGGGCAAAGCAGTTTTGGAGGCCCTTCAGGAAAAAGATTTTGTTTGTGTCCATGTACGCGCCTGCGAAGAAGCTTCTCGTCAGGGGGATCTGAGGGCGAAAATCGCAGCTCTTGAAAACATCGACACCTTCATTATTTCGAAGTTCCGCGAATATTATGAAAAAAATCACGAGACACGGATTTTAATTGCGAGCACCCAGACTTTTTCGACACAGATGCGTCGGCCGGTCCGTGATCCGATTCCCTTTCTTCTGGTCGGTAAAAACGTAATGGCGGATGAAGGTGACCGTTTGAGCGAGCAGGCGGCCAAGGCTTCGTCTTTTCATGTGAACAAAAGGACCGAGCTCATCCAGCTTCTGCTTTCTCGCAAGGAAAAGATTTAATCTCTCCATGAGTCTCATCGTACAAAAATACGGCGGATCATCTTTACGGGACGTTAACCGGATCCAGTGGGTAGCCCGGCGCGTTGTGGCCAAGAAAAAAGAGGGGCATCGTCTGGTCGTGGTGGTCTCGGCCATGGGGGATGCGACGGATGAACTGGTTGATTTGGCCACCAAGATTACCCGCGAACCCCAGGCGCGAGAATTGGATATGCTCCTTGCCACGGGAGAACAAGTTTCCGTCGCACTTCTCGCGATGGCCATTCATCAATTAGGACAGAAAGCAGTTTCTTTTACCGGCCCGCAGGTGGGAATTCTTACGGACCGTTTTCATACGAAGGCGAGGATTCTTGATATCAATGCCGACCGTATCCGTGAAGCTTTAGACAAAGGAAATGTAGTGATTGTCGCAGGCTTTCAGGGAAAAACAGAGGGCGATGAAATTACGACACTCGGTCGCGGGGGATCGGACCTGACGGCGGTGGCCCTGGCGAAAGCGCTCGGCGCAAAACTTTGCGAAATTTATACCGATGTGGACGGCATTTACACGGCGGACCCGCGAGTTTGTCCTGACGCGAGGAAACTGGACGTCGTCAGTTATGAAGAAATTTTGGAATTAGCTTCTTTGGGAGCGCAGGTGATGCATTCGCGTTCCATCGAAGTGGGCAAAAAATTCAATGTGCCGATTGTTGTCAAAAATTCGCGCAACAACGGAAAAGGAACTTTGATTACGAAGGAGAACCGAAAAATGGAAGACGTAGTGGTGAGCGGTGTCGCTTTGGCGAACAATGAGGCGAAGTTGACGATTTTTAAGGTGCCCGACCAGCCGGGCGTGGCGTCAAAGATTTTCAAAAAAATCGCGGATGCCAATATCAACGTGGATATGATCATCCAAAATAAAACCGAAGCCCGGACTACGGACATTTCTTTTACCGTGGCCAAAAATGATCTCGCGCGTTCCCTTCGGGTAGTTCGCGACGCGGCCTCCCAAGTCCACGCAAGCCACGTGACCTGCGATGAAAATATCGCGAAGGTGAGCGTCGTCGGCGTCGGGATGCGTTCCCATTCGGGTGTGGCCTCCAAAATGTTCGGAGCGCTCGCAAAGCGGAAAATCAATATCGAGATGATTTCGACCTCTGAAATCAAAATTTCCTGCGTGGTGGATAGGAAGCGCGGCAAAGACGCCGTGCGGGCGATTCATAAGGAGTTTGGATTAGGCAGAAAGTAGCCAATTCATCCCCAGGGGGATAAATTACATTCTTCTATGATTCTCTTATATGACACAACCTTACGGGACGGGGCTCAGGGAGAAGGGGTCAGCCTTTCTCTTCAGGATAAACTTCTGATCGCGAAGCGCCTCGACCGTTTCGGCATTCATTATATTGAAGGCGGCTGGCCGGGCTCCAACCCCAAAGACATGGCGTTTTTTAAGGAGATCAAAAATGCCGGCATCCAAAACGCCAAGATCGTGGCCTTCGGCTCGACGCGCCGCGCCGACAAAAAAATCACCGAAGATGCGAATGTCCGTGCGCTTCTTGAAGCCGGCACCAAAACCGTAACGATTTTTGGAAAAAGCTGGGATTTTCAGGTGACGGAAGTTTTTAAAACAACGCTGGCGGAAAATCTCAAAATGATCCGCGAGACAGTTTCCTATTTAAAAGAAAAAGGGCTTGAAGTGATTTACGATGCAGAACATTTTTTTGACGGCTTCAAAGCCAATGAGGACTATGCGCTGAAGACCCTTCAGGAAGCGGCTAAGGCCGGCGCCGTCAATCTCACGCTTTGCGACACCAACGGCGGAACCCTTCCCGAGGAAATCAAAAAGGCAGTCGCGCGGGTTAAAAAAAAGGTCAAGACACCGCTTGGGATTCATTGCCACAACGATTGCAATGTGGCGGTCGCAAATTCGGTCGCGGCGGTGGAAGAAGGTGCGGTTTTGGTGCAGGGGACCATCAATGGTTACGGCGAGCGCTGTGGAAATGCGAACCTCACGAGCATCATTCCCATCTTGCAAATCAAAATGAAGAAACGCGCTCTTCCGGATTCAAAATTAAAAGAACTCACGGAGATGAGCCATTACGTGGCCGAGATCTGCAATATGCCGATGGAAACGAATCAGCCTTTCACAGGACGCTCTGCTTTTGCCCACAAGGGAGGGGTTCATATTGATGCGGTGCAGAAAAATGTGAAAACTTATGAGCACATGGATCCCGAAACGGTGGGTAATCGCCGCCGTTTTCTTTCTTCGGAGCTGGGCGGCCGGGCCAACTTGCTTGCGAAAGCACAAGGCCTTCACATCGATCTCAAAAAAGATGCTCCCGAGACCCGGCGGATTTTGGAAGAAGTGCAAAGGTTAGAAAATGAAGGGTATCAATTTGAAGCAGCCGAGGCGAGCTTTCAGCTTTTGATCCAGCGCCTTTTGGGACGCGAAAAAAAATTTTTCAAAGTGGAAAGTGCTAACGTACCGAATGAAAAAATCGGCGATGAGTCTTCCGTAGCGGCAGCGACCGTGAAGGTGTCCGTAAAAGGGGAATCCGTCGAAGCTAAAGAAGAAAAAGGGGACGGACCGGTCGACGCGCTTTACAAAGCACTCAAGAAAGCCCTCGTAAAATTTTATCCGGTTCTGAATGAAATTCATCTCACCGACTATAAAGTCCGCGTGGTGGATTCTAAATCCGGCACGGCGGCCAAAGTGCGGGTCTTTATCACGTTTCAAGATGAAAAAGAAGATTGGACCACCGTCGGTGTGGATAAAAATATCATCGAAGCCTCCTGGAAGGCCCTCGTGGAGGCCATTGAATACAAGCTTGCGCGCGGATGACTGAACTCGCGCCGCGTTATCAATCCCAGGAACTCGAAGCGAAGTGGTACGAGTTTTGGGAGGCGCGCGGACTTTTCTCGCCTAAAATCGATCCGAAGAAAAAACCTTATGTGATCGTCATCCCTCCGCCCAATGTGACGGGAATTCTTCACATGGGTCATGCCCTCAATAACACCCTTCAGGATATTCTTGTCCGCTGGCACCGGATGAAAGGGGAGCCCGTTCTTTGGGTGCCCGGCACGGATCACGCGGGGATTGCCACGCAAAATGTCGTGGAAAAAAAACTGGCCAAGGAAGGGAAAAAACGCCAGGACCTCGGCCGCGAGAAATTTTTGGAAGAAGTCTGGAAATGGAAAGAGGAGCATGGCAACACGATTACGCGCCAGCTTCGCCGGCTCGGCGCTTCCTGTGACTGGTCGCACGAGCGTTTCACGATGGACGAGGGACTATCGCGCGCAGTCCGGGAAGCTTTTGTGCGGCTTTATGAAAAGGGCCTCATTTATCAGGGAAATTACATTATCAATTGGTGCCCGCGCTGCCAGACCGCGCTTTCCGATGAAGAAGCTCCCTATACGGAAACGGAAGGGAAACTCTATTATTATTATTATTTGGTAAAGGACAAAGGAAAACTTACGAAAGAAGGCGCCCCGCTCATCGCTACCACCCGCCCTGAAACCATGCTGGGTGATACGGCCATTGCCGTTAACCCCAAGGATCCGCGCTACAAAGATCTCGATAAAAAAGAAATTTATCTCCCGCTGCAAAACCGGCCGCTCCGTGTGGTCCGCGATGATTTTGTGGATCCGGAATTCGGAACCGGTGTCGTGAAAGTAACGCCCGCCCATGACCCGAACGACTTTGAAATGGGGATCCGTCATAAACTCGAACAAAGAAATATTTTGCACCCCGACGGCAGAATCAATGAAATGGGAAAACCTTACGAAGGCCTCGATCGGTTTGAAGCGAGGAAAAGAATCATCGAAGATTTAAAAACCGCGGGGCTTTTTGAGAAAGAAGCCCCGCATCGACACGCCGTGCCGCATTGTTACCGCTGCCACACCGTCGTCGAACCCTATTTCTCGAAACAGTGGTTTGTGAAGATGAAGCCCTTGGCTGAGAAGGCCTTGAAGGCGCACTTGCAGGGAAAAACTAAAATTTTTCCGGATCGGTGGAATAAAGTTTATACCAATTGGCTGGAAGGAATCCGTGACTGGTGTATTTCGCGGCAAATCTGGTGGGGTCACCCAATTCCCGTCTGGTATTGTGAAGGAGACGGTACGTGCCTCCTTGAGTGTAAGAAGCCGATTGTCAGTCGCAAAGACCCGACCGAATGTCCTGTCTGTCGTTCAAAAAATCTTCGCCGTGACCCGGATGTACTCGATACCTGGTTTTCTTCCTGGCTCTGGCCTTTCTCGACGTTGGGCTGGCCCCCTTCGGGGACTGCCATCCGTGGCACTGGCAGAGCCGGTGCTTCGCCGCCTAAAAAAACGAAGGACCTCGCTTATTTTTATCCGACGACCGACCTTGTGACTGCACCCGAAATTCTTTTCTTCTGGGTGGCGCGCATGATCATGGCAGGCCTTGAATTCATGGGCGAAGTTCCTTTTAAAAATGTTTTGATCCACGGTACGGTGCGCGCCCAAACGGGCCTCAAGATGTCCAAATCACTCGGCAATGCGATTGATCCCTTGGAAGTGATCGATGAAATGGGGGCCGATGCCCTCCGTCAGAGCCTTGTGATGCTCGCCGCGCAAGATGTTTATCTCTCCCGCGAGAAATTTGAAGTCGGCCGCAATTTCACCAACAAAATCTGGAACGCGGCTCGGTTTGTTTTTATGAATCTCCAGGATTTTAAAGAAGGAGAGCTTAATCCGAATCTAGATTTTAAAAAGCTCGCTCCGGTCCATCGCTGGATCCTCTCGCGCCTCGAAGAAACGATTCACGAAGTTGAAGAGAATCTGAACCGCTTTGCGCTGAGTCAAGCGGCGACTTTGGTCTACCATTTTGTGTGGGGAAAATTCTGCGACTGGTACATCGAATTAGTAAAACCGGCTTTGGCCCAAACGGGATCGGCCGAAAGACGCAACGCGCAAAAAGTTCTCTTTTTTGTTTTGGAACGGACCCTTCGCCTTCTTCATCCTTGGATGCCTTTTATCACCGAAGAGCTTTGGCAGAAAATGCGCGAGTCCGCCAAAGATGGAAAAAATTGGCCCCTTACTTTAATGAAAGCGCCGTGGCCTTTTGAGGCGAAAAAACATTTTCAGGACGCCGAATCGGAAAAGAGTTTTCGCGTGTTGGAACAAGCAGTCGGCGGCGTGCGTGAGCTCCGGGCGAATCTGAATATCCCGCCGGGGCAAGCACTTAAAGCCGTCATTCGGTATCACGATGAAAATGCGCACAAGGCGCTTCAAGTTTTCGAAAAAGAAATCGCGCGGCTTGCGCGGCTAGAGTCCTTGGAATTCAAAAAGGATTTCAAGCGCGGCAAATCTCACGTCGGCCACGCGTCGCAGGACATCGAAGTTTTCATCGAAATCGCGGGCGTGGTGGATCCCGAGAAGGAACGCATGCGTATTGAAAAAAAGATCCAGGAGGTTCAACATTATATAGAGTCCCTACGCAAGAAATTGGAGAACCCGAAATTTGTCGAGAACGCGCCGGAAGAGCTGGTCACGGAAGAGCGCGGCAAGCTTTTCGACGCCGAAACCCTTCTCAAGACGCATCGTGAACATCTCGTGCTTTTTGAGAAGAATTAACTGAAATAAAAGGAGGATAAAGATCATGAAGAAGTGGATGGCAGTTCTGATTTTGAGCGTTGTGTTTTTTGGTTCAAGGCCGCTTTTTGCGGGGGATTACCCCGATCCCTATGAAGTGGGAAAGCAGTATTACACCCTTCTCTTGGAGAATGAGCGGGTCCGCGTCTCGGATGTGAAATTCAAGCCGGGTGACAAAATGGCCATGCATTCGCATCCCGAACATTTGGTCTATGCCCTGACTCCGGGCAAGATTAAATTCGAATATCCGAACGGCACAACGAAGGACGTCGAAGTGCAAACGGGACAAGTCCTTTGGGCCGGCGAGGAGTCACACGCGACGGATAATATCGGCGGCACGGATTTGCACGTGCTCGTGGTCGAATTGAAAAAATAAGCCCGTGGTTGTTACACCCAGAACCCGTTCCCTGATCCGCGAAGCCCTTCGCGAAGATCGGGGAACGGGAGATCTCACCACTGAAACGTTGATTCCCGCGAAGGCTCGGGGGAAAGCCGTCGTTCTCGCCAAACAATCCGGAATTTTCTGCGGCGGCCCAGTTGCCCAAGAAGTCTTTCGCCTCCGCGACACATCGCTTCGAATCAAAATTCACGCAAAAGAAGGATCGCGCATTTCCAAAGGAAAAAAAATCCTTACGATTCGGGGCCGGACCCGTTCCATTCTTGAAGCCGAGCGTGTTGCGCTGAATTTTCTGGGGCACTTATCGGGAATCGCGACACTGACACGCGCCTTTGCGGACAAAGTCAAAGGAAGCAGCGCAAAAATTTTTGATACGCGCAAAACCACACCCCTTTGGCGAGAATTAGAAAAATATGCAGTCCGGACGGGCGGGGGAGAAAATCACCGCTTCGGGCTTTGGGATGAAGTTTTGGTGAAGGACAATCACTGGACTGCAATTTACGAGATTCTCGACCGCACACGCTGTCGTTACTTCAGTCAGAAATTAAAGCCTCTCCAACGTCGAAAAATTCCGGTAGAAGTGGAAGTCCGGAATTTGAAGGAACTCGCTCACTTATTGGAAGGGACTTTTGTTCCGGACCGGATTCTCCTGGATAACTTTTCTATCCGTGAATTGAAACGGGCGGTTTTATTTGTGAAAGGACTCGACCGTGTCCTGAGATCCCGTTATGGGATTCGCCGCAAACTGCCTCTCTTGGAAGCCTCCGGCGGAATCAATCTCGCGAACGTCCGCGCGGTGGCCCAAACCGGCGTCGACCGCATCTCCGTCGGTTTGCTCACGCATTCTGCTCCGGCGCTTGATTTTAGTCTTATAATAGTAAAGTAGTCGGTATCATTATGGAATGGATTGAAAATAAAAATAAAGAAGGAGAAGGAAAATGAAAAAGATCGGGATGATCGCTATGGGGATTTTTTTGACAACAGGACCCGCGTGGGCTGCCTCCGCCAAAGCGGTGATCAATCCCACAACTCCGGATTCAAAGCTATCGGGTTCAGCGACTTTTCAAGATACCGATGAAGGGCTGGACATTGAAGTACAGGTATCGAATGCCTCACCCGGCCTTCACGGTTTTCATATCCATGAAAAAGGCGACTGTGCAGATTCCGGAAATGCCGCAGGCAGTCACTATAATCCTGACCACGCGAAACACGGTTTTCTTCCCAAGGAAGGTTTTCAAGCGGCGCACGCGGGAGATTTCGGCAATATTGAAGTTGGTTCGGATGGTACGGGTTCAACCAAACTGTTGATTCCGGGATTGAGCGTGAGCGGCGGCAAATATAATGTAGAAGGCCTCGCGATCATTGTTCATGAGAAGGAAGATAATTTCGGACAGCCTACCGGCAATGCGGGCGCTCGCATCGGTTGCGGGATCATTCAGAAGATCGAATAGAGGAGAACGCCTGTTTTTAAGCTTGTCACCCATTTAAAGCCTTGCGGTGACCAACCGCAGGCGATCGAGGCCCTGACGAAAGGGCTCCATGAAGGGTTGCGCGAACAAGTCTTGGTCGGTGTCACGGGATCGGGCAAGACCTTTACGATGGCGCAGGTGATTGCAAAGTGGGGGAGGCCGGCGCTTGTCATCTCTCACAATAAAACACTCGCCGCCCAGCTCTATAGTGAGCTGAAAGATTTTTTCCCGGAAAACGCCGTCGAATATTTCGTCTCCTATTATGATTATTACCAGCCCGAGGCCTACATCCCTCACACTGATACTTACATCGAAAAAGATTCATCCATCAATGATGATTTGGATCGCCTGAGGCTGCGGGCGACCAGTTCCATCCTCTCGCGCGAAGACACGATTGTCGTCTCAAGCGTCTCCTGCATCTACGGCCTCGGTTCCCCCGAAGATTGGCAGGGGATGCTCGTGCAAATTCAAAAAGGACAGAGCTTCGAGCGGGACCAATTTTTGTCGGCGCTCATCGGAATTCAATACGAACGGATTGAAGGGGAATTGAAACGCGGCGCTTTTCGGGTTCGCGGCGGACGAATCGATCTTTTTCCTTCTTACGGCGAGAATCCGCACCGCATCGAAATCGAAGACGACCGGGTTCAGTCCATCACACTCCTTGATGCCGCTCACTTTACTCCGCTGCGGGAGCTTGAGAAGCTGGCTATTTATCCGGCCAAGCATTTTGTCACGCCCTCGCACCGTTTGGAGAAGGCCCTTCAATCCATTCAGGAGGAGTTGGTTTGGCGAGTAAAAGAACTGACGCTGCAGGGAAAGGATTTGGAGGCGAAGCGTCTCGAGTCACGTACCCGCTATGATTTGGAGATGCTGCGCGAAGCAGGGTTTTGCACGGGTGTTGAAAATTATTCCCGACATCTTTCGGGCCGCGCGCCCGGTTCGCAACCTTACAGCCTTCTCGATTATTTTCCCAAGGGATTTATTACCTTGATTGACGAATCCCATCAAACCCTTCCGCAGATTCGCGGGATGTATAACGGCGACCTTTCACGCAAAAAAGTTTTGGTCGAACACGGCTTCCGGCTTCCTTCAGCCCTCGACAACCGGCCGCTGCGGTTTGAGGAATTTGACCGGATGGTCGGCCAATTGATTTATGTCTCCGCCACACCGAGCAATTATGAAATGCAGCGCGCCAAAAAAATTGTGGAGCAGATCATCCGCCCGACCGGTTTGACGGATCCCGAGATTGAAGTGCGGCCCTCAGAAGGCCAGATCGATAATTTGATCGCAGAGATCAAAGCGCGCGCCAAGAAAAAAGAGCGGACGCTCATTACCACGCTTACCAAACGGATGGCGGAGGATCTGTCGCGTTTTTTAAAAGAAGTGGGAATCAAGGTCCATTACCTCCATTCCGAGCTCGATGCCTTTGAACGGATGGAAATCCTGCGCGATCTTCGCCTGCAAAAGTATGACTGTGTGGTGGGGATCAACCTTCTCCGAGAAGGCCTCGACCTGCCCGAAGTCTCACTCGTGGCCATTCTCGATGCGGATAAGGAAGGATTCCTGCGGAGCGAGGTTTCGCTCATTCAAATCGCAGGTCGTGCTGCCCGCCACCTCAATGGGAGAGTCATTATGTATGCCGATATGGTTACCGACTCCATGAAACGGGCCATCCAAGAGACGGGGAGGCGGCGGAAGATTCAAGAAGAATACAACGTAACGCATGGAATCACGCCTGTTTCCATTCAAAAAGAGATCCGGGAGGGAATTGAAAAATACCGGCAGGCCGAGGAGCTGGTTTCGGAAGTTGTGGGGGAGGAACAGGCCGAACACGACCTCAAAAGCTATTTGGCCCACTTGAAAGAACGGATGGAACTCGCCGCTCGGTCGCTTGATTTCGAATTGGCTGCCCGTCTGCGAGACCGAATCCGCAATTTAGAGCAAGAAAAAGGCATTCCTGTATTGACAGGAAATTCTTCTGTCTCCTATAATGCCCAAGAGAGAAAAAGTTTCTCAACAACTCATCCAGCAAAGCGGAGGGAACGAAAGAAGTGACGGACGAGACCTTTAAGTTTTTCGAAGAAAATAAATTTGTAGCTGTGATTCGAACGAGTTCCAGTGAAGATGCCGAAGAACTTTTTAAGGCAGTCACCGAAGGCGGCATCAAAATTATCGAAGTCACTTTTTCCGTCCCGCAGGCAACACGCCTCATTGAAAGTTGGAGTAAAAAAGACGGGCTCTTGGTCGGAGCGGGGACTGTTACCGACGGCGAAATGGCCCAGCGCGCAATCAATGCGGGCGCTAAATTTTTAAGCAGTCACTACACGGATCGTGACGTAGTCAGCGTGGGAAAAAATAACAACACCTTCCTCATTCAAGGCGCGGCCACTCCTACCGAAGCCGTCAACGCTTGGCATCTCGGGGTTGATCTCGTGAAAGTGTACCCGGTCGATTTTTACGGCGGCCCCAGCTACATCAAAGCCCTCAAAGGTCCGCTTCCTTTCGTTAAATTTATGGCTGCGGGCGAGATCACGCTGGAGAACGCTTTTGACTATCTCAAATATGCCTGCGGCGTCGCTTTAGACCGTTCCTTTTTCGACCGGACCCTTATTCGCTCCAATAATTGGCAGGCCATTACCGACCGTACCCGCCAGCTGACCCAGAAGCTCGAGTCCCTTAGGATCGGCAAGAACGCCTCCTAAGTCCTTTAGCTTTCACCTCTTCCGTCTTCTTTTGACAAGAAAAGCGGCTGTGTTATAATAACCCCTCTCTTTTCAGGGACTTACACCAATTTTCGAATTCCCTGAGAGGGAATTTTTTTCTCTAAAGGAGGCACTCATGAAACGTATCCTCTTTTTTCTCATCTTTTTGAATTTGATCGCCGGAGTTCCCCTTCACGAATCCCGGGCAGAGGAAATCTACGGGCAATTTCCCACGGGACTCCTCCAGTTAGAGAAAAAACATCCCTATTATGTCTATGTTCCCGAGGCCTATTCGCCCGATAAAGGCTGGCCCATGCTTTTTCTTTTGGGCAAAAGAGGGGATGAGCCCAAGGAGATCATCGGATCTTGGGTGGATTGGGCGAAACAGAATCAATTCATCGTGTTGGCACCCACGAATGTAGCGCCGGAAAAAGATGTTCCGGAATTGGCCGACCAGTGGCTTCTTTCCGTCAAGCAGGAAGTCAAGGAACGCTACAAAATTGATTCCGCTAGAATTTTTTTGGTGGGACTGGAATCCGGCGCTCATTATGCGGCTTACCTTGGCACGCGATACCCTCAGGAATTTTCGGGGGTGGTGTTGGTGGGCGGAGCGTGGCCCGGGTCTTTTGAAAAAATTATCAAGCCCTCTTCGGATCCCGACAAACAAGTTCCTTTTTATGTGCTGATGAATCCCAAAGGAGAGGGGTACGGCGCGGTGGAAGCAAAGGCGAATGAATTTGAAAAAAAAGGTTACCCCGTAACTTTGGAATCCTTAAAAGACGTTGAAGATATTTCAGCCGTGCGGGATCGTTTGACGCAGTGGGTGCGGAAAGAATCGGAAGCCCGCGCCATTCTCAAAGAAAAGCCGAAAAAGACTTTCAAACAAAAGAAGGATCGTTTCCTGCGCGACTTTTTTACGATTTAACTTATGGAACTTACCGGCGCAAAAATAATGATCGAGTGTTTGAAAAAGGAGGGGGTCGAAGCCATTTTTGGCCTTCCGGGGGGAGCCATCCTTCCAACCTTTGATGCCCTCTATGATTCCGGCTTGAGATTTATTTTGGTTCGTCACGAACAAGGCGCAGCCCACATGGCCGACGGCTATGCGCGCGCCACGGGGAAGCCCGGCGTTTGCCTGGTGACTTCGGGCCCCGGTGCGACGAATCTCGTGACGGGAATTGCCACGGCCTACATGGATTCGGTACCGATGGTTTGCATCACAGGTCAGGTGGCGACCAGTGCGATTGGCTCAGACGCTTTTCAGGAAGCAGATACCGTCGGCATCACGCGCCCGATTACCAAACATAATTATCTGGTGAAGGATGTCCGCGATTTGGCGCGCGTTATGCGGGAAGCCTTTTATATAGCCTCCACCGGCCGTTGTGGTCCGGTGTTGGTTGATTTTCCGGTGGATGTGAGCCGGGCTAAAACAGAATTTGTTTATCCAAAGAATGTGGATATTCGCGGCTATAAGCCGACATTGTCAGGCCCTCCGAAGCAAATCGAAAAGGCGGCAGAAATAATTTTGCAGGCGAAACGTCCCGTACTTTACGTGGGCGGCGGCTGCATCGCTTCCGGCGCTTCGGCCGAGCTTCTCGAATTCGCACAAAAGACCGGAATTCCTTGTACGACTACCGTGCATGGGCTGGGAGCTTTTCCGGAAACTGATCCGCTTTCCCTTCGCATGCTCGGAATGCACGGCACTCATTATGCAAATTATTCCGTTCAAAATTCGGACGTTTTGATCGCGGTCGGCGCCCGTTTTGATGACCGGGTAACGGGCAAGATTGATCTCTTTGCACCGAAAGCCAAGATCATTCATATCGACATTGATCCTTCGTCGATTTCCAAGACGATCCCTGTTCACGTCCCCATTGTGGGAGATGTGAAATACATTTTGCGCGAACTCACGGGGCTTGTGAAGAAATTGGATATCGATGAGTGGCATGAGCAGATTAAAGAATGGAAAAAGAAACACCCGCTTAAATACGATCAATCGGGAAAGCAAATTCGCCAACAGTATGTGATCGATAAGGTCGGCGAACTCACGCATCATGACGCGGTCGTGACGACCGGCGTGGGCCAGCATCAAATGTGGACGGCTCAGTGGTACGGCTTCCGCCATCCGCGTTCCATGATCACATCCGGCGGACTCGGTACTATGGGTTATGGATTTCCCGCCGCCATCGGAGCCAAAATCGGCCGGCCCAAAGAGACAGTTTTTTGCATCGACGGCGACGGTTCCTTTCAAATGACGGCGTGTGAACTGGCGACGGCGGTTTATTACAAAATTCCGGTGAAAGTGGCGATCATGGACAACGCCCATCACGGAATGGTGCGTCAATGGCAGGAACTTTTTTATAACCGGCGTTACTCCGCTTCAGAGCTCGGGCCGTCGAATCCGGATTTTGTTAAAGTTGCGGAAGGTTATGGAGCCATGGGGATTCGGGTTTCGGAAAAAGAAGAGGTGGTTCCCGCCATCGAAAAGGCGCTCAAGCACGATGGGCCGGTTGTTCTGCATTTTGTCGTTGCTAAAGAGGATAACGTTTATCCGATGGTTCCCACGGGACACGCCCTTGATCAAGTTATGGATATGGCTTAAAAGGAGATCGCATGAAACATACCATTTCCGTGTTGGTAGAAAATCATTTCGGAGTTCTGGCACATGTGGCCGGACTTTTTTCCGCGCGAGGTTTCAACATTGACTCGCTCGCCGTCGGTGAAACGGACGATCCCACGGTTTCGCGGATGACCATCATGGCTCACGGCGACGAACGGATCATCGAACAAATTATCAAACAATTGAACAAACTGATTGATGTCATCAAGGTGCAGGACCTTACGGAGGAAGAGACGATATCCCGCGAGCTCGTTCTGATTAAAGTGAATGCGACCTCTGCCGGCCGCTCGGACATTCTCCAAATCGTCAATACGTTCCGGGCCAAGGTGGTGGATGTGAACCCGCACTCCCTCACGGTCGAAGTGACGGGCACCGAGGAAAAAATCGATGCCATGCTGGAGCTTCTGCGTCCCTTTGGGATCAAAGAAGTTGTGCGGACCGGTACGATTGCCTTAGCCCGGAAAAGCGAATTGACTTTAAAAAAGGAAAAAGGCGAATCCACAAAAGCGCAGTCCGCTTCGAAGGAGAAAGAGTAATGCCCGTAAAAATTTATTACGATAACGACGCTGATTTAAGCCTCCTCAAAGGCAAAAAAGTTGCCATCGTGGGCTACGGCATTCAGGGCCGCGGGCAAGGACTCAATCTCCGCGATTCGGGAGTCGACGTTCTCATCTCTCAGAGAAAAGGCGGTAAGAATTACGAGCTCGCCTTGGAAGACGGCTTTGAGCCGGTGACGGCCGAAGAGGCGGCCAAAGAAGCGGACATCATTCAAGTTCTGGCGCAGGATCATTTGCAGGCGGAAATTTATGAAAAAAGTATTCGTCCGAATTTGAAGCCGGGGAAAGCGCTTCTTTTTTCGCACGGTTTTAACATTCATTTCGGCTACATTAAGCCGCCTAAGGAAATCGATGTTTATATGGTTGCGCCGAAAGGCCCGGGCGCTTTGGTGCGCAGTCAATTCGTGGAAGGCGGAGGCGTGCCGTGTCTCGTGGCGATCCATCAAAATGCGAGCGGCAAGGCCCTGAAACTTGCACTGGCCCACGCGAAGGCCATCGGCGGAACGCGCGCCGGCGTGATTGAAACCTCTTTCAAGGAAGAAACCGAAACGGATCTTTTTGGGGAACAAAGTGTTCTCTGCGGCGGTTTGAGCGAACTCATCCGCGCGGGTTTTGATACTTTGGTGGAAGCGGGCTATGCCCCGGAGATGGCTTATTTTGAATGTCTTCATGAAGTGAAACTCATCGTGGACGCCGTTTTTGTTTCCGGAATCAGCGGGATGCATCGGCGGGTTTCCGATACCGCCGAATACGGCGATTACACGCGCGGCAAAAGAGTGATTTCCAAAACGGCGCGCGAAGAAATGAAAAAGATTTTGAAGGAAATCCAATCCGGCAATTTTGCCAAGGAGTGGATGGAGGAAAATAGAAAGGGAAGGCCCAATTTCAACCGGTTGCGTGAAGAATGCGACAACCACCCGATTGAAAAGGTGGGCGCGCAGCTCCGTAAGATGATGCATTGGATTCAAGACAAGAATCCAAGCCAGACGCCTGCAGCTTAAGATGTTCCAAGGAAGCTATGAAAGAAACGAAGAGGAAAATTTATATTTTCGATACGACGCTTCGCGACGGGGAACAATCTCCGGGCGCTTCCCTCACTCCCGAAGAAAAGGTCAAGATTGCCAAGCAGCTCGAGCGTCTCAATGTCGATGTGATTGAGGCGGGATTTCCCGTCTCTTCGCCCGGTGAGATGCGCGGGGTTGAGCTCATCTCCCAGGCGGTTTCCAATCCTACCATTTGCGCCTTAGCCCGCATGATTCCCAAGGATATCGATGCGTGCCGAAAGGCGCTGGAGCGCGCCAAGAAAAAACGGCTGCACGTTTTTCTCGCCACTTCTCAAATCCACCGCGAATATAAGCTGAAAAAAAATAAAGAAGAGATTCTTGAGATTGCAGTCAAAAATATCAAATCCGCGCGCAAAGATTTTCAGGACATCGAATTTTCTCCCGAAGACGCGGCCCGCACCGAGCGCGATTTTTTGGTCGATGCGGTGCAAGCCGCCCTGGACGCGGGGGTGAGCGTTGTGAATATTCCCGATACGGTGGGTTATGCCGTGCCTCAGGAATTTGGCGATCTCATTGCTCATCTCATCAGAAAAATCCCGGAACTCGGAAAAAAAGTTACCCTTTCGGTTCATTGTCATAATGACCTGGGGCTTGCGACGGCCAATTCACTGGCCGCGGTTTTGGCGGGAGCCAATCAAGTGGAATGCACCATCAATGGGATCGGGGAACGGGCCGGCAATGCCTCGATGGAAGAAATCGTCATGGCGATTGATACGCGCTGCGATTTCATCAATTGCACAACTCAGATCCAGACGGAAGAAATCACAAAAACTTCCCGCCTCGTTTCTCATCTGACGGGAATGGTGGTCCAGCCCAACAAGGCGATCGTGGGTCGCAATGCCTTCTCGCACGAATCGGGAATTCATCAGGACGGAGTTTTAAAAAAGCGCCAAACTTACGAAATCATTGATCCAAAACGAGTCGGTCTCACCGGCAGCCAAATTATTCTCGGAAAACTTTCCGGCCGTCACGCTTTTAGCGAGCGAATCGAAAAATTGGGTTACCGTTTGGGCGTCAAAGAATTGGATCGCGCTTTCGAACGGTTCAAAAAAATTGCGGACCAGAAGAAATATGTTTTTGATGAAGATATCGAAGCGCTTGTCCAAGATGAGATTACGGAAATCCCCGAAACCTGGAAACTGGATTATTTGAAGAGCACCCTGGAGACGGGTAAGGCTCCCACCGCCACGCTTCGCCTCAAACGGGACGGAAAAATTCACGAAGCGACTTCTCAAGGGGACGGGCCAGTCGACGCCTGTTACAAAGCCATTGAGAAAATCACGAAACTTAAAGCGAAGCTTTCGAATTACGCCATTCAATCGGTCACGAGCGGCAAGGATGCTTTGGGTGAAGTCAGTGTGAAGCTTCAAATCGAAGGCAAGGAAGTTTCGGGACGGGGAGCCAGCACCGACATTATCGAGGCGAGTGTTAAAGCCTATCTTTTTGCGGTTAACAAAGTTTGCGCCAAGTTGTTGGGACCCGAGCCGGAACGGTCTCCGGTGTGAGCGATTTAAAACTTTACGGGATTTTTGGTTTCCCCCTCGGTCACACCCTTTCACCGGCGATGCAAGAAGCCGCTTTCCGGGCGCTTGGCATCAAAGGTTTTTATCTGCCGTTTGAAGTTCGTCCGAATGAGTTTCGCCGCCTTTTGAGGCGCCGGAAAAATTTAATTTTGGATGGATTCAACGTCACCGTGCCTTATAAGGAAGAAGCGCTGAAGTTAGTGGACAAGGTTCACCCAACGGCGCGAGCCATCGGTGCCGTCAATACCGTGGTTCGCGAAGGAAAGCGTTGGATCGGATTTAATACGGATGCGATCGGATTTATCACGGCGTTAAAAAAGGATGCGAAGTTTCGTTCGCGGGATAAACACGTGCTTCTTCTCGGAGCGGGCGGAAGCGCTCGCGCGGTGGCTTATGCATTGGCCAAAGCGGGCGCGCGGCGGGTTGTGATCAAGAATCGGACCGAAGCGCGGAGCCGTAAAATGATTTCCCGATACCGGAAATTATTTCCGCGGGTAAAATGGGAAAAAAAACTTTCTTTTTTGGGAGATATTGATTTGGTGGTCAATGCGACCTCTGTCGGATTGAAGCCGGGCGATCCGCCCCTTCTGCGGGCATCCGATTTTCCTAGAAAGACACTTTTTGTGGATTTGATTTATAATCCAGCCGAAACACGGTTTCTTCGTGCCGCTCGTTTATCAGGTCATCGGAGAATGAACGGATTGGGAATGCTGATCTATCAGGGCGCAGAGGCCTTCCGGTTATGGACGGGCCGAAAAGCACCTCTGAATGTGATGCGTAAAACAATTAAATGACGGGAATACTTCTTTTTCTTGCCGGGCTCGTGATCGGGAGTTTTCTGAATGTTTGTATCCACCGTCTGCCGCGCGCGGAATCCATCGTTCGCCCGGGCTCCCATTGTCCGAAGTGCAACAAGCCGGTGGCCTGGTTCGACAATATTCCGATTGTGAGTTTTTTTATTTTAAAAGGGCAATGCCGTCATTGTCTCGGCCGGATTTCATTCCGTTATCCCGCGGTGGAGCTTTTATCGGGTCTTATTTGGTTCGCCAGTTGGAAAGTGAGTGGCGGCAGCCCATTTTTTTTAATTTCCGTAATTTTTCTTTCGATTCTTTTAGTGGTGACGGTCACGGATTTTGAAACCGGACTCATTCCCGACGCGGTGAGTTTTTTGGGAGCGGCAGTGGGACTCCTCGGCAGTTTTTTCTACCCTGAGCTGCAAAAGACCACTTCCGGTTTGATCGCGCTTGAGCACAGCCTGATGGGACTCGTTATCGGCGGCGGATTGATTTATATGATTGGACTGGCAGGCAACTGGATTTTTCAAAGGGAATCGATGGGCGGGGGCGACGTGAAGCTTCTCGCGATGATAGGAAGTTTTCTTGGCTGGGAGAAGGTGCTTCTTACGTTTTTCACGGCCCCGATTCTTGCTCTGCCTTTTGCTCTTTATCGGCGTTGCATTAAAAAGGAAGAAATCGTTCCTTACGGCCCTTTTTTATCGCTTGCCGCCGCGATTCAGTTTTTTTACGGTCACCTTCTTTGGAAACTTTTTTTGGGGATCTAACATGAAACTCAATTTTATGACTTGTGGCGAATCACACGGAAAATACCTGGCGGCCATCGTTGAAGGAATGCCGGCCGGGCTTGAGGTGGACCTCGCCTCGATCAATCACGAACTCTGGCGGCGCCAGCAGGGCTACGGCCGCGGAGGAAGGCAAAAGATCGAAAAAGACGAAGTAGAAGTTTTGGGCGGTGTTTTGGGAGGAAAGACCACCGGGGCGCCGGTGGGATTTCTTCTAACCAATAAGGATTTCAAAATCGACAAGATGCCCGAACTTTTCCGTCCGAGGCCGGGCCATGCCGATTTGGCCGGATCCTTGAAATATGACCAAGGAATCCGCGCCGTGTTGGAGCGCGCGAGCGCGCGCGAGACTACGATGCGGGTGGCAGTGGGGGCGCTGGCAAAGATTTTACTCAAAGAATTCAACATGGAAGCTATTTCTCACGTCGTTCAGATCGGCCGGGTACGGATTCCAGAGGATTCAATTTCGGTGGCCGAAATGAAAAAACGGATTAAAAATTCGCAAATGAACTGCGCTTTTCCCGAGGCGGAAAAACAGATGATTAAACTTGTGGATGAGGCCATCGAGAAAAGAGATTCGCTCGGCGGACAATATGAGGTCCGTGTAACGGGAGTCCCGATCGGGCTGGGTTCGTACGTTCATTGGGACCGTAAACTCGACGCGCGGATTGCCCGTGGGCTCATGAGCAAGCAATCCGTGAAAGCGGTCGAGTTTGGTTTGGGGACGAAGCTTGCCGGACTTTTCGGTTCCGAAACCAACGACGAAATTTTTTATTCCAAAGAAAAAGGTTATTACCGCAAGACCGATCGGGCCGGAGGGGTTGAAGGCGGCATGACAAACGGCGCCGATCTTGTGGTGCGGGTCACGATGAAGCCGATTTCCACGCTTCGTCGGCCTCTGGCTTCCGTCAATATGAAGACCAAGCAGGCGGAGCAGGCCGAGTATGAACGTTCCGATATTGCGGTGGTTCCCGCCGGAAGCGTGATCGGAGAAGCCATCGTGGCTTATGAAGTAGCCGATGCGTTCCTTGAGAAATTCGGCGGAGATTCCCTGAAAGAAATCCGCCACAACTACGAAGGATACCTCGAGCAAATCGGGAAGCGTTAGGAAGTTTCCGTGCAGAACATTTATCTCATCGGGATGATGGGGGCGGGAAAGACCGCCACAGGCAAGGCGCTTGCGCGTTTGATGCAAATGGAATTTCTGGATTTGGATGAAGCCATCGAAGCCGAAACTCACCTTTCGATCAATGAAATTTTCCAAAAAAAGGGAGAACCTTTTTTCCGGGCGGAGGAAAAAAGACTTTTGGAACGCATAGCGGCCGGATCCGGCACCGTCGTAGCGACCGGCGGAGGCATTGTCCTCAATCCGGCCAACGCGGCAGAAATGAGGCGAACGGGCCGCGTGATTTATTTAGTAGGTTCCTATGAAACGCTTTGGGAACGGGTCCGCGAGAAAAAAGACCGGCCGCTTCTTGCCGTAGCGGATCCTCAAACCACTTTCCTGAAGCTCTTTCAGGAAAGAAGGCCTCTTTACGAAACCTGTTGTCATGAAAGCGTGGAAACGGACGGTCTTTCTCCCGAAGACACCGCTGAAAAAATCATGAAAGAATCGAAATTAAAATGAAAACGATTCCTGTCCGTCTAGGGGAACGCTCTTATTCCGTTCTTCTGGGTAAGAATATGTTGAGTTCCCTCGGCCGGTTTCTTAAGCCGCTTAAACTCGGTTCAAAAATTTTGGTGGTTTCCAATCGAAAGGTCGCCGGTCTTTTTGGGATGCGGGTCCGGGCGGTTCTTGCGCGGGCGGGCTACCAAGTTAGCTTTTATCTTTTGCCTTACGGCGATGAGCGGGACAAATCGGAAAAAGTTCTCTCCGGACTTTGGAATCATATGGCCAAAATCGGACTGGAGCGAACCAGTACGGTGGTTGCCTTGGGCGGCGGCGTGGTAGGTGATCTCGCGGGATTCGCCGCGTCTACTTATATGAGAGGGATTTCTTTGGTTCAGATTCCCACAACTTTATTGGCTCAAGTCGACAGCGCGGTCGGGGGAAAAACGGCGATCGATCTTGCGTCGGCAAAAAATATTGTGGGGACATTTTACCAGCCGTGCCTTGTGATCGCGGATCTGGACTCCCTGAAGAAGATGGGAAGGACGCCGGCCGGCTTGAAGGAACTGAGAAACTCCTTTGCGGAGATCATCAAATACGGCATGATTCGGGATGCGGCGCTTTTTCAATTATTGGAAAGAAAAGCCGGATGGTTTTTTTCACAAGCGGCCCGCAAACCCCTCGGAAATCCGGAATATTCTTTTCTTGAAGAAGTGATCAGCCGCTCCGCCGCGGTCAAAGCGAGAGTGGTCGGAGAGGATGAGCGGGAGACTAAAGGAAAGAGAATGATTTTAAATTTTGGTCACACGTTTGCGCACGCCTTCGAAGCAGCGTCAAATTTTAGATTGACGCACGGGGAAGCGGTGGCCCTTGGAATGATCTGCGCGGTCCGACTGGCTGTGGAACGCTCGATTTTTAGCGCAGCGGAGGAGCTGCGTCTTGATTGGCTCATTCAAAAAATCGGTTTGCCCACGTCTCTGGAAGGCCTCCGTCTTGATCTTGAGCGAATATTGAAATCGATGCTTCACGACAAGAAGAAAAAAGAAGGAAGGCTGCGATTCATTCTGCCGGTGGGGATCGGACGGGTGAAAATCGCAGCGGATGTTTCGCTGGCTGAAGTGAAAAAAGTTTTGTTAGACTTAGGAGGAAAATAAAATGCAACGTCAAACGTGGAATTTGTTTCTGGGCATCTTTATCGGCTATGCGCTGGTTCATGCCCTGAAATTTTTGAATTCCAACCTGCTGTGGGCACTCTTTTACCACTGATCTGATTTTTCTTTAAATGCAATAAAAATATGCTAAAATTGAAAAGTCATGACGGCTTCTTCTGCACTGATTTTTCAAGACTTGACCGCGTTGGTTCTGCTCAGCCGCACGCCCGGAATCCGAAAGCGGGGACTGGATGACTTTTTCGGCCCGCACCGGAGTCCCACCGAAATTCTTAAGCGGATTCAATCGGGGGAGCATCCCGTGTGGAAAAATTCTCTGGAAACGACTTTAAAAAAGTTTGATCCAGAAAAAGAAATAAAACGAACGGAAGATTTAGGAATCGTTCTTCTTCCCTTCAGCGATCCGCGTTACCCGTCACTCCTTAAAGAAATTTCGGATCCGCCGCTTCTTTTGTATGTGAAAGGAAATTTTCTGGAGTCGGATGATGCGGCCGTTGCCATCGTCGGTTCCCGCCACGCCGGTCTTTACGGCCAAGAACAAGCCAAAAGATTTGCCCGCCGATTAACAGAATGGGGTCTTACCATTGTTTCGGGATTTGCCCGAGGCATTGACCGCGCGAGTCATGAAGCCTGTTTGGAAATTTCCTACGGGCGGACCTTGGCTGTTTTGGGTTCCGGTTTGGACGTTGTTTATCCGAAGGAGCATCGGGCTCTTTATGAAGAAATTTCCGAACGCGGCGCATTGATCAGTGAATTCGCTTTGGGTACGCCTCCTCTCGCCGAAAATTTTCCGAAACGCAACCGAATCATTGCCGGTCTTTCCTTGGGGGTCCTTGTCATCGAAGCCCACTCCCGAAGCGGCTCTTTAATTACCGCCCATCTTGCGGCAGAAGAGGGGAGAGAAGTTTTTGCGCTCCCGGGCCGCGTGGATCAACTCGGTTCCCGAGGGACGCATCGCTTGATTAAAGAAGGCGCCGCTCTCTTAGAATCACCGGAGGAGGTTCTTGAAACCCTCTTTCCGCAACTATGGCCTTTGGTTTCAGCCCCTGCCAGTTCTTCAACCGCCAGTGACCAGGAAACGGAATTTCTGGGAGTTTTTGACGAATTTCCCCTAACTTCGGATGAGGCCGCCCGCTTAGGCGGGCTGTCTTTTTCGGCTGCCGCCTCCCTCCTGACTGGGCTTGAACTCAAGGGCAGGCTTCGAAAACGCCGAGATGGCCGTTATGAGCGTATCCAGGAGGCCAGGAAAGGGTTTGAAACTCAGGGTAAAGCCAAGCTATACTAATGCCGTTCATATGATTCAAAAGGAAAGGAGATCATCATCATGGCAGATTTCTCATCAGGTTCCGTAACAGGGGGTCCGGGCGAATCCGGGGTTGCTTCTAAGGGCAAACGGTTTGCTGCCGGAGTAGTTGATTTGATTCTTATTCCCATCGTGTTGGGGGTCGTAGCGGGTCTTTTGCTTTTGAAAGCTCCCGAAGGAATTCGCAATGTTCTCTTGATTCTGTTAAACATTGCCTGGATGATTTTCCGAGACGCGGTCTTTTCCCCGGGACGGAAAATGGTGGGCACCAAGTTGGTGAATCTTGCGGGAGGAAAGGTTTCAATAGGTCAGGCCTTTATCCGCAATATCCTTCTCATCATTCCGTTTGTTTTAGTAATCGGCTACCTTGTAGAGCTGATAGCCCTTTTGGTAAAGGGGGAACGGGTGGCAGACGGCTGGGCAAAGACTCGAGTCGTAGAAGCCTAAGAACCCAATTTCAGGCTGAAGTTTCAGGGGCTGGACCCGCAAAAAGGGTTCGGCCCCTTTTGTCTTATATAAAAGGTAAAGACAATGCCCCGAAAAAAAAAGAATCCACCCAACTCGCTCCAAGCGGAACTGGAGTACTTCAAGAAACACATCGATAAGCTCTGGGAGCATCGTCAGGATGCTTCTGAGAGACTGCAGGATATCGAGGTGCACTTGAATCTTCTCACAAGATTGCTTACCGCGCTCTGTGTTGAGAAATTGGGAATCCGTCTGGGTGTCTTGAAGCGGATGATCAAAAAAATCGAGAAAGAAGCGATCCGTGATTCCCAAATCAGCCACTTGGAGAGTCTTTATCAGTTGTCCTACACTGCCCGTTCAAAGACCCACCCACCCAAGGATCAAAGCAAAGATAAGTGGGAAGATATTTCCTAACTAATTTATATTAAATAGGTTAGGATAATTTATTGAGCGTCCGATAAACCTTCCTTTACAACCACGCACAATTTAAATAAAATGCCACAGATGCAAAGCAGTATCATCCAAGTGTTAGTCAACGGGGAGACCAAGCAAGTCCCCTTCTCTTCAAACCTGAGCCAACTTCTCCAATCGTTTCACCTGGATCCCAAATCGGTGGTCGTGGAGCGCAACCGCCGGGTTGTGCCTCGGGACGAGTTCCCGGCTGTCCAAGTGGCCCAAGGGGACGAGATTGAGATTGTCCACTTTGTAGGTGGCGGGAAAGGGGGTCCCAAGAATCTAGTCATTGTGGAGTCTCCCACCAAGGCCAGAACACTCACCAAATTTCTGGGTTCTGAATATCAAATCGAGGCCTCTATGGGCCATGTTCGGGATCTTCCCAAGAGCAAGATGGGGATCGATGTCAAAGATAACTTCAAACCAAGCTATATCGTCATCGCCAAAGCCAAGAAAACCGTTTCTAAAATTAAAAAAGAGGCGAAGGGAAAAGAGGCAATTTATCTGGCCCCCGACCCGGACCGGGAAGGCGAGGCGATCAGCTGGCATTTGGCAGCGATTCTGCGAGAAGTGACCGATCAAAAAATCCACCGCGTCGTTTTCAATGAAATTACTCCCGAAGCCGTCCGCGAAGCCTTCCGTCATCCACGCGAAATTGATATCCGACTCGTGGATGCTCAACAGGCCCGCAGAATTTTGGATCGTATCGTGGGTTATGAACTGAGTCCGCTTCTTTGGCGCAAAGTGGGGAAAGGTTTGAGTGCGGGCCGGGTGCAATCGGTAGCGCTGCGACTCATCGTGGAACGAGAACGGGAAATTCGCAATTTCACTCCCAAGGAATATTGGCTGATTGGCGCGAAGCTTTCGAGTGAAAAATCGGAAAAGATTTTTTCGGCGAAGTTGGAGCGCATCGGCGAGAAAAAACCGGAATTAAACAATCAACAGGAAGCCCAGGATATTCGGGCCGCTATCGAGAAACTTCCCTTCCGGATTGTAAAAATCGAAACCAAGGAAAGGCAGCGTAAACCGCAGGCCCCGTATACAACAAGCCGTTTGCAACAGGAAGCTTATACGCGTCTGGGGTTTACCGCGGCCAAGACCATGAAGATTGCCCAGCGCCTTTATGAAGGAGTGGAGTTGGGTGCTGAAGAAGCCGTCGGTCTCATTACTTATATGAGAACGGATTCCGTGAATGTGGCCGGTTCTGCGCAAGTAGAAGCCGCGAAATGGATTAATGAAAAATTTGGCAAAGATTATCTTCCTCCTTCACCCCCTGTTTATAAATCCAAAAAGGGAGCGCAGGAGGCCCACGAAGCGATCCGGTCTACGTCGGCTTATCGAACTCCCGAAAAGGTAGCCCCGTTTTTGGACGAAGACGAATTAAAGCTTTACGAATTGATCTGGAGAAAATTTGTTTCTTCTCAAATGGTTCCCGCCATCGACGAACATACATCGATCAGCATCGTTGCGGGCGAGAATTATTTTTTTAAAGCGAACGGAAAACGCAATCTCTTTCCCGGGTTCGGAGTTGTTTTTGAAATGCTGAAAGCCGAACCTTCGGAGAAGGGAGATTCCAAAGAAGAAGAGGAAGACGAGGGAGATCAGGAACTTCCTGCGTTGCAGGAAGGAGAGATTCTCCGCCTGCACGAACTTTTAGCCACTCAACATTTTACCAAGCCTCCGGCCCGTTATAATGATGCGAGTCTCATCCGAACGCTCGAGGAAAAAGGAATCGGCCGACCCAGCACGTATGCCCCGACGATTTACACCCTTCTCGAGCGGGATTACGTCCAGAGAAAAGGTTCGCTGCAACCAACCGAATTGGGTGAAATTGTGGTGGGCCTCCTCGTCCAACATTTCCCCGATATTCTGGACATTCAATTCACCGCCCAAATGGAGGAAGAACTCGACAAGATTGAAGAAGGGGTATTTGAGTGGCAACGCGTGATTTCCGATTTTTACACGCCCTTTTCCAAAGATCTGGAAAAAGCTCGGTCTGAAATGCGTGAAGTCCGCCGCGAAGTGGTGCCCACGGATAAAGTTTGCGATGTGTGCGGAAAACAGATGGTGATCCGCTGGGGCCGGTTCGGACAATTCATGGCTTGCAGCGGGTTTCCGGAATGCCATTACACCCAATCGCTTCCCACGGGTTTCCGGTGTCCCCAGCCGGACTGCAGCGGCGATCTGGTGAAACGTCAGTCTAAGCGAAGACAAACTTTTTACGGTTGTTCCAATTACCCCAAATGCACCTACATAACACGCCGCCTCCCCAAAGACGAGAAAACGGTCGACGAAAATCAAAAATCGCCCGAGGTCAAGCCGGGGGAGACGGTCACTTAGGTTTTCAAATGGATCCGCAGGTTCGGCAGTTTTTTGTTTATTTGGAAGCCGGTCGGGGCGCCTCGCCTCACACGATTCGAAATTACGGAACGGATCTTCGGGAGTTTTTTGCTTTTTTGGGCGACAAAAAACTAGCGGAAGTCGACCCCCTCCTCGTCCGGAGTTTTCTCGCGCATCTGAAATCCCGCAATCACTCCCGGGCGACGCTTTCCCGGAAATTGGCCGTACTCCGTTCTTTTTTCAAATATTTATCCCGCGAGAATCACCTAAAAACCAATCCTCTCCTTGGTATCAGCTCCCCAAAAAAAGAAAAAAAGCTTCCGCAATTTCTTGATCTGGGAGAAGTGACCCATCTTTTGGAAGCCCCTACCGCTAAAACCTGGGAAGGAAAACGGGATCGCTCGATTCTGGAAACCCTTTACAGCTCCGGCGTGCGCGTAAGTGAACTGGTGGGGCTCAATCAGGAGGATGCGGATTTACTTTCCGGTCTTCTGAAAATTCGCGGAAAAGGAAAAAAAGAAAGGATCGTACCGATCGGCGAAAAAGCGCTTCAAGCCGTACGAAGTTATCTGGACGGCGTTCCCGCCCGCTTCCAAAAAAAAGAAGACGGTCCACACGGGGCTCTTTATTTAAATCGTTCCGGTACGCGGCTGACGGACCGAAGCGTTCGCCGTCTCATTGTGAAGTACGCGCGCCAAATTTCCCTGAAACAGGGGATTTCTCCGCACACCTTACGCCATACTTTTGCGACTCATTTGCTGGATCGGGGCGCTGATCTGCGGAGCGTCCAGGAGTTGTTGGGTCATGCCAATCTTTCTACCACGCAAATTTATACGCACGTGACGACCCGGCGGCTGCAGGAAGCCTATACGATGGCCCATCCTCGTGCGCGGAAGAAAGGATAAAGATGTTTTGGCTTTATGACGTCGGCTTTTTTATTTTTGCGGTCGTTTCCTTGCCTCATTTTCTGGGGAAACTTCGTCTGGCCGAAGATCCGCGAAAACTTGTGCGCGAGCGCTTCGGTTTTCTCCCCTCCGATTTGATTTCAAAAGGGCAGGAAAAATCCTGTATGTGGATTCACGCTGTGAGCGTGGGTGAGGTCCTGGCCGCTGAGCCGTTGATCAAACTTCTTCGGGAGAAAAGACCCGACCTTCATATAGTTTTGACCACGGTAACACCCACCGGACAAAAGATCGCCCAGCGTTGGGCGGGGGAAGGGGTCCGTGTTTTTTATTTTCCGCTCGATTTCCGGTTTGCGGTGTCGCGTTTTTTTGAGGCCTTGAATCCCTCGGCCCTCCTTTTAATGGAAACAGAAATTTGGCCTAATGTACTTCGGGAGGCCCGCCGTCGCAAAGTCCCGGTTCTTGTTGTCAACGGACGCCTTTCAGAGAAATCTTTCCGCGGCTTCCGGCGATTTTCTGTGATTTTCAAGCCGCTCCTCGGAAATGTGGACCTCTTTCTCGTGCAGACCGCGGCGGACCAAGAACGGCTGGTGGCATTGGGAGTGAACGCCTCCGCTATTCAAGTGACCGGCAATATGAAATTGGACGTTTTTGATTTAAACGGCCAATCGCTAAGTCGAGAGGATTTGCGCCAAAGGTGGGGATTCCTTTCTTCGGATCGGATCGTGATCGGCGGCAGCACACATCCGGGAGAAGAAGAAATTTTGTTTCGAGTTCTTCGCCGGCTGAAAGAGGAAAAATTTTCCGCCAAACTTCTTGTGGCGCCGCGGCACATTGAACGTTCCAGAAAAATTCTTGAGCAAGCCAAAAAATACGGCTTTCAAACAGCGCTGGCAAGCGAAGAAAAAAAATCTTCCTTTGAAGTTTTAATTCTCGATCAACTGGGTGAACTCAGAAAACTTTATGCAATGGCGGATGCCGTTGTGATGGGCGGAAGTTTTGTCCGTCACGGGGGTCAGAATCCCGTCGAGCCGGCCGCCGTTTCGCGGCCGATCATTCACGGGCCGTGGGTTTTCAATTTTCAGGAAATTTACCGGAGGCTGGAAGAAGAAGGGGGAAGCCTTCGGGTGAAGGATGAAGACGAGCTTTTTTTCGCGTTAAAGCGGATCTTGATGAACGAACGCGAACAACTTCATTTGGGAAACCGCGCCTACGAGGTCCTCAAAAAACTTCGGGGCGCCAGCGAACGAAATTTCGGTTGGATCAATCAACTCATTAAAGAAGAGGGAGTAAAAAGTGAATTCCGTTAAAAACTATTTTCGATTAATCGCAGAAGATCAACAGGCAGGCTTTTTGGCCAGGATTCTGAAACCGATTTTGAATTTTCTGAGTTTTTTTTACGGTTTGGGAGCCGGCCTCGTCAGCAAACTTTATCAAACGGGAATCTTGCCGCGGAAAAAGCTTCCTTTCCCGGTGATCAGCGTCGGGAATGTCACTTGGGGAGGGACGAGCAAGACTCCTTTGGTGGAATATCTTGCACGGCGAATAATTGAACGCAGGCGAACCCCTTTGATCCTTACCCGCGGCTATAGCAAGGACGAAGTGGAACAAATGCGTGCGCATCTTCCCACACTTAAAGTTGGAGTGGGAAAGAAGCGGTATCAGGTGGCGCAGGAAGTGAGCCAGAAAGAGCACATCGGCGTAGCGATCCTAGATGACGGTTTTCAACACTGGAAAATGGCGCGGGATATTGAAATTGTTACCGTCAATGCCCTCAATCCTTTCGGCAACGGCAAACTTTTACCCCGCGGTATTCTTCGCGAACCGCGTCAGGCGCTTAAACGGGCCACCGTGATTGTCGTGACCCACGTTAATCTCGTGAGTCCGAAAGAATTGGAAACCTTGCGTGCAGAAATCCGTCAGCTGGCGCCTTCCGCCCTATTGGCGGAGGCCTATTTGGAGCCCCTCTTTTTTTATCGGGCGGGGAAACGGAATCGGCTTTCCCTGGAACAGCTCGGCAGCCGCAGGGTCGCCACATTTTCAGCGGTAGCGAGTCCGCGCTCCTTTCAATTACTTCTCATGCATTACGGGATTAAGCCGGTGCGAAACTTTGAATTTGGCGATCATCACGCTTTTTCCCGGCAGGAATTGGAAGAGATTCGCAATGTGAGCCAAAAAAGCGAAGTGGATGAAATCATCACGACCGAAAAGGATTTTTTCCGTTCTTCGCAATCGATCACGCAGGTCTTGGATCCCTTGGTCCTTGCGGCGAGGCTTCAGATTGCCGCCGGAGAAGAAATTTTGACGGATCGGATTTTTCGCCTTCTGGGGGTGGGCTGATTTTCATGGTTCATGAAATTCTGGACTGGACCGGTTATTGGGTCGTCCGCACCACCGCCTTTTTGGTACAGCACCTTTCCCTGGAATCCGCATTGGGTTTCGGCCGTGCCCTCGGATCTCTTTTTTATCTGATCAATGGGCGAAGACGGGTGGCGTATGTCAATTTGAAAGCGGCTTTTCCCGAAAGCACACCCCAGCAAAGAGGGAAGTGGACGAAAGAAATGTATCAGCAGCTTGGGATGGCGGCGATGGAAATGATGCGCTCGCGCAATCTCAGGGCGGAAGACATCGAGCGTTTTGTCAGCAATCAAGGTTATGAAGCGTACTTGGCTTCCCGGAGCTCCGGAAAGGGAGTCATTCTTCTGACAGCCCACATTGGCAATTGGGAGCTTTCCCAAATTGTAGAAGGGCTTCGGGGAAGGCCCATGATGGTCTTGGCGAGAAAACAAAAATACAAACGGCTGGACAATCTCCTTAACTCCTTTCGTCAATATCACGGCTCCGTCGCTGTCGGAAAGGGCGCGGGGACGCGCGATTTGGTTCACACGCTTCGCTCAGGCGGTTGCGCCGGAGTTTTGGGAGACCAATCCGGCGGAGATGACGGGATATGGATTCGGTTTTTTGGGCGGCTCACCACTTCTCCGCGCGGGCCGATTGCTCTCGCCCTAAAATTAGGAGTCACGATCTTGCCGGTATTCTTTTTGAGACGCGGAGCAAAAAGTCCTTATCACGATCTTTGTTTTCAGCCTCCCTTTCAATTGGAGCGCACGGGGAATCGGGAAAGAGATATTCAGCAAAATACTCAAAGGTATGTTCACATCCTCGAATCCTTCATTGCCCGTCATCCGGCCCAGTGGCTTTGGGGCCATAAGCGGTGGAAACGTACACGCACCAAACGAATCACGATCCTTTCCGACGGGAAGCCGGGTCATGTGAAACAATCGGAAGCCTTACTCAAAGAAATTATTGAGAAAGGAAATCAGGCGGACCCTCCTTATGAAACACGGGTGGAGAAAATTGAGGTCGAGTTTCGTTCACTGTGGCGGAGACGCTTGTTTCCGTTGTTTGCCTTCTTTTTTATTCCTTGGGCCCAAGGCAATTTGCACCGGCTCGGATTTTTCTTTTCCCCGGAATGTTCGAGAAAATTGGAGGAGGCCAATCCGGACCTTCTCATTTCTACGGGCGCGGTTCTCGTTCCCCTTAATCTTTGTCTCGCGCGCGAAAATTTGGCCAAATCCGCGGTCCTCATGAAACCCAGTTTTCCTTTTAATTTTTTCAGGTATCACCTGGCTTTAGTTCCCGCACATGATCAGGGACGGATGCCGGCGGGACATTTTCGGATTCAAGGTGCCTTGAGTGGCATCGATGAAAAGGTGCTGGAAATTTCGCGCCGAAAAATCAGCGGATCCTTACGAGATCCGGGGAAGATCCGGTTCAGTCTTTTCTTGGGCGGGGAAACACGAAAATTTAAACTTCCTGTATCTGAGGTGGAAATTCTCCTGCGGGAACTGGAGCGGGTCGCAGAAAAATCAGGAGCCGATTATTTGGTGACAACGAGCCGCCGGACTTCCGAGGCCGTAACCCGTTTCCTGCGCGAGCGTCTGAAAAATTCATTTCATTGTCAGCTTTATGTAAATGCCTCCGAAGATTCCCGGCCGGAAGTGGTGCCGGCCTTCTTGGCTCTTGCCGACACCCTCATCGTGACCGAAGACAGCCTTTCGATGATTTCAGAAGCGCTCAGCACGGGAAAAAATGTGGTGATCGTTAAAATGGGAAAAAATGGCCTGCCGCCCAAACATTACCGGTTTCAGGAAAGTTTAAAAACGGATTGGGGAGTCCCCGTGGTGAGGGCAGAAAAACTTTCCGAGACGCTTGCCAAAAAAATGGCCCATATTCCCACCGAACATTTCCGGCAGGAGCGGATAAAAATCCGTGAAAAATTGGAGACTTTGTTTTGAAAACACTTCAAATCCTTCCCGCATTGGAATTGGGAGGCGTGGAAAGAGGAACGGTGGATCTCGCTCGCGCACTGAAGGCGCGAGGCGAGGAGACGGTTATTGTCTCGGGCGGGGGGGCGTTGGTCCAGGAACTTCAAAAAGAAGGCATTATGCACTACACCCTTCCGGTGGGTGAAAAATCCCTTTTGAGCCTCTCGCTCGTTCCCCGGCTTGTGGAAATTATCCGTAAGGAGCGGGTCGACATAATTCACGCGCGAAGTCGAATCCCGGGTTGGCTTGCCTGGTTGGCTGCGCGCGAAGTGGGGATCCCGTTCATCACGACTTGTCATGGTTATTATTCCCATCATTTGCTGAGTTATGTCATGGGGTGGGGTAAAAAAGTGATTGTTCCTTCCAATGTCATTGCCCGCCACATGATCGAAGATTTTGGGGTTTCTCCCGAACGGATCGTTTTGATTCCCCGCGGAGTTGATCTTTCCCAATTTCCTTTTCATCCGGCCAAATACGATGGCCCCGCACCCAAGACTTTCCGGATTCTAAATTTAGGACGTTTTTCTCCCATTAAAGGACACCTGGAATTTTTACGGGCCGTTCATCGGGTCCGGCAGAAGGGGCTGCCCATCGAAGTCTGGCTGGCGGGTTCGGAGGGCGGGGGAAAAACTGCTTACACACGCGAGATCGAACGAACGATTCAACAATTGGGAATGGAAAAAAACGTCAAGATTTTAGGAACGCGCCGGGATGTGGCGGAACTTCTTCGGGAGGCCGATCTTTTAGTGCTTTCCAGTTTGGTCCCCGAATCTTTCGGGAGGGTTTTGATTGAGGCCGGCTCAGTCGGGACGGCTTGTGTGGCCACGCGCGTAGGCGGCGCTCTGGAAATCATTGATGAAGGAAAGGATGGGCTTTTAGTGCCGCCCCGTGATGAAGCGGCCATGGCGGAAGCGATCCTGCAGCTTCTTCAAAACCGGACACAAGCCAAAGAGATGGCGCGGCGCCTTCGCGGGAAAGTCGAACGCGAGTTTTCACTCGACCAGATGGTAGAAAAAACCCTGCAAGTTTACCGTCAAACCAAAAATGAAAAACGAATCCTTGTTATCAAGCTGGGGGCGCTGGGGGATGTGATTCTGGCGGGTCCGAGTCTTCGAATGATCCGAAAAAAATTTCCCTCGGCACATCTCAGCTTGCTGGTTGATTCGCGTTTCATTCCGATGGTGGCGAACTGCCCCTACTTAAACGATGTGATTCCTTTCGACCGGGAAAGGGCGCGTTCTTGGACCTGGCTTGCCCGTTTTGCCAAGAGAATCCGGCGCGAAGGATTTGATCTTTCGATTGATTTTCAAAATACCAAACGCACTCATCTTCTGGCTTTTTTGGCTGGGATCCCGAAACGTTACGGTTTCCGGCGCGGGATTTTTGGCCGCTTGTTGAATCAACCGGATCTTACCTTTGATCGTCCGGATTCCCCGATCCGCCATCAATTTCGGATTCTTTCGCGTCTCGGCATCAACCAATTGGAGGAAGAGTTGGAGTTATGGCCGGATGCGGAATCCGATGCCCAGATCCACGATTGGTTTCGAGAAAGCGGCTTTTCTCCGGATGAAAAAACGGTGGGTTTGGCGATTGGCGCCAGTGCCCGCTGGCCGACCAAACGCTGGCCCGTGGAATATTATGCAGAACTTTCAAAACGGCTGGTCAAAGAATTAGGGGCTCATGTGGTCTTAATCGGTTCCAAAGAGGACGAGCCTCTTGCGGAAAAAATTAATCAAGAGCCCCGCGCCGTTCTTAATTTTGTGGGGAGAACTTCTATCCGAAGTTTGGTCTCTCTTATCAAACAAACTCGAGTGATTGTTACGGGAGATACGGCGCCTCTGCATGTGGCGAAAGCGCTCGGGGTTCGGACTGTAGCTCTCTTCGGGCCGACGGATCCGCGCCGGCACGTTACGCCGGGTAACGGCACCACGATCTTAATGCGTCATCTGCCGTGCCAACCCTGCTATAAAGGCACCTGTCATTATTCGGAAACGCTGGCTTGTCTCAAACGCATCGAAGTTGACGAAGTTTTTGATGCCGTCAAAAAACATCTCTCTGAGTCAGTGCTTGTAAAGGCCGCATGAAAATCCTTATTTTTACGAAAAATTGGTTGGGGGATGTTTTATTCGAATTGCCCGCAATTCAGGCGATCCGCGAGAATTTTCCGGACGTCCGGAATATTGTACTTGCGCCGGAACGTTGTCAGGAAATTCTCCGGCCCGTTCCATTTTTGGATGAAGTCCGGTCCTTTGATGAAAGGGCAAGTGAGCGCTCGTTCTTCGCGAAAATAAAATTTATTTTATGGCTGCGTCGCGAAAAGTTTGACAAAGTTTTTCTTTTCCACCGCTCCTTCACCCGTGCCTTCCTCGCCTGGCTGGGAGGAATTCCGGAACGGATCGGTTATCGCACTTCCAAACGCGCCTGGGTTCTGACACGGGCCGCAGAACAGCCCCGACAGGCGATGCATCAAACAGATTATTTTTTGGTGCTTCTGAAATGGGCTGGCCTCCGGGTCAAATTCGGGAGCGAGTACCAATTTTTTTATGATTCTAAAGATGAAACGGAAGCTCAAAAAATTTTAAAGACTCATCAGCTTCATGAAAAAGCTTTCATCTGTTTTCACATTGGGGCGAACTGGGAACCAAAAAGATGGCCTGCCTCTCATTTTGCGGAATTGGCGGATCTTTTGGCGCGCAATTTTTCCTGCCCGATTGTTTTGACCGGTTCAGCGGCAGATGAAGCGATTGCGCAAAAGATTCTAGAAAAAGCTGCCGTTGCTCGGCCCATTTCTTTGTGCGGAAAGACTTCCTTGGGAGCGTTGGGGGCATTTTATCGCAGAGCCGCTTTTGTGGTTTCCAGTGATTCCGGGCCGCTGCACATTGCCTCAGGAGTCGGAACTCCGGTCGTGGCGCTCTTCGGACCGACTTGTCCCAAACTGACGGGTCCCCGCGGGACCGGGAAAAAAATCGTCATTCAATTTGTCCCCGAAGGCTATTCCATTCCCTGGAAAGGGAAGGAGCTACCGGCAGGCGGTTGGATGGAAAAAATTACTCCTGCTGAAGTTTTTCAGAAGATCGAAAAGGAAAATTTATGGTCTCAGAGAGAAAAAATATACTCATCATCACGCTGAGCAATATCGGGGATGTGATTCTGACCACACCGGTGATGGCTTCCCTCCGCTCACTTTTTCCCGATGCCAAATTTACCGTGGTGGTCGGTCCGAAAGCCGTCGGCCTCTTGGAGGGAAGCCGCGAGATTGAGCGCCTCCTTATCTATGATAAATTTGCGGGTTGGTCTCATAAATTGAAACTGGTACGGGAGCTTCGCGAAGAATTTTATGATTGGGTGGTCGATTTGAGGAATTCCGCCCTTCCTTTTTTGGTCCGTGCCAATCGCAGAAGCCCCGTATTTCGTACTCATCGGGCCAAGAGTGCACGAGAACAACACCTCGAGATTCTTCGAATGATGAAATTTGCGGTGGGTTCCACACAGGGTTTCGATTTTTTTTCAAAGAAAGACGAGGCCTCTTTATCCGAAAAATTAAAGAAAAGAGGAATCGATCCTTCTTCGGATTGGGTGGTGGTGGCACCCGGTGCGGGAAGTGAGGCCAAGCGATGGAAGATCGAAGGTTTTCAGGCGGTTTTAAGCCGTCTTTTTTCGGAATTTCCTTTTAAGGCAATGGTGGTGGGGGATCAAACGGAAAAGTTCCTCGGAGAAAAACTGGCTCATCCTCAGGTCGTGAACTTATGCGGTGAAATCAATTTAAGAGAACTGGGTGCTCTCGTTTCCCGCGCAAAGCTTGTTCTCACCAATGACAGCGCCTGCATGCATCTGGGTTATGAACTTCATCGGCCGGTTGTGGCGGTGTTCGGTCCTACCGATCACGAAAAATATGGCCGCGAAAATCAAATTTGGCGTATTGTGCGAGAAGCTCCTCCCTCCGGTCTCGAAAATCTTCCATCCGAAAAAGTTTTTCGCGCCTGCGAAGAATTGTTGAATGGAATCTTCACCCATTAAAAACGGTTCGCTCAAGCGGATTCTGGTAACGCGGACCGATCGGTTGGGAGACCTCGTGCTCTCAACGCCTGTCTTTGAGGCCTTGCACCACCGGTTTCCTGAAGCCCACATTGTCTGCCTCACTTTTCTGGAAAATCGCGCGGTCGTCGAGGGAAATCCTTATCTTCAGGAAGTCATCCTCTACGACAAAAAAGGAACAGAGAAAGGGTGGTGGGGGAATTTTCTTTTTTCGAGAAAATTGGCGAAGAAAAACTTCGATGCCGTCATTCATCTCCATCCGACAAACCGGATGCACCTTTTGACTTGGCTTGCCGGGATTCCTTTACGGATCGGCTACCGCAAGAAAAACGGTTGGGCGCTTACTCATGCCATCGAAGACCGTAAAGCCGAAGGAAAAAAGCACGAATCCGAATACAATTTCGATCTTTTGAAGTTCTTAAACGTTTCCGCGCCAAAAGAAATCTCTCCTTATTTTCCTTTGAAGGAAAAAGACAAGCTATCGCTCGGGTTTTTGTTGAGAAATTTGGGATTCCAGCCGGAAAAACCGTATGTCGTTTTAAATCCAAGCGCGAGTTGCCCTTCCAAGATTTGGCCGGCGGAACGATTCGCACGGTTAAGCGACGAATTGCAGACTCGTTTCAATTTTCAAGTCGCCTTGATCGGATCAAATGCGGACCGCCGGTTTGCCGCGAAAGTTAAAGAATATACAACTCATCCTCTTACGGATTTTAGCGGAAAATTATCCCTCGGCACGCTGGGTTGGTTTTTAAAGGGAGCCAAGCTTTTGATTTCGAATGACTCGGGTCCGGTCCATGTGGCCCGAGCCGTCCAAACGCCCGTGCTCTCCATTTTTGGAAGAAATCTTTCGGGTTTAAGTCCTCGCCGCTGGGGCCCGCTCGGCAAAGAAGCGAAAATAATTCACAAGGAAGTATCCTGCCCGGTTTGTCTCGCACACAACTGTCAGATCAATTTTCTTTGTTTGGACGTGATCTCCGTTGAGGATGTTCTAAAAGAAGTGAAGAAATGAGATCCATCCGACGGGTTTTGGTGGTCCAACCTTATGGGATCGGGGACGCGCTTTTTATGACGCCGCTTCTGCGCGCCCTTCGCACCATTCCGACGGTGGAGGCGGTTGATCTTCTCCTGGGTTCAAGAACCGAACCCGTTTTCCGAAATAATCCCCACGTGGATCAAATTTTTTCCATCGATAAGGAAAAATGGCGGGCTTCAAAATCCGAAATGGCGAAGGAAGCCCTTTCTCTTTGGAAAAAATTCCGTGGACGATACGATCTCCTGATCGATTTTTCGCTGCAGCGCGAATACGGATTTTACGGACGCTTTTTCCTCGGAATCCCAAGGCGAATCGGGTTTAATTTTAAAAGCCGCGGGATTTTTCTCACGCAATCGATCTCCCTCGAAAACGGTTATGAAGGAGGCCATGCGATTGATTTCTATTGCGAGGTGGGAAAGCTCATCGGTCTTGAAATTTCAGACCGTTTTCTCGAGTTTTATATATCGAAAGAGGATCGCCAAGCCGCGGCCAAGGTTTTAAGAGAAAAATCCATTGCCGATTCGAGCCGTTTTCTCGCTGTGGCGCCGGGTGGGGGAGAATCCTGGGGAAAAGATGCCCCCTTTAAGCGGTGGTCTCCAAATTATTTCGCCGAATTGATTTCTTCGATGAAACAACGGACAGATTTTGAAGGAATTTTAATTTTGGGAAGTGAAGGAGAGCGGAAACTCGGCGAAGAAATTCAAAAAGATATTTCCGTCCCCGCGGTTAACCTTTGCGGCGAACTTTCCTTAGGCGCTACCGCGGCTCTTCTGGAAAAGACGGTGCTTTTTCTTGCCAATGACGGAGGTCTTGTTCATTTAGCGCACGCCCTGCACGTTCCCTTAATTTCTTTTTTTGGTCCGGTAGACCCCCGGGCCTATGGTCCGTATCCTCGGACTCCGGAAGCGCGCGTAGTTACGCGAAAGAATCTTCCCTGCAGACCTTGTTACTCCCGGTTTCGATACAATTCTCTTTGCGTTGATCGTGAATGTCTCACCGAACTCAAGCCGAAAGAGGTTTTGGAAATCTTAGATAAAAAAAGATGAGAAAAAAAACTCTCTTTTTTTTCATCGGTTTTATTTTTTTATCTTCCTCTCTTTGGGCTGCCCCGCCGCAGAAACTTTATGTCGGCGAAAGATTGGTCTACAAAGTTCATTTGCTCGGCCTGGAAGTGGGGACGGGAGCGGCCGAGATCAAAGAGATCGTCACGATCCGCGACCGGCCCGCTTATCACATTGTGATCGAAGTGCGATCCGCCCCCATTTTGGATTGGATCTATAAAGTGCGCGACACCCATCACAGTTTCATTGATGTTGAAAAACTCCACTCGCTTCGTTATGAAAAAATTTTAAAAGAGGGACGGTACCGCGCGGATGAAGTGATGGAATACGACCAAAAAGAACACACCGCAAGTTATTATTCCCGGAAAAACGGCTCTCGCAAAGAAATGCTGATTCCGCCGAATGTGCAGGACCAGCTTTCTTGCGGGTTTTGGTTTCGCCTCCAGGAAATTCAACCCGGCTCAACATTTTCCATTCCCGTCAATGCGGATGAGAAAAATTGGGACCTTCAGGTAAAAATCTTGGAGAAAACAAAAGTCAAACTGCCGGGTTTTCCCGAATGGGAAGCGGTTGAAGTGGAGCCGCTCATTCAATTTCAGGGAATCTTTGTGAAGCGCGGAAAAATTCGTGGCTGGATTAGTCTCGACGAACGACGAATTCCCCTTAAGATGCAGGTCAAAATTCCGGTCCTGGGCTCCGTGAACGCCTATTTAGTCGAATATCGCGCTGGTACGTGATTGCTGGTAAGGACTTAGCACCGGTTCGGGGGCCTTTAATTGACACCCCGAAGGGCCGATGTTAAAATACCAAAGTTTTTTTGAGACAAGGACTTACGAGTGAAAACACGCACAGGCGCCTCAATCGATCGACTACTCGAAATCTCCCGCTTATTTGACAAGGCACGGATTTTGGTCGTGGGGGATTTCATTTTGGATGAATATGTCTGGGGAAGCGTCTCCCGAATATCGCCCGAAGCCCCGGTCCCTGTAGTCAATGTCAAACGGGAATCCTTTTTGGCCGGCGGCTCGCTGAATGTGGCAAATAATATCCGTTCTCTGGGGGGCACGGTCTATCCCTGCGGTGTTTTAGGACGCGATCTTGAAGGCCGCTTTCTTCTTCGTGGAATGCGCCGACTCGGAATCGAGACAGGCGGCGTTATTGTTGATAGCTCTCGGCCTACTTCCATAAAAACCCGAATCATTGCGCATTCCCAACAAGTGGTCCGGGTCGACCGTGAAAATGTCGAACCCATTTCTGCTCCCGATATCCGGAAAATTCTGCAATTCGTCAGAAAAAAAATTAAAGGAGTCGATGTTGTCATTGTGGAAGATTACGGAAAAGGTCTGATCGAACCTTCCCTTCTGAAGCCTCTGTTGAAACTGGCGAAACAATTTAAAAAACCTATTTTGGTGGATCCCAAAGAAAAACATTTTGAGTTATACAAAGGAGTGACGGTCATCACTCCTAATCGTGCGGAAGCTCACGGCGCCTATGGAACTTCTTTAAACGGTCGCCAGACAAATTTGGAAGAAGTGGGCCGCGGTCTTTTGAAAAAACTCCAGACACGAGCGGTCTTGGTTACGCTCGGAGAGGAAGGAATGGCACTTTTTGAAAAATCTCGTCCTACCGTAAAAATCCCGACAACCGCCCAGGAAGTTTTCGATGTTTCAGGGGCTGGCGACACGGTCATCGCTGTTTTTGCTTTGGGTCTTGCCGCGGGCGCCAGTTTGGAAGAAGCGGCCCGTCTTTCTAATTTGGCGGCGGGCATTGTGGTGGGCAAACTGGGTACCGCTACGGTTGAGCTTTCGGAATTAAAACAGGCGATTCGCTCGGTGGCCCGTGCCTAAGCATATTTTTGTTACAGGCGGAGTAGTTTCATCCCTCGGAAAAGGCATCGCCTCTGCTTCCATCGGGAAACTCTTGGAAGCCAAGGGTCTCAAAGTGGCTCTCCAGAAATTGGACCCTTATATCAATGTGGACCCCGGCACCATGAATCCTTACCAACACGGAGAAGTTTACGTTACCGAAGACGGGGCTGAGACCGACTTGGATTTGGGGCATTATGAACGTTTCACCTCCGGCACGCTCACCCGGCTTAATAATGTGACCACCGGCCAGATTTATAACTCCGTTATCACCAAAGAACGCAAAGGCGAATACCTGGGCGCTACGGTGCAAGTCGTGCCGCACATTACCAATGAAATCAAAGAACACATTCGTGAAGTTTCCCGGGGCAAACGCTACGACGTGGTAATTTCCGAAATTGGCGGAACGGTGGGGGATATCGAATCGCTTCCTTTTCTTGAGGCCGCCCGGCAATTTCGCCACGAAGTCGGCCGCGAAAACACTCTTTTTGTCCACCTCACTTTAATTCCTTTTATCCGCGCCGCGGGCGAACTCAAAACAAAACCGACACAACACAGCGTGGGTCGTCTTCGCGAGATCGGTATTCAGGCCGACATTCTTCTTTGCCGCACGGAGAAAAGACTCTCCAAAGATTTGAAAGCGAAGATTGGTCTTTTTTGTAACGTGGATCCCGAAGCGGTTATTGAAGCCCGGGATGTCGCCTCCATCTATGAAGTCCCCCTCATGTTTAAAGAACAAGGTCTCGACCGCGTCATCTGCAAAGGGCTGAATCTTGATTATCGTGCAGGAGATTTGAACGAATGGCGGCGCGACGTCGTGGAAAAAATTCTTCACCCGAAACATTCCGTAAAAATCGCTGTGGTGGGAAAATACATCCAGCTTCAAGACGCCTACAAATCCATTTATGAAGCACTCGTTCACGGCGGGATTGCAAACGATGCCGAAGTCATTATTAAAAGGGTAAGTGCGGAACGCCTCGACAAAGGAAAGCCGGAAAAATATTTGCGCGACGTGGACGGAGTTTTGGTTCCGGGAGGGTTTGGCTACCGCGGCATTGAAGGAAAGATCAAAGCCGTTCAATATGCGCGGGAGAAAAAAATCCCTTACTTTGGCATTTGTCTCGGGATGCAATGTGCCGTCATCGAATTTGCCCGGAATGTCGCAGGTTTAAAAGGCGCCAACTCTACTGAATTCAACAAAAAAACGGCCCATCCGGTGATCAGTCTTTTAGAGGAACAAGAAGATGTGAAAGATTTGGGTGGGACGATGCGTTTGGGTGCGCTTCCAAGTTATTTGAAAAAGGATACGCTTGCCTATAAGGCTTACAAGTCGGAAGAAATCACGGAAAGACACCGCCATCGTTATGAGTTCAATAATAAATATCGTGAAACGCTGGGGGCTGCCGGGCTTCGACTTTCCGGGCTTTCACCGGGAGGCAAATTGGTGGAAATCGTCGAATTGGAAAATCATCCCTGGTTTGTGGCAAGCCAGTTCCATCCGGAATTCAAATCCAAGCCGGATCGGCCCCATCCGCTTTTCCGTGAATTTGTTGCTCACGCCCTCCTTCATGCCCAAGCTAACCCGAGCGAGCTTAAAAAAAATGCGCCCGCCGGAAATTCCCGTGAAAATGAAAAAGCAGAAAACCGGGAACAAGCCGCCAGCGAGGTGGCTTAAGCCTTTATGGTCCGCCGTGTCAAGCTCGGAAAAATTATTTTTGGTGAACCTCAAAGTTTTGTTCTGATCGCCGGCCCGTGTGTCATTGAAAATGAATCCATGGTCTTGCGGCTCGCCGAAAAAATCTCCCGCGTTGCCGCCAAATTAAAAATTCCCTACGTTTTCAAATCCAGTTATGACAAAGCCAACCGCTCTTCTTTAGAGTCCTTTCGCGGACCCGGCCTCAAAAAGGGCCTCGCGATTCTTTCAAAAGTAAAAAAAGAATTTGGTTTTCCGGTCCTCAGCGATGTTCACTGCAAGGAAGAAATCAAGCCCGCAAGCGAGGTTCTCGATATCATTCAAATCCCCGCATTTCTTTGTCGCCAAACTGATCTCTTAACGGCTGCGGGAAAAAGCGGCAAGATCGTCAATGTCAAAAAAGGACAATTTCTTTCCCCGTGGGAAGTAAAAAATATCATTCATAAGATTGAAGCGACGGGGAATCGGAACATCCTCATCACTGAACGTGGGTTTTCTTTCGGCTATCAAAATTTGGTAAATGACTTTCGTGCGGTGCCGATCATCCGCAGTTTCGGATATCCGCTTATTTTTGATGCGACGCATTCGGTCCAATTGCCGGGCGGGCAGGGGACGGCTACGGCCGGAATGCCAGAATTTATTCCCACACTCGCGCGTTGCGCGGTGGCGGCGGGCGTGGATGCGCTTTTCATGGAAGTTCATGAAAACCCTTCCAAAGCCCTTTCTGACGGAACGAACATGCTTTCTTTTGATCGGTTGGAAAAGGTCCTTCAAACCTTGGTCAAAATCCGCCGCGCGGCCCCGGTTCTTAATGGTGAGCTATGAGCAACGGCCGTCTTAACCGAAAAGCATCGCTTCGCGAAGCGCGCCGGATTTTAAAAATTGAGGCCGATGCGATTCGCCGACTTTCGTCCCGAATCGGAAAAAGTTTTGAGCAGGCACTCGAAATTCTTTACCGGTGCTCCGGGCGAGTCATTGTCTCGGGAATCGGAAAAACAGGCTTCATCGCCCGAAAAATTTCGGCGACGCTGGCTTCTACCGGCACTCCAAGTCTTTTCCTTCATCCCAGCGAAGCCTATCACGGAGACTTAGGAATGGTGACACAAAAAGATGCGGTGCTGCTTCTTTCTCATAGCGGCGAAACGGAAGAAATCGTGCGGCTTCTCTCGCCTCTCAAAAAAATCGGCGTGAAATTGATTGCCATGGCCGGCAATCCACGCTCCACGCTGGCGAAAAATGCGGATGTGTCTTTGGATATTTCGATTGACCGGGAAGCCTGCCCCTTGGGCCTTGCCCCTTCGACTTCCACGGCTGTATCACTTGCGATGGGAGATGCGCTCGCGCTCACCCTTCTAAAGAAAAAGGGATTCCGACAGGAAGATTTTGCTTTTTTTCATCCGGGAGGAAACCTCGGAAAAAAACTTTTGAAGGTGAAAGATCTGATGCGAAAAGGTAAGGACCATCCGATCGTGCGCGAAAATATTTCCGTGGAGCAGGCCCTTTTTGCGATCACACGCGCCCGTGCGGGAAGCTGCTCGGTCGTGGACCACGCCAAAAAATTGGTCGGTATTTTCACGGACGGGGATTTGCGTCGCCAACTGCGTAAAAATGGAGAAAAAATTCTTCTCGCAGAAATCAGCGAAGTCGCCACCCGTAACCCTTTAATGGTCCATCAAGATCGTCTTGCCGCGGAAGCGCTTCATATCTTACGCGAGAAAAAAATTGACGAGCTGCCCGTCGTGGACGGCCGAGGAAGGGCTGTGGGGCTTTTGGATGTGCAAGATCTTTTAAAGGCAGGTCTTGTGTGAAATTTTTCGATGAAACAAAAACCTTACCGTTACTTTCTTTATTTAGGTCTGCGTTTGGTTCAAGGGTTGGTGCTTCTCATCCCGCGAGATACGGCACTTTTCTTGGCGAGGCAATTGTCAGGCGTTGTCTTTTTCTTGATTCCGAAGGAGCGGGAGAAAACACTCCGGCATTTGAGCTGGGCTTATGGGAAAGAAAAGAGCCCGGTCGAAATCCGCGAATTGGGAAAACAAGTGTTTGCTCACTTTGGCCAAATGGCAGTGGATGTGATCCGCATTCCGAAATTAAACCGGGAAAAATTGGACCAATTGATCGAAAAAGGGGACGGCTTTTCCAAAGTCGATCAAGTGCTTTCCCGAGGCAAGGGAATGATCCTTCTCACCGCTCATTTTGGAAACTGGGAGCTCATGGGAGCGCTTTTTCTTCTTTGTGGTTATCCGGGAACGGTCATCGGTCGGCAGATTTACTATGACAAATTCAACCAGGCCATTCTCGATTTGAGAAAAAAAGTCATGTTAAGGACAATTTATCAAGACGATTCGCCGAGGGAGTTTTTGAAAGTGCTGAAACAAAATGGAATTTTGGGCATTTTGGCCGATCAGGATATGGACCGAATGGACGGGATTTTTATTCCTTTTTTTGGCAAACCCGCCTACACCTTGACGGCCCCGGTGAAACTTGCTTTAACCTCGGGCGCTCCGCTCGTTCCGGCATTTCTTATTCGCGAAGGATCGCGTTACCGGTTATTGGTTCACGATCCAATTCAAGTCGAAATGAAAACAAGTCGCGAAGAAACAATCCAGGAATACACGGAACAATGGTCGCAAATAGTGGAAGAGACCATTCGTCAATATCCGGAGCAGTGGGCCTGGATGCACCGCCGATGGAAGACCCAACCCGAGACCCCGTCCGGGGTCGCAGCTCCTCGTGATTAAAAAACTTCTTATCTCCTGCGCCGCCTTTATCGTGCTTTATTTGGGAGTGATCCAAGTGCAGCTTTTTTTGGCCCAGCGGCGGGAAATGAAACGACTTTCGAACCCTACAGGGTTAAAGGAAATAGATAAATCGCATAAGGTTTATAGTTTTTCTTTCTCAAAATACACCACAGCCGGTGACAAAGAAATCGAAATTGAGGGAGACGCCGCAGACGTTTTTGCGCGCAGCGTCGTTTTAAAGAACGTGATCGCAAAGGCTTATGCTGAAGAGTCTCCCGTGACGATCACGGCGGATGAGGGGACGGTGGATAAAACGACC
>OBEQ010532898.1_pt1 | contig 81757 bp, 58 predicted proteins | sample 1670901 | NCBI WGS metagenome assembly OBEQ01 (sample SAMEA104232315, study PRJEB22302) | groundwater metagenome | biome: forest; feature: aquifer; material: groundwater | place: USA | collected 2011-08-07 | depth 5.4 m | reverse complement strand
TTGAACCCGGGCATCAACATTCCCACCTTATGCTCCCTGACAGATCCCACATTCCCGCCCCGGCCCATGGCTGCCTCTGGGATTCCAGCGTGGGATTTCCGCCCTTCTCTACGCTGCTACAGCGTGGGACGGGACACCACCTTCACGGTCACTTCCGCACTGTCCTTCTTGAGGCTGTCGGCCACGCTCACAGCGTAGATGCGCACAGTGCCGGCCGAAACTGGAGACACCTTGCCCGAGCCGTCAACTGAAGCGACGCCGGGGAGGGACGAAATCCACTTGATCTTGGGGGAAGCGATGAGTGGCATGACTTTGGCGGTCAGGACCTGGCTTTCCCCGCCTGTAAAAAGCTTGAAGGCAAGTGCGCTCAGACGCACGCTGTCGACGATCTGGCTCGGCAGCACATGAACGCGGAGAGTGTCCTTGATGAGGGGGTTCTCCTTGGAGGAGACGTAGACGGAAGCGTCGCCCTCGACGAGGCCGGTGATGCTCCCGTTGACAAGGCCCACCTTGAGAGGATCGGAAACGGTAAACTCGACTTCGGGATTCGCGCGTTTGGGCAGGACCTCAACCTGTAGGACTTCGGCTACGCCGCGGATGAAGAGGTCGGTGGAGTCCTTGAGGAAGCGCACGGTGGCCACGGGCGCGGGATCGGACACGTCGACGATGGCGAAAACGAGAATGGTCGCTTTTTCCTTGGAGATCGCCCACAGCTTGGTGTCACCCTTCTTGAGGCCGCGTACGGTGCCGTCCCCGGCGACGGAGGCGATGCTACTGTCCTCGATACGCCAGGTAACGGCGGTGGCGGCTGTGGCAGGAATGACGGTCACCAGAAGCTTACCGGGAGCGCCGCCCGTGGCCACGAACAGGGTGTCGGCCGAAAGTGCCAGACTTTCGGGAATCCTGCCATTGACCACAATCGTAACCTGGATGGTCATGACTTTGGACGTATCGGACACCAAACGAATGGTTAATTGGGCGGATCCAGGCTTAACGGCCTTAAGAAAAGTACTCCCGACCACGAGGCATTCCGGATTCGATGAGGTCCAGGACAGCGACTTGTCGGTCAAGGTTGCGGGACTCACCGTGATGGTGGGCAATGTAATGGAGTCGCCTTCAATAAGAACCAATTCCCTGAGTAGAGAGGTAATTGAAGAGCCGGGGTAAACAAAAACGTAGACGCTGTCTTTCTTATTAGTCGCACCATCAAATCCAGTTTCCACCTTGTAGACCATCACACGATTGTTGAACCCCGTTATGGAAACAAGGACTTTTCCGCCATCCCAATGAGGAGCCGGAAGGTTTTCCACATCCGAGGGTTTTTCAACTTTCCCCTTGAAGACGATATCGATGGTATGTCCTGCCGTATCCTTCAGGGCTATAACGACGGAATCATATTGAGCAAGGGAATCATAAATCTTGTTGAAGGAGATTGAGTGATTCTCCGTTTCGGTTCCGGAAAGTTGGCAGGCGACGAAAATCAGAGCACATCCCGCGAACAGCAGCGATATTCTCTTGAAGAGGGATTTCGAAAATAATTTCATGGATGATTCCCAGGGCTGGACGCCGATGGCTTATTGGAAAGAACTTGTTTTCGTGGTTGTTTTCGGATCATCATTCAAGATGAAAAAAGCGGCGACTCCGGCTGCAACGACGGCCGTTGTCGCGCCGACCCAAATCAAGGCATGGCTATTCGAGGAGGCCGGAGCGACCTTGGACGTGGGCGAATCCGTATTTGGGCTCGTCTGGGTATTTCCTGTTACATGATCCTCCGCCCGGCTCAACTTCCCACGCGTCTGGTCGAACTCATCCTGGATGTTTTTAAAGATCATGTAAATCATGTCGCTAGCATACATATCCATGATTCTTGCGGTCGGCTCCGTCATGAGAAGTTGATGCATGAAGTACTTTCCACGCTCGCGAGTCTCGTACTTTGCCGCGTACATGACGCCAAGATGCTTGAAGATGAATACGCTGTCGTTGTGATTGAACGGGCGTTTCTCCTTGATCCCGGTTTCGAGAATCTCAATCGCTTGTTCGAAATCACCGTCAAGGTAAAGTTTCCGAATAGTCGCAGTATCCAGCAATGGCTTGGGATGGGAAGGAATTGTGATGATGGTTTCTTCGTTGGAAGCAATGGCCGGAGGCGCCTTTTTGGCGATAGCCTTTTTCGGGGCTGCGGAAACCGTTCCACAAAAGACCGCGACCATAACTGGAAGGAGAATCCACGTCCTCAAAATCATAAAGCTATTCGGCATACATGCTTCCTGGTGAAAGGCTGACCTCCGGAACCCGCTCCAGACCCAACCGCCCCTTTTACCCATCAAATTCGAGAAGGGTATTTGAATTTTATTGCGCCGTCTCAGGAGCCTGTTCAGCATTGGGATTCCTGTTGCTGAGGAAAGAAAGTAACCCTTTTCTTTGAATTCAAGTTTGATGGCCATCACCTCTTCTAAAATTAGGACGAATAGCCCAATCCATCCGAAAATCGCCGATAGTCGGCAGGCGAACCTCAAAAAGGGCAACGCTAGAAACTGGGTTAGACGACTCTCACGTTAGAGTTGATACTTCTCGCTGCAATAAATCGCACAGCCAAAATTTTTCATCGAAACCAACTTCATCGACGTTACATTTGATGATACCCGTGAACTGGAGATATTGACTTGAGCAAAGACCCTTTCGCCCTTTCAGGCAGCGAGCTATTGAATCATTCGGTTGGAAAGGGCGCACCCTCCGGTAAAGAAATTTTCACCAAGTCCAAGGGCTGCGGCGGAATGGGCCGGGCGAGCAAACCTGCCCCCACCAATAGTCAGCCCGATGAAGACCTTGTCCCCGATGGGCCGAAACCGGAGCCTCCAGTTGAGCCACCAGTCAAATTGACCCATCCCAAATTCCTGGTACCAGATGGGCACTTTGAAGACAAGGTTCCGTTCTCTATCGACGCTGAACTACCTGCTTCAATGAAAGATGTAAAGCGAGTGATTGTGGCAGCATGGTCAATTCCACCACATGGGGAGAAGCAGAAGGCATTCTCAAAGGACTTCTACATCGATGATGAGGGGAAAGTCAATGGGGAAATTGAGCTACGGCGACCTCCGAAATATGAGGGTAAGGAAGTTGAATCATGCCCATACATTTTCACGGCCAAGCACCGGGATTCCAAGGAAGTTGAAAGCCCCAAGATCAAGGTGAAAGAAAAGTTTAGTGGGAATGAAGAGGTCATCCTGGAAATCGACGCTTCGGCCCAATTGAAAAAAAGTGGCGCGTCATTCGAACTTAAATCCCAAAATGGAGCCATTATTTCGAAAGTTGAAGCCAAAAACGGTGAAGAGAAGGCAGGGATTCTCACGCTGAAATTCGAAAAGCTGGATGCGAATCTAAGCTACGCTTTGATCCTGCTTGACTCACAAGGGGAAATAATGGAAACGATTTTTACAGATATTCCTTTTGGAAAGTGGGCCGGGGCGACACCATGAAGCGGGCAATAATATTATTCCAAATCGTCCTCATTGTTGGATGTTCCTCCAAGAGTGATGCTTTGAAAAAAGAAGAGCGCTACCTGTACTTCACTTCGAATTTCAATTCGAAATATTATTGGGAGATCTCGACTACATTCGAATCCACAAGCGACAACGTTGCATGCAAGGATTTCAGCGCAGGTTCAGGGAAGTGGGTGCAAGCAAAGAAATATGAGAATCACACACTGAAGAAATCCGGAGACACCTTAAAAGTCCCGCTCTTCTGGGCAAAAACATCCCCATGTAGTTGGAGAATGGCTTATCTCTCAACAGATTTTGTGGGTCGGCGTGTTCGAATGAATCGTATTTCATTGAAGGACAAGAACACCAAGGATCCATTGACCGAAGGGCTTAAACCTCTTCCCGATTCAGTTGCCTATGCCTGTAAAATTGACACGACAGAGGACGCGTTGAATTGTGACGTCTCACCAGGAGAAGGAAAAATGGACTTCCTGCTGAATGATAGTTTGAAGGTCAGCCATTTACACGTTGAGATAACAGGTCCTTGAGCTGATATGAACTATGTGATTGCCTCGGCGTCCCGCAACAAAATCGTCCTCACTGTCAAAAAAGAGCAATTCATATACGTCAAGTTTGAAGCCAAGTATTCGAAAGTTAACGCTTTCAATCTCGCTCTACTTGCAAAGGCTTCCTACATGGAGGGCGATGGAATCCAGGATTTTCTATTCACGAAAACCAAAAATGAAAATAGAACGGTGGACTACACCGAAACAGGCAATGTTTCGAGCGCTTTCCTTCACGATAGCGATACGCCCCTTGCGCAAATTCAAAAAACCTTTGTTTACAAGCCGATAGCCAGTACCGATACTCAATTCTTTCACTACGAGACCTCCGAATATGTGCTTTTTTCATTTCGCGGAACGCTAGAACTATTCGATGTGGCCGTTGATCTAGATGCAGAAAGGGTTCAATTTACTGAAGGCGTTGGAAAAGTTCATGCTGGATTTTACACAGCCTTCAAATCTGCCCAGTCTTTTATTGATGACGGCGCGCCATCCAACTTGGAAAAGCCGATAATTGTCTGCGGGCACTCCCTTGGGGGTGCACTCGCCAATTTGACGGCAGCATATTTCCGGAAGAAAAACCACTCAAAGGTTATGCTCTACACTTTCGGGTGCCCCCTTGTCGGGGATTCGGAATTCAGTCATCATTTTTCCAAAATTCAAGCCATCATCTCCTATCGTTTTGTCAATAATCGAGATGCGGTGACAATGATTCCTCCTCCTCACTCGCATTTGCGCATAAATGTTTTAATCCTTGGGCTAGCAAATCCGCTCTTTCTAATTCCAGCGACCATCGATCCATTCGGAAAGCCCTTTAGTCATTTCGGCAAAACCGTCTTCATTCGAAGAATTGATGGGGACGCATTTTCCGTGGACGTGGATCGAAAGCCACCCGTCTATATCCGAGTACCGAACAGTGTGCCAGTTACGGAGGAGCGTCCTTTATGGGATGTATTATTAACTTGGGCGAATATTAGCGGCGGCGATCATTCGATGAAGAATTACGTATCAATATTGGGATCCGATCTGAAGTTCTCAATCCGCTGCTACTTGGGCTCTGAAGACGTCACCATTGAGAATACCCAAAAAATCATGTCGTATTTGGAAGCGGAGCTTAAGTTGATTCAGGCGAACTACGACGAACTTGAGAAGACGTTGTTGCTGTCTGGAGGCGAAGGGGGCGGAGCCTATCCAGATGCCACTGGCACAGGATCAACTCCAGCGAATAAGCAAACCCACGCTCAAAAAATAGGCCTTCTTGAAGATGCCTTGCAAGCCAAAAAACTGGAACTCGGGATGCAAAAGAGCGCTTTGATAGTGACCCGAGCACCAGGTTTCGCGCAATCGATTCAAAAAGAAATCGTTGACCTCAAAATGTCCCCCGTTCTGAAACAAGAATTTGATTACCATGCAAAACATATCACATATTGATTTGGTTTCTTGCTGTCCTCGGCCTTATCCCCTGAGGAACGGCCCATGACCGCATCATTCAAACATTACGCCTCCGCCGCGCTGTTGCTGTTCGCGGGCTGCTCCCACGATCCCGTCAAGACCGAGCACCGCTGGTTCGGAATGGATACGGATTTTTCCGCCGTCGTGTACACGGGAGGCACGGCTGGAGCGGCGGCCCGGCCCGGCAAACCACTGACGGATTTGGACAATGCGTTCGCCCGGTTGGAACGGGAAAGCCAGAGGCTGGAGCAGGTCTTCAGCGATTATCTACCCGGCTCCTCCCTCCGCAAGTTGCAAGGCCGCACGGGAGATACTTTGGCCGCCGAACCGGAAATCACGGAAGTGTTCCATGCCGCGCAGGAAATGGCGGCGGCCTCGCGCGGCAGCTTCGACATCACGTTGCATAACCTCAAGATCGCCTGGGGCCTTTCCAGCGGCCAGACGGGAAAGGTCCCTTCCGATTCCGCCATCGCCATGGCCATGCGCGGCAATCCGGCCTTCGGCGCGCCCCTCGACTCCAATCCGGCCGGCCAGCCTCCTTTCGCCCTGCTCGCGGACGGACGCCTGGTCCTGTTGCGCGACAGCGTCGTGTTCGACCTGGGCGGCATCGCCAAGGGTTATGCGGTTGATCGCATGCACGCGGTCCTCGACTCCCTGGGATACCCGGATCATATCGTGAAGGCCGGCGGGGACATGCGCATCGGGGGCAGCAAGGGCCCTGAGCCTTGGGCCCTGGGAATCCGCCACCCGCGCAACTCCGAAGACGTGGCCGGCACCTTGCGCCTGGCGCAGCCCTTGGCCGTGTCCACCTCCGGCGACTACGAGCGCTTTTTCATCCAGGACGGAGTGCGCTACCACCACGTCTTCGACCCGCGCACGGGAAGACCTGCGCGGCCCTACTGCTCCGTCACCGTTTTGGCTGGGAGCAGTCTGCTGGCTGATCGCATGACCAAGCCCCTGTTCATACTCGGTCCGGCGGCGGGCGGAGAATTGCTCAAGCGCTTCGGCGCGCGCGCGGTGTGGATGCGCGAGACCGGAGAAAAGCAGCAGGGTAACTTTACGGTTACCCAAGTTTCGGCGGATACCTCGGGCACGGTGATCGCGCCTACCGCCGCGGATTCGTCCCAGGCCGTCCTGTGCTATTCGGCTTCGGAAGGTCTGGAAGGCGTGCTGGCCATCAAAGGCATCGAAAAATGCCCATGAAGCACCAGGCCGCGTTCCAGCGCCGGTAGGCATTGATCCAGGCCCGGATCTCCATCCCGGGAAACCCTAGCCCCCCGCTCTCATTCCGAGAGCGAATCCGCATCAGCCGATCGGGCGGACTCCCGCTTTCGGGATTATCCTTGGAATACCCTTACCGGTTTCGGTGGCCTACCGTCCGCATTGGAAGGGAAAGGAGTTCGCGATATGAAGCTGCCTTGCGCCGCCGCCTTATTGATCCTCGCCGGTTGCGACAACACCTACGGACCCGCGTCGGAGAAACCCGATCCCCATCGGCAAGCCCTCACGGGCGTCTGGAAGGAACGGCTTCCCTCCAACACCCTTTATTTCGCGGGCGGAAACCTGACCCTGACCTTCACTCCGGATTCGGTCGCCATCCTGGATCATCGCTTCACGGATGCGGCCGGTTGCCTGCAGACCGATGCGGGCAGGACCTGCTCGGATTTCGAGTGGGACAACTTTTACAAGGGGACTTATACGGTCAATGATTCCGTTCTGACCCTGTCCTATGTTTTCGACAAGACGACGGCGAATGCCTTGACCAGGGACGAACGCACGGAGGGCGGAGCCGCGACGATGCGTTATGATCTGGATCCGGACGGTCCAGGCTCCCTCCATTTTTTGGTGTCCGGCGGAAGCGGAATCGTTGCCGAGAAGGGCGCCATCGACTTTAAACGGCAGTAGCCCGCAACCCGTTGGCGGTATGCGGAAGGCGCCAGACCCCCGCCCCTGCCGGCCCTAGGCGATTGCCCGCGCGGGTTTCCTCAGGAACAGGTTGATGAGCTGGGAGGACACCAGGGATCCCAGGAACGAAACCACGGGATTCCATTGCCAGGCCAGCACCTTGATGGGCTTCCAAAGTTCCGGCGGGATCATAGGGATGGACGTGAAGGGCAACAGGATGAGCATGCCCATGAACGTCCCGGCGATGACGGCCTTGGGATGGGTCCGCGGGAAAAAATACGCCTGCACGAACATGGACAGCAGCGGGCCGGTGAACAGGGATGTGAAGAACAGCGCCTTGGACAGGATGGAATCGTTTCCCAACCTGCAGATGAACGAAGCGCCCAATCCCAGCAGGCTCCACAGCACCACCCAGATGCGCGCGCTGCCCAGGTTGTGGGCATCCTTCGCTATGGCCGCCGCCGAACCTTCAGCAGCTGCCGCGCCCGCCGGAGTTTTTCCGCCCCCCAGGAAATCGATCACGGTGGTATTGGAAAGCGCCGTCAGCACGGAGCTGAGCGCGCCCATGTCCGCCGCCAGGATGGCCGCCACCAACAGGCCCTTGATCCCCGTAGGCAATACGTTCACGATGAAATGCGGCAGCACCTGGTTTACGGTCAGATCGCTCGGCAGTTCCGCGACGTGCGCCACCTTGAAGTACACGAAGATGAACGCGCCCGCGGTGTAGAATATCAGGCCGACCAAAAGCCCCAGCAGGGACGAGGTCACGGAGGAATAGTTGGCGCTCCGCACGCTCTTGGTCGACAGGTAGCGCTGCACGAATTGCTGATCGCAGCCGCGGATGGCCACCTCGAACACCACGTAGATGATGGACGCGTTCCAGAAATTCCGGGGGCTGGCGGGATCCCAGGAGAAATCATACCAGCGGGTATGGCCGGATTCCGCGGCCAGATGCCAGGTCTTGGCGAAGCCCCCCACGCCCTGGGCGCAGAACCAGATGCACAAAAGTCCCCCTCCCATGAAGATGGCGAACTGGAGGATGTCGCTGGTGGTCACGGCCTTGATGCCGCCCAGGGAAGTGTAGAGCATGGCGAAGACGGCCATGGAACCGGCCGCGGCCCAATACGGCGCGCCCGTGATCTTCATCAGTACCAGGCCGGGCCCATAAATCAACATGCCCATGCGCAAGAGCAGATGGCAGCAATAGAAGACCGCGGCCAGCACGCGCACCGGCCGCGAGAACTTGATTTCCAACAATTGATAGGCCGACTTGATTCCGCTGGCGCGGATGCGGGGGATGAAGACCACGCCCACGATGACGATGGCGATCAAGGTACCCACCTGGCCCATGATCAGGCGCATGTCATTGGCGAAGGATTCGGCCGGAAAGCCGAGGAAGGTGTTGGCGCTGACTGAAGTGGCGATCAGGGAGATGCCCACCGCCAGCCAGGGCATGTTGCCGCCCCCGAACATGAAGTCCGAGAAGTTGGCGTTGCGGCGCGAGAAATACACCCCGATACCCGCCACGATCAGGAAGTAAAGGACGATGACGAGCCAGTCGATCAGCGAAAACATCCAGAGGCCTTCCTTCCCGATGAGAATCGGAGAACCGGATAAAAATGGCTTTCTTATCCTATTCTGGCATATCGGGAGGAGCCGTGGGGCGGGAGTTGCTAATTTAAAGGCATGGCCAACACCTCCACGGAACCCGTCGCCGAAGGCACCCGCTATAAGGCGGACACCACCCGCATCGCCGTCCTCGCGATCTTCGCCTGCGGCGTCTACGGATCAGGGATCTTCGCCGTGGTCTACGCGGCCTATCTGACGGTGAATGCTTTCCATGCCGCCCACAGCATGCCCATCCTTCCCTGGGTCGCGGCCTTCATCCTCATCGTATCCGGCATGTTGTCCGTCGTCTATGGATTCTTCTTCCGCCCGCGCGAGGCGCGCGTGAGCAAGAACCAGATCGCCCTGGTGTTCTGGGACGGCAACGGCAAAGTCATGGACCGCAGCCAGGTCGAATCCATTGAGGTAAGCTCCTCGCGCATCGTCATCAAGGGCGGCGGCAAGCGCCTGGTGGTGGGGAAGATGTTTTCGGAGTGGAAGAAACTCAGCGGGGAATTGGCGGCCTGGCGGAGCTGATCCGCCAAGCGCAAATTATTTCAAACTTCAGGCTTTAATCTTCCGGCTTCAAGCTTCGTTCAGGGCAGGACCACCAGGCGCCCGAAGGCCTGATGCTCGGCTCCGCCGGCCTTCCAGGCCAGGCGGCACACGTACATGCCGGCGGCGGTGGGCTGGAAGCCTTCCGCGTGATAGGAATTGCCGCGAATATCCAAGGTCCTGGTGAACTGCGTCCGGCCGTCCGAACCCATCACCGTGAACTCTCCCTTGCCCGCGTCGCCCAATGAGACCGTGCCGTTGAGGGTGAAATCCACGTCCGCGCTGCGGCCCAGGCGAATCACGAAGTTCTTCACCGAGATGCTGTTCGGCAAAGGATCCGCGATGGCGGCGCCGGTCGTGTAGGATATCTCCAGGGCCTTGCCCTTTAAATCGTAGGATACATAGTAGAGATCGCCGTTCATGCCCAGGCTCAGGCAGACCTTCTTGGAGGAGTTCGGGTAGAACTGGACCATGCCGTTACCGACGGTCTGCACGTTGACGGGCGTGGCGGGATTGTCCAACGGAACCGAACGGATGGTGTTCCCGCAATAGTCGGCGATGTAGATGCGGTTCTTGTATTCGGCGGGCCAGTTGGATCCGATGGCCGCATTCATGGGCACCTCGCCGACGATGGCGCATTCGCCCTGGCCGCCGGTGGGGTGGAAGTAGATGGGATCAATGGCCTTGCCGCCCGCCGCGCCCACGCCGTCGCCGCCGCCCACGCCGTATCCGTACCAGTAATCCTTGGCGGGATCCGGATGGGTGATCTCGTTCAGCTCTTCGGTCCCGTCGCCCACGTCGCCTTCGAAGATGCGGCCGGAGATGGGATCGACCGCCATGGTCCAGGGATTGCGGAAGCCGCGCGCCCAGATGCTCTTCTCGCCGGGAGTCGCGCCCGTGGTGTAATGGGGATTGCCGGGAGCGGGCTCGCCGTCCTCGGTGAAGCGGAGGATCTTGCCCTTCTGGCTGGTCCATAAGGCTGCGGGGTTGGCACCGCCGCTCAGTTCATCCTGCCCGCGCGAGACGTACAGGAAGCCGTCCTTGCCGAACACCATTCCCGATCCATTATGTCGACCTTGGTTCTCCAGCGCCGGTAGCTGGATGATGGTATCCATCTTGACCATCTTGTTGTCCTTGTCCACCGTAATGCGCGAAACATTGTGGTGGTTGTAGTCCGCCGTCATGTAATAGGCGTAGATCATGCTCTTGGCCGCGAATCCCGGATGCACCTGGATTTTAAGCAAGCCTTGTTCACGGTTGATGGTGGTGCCGACCGAACAGACGACCGCCACGGTGTGGTTGACGATGACCTTGATCTTGCCCGAGCGTTCGCTCACGAAGATGCGGCCGTCATCGGTATGGGCCATGGCCGTGGCTTCGTTGAAGGTCGCGCCGGGGGCGATATCCTTTTCCACGAAGTTGGCGGGCAGCTGCGCGCGCGCGCCTCCGGCCGCAAGCAAGGAAAGGATGGCCAACATGGCGATCCCGGAAACCGGGAGGGAGAAAATGCGTGAGATGTTCAGAGACATGTGCAATCCTTTCGTGGGATTCAGGTCCAAATCCGCCGGCGTGTTCAAGCCTTTGCAGGCCTTAGCGGTCCCCACCGCTCTAATCCCTGACCAACCCCAGGGTTCGTCAGCAAGATTATAGGGGACAACCGGTTCCGGCACATCAATCCCGCCCTACGCCCGGGTTGATTTGACCCCGCCGCTCCGGGCCCATCCTCAAGAACCGAATTCCGAGACAGGTCTTTCCAAAGCGAAGCGGCCAATTGCCGACGGTAACATGATAATCGGGACCCTCGATATCCCTGGGTCAAGTTGATTCTCTCATTATCCTTGGTATCCTGAAAAAAGGCGATTTTGGCGGGGTTTTGCAGGGTCTGGAAGTGCGGGGAAGGGAGCGTAGAAACGGGCAAGCAGGAGTTCTGGTTCGGCCAGAGGCGGGGGACCAAATCGAGTGGTGTTTCCGGCAGAGCAGGGGATAGCTAACTTCCGGCTGCCCGTCAGCCTAACACAAAGGATTCCCATGTCGAACGGTTTGCGGAAAACCAATTTCAGATTGCGGAAAGCCCATATCCTCAGGTCGGCGTTGCCGCTCCTGACCGGCATCCTGTTATTGCACCCGGCCTCCGTGAACGCCAAGGATATCCACTCCGGCCCCAAAGTGAATCCGGCCTCTTCGGCCACCCAGACGAAGCCCGCTGAGGCACCGCGCTTCCTCGATCAGAAGAAGATCCACGCGACCTACAGCGAGGGGGATTTCGAAAGCGTGATCGCGGCCATCGATTCCTTCACCCATGCCACCAAAACCTACAGCCAGGACGACAGCGTATTCATCGCCAAGCATCTGGCCGTGATTTATACGGCCAACCCTGCCACGCGGGAAAAAGGCAAGAACTACATGTTCCGGCTGCTGAACCTGCTGCCCTCCGCGAAAATCGTCGACATGTTCGTAAGCGACGAGATTGATCACATCTTCGAAAAAGTCCGCGAGGAGTATGTCGTCAGGCAGCAGATGACGGGGCAGGAAACGCCCAGCCACCAAGAGTCGAATAAGTACGCCACCGACAAGATGACCATGCAGGGGAAAGAGTCCCCCAAACCCGCCGAGCCGTTCGGAAGGGAACCGACCGGGAAATCCTCCCACCCCTACTATTGGATAGCGGGAGGCATCACCGTTTTCGCCGTCACCGGCGCGGCTTTCTACCTCCTGAAACCCGCCAAAGCATCGGACAAGACCTATGACGTTCCGTAACCCGCGCGTTTCCCTGCTGGCTCTCGCCGCCGCCGCCCTCGTGTCGCTGGCGGTATTCGCATGCAATCTCGCGTCCGAGGATGGGCATACCTTCCTGAGGATCAAAAAGGACGCGGCCTGGTCCGCGTACGACACGCTGGAAATCACCTGGAAGGATACGGTCTCCGGCGATAGCGGGACCCTGTTCTTGGGGAAACCGGCCGATTTGGCTGCCGACGAAAAGCTTCCCGCCGACGGCTATCATGGACAGAAAATCGTCATCACGCTGAAGGGATTCAACGCCCACAAGCTGACCTACGAGGAGCTCCGGAACTTCGACGGCGCCAACCCTTCCTCCACCGACCGGATCGTCGTCGCCATCAAACCCGTCGTCGTCGACAGCCCCAAGGTCATCGACACCACCACCGTCCCCCCCGTGATCGTCAAGGACAAGCCCAAGCCGCCACGGCTTACGCCAATCCTGGCGGAGCCCACCATTTCCATCCATGATTCGGAATCCTTCCTGGCCGACGTCGTGCTCGACAGCGGCTCCCTGAAGGCCTATGCCTGGGACTATGACGGGGACGGGAAGTTCGAGGACTCGCTCCCCATCACTGGCAAATCCGCCCGTATCAAGGGAGGCTTCGTCTACCATACCCAGGGCATCTTCAAGGTCACGCTGAAAGCGGTTTCCGACGCGGATTCCGTAGGTACCTCCCAAGTTACGGTGACCGTGCTCCAGGACGAGCCGATCGCCTTCGCCGGCGGGGACACCACCGTCTATCCCAAAGCCATCGTCCGCCTGCACGGCCGCGGCAAGGACGGAATGGGCCGCATCGTGAAGACCGAATGGAAGATCGGCGGCGGTATCTTCGCCGAAGCGCCCGGAGACACCTCAATCACCGCGCCGTCCGTCCTCCAGGATCTCCAGGCCATCTTCCGGATCACGGACGACGACACGCTCAGCGTGTCGGATACCATGACCATCCATATCATCTCCGCCAATGAATCCAACCTCACCGGAATCGTCTTTTCGAAAGGGGCGCTCGCCCCGCAATTCAACCCTGCGGTATTCGCGTATACGGACACCGTCCCCTATGATTTGGCCACCCTGACCGTAACCCCCACCGGTAACGGCCTCATCACGGTGAATGATGCGGTGACGGCCTCGGGCCAGGCTTCGGGGCCATTGGACATCAAACCCGGCGCCAATTCCGTCGTCATCGTCACCAAGCTCTCCGGGGCCGCGGCGAAAACTTATTCCGTGAACGTCTACCGCCCCTCGCCTTCCGCGAACGTGAATCTCAAAACCCTGCGCGTGCGCGCGGGCGGTCTCGACACAGTCGTCGTCCCCAAGGATGCCGAGTACCGGTTCAACACCGCGACGGCGATAGACACCGCGCTCATCTCCCTGTCGCTGGAAGACACGCTTTCCAACCTGTCTGTGAAAAGCCCTGCGATTGCGGCGGGATCCGGAACCTGGAAGTTCCCGTTGGTCATCGGCGCCAACACCCTCCCCGTGGCGGTGACGGCCCAGAACGGATTGGCCAAGACCTACACCCTGATCCTAACGCGAGCCGCGCCGGTGGATACCACCACCTCGCACATGACCGGCCTCGCCGTTTCCAAAGGCGTCCTCTCCCCCGTATTCAATCCGGCCGTTTCGGCCTATGCCGATACCCTGACCGCGGATGTCGGAAGCTTCACCGTGACGCCGACGGGAAACGGGAACATCACCGTGAACGGCGCGTCCGTGCAATCCGGCCAGGCGTCCCAGCCCATCTCCGTCAATCCCGGATCCACCGTGGTCGTTCCCATCAAAGTGCAGTACGGTACCGCGCCGGAAAAGACCTACAGCCTAAGCGTATTCCGGCCCGTGGCCCTTTCCTCCAACGCGGACCTCTCGTCCCTGTTCGTTGTGCCGGGGGCCATGGACTATCCGTTCTCCCCAGGCGATTCCGTGTACGCCGTCGCGACGGCCAACACCGACTCCCTTGTTTCCGTGACAGCGACGACCGCGGATACCGCGGCGCGGTTCCTCGTCACGCCCGCGTCGCCGGTACCCCTCAAGGTCGGAAGCAGTTCCGTTTCCGTGCAAGTGACCGCCAGGAACGGCGCCAAGAAAACCTACGCAATCACCATCATCCGGGCCGCGCCTCCCTCCGGCAACGCGAACCTGGCGACCCTGGTGGTCTCAGCCGGCCCCCTGGACACGGCATTCCGGGCCGGCGACACCTTGTACAAGGTGTCCGTCGCGAACACGGTCCTGTCCTCGAACCTCACCGCTTCGGTCGCGGACACGACCGCCCAGATGCGGATTTCCCCCGTGCCGCCCCTCAACCTGAACGTGGGCGCGAACGTGATTTCCGTAACCGTTACCGCCCAGAACGGGACCAAGAAAACTTACGCCGTCACCATCCCCCGCGCCGCATCCGCGAACGCCAACCTTGCCACGCTTTCGGCGTCGCCCTGGCCCCTGGATACCTCGTTCAACGTGAACGATACCCTTTACAATGTCTACCTGGGGAACCCGACCACCACGGCAAACCTGACGGCCACGGTGGCCGACACCACCGCCCGGTTGGTGATTTCCCCCGCTTCGCCCTTCAACCTGAAAGTGGGCGCGAACGTGGTTTCCGCCACCGTCACCGCGCAGAACGGGACCAAAAAATCCTACGCCGTCACCTACTTCCGGGCGCAATCGGACAACGCCGATCTCGCCACCCTGGACTTTTCCATGGGAGCCCTGAATCCGGCCTTCACCCCGGGGACGACAGCCTACACCGTCGAAGGCACCGATGCCGACGCCACCTTATCGGCCACTGTGGCCGACACCACGGCGCGCTTCACCGTATCGCCCTCCCCGATCAACCTGAACTTGGGCGCAAATGCCGTCACGGTGACGGTCACGGCCCAAAGCGGCGTGAAAAAGATTTATACCATCACCGCCACGCGGAAACTCAAGGTGACGGCCATCGCCGCGAACGGTTTCTGGAGCATGGCCCTCAAGGAGGACGGCACCGTCGTCGCTTGGGGGGACAACGGCATGAAACAGACCAACGTGCCCGCCGGCCTGACCGACGTCAAAGCCATCGCCGCGGGCTATGATCACGGCCTTGCGCTCAAGAATGACGGCTCCCTGGTCTGCTGGGGCGATAACGACCATGGTGAATGCGATATCCCCCCCGCCTTGACCGGAGTCAAGGTCAAGGCGGTGACGGCCGGTCAGCGCTTCACATTCGCGCTCAAGGAGGACGGCACCGTGATCGGCTGGGGGGCCTATATGACCGACATGCTGAAAATGCCCGATGGGCTGACTGGGATCCAGGCCATAGGAGCTGGAGACGCTTGCATGTCGGTTTCCCTGGCCGACGGCAGCGTGGTCGCTTGGGGAAACACTTACTATGGGCAGACCACCGTCCCCTCAGGTCTTATTGACGTGAAGGTCCTCTCTTCAAGCTACCACACCATGGCCCTGAAGGGAGACGGCACCGTGGTCGCATGGGGAAACAACACCCGGCATGAAATCGAAGTGCCCGCGGGCCTCACGGGGGCGTTGGGCATCGCTGCCGGGGCCTACCATTCCGTGGCCATCAAATCCAACGGCATGGTGACCACCTGGGGCGATGACGGAGACGGACAGAGCAGCATCCCTTTCTACATGAAGGGGATCAAGGTGAAGGCCGTGGCGGCCGGAGCCCTGCATACCGTGGTGCTACGGGAGAACGGCACGGTCGCCGCATGGGGCAACAACGGGAACACCCAGAGCACGGTTCCCACCGAAGTCAAGTAGGTGAAGCGGAAGCCCTCCTGAACCGGAAGGCGCAACGAGGGAATTGCAGCGAGCCGAATGTCCGAGCCGGCTTTAATGCATACGGCTTGGCTTAAGGACCTTCACCGGGATAGGTCGTCCGCACGCGCAGGCTGCGTCCCTTGGCATCGGCTACATTTACGATCCCCTGATACGCGACGAGCCGTTGGTTGGCCGGATTCTCGTACATGACGATGACGGGCAGGAGCATGGCCAGCATGCTGCTCTTGGGCTCGATCACCACGGGCTGATAGGCGCGCCCCTTCGCTTCCTCCGGCGAGAGCACGTATTGATGGTCGATGTAGGCGACGAACCGGAAGAAGTCCAGGCGCGCGGGAATGACCATGTTGAACCCGACTTTTTTGCCGGCCATGATCTCGGACCAATGCTGCCTGACGAACTCCCCCCCCCCGCCATTGATGATGCAGGGCTCGGGAACCTGGATGCGCTTCTCATGGACTTCGGTATGGGCCGAGTCGCGGAAATGCACGCGGATGTCCGTGGCCCCCACTTCGGCGCCTTCTTCGTACCCGTTGCGCAAATCCTTGTACAGGTAGTCGGGCTTGAAATCATTGCGGCTGAAATTCAGATCGCGTTGGGCAAAGAGCTTGCCGTTGTCCCCCAGGAAGTTGGTGCGGGACGTGGTGCGTTTGCCTTTGCTGAAAACCTCCAGGTGCTCTTCGACGTAGGCGGGGACCTTGCGCTCGTAGTCGAAGGCTGAGCCACGGTAGGGGGCGGCGGCGGAGTCTTGGATGGAAGAAGCGGGAACGGCGGCAACGGTTTGGGTTGGGGAGGCTGAGGCGGGATTGGGGACGGGATGTTGTTGAGTTGGGGAGGCTGACGCGGGTTTGGGGGCTGGCGTTGAGGGGCCAGAAGGAGCGGCGGATGGATGGGCTTGGGTGGTGGGGAACTTGGCGGCAGGTTGTGAACCCGGGGATGGCTTAATGGGTGCCGGGAAAATTGCCATCGAACCAAGTAGAACAAAGGGAAGGGATTTCCCCCGGATTAGGTCGTTAATCATGCGATTCATTACAGCTCCCCCGAATTCGGGCCCACTCAAGAATTCCCCGGAAAGGGGAAAAGATAGGCTTATTCGGGCTATTCCAACATTACCGATTTCGATTACCCCCAAAGAAAGCCCGCAGCCACGGGTCTTGACCAAAGGTTGTGTTTTTGGATTTTCGCAAAGCGCATTTTGGCCCAGATCATGACCTAGGTCACATGGGGCTGGTTTACCGGGGATTGTGGGGTCTTTTCGTAACTACTTTTTACCGGCTGTAGGTTCCAATCCTTCAGGGATTTAACCTGAATGTCTTTTGGTCGTAGTCGACAAGTACGCGCATCGCCGGGAATGGAAATGTTAAAAGAATCACTCCACGTCAAGTTGGCATTGATCCTGATGTTGACAACGGCTATACCCATCATTGCGGGCCAAAATAAAACCGGTCGATCGCAGAAAAGCCCTGACCCCATCCGGGTGGTTCACATTCTCGATCAAAACTGGATTCACAATGTTTACCGTGAAGGGGATTTTGATGTTGTAGTCGCCCTGATCGACACCTTCACGAACCATAACGCAACTTACTCGAAAGATGACAGCGTCTTCATCGCAAAACATTTGGCCGTCATTTATTCAGCGAATCCCACGACACGGGAGTTGGGCAAGAACTATATGTTCCGGCTCCTTGACCTGCTGCCATCCGCCAAGATTGTCGACATGTTCGTGAGCGATGAGATCGACCATATCTTCGAAAAAGTGCGCGAAGAATACATTGTACGCCAGCAATCAATGGGGCAGGAAACTCCGAATCACTTTGAATCGAACCAATATGCCGCCAATAAATTGGCGATGCAGGACAAAACGGATCAAGGAAAAGCATCGGCTTCGGATGATAAAAAAAAGAAATCGTCCTCCCATACAGGTTACTGGATCGCGGGCGGAGTGACCCTTGTTGCTGTTGCCGGGACGGCATTTTATTTTCTTCAGCCCAAGAAATCAGCGGATAAATCCTATGACCTTCCTTAATAAGCACTTTCGCCTTATATCAGGGCTGGCGTTCGCATTGCTTCTCCTTGCCATGTTCTCCTGTAACGTCACCACCGAAGACGGCCATACATACCTGAATATCAAGAATGACACTGCTTGGGCCAAATTCGATACATTGGAAATCACCTGGTTTGATTCCACCACCTCCAAAGGGGGCGTACTGTTCCGGGGTAAGCCAGAGGATCTAAAGGACATCAACAAATTCCAGGTCGACGGGTATCAGGGTGGAAAAATTGAGGTCACATTCAAGGGAATCAACGGAACCCAGTTGGTGTACGAAGAAAAACGAGGGTTTGACGGGGCCACTCCAGCTACGTCGACAAAAAGAATCGTTCTGATCCAGCCACCTGATAGCATTCCGCATCCCAAGCCGAATCCGCCGAGGATCACGGATTTTACCGCGGACTCAATAATTTCCATTGGCGACTCTGCGTCCTTCAGCGCTTACGTGACATTGGACAGCGGGTCTTTGAAGAGTTTCGCCTGGAACTACGAAGGCGGGGACGCCTTCGCTCCGGCCACGTCCATCAGCGGGAAAACCGCAACCCTTAAGGGCGGACATCGCTATCTGAAAGCCGGAAGCTACACTGCCGAAGTGAAAGTGATATCCGAAGTCGACTCAATCGCCGTGGCACGGATTCACATCGATGTCGTAGTCGATTCTCCGGTTTGCGATGCGGGCCGGGACATCACGGTATTTACAAACGGGACCATCCGTCTGCATGGTACGGCCACCGATGCCTACGGCCATATCGTTAAAACGGAATGGAGGATCGGAAGCAGCCCGTTCGCGATAGCTCCGTTGGACACAGCCTTCGCCGCCCCTGTGACGCCCCAGGAACTCACCGCTTTGCTTTTGGTCACCGATGACGACGGTCAAACCGGTTTGGACTCCCTAAAAATCCATGTCATTTCGGAAAACGAATCGAACCTCACGGGCCTCGGCGTTTCCAAGGGCAGGCTCGTCCCGGAATTTGATCCGACCATTCTGGCCTACACGGATACTGTTCCCTACAAAACCGAATCGATCATCCTGTCGCCCACCGGCAGCGGCTCCATCAAGGTTAACGCCTTTCCGGTTGTCTCGGGTGATTCCTCAAAGGATATCGACCTGAAGGTCGGCAACAATACCATCACTACCAGTGTCCAGTTCGGCGAAACCAAGGGCAAGATCTACTCTTTGACCGTCTATCGCCACCCCGTCTCGGAAAACGCCGAACTGAGCGCCTTGGTGGTTTCGGCAGGGCCACTGGACACCAGCTTTACTTCTGCGGACACGTCGTACGTCGTCAACGTCCCGAACACGACAATCTCGACAACGATCAGGGCCAAGCTGTCGGATACCACTTCGACGCTTACCATCAATGACTTCAGCGTGGCTTCCAATGCTCAGTCCGGCGCAATCAATCTCGCCGTCGGCCCGAATACCGTTTTCGTGGAGGTCACCTCCCAAAGCGGGGAGAAGAAAATCTACCGAATCCAGATTAACAAGGCTGGAAACGGAAATGCGGACCTTGCGGCACTGCTCCTTTCCGCCGGGAATATCGCTCCGAATTTCAACGCAGGAACCACCGACTATGCTTTATCGGTTACGAACGATGTCCAAAGCACCAAAGTCACGGTGACGACCGCCAACGAATATGCCACCCTTACCATCAATGATTTTCCCGTTAAGTCGAATACACCGGCCGATATCCAACTGGGCGTGGGAGCCACCTCCATCACGATCAAGGTCACTGCCCAAAACGGGACAGAAAAGTCCTACAAGGTGCAGGTAACCCGCGCCGGGAACGGCAATGCCGATTTGTCCGGGTTGACTGTTGCAGCAGGTGCAATCAGTCCATCCTTTTCGCCTGATGCGGTTTTCTACTCCCTTGCAGTGGCCAACTCCGTGGACTCGACCACGATCACCGCAACGGTGGGAATCGCGTCATCCAGTTTGGCCATCGACAAGAATGCGATTGCCTCCGGATCGAATACTCCCGTCAAATTGAAAGTAGGTGTGAATTCCATTTCCGTGGTGGTGTCCGCCCAGAATGGGGAGAAGAAGACCTATACCGTTGTCATCACCCGGGCCGGAAATGGCGACGCCGAATTGTCCGGGATTACGATTTCGGGCGACACGCTCAGCCCGCACTTTTCCCGGACGACATTCGCATATTCGATGTCGGTCAAGAATGAAATCAGCATCATTACGATCCATCCCCAGGTCTCCGCGGCGACGTCGACTTTTTCCATGACGGCGAATGCGGTCGCGATTGATTCCGCCAGCCTCGCGTCGCCGATCCCATTGCATGTGGGAAACAACACGATCGAAATCACCGTCAAGGCCGAAAGCGGGGCGGAGAAAAAATATGCGATCAAAATCTCCCGCGCTCCCAACGACAATGCGGATTTGTCCAACCTATCCGTTTCCGCCGGCCCATTCGATACCGCTTTTGCTCCCGCAAGAATTTCCTACTCCGCCCATGTTGGCAACAATGTCCTTGCCACGAAAGTAACGCCAACGTCATCCTCTCCGACCTCGGTGGATTCGGTCTATGAAAAAGCGGTCGCATCGGGGACAGCCTCGGAATCGATCGAGCTTAAGGTCGGCCCGAATCCCATTACTGTCGTGGTTGTTGCTGAAAACGGAGCCAAGAAAACCTACACCATAGTGATTACCCGGGAGGGACGCGCGAATGCCGATTTGTCCAGCCTATCCATATCTGTCGGCGTTTTCGATAAGGCTTTCACTCCGGGAAACACTCTTTATCAGGTATCCCTTCCCAACAACTCCCCATCCATCACGCTGACCGGAGTGGTGGCGGATACCACCGCGACCCTGGCTTATATTCCCAGCGCAACCGTGAATCTGATTACCGGATTGAACCCGATATCGGTCGAGGTCACGGCGCAAAACAAAACCAAGAAGGTCTACAACATCCAGGTCACGTGCGAGAAAAGCGGCGATGCCGATTTGTCGAATCTTACCGTTTCCCCCGGCACGCTCATTCCGGTATTCCAGAAATTGACGACAGACTATTTCATCTCGGTGTTGAATTCGATCTCTACCGTTACGATTACCCCCACGGTATCCTCGTCCGTCTCAAAAATCACGGTCAATGGCCTTGCGCAAGCATCCGGCGCCGCATCTGGAGTCAATGTGAATGTGGGCGATAATCCAATACCGGTAGTCGTCACGGCCGAAAACGGGACGGTCAAAACCTATAACGTCCTGGTGAAACGGGCCAATGACAATCCCGTCGTTTCGGGACTGAAGGATACCACCCTGAGCATCAACGATGCCGTCACCTTCAACGTGAACGCCACCGATCCCCAGGGCATCAAATGGTACCTGTGGGATTTCAACGGCGATGGAGTCAACGATGATACCACAATCGGAAGCAGCAAAACCCACGTTTTTCCAGGGACGCCGCAAGTGGTACCTGTCATCGTGACCGTCCAGGATAATCTTGGCGGGATTACGAAATCCAATATAACGGTGACGGTGGTCCAAGACTCGCCGGTGGTGAAGTTGGGAAACGATACGAACGTCGCCACGGGCCGCCAAATCCATGTCAAAGGCACAGCTACCGACAAATACGGAACCATCAAGTCGCTGGAGTGGAGTTTTGACGGCGGTCCATTCAAACCTGCCTCGGCGCCGGATACGACATTTTCCGCGCCATTGACCCAAAACCTGGACTACCGGGTAATCGTGAAAGCGACGGATGATGACGGGAATGTCGCGTCCGATACGGTTGTTGCTATAGTCGAAAAAATAACCTTAGTAACCGTAGGCGAAGGTGGACTTATCGCCACATCGCCGGACTATGGAGTTTCCTGGGTGCACCGGAAATCCAATACGCCTTATGCCCTTAGGTCCGTGGTTTGGAATGGAAGCCTGATGGTCGCCGTGGGCAATTGGGGAGTCACATCCTCATCCACATCAACAGATGGCATCACCTGGAGCAATGCTTCGATTCAAGCTTGGCCTTTGTATTCCGTGGTATGGACGGGAACTCTTTTTGTAGCCGCGGGCGGATATGTCCAACCTCCGTCTTATGATTGGGCTTATATACATTCTTCTCCGGACGGAATTAACTGGACGGAGAGATTCTCCAAAACGGGAGGAGGCGCATCCAATGCCCTGGTGTGGACGGGAACTTCCCTAGTAGCGGTTGGCGACCGAGGCAACATCCTGACGTCACCAGACGGAATCACATGGACCCAAAGGGTCGCGGGAACCCACCATAATTCCGTAACATGGACAGGCAGCCAACTGGTGACCGTAGGTTACAACGGTACCATCCTCACGTCACCGGACGGCATCACATGGATTTCAAGTAGCTCGGGAACGACAAATACCCTACTTTCGGTAACATGGATGGGCAGCCAACTAGTGGCCGTGGGTCAGAGTGGAATTATTCTCACCTCACCGGACGGCATCACTTGGACCCCGAGGAGTTCGGGAACCGGGAATGGATTGAATTCAGTTGCCTGGACGGGCAGTCAGCTAGTGGCCGTGGGTGATGGTGGTACCATTCTAGCTTCCACGGACGGTATTTCATGGACGAAGTTGAGTTCCGGAACGACATTAAATCTTAGGTCAGTAACCAGGGCGGGCAATTGACAGGCGGCCCGTGGTTAGGACTGCGCGGGGGTTAGTCAAGGCCCCATGTGCGGATACTCGACCCGCACCTACAGGCTCCGGCCCCTTACATCTTCCACGATGAGTTAGATAACCAGCCGCTGGTTGGCCGGATTCTCGTACATGACGACGACGGGCAGCAGCATGCCCAGCATGGTGCTCTTGGGTTCGATCACCACGGGCTGGTAAGCGCGCCCCTCCGATTCTTCCTGCGACAGGACATATTAATGGTCTATATAGGCGACGAACCGGAAAAAGTCCAGGCGCGCCGGAATGACCATGTTGAAGCCCACCTTTTTCCCGGCCATGATCTCGGACCAATGCTGCCTGACGAATTCCCCTACCCCGCCGTTGATGATGCAGGGCTCGGCGACCTGGATGCGCGTCTCATTGGTTTCGGCCCGCGCCGAGTCGCGGTAATGCACGCGGTTGTCCGCGGCCCCATCTTCGTACCCGTTGCGCAATTCCTTGAAGAGGTAGTCGGGCTTGAAATCATTGCGGGTGAAATTCAGGTCGCGCTGGGCGAAGAGCATGCCGTTGGTTCCATGAAGTTGGTGCGGGAGGTGGTGCGCTTGCCTTTGCTGAACATCACCAGGTGTTCTTCGACGTAGGCGGGCACCTTGCGTTCATAGTCAAAGGCGGACCTGCCGTAGGGGGCGGCGGCGGAGTCGTGGGGGAAGGAGGGGGCGGAAGGTTTGGCGGCGGCGGGGTTGGCGGGAGCAACAGCTACGGAGGGTTGGGTTGGGGAGTGTGCGACGGGTTTGGGCGATTCGGATGGCGCCGCCGGGACTGAAGATACGGCGGTGGAGGGGAATTGGGTGGCGATGGGCTTTGGGACTGTTGAAGATTGCGAGAGGGCGAAGGAAGCAACCAAAGCCGCACCAGCTATATTGACCGACCGACACGGGAATCCCACACCTCCATGATAACCACCTTTCGCCTGAAGTATTTACATACAGGTTTCGGATGGAAAACTTACTAATCGTATGCCACCCAGGAATTTCAGCGCCGCTGGTTAGCCAGCTTTCTTTCCATCACGTCCATCCTCTTCTGCAGTTTCTCGTTGGCGTCGTTCAACTCGAAGATGTAGAGATAGGCCTCTTCCAGTTTTTCCAGCATCGCATGGTTGTCTTCGAACAACCGCACGCCGTTGGCCGCGACTTCCGCCTTGGAAGGGACTTTGGGAAGATGCTTGTGATGGGTTGTGAAGTCCCGGACCTTCGCAAGCGGCATCAGGGAGTAATCCGGTTCGAATACATAATCGGGGCGTGGATAGACATGGGCATTTTCGCTCCGGACAATGTCTCCAACCATTATGAGGTTGCCCGTGGTCGAAAGCCTAAGGGCTTCAGTTATGCTCGATCCGGTGTTGTAAGCGAAGCGCAAATTATCACTCGCGCCTCCATCGTTGAGGATGTCCCAATGGGCAGTCGAGGTTGCCGCAGAGCGCAGCACCAGTTGGGCATCCCACGCATTGCTATAGGCCTTTATATCGAGCTTTCCTACCGGATCGGTGACGCCAATACCGACATTGCCGTTGTTCAGGATTGACACTGCCTGGGTGCTCCCGGTAGTCCCCAGATCCAACGGGAAACTATTTCCGGCCCGTATAAAAACGCGACTAGGATTGGACCCATCGGCCCGATACCCGATCCCAAACGCAGGATCGGAACTGTTGTTGTTTCCATTGCGGTCAATCGAAAGCCAGCCATGCTCAGTCGCCGTTACGCCCTCATCTTTCCGGATGTAGAGCGCCGTGCTGGGGTTCGACATCCCAATCCCGACATTCTTGTTGCTCCCCTTCAGCATCAATCCAGGAGCCCCTCCCCCTCGCCAATTGAAGGAGACATCCAACCGCGCCGTATCGCCTTTCCAAGGCGAGTCGAACAATACGCCATTCAAGGTGTCGGTGTAGATCTGCAACCGTTGCAGGTCACCCCCATTCAACCCCTGTCCGCTCAAAGCGATATTGCCCACGACATGCAATGCTTGCTGCGGATTGGAAGTTCCGATACCGACATTGCCAAGGGAATCAATGCGCATTCTTTCCCCGGAAACGATGTTGCCGGCCGCATCCACGTTCGCGCCGACTCCGAAGAGGATTTTTCCGTTGCCCGATCCCAATCCATTGGGACCGCTGTTCAATACCAGGTTTCCGCCCGGCTTTCCGGTGGTGCCTCCTTGCGCGGCAATCACCGTAGGCAATCCCGCAGCGGGGGTTTTGGATGTATCCGGCCGCACATCCAGGTAACCCGCGGGATTGTTGGGTCCGATTCCCACCCGACCAGTCGGAAAAATCACCCTGGATCCGGGTCCGGTCGAAAGCATGTTCACAATCATGAAATCCTTGGCGGCCCGATCTTCCCGGAATGCCAAAGTACCGTCGCCACTGGATCCCCGGTAGTCGATATGGAGATCGGCGGTGCGCCCCCCGGTCGTGCGATGGGTGAACCGAGCGAGGGTGGTGTCCTGAGTGTATGAGGGTCCGGTCACGTCGACATCAAGGGCGGACGTGGGCGCGTTGGTTCCAATGCCGACTTTGCCGCTGAAATTCGCCCCCGTAAGATCCGCTTTCGCCGCAAGCCGCGAATCCACGTTCCCATTCACCTTGGCGTCGAATCCCGCGACCGAATCCGCCAACACTTGGAAATGGGTGAGAACGCCAGGCAACAAGCGAAGAGAATCCTGCGTGTTCACTGAATAGGAAAGCACCTTCACGCTGTCGAGGGTTCCATGGAAGCCGTAGACGGAAGGCGTTTCGGCGCCCAGGTAGAGCGCGTCGGTATCCGCGGCCAGTGGGCCTTTCGGATAGTGGGTATAAAACGTCTGGAGCCCGTCCACGAAGGTGCGCACCGCTGCACCGTCATAGGATGCCTCGACGGTATGCCAGCCGGAGTCGATCTTGCCGTCTCCCATCCAGTCGAAAGCCCCGAGCACGGTCTTGAACCGCACCCGGAGGCGCTTGTTCATGATGGCCAATTCATATTGCCTCGGCTTCGAAATGACCGTCTGGGAATCCGTGGCGCCTTCGACAGACAGGCGTACGCGGGCGGAGAGAGTGATCTCCTTGTAAGGGTTGAGCGATTGGGAATTGGCGGCCGAAGCGTATCCGCTACCGATGAAGAGCACGGCCGAGTCGCCGGGAGATTTTTCGATTTTGCTCAGGCCGTTGGTGGCCAAGGTCATGGTGTTGCCCTGGCCGGAAGAATCCGGCGTTGTCTGCGGCAGGCCGCGGAAAATGTCGAAAGTGTAGAAGGCCCGCTGGGCGCGGTCCAGCACGAGGTTGAACAAGGTGGGGCTGTCGCCGGCATCGCCTTTGTCGCCCTTGATGCCGTTGATCCCTTGCAGGCCTTGCGATCCCTGAGGACCGGTTTCGCCCTTTGTGCCCACGTCGCCTTTGTCTCCCTTGCCGCCTTTCAATTCAGCGGTATGCTTGGTCGCGAGGCTGGCGGCCACGGAATCCACGAACTTGGCCTGCAAAGTGAGATCGATTGCACCGTAGTCCAGATACAGGATGGCGCCATGGGATCCTTCCAATGCTCCAAGTTCCGCATCCAGTCCGGAAGCACCTTCCAGGATCAGGCCGGTATAATTCCCGTCCACCACGCTTTTGATGAAGGCGGCATTGAGCGGGATATCGACCATGGCCTGGATGTGCTTGGCCGCGGCGAGGTCCACCGAACCGACGGTATCCTTGGTGCGCAGATCGGTGAAGCGGGTCTGGTTTTCCAGGGCATTGAGGGACGATCCGAGCCAAACGATCAACTTGCCGTCTTTGACCACGTCTTTGACGTAGATCTGGATATGCGCCTTGAGCAGGCCCTGACCCGCGCCGTCGGCGAGGGCATGGGAGATCCAGGCTTTGTAGTCTCCGCCGCGGACGAGCAAGGTGCGGGAGTTGCCGGTGTATACGGAGGTGGCCGCGTAGCCGTCCTTGTACGGAGTGAAGGGGGTTTCGATGGCCGACGCCGATTTGACGCCGATGCCGCAGACCAGACACGAAAACACGCACGTAAACTATCGATGAAAATTTTTCATTGGCATATCTCGGACGTTATTTAGATGTTTGGCAAAAAGAATTTTCGGCATGCTCAAGGCAGACAAGCGCTTTCAGGGCGGACATTTGATCGCGTAGCTCATGCATATCCCGTTCTTGCGTTTTCACCGCTTCCACCAACAAAGGCGTCACCTTGGAATAATCCAGGCTCTTGAAACCTTGAACGTCGGTATGGACCAGTTCCGGAACAATGGACTCGACCTCTTGGGCGATAAAGCCCAATTGGGTACCGGGTTCGAAACCCCGGTCCGGGTATGCATCTGTATCCCATTCATAAGTAACCCCGCGAAGCGAGTCGATTTTCGCGAGCGCATTCGTAATCGATTGGATCTTTTTCTTGAAACGGCGATCGGAAGCGCCATTCAAGGTGCCGGAATAGGTCACGTTACCGGCGACTTGCAGTTTAGCCGAGCCGTTGTCTGTAATGGTTCCAATCGCGAGGTTGCCTGTTGCAGTGCTCAAGTAGACGCGATTTGTCCAGATGGTTGAGTTATTCCGGGTCGCGATTCTCAGGGAGGTAACCGAAGCTCCTTCATCAACTCCAAATATTTTTGAACCATAGCCGTTGGGGGAAGTTGAATGAACCAGCTCAATGCTGTTTTCATCGGATCCCAGGACTATTCCATTGGCCTCGACGCTGGTTGCCGTCGTCTTGCCGATTGTCAGGGTGCTGGTGGGCGCAGTAGTTCCGATTCCCACCTTTCCGGCGACGGCGTTGGTCGAGGATGCCAGCACCACATCCCCGTTCGATTTGAAAGCCAGGGGTGCATAGTAGCCGCCGGTGGCTTTGCGGGGGGCGTAGAATTCTAGGGTGGGACCGGAATTATCTCCTGAAAAATAGCCGTCTTTGCGCAGGGACAGAATCCACTCCGAGGGTTTTCCCGAGGCGATGGGCCCGGGAGTATCCACCGTGAATTCCAAATCATTGTAGGCGCTCGCATCTCCGTCCGAGGTGATGGTAATCCCCTTCCGGGCCGCTCCTCCATCCACGGTCAGCAGATTGCCGGGAGTCGATGTCCCAATCCCCACGTTTCCGTTCCGTTGCAGATGCAGGACATCGGTCCAGCTTATCGGCTGGTCCTTACCGCTTGAGGAAGGGGAAATGAGGAAGTCCATAAACCCGCCGTTGCCCGTAAATTGGATCATTCCGGCCCCGCTCCCGTATGTGCTGGCAGAATTGGAATAACGCATATTGCCCGGGGTGTCGAATCCGCCGTTGACCATGGAGGCGGTTTTGTAGGCGTTGAAAGCCAAGGCATGCGAACCGCCCCAATAGGTTTCCGCCAATTGGATGTTGGTGTAATCGCCGCCGTCGCGATCGTGGACGTTCAATCCGCCCCCATATCCATTGGCATTGCGCGCGTTCCCCACGTCCATCGCCACCTTGGCGTTCATGAGTCCATTGCTGTCGACGGTCACGACTTCGGTACCCTTGGTGTTGATTGCCAGAAAGTTGTGCCCGCCCGTCGCATTCAAGCGAAGGCCGCCTTCGCTGGTGGCCACTCCGGTGATATAGACATCGGAGTTTGGATTGCTGGTGGTCAGGCGGAGCGCGTTGAAATCAGTCGCCTTCACTTCCAGGGCGCCGCCCGGATTCAGGATTCCGAATCCGACCCGGCCCGTATTGGTGATGGCCATACGGGTCGTCAAAGCCGCAGGAGCGTCGGCGGTTCCGGCGGTCGGAGTGGCGTTGTAATAGAGGGATCCGTTGGAGGTATCGAATTGCAGGAAGCCCGCATAACCGTTGGCGTCGTGGCGCCAAACGGAATTGAAGTATGAGGCGAACCCGAGGATGGGCGGATTTGCATATAGATACATCGCGTTCCGGGCTCCGACCTTTAGGCCCAGGCTGCTGCCCGCTTCCGGAAGGACCTGCAGGGTTGCGGACGGACTCGAGGTTCCGATGCCGACCCTACCGGTAAAGTGCGGTGCGTTCAGAGGCGCGGCGGAGTCCAACTTTCCACGTAGCCCGGGTACCGAATCGATGGACAGCTGCGCGCGTGTCGCCATGGCCAGCACGTCCGTGGGCGCATCCTGCGCCGGTATGCAATAGGACAGGATTTTGATCGAGTCGAGCGACCCTTTCATCAGGCGCACATTCACGTCCCGAGCGCCCAGGTAAAGATTGGCGCTGTCGAGAGCCATAGGCCCGCCCATAAAGGATTTGAAGAAGGTCTGCTTTCCGTTCACGAACAGGCGGATGGCCTTGCCGTCATAGCTGGCCTGCACCACCGCCCAGGTCCCGTTCGGAACGTCTCCCGCTCCTACCCAGCCGGAATTTCCCATGGCCGCGTAGAGTCGGAACTTGAGGATGTTGTCGATGATGGCGAGTTCGTATTGGTTCTTCTTGCTGAACACGGTTTCCGTATCCGGCGACGCCGCCGCGGGAAGGGCAAGATTGACCTTCGCCGACAGGGTGATCTCCCGATAGGGATCGAGGGATTCCGAGTTCCCGGCATACGCGTAGCCGTTGCCCAGGAAGTCCACCACGGAATCGCCCGGGGCGCGCTCCTTGATGTTGATGCCTAGGCTGGAAAAGGAAAGCGGATTGCCTTGGCCGGAACTGTCCGGAGTGGATTTGAAATCCGCGCTGAACTTGTTGAATGGATAATAGGCCCGGGCGCCGCGATCCTGTAGCAGATTGAAGGTCAGGCTTTGATCGCCGGAAAGGCCCGTTGTGCCTCGGTCGCCTTTGGGACCCTGGATTCCCGAGTCGCCCTTGGGTCCTTGGATTCCCTGGCCGCCTGCGGCGCCTGGCAGGCCCTGCGGACCCCGAGCGCCCGAGTCGCCTTTTCCACCCGACGCGCCGGTCGCGCCCGTCGCCCCGCGCAAGGCTTCCTTGTACGCCGTCGCCAGGCGGGAGGCCAGGGGATTGATCAAAGTGGAGTCCGCGACCGCGGCAGTGGAGGCGTAGCCCAGATACAGGATGGCCCCATGCGAACCCTCCAGCGCGCCCACTTCCGCATCCAATCCGTTCGCGCTCTCCAGCACCAGGCCGGCATAGCTGCCGTCGCCGACGCTCTTGAGGAATGCGGGCGAAAGTTTGATCTCGACCATGCTCTGGATATGATCCACCGCTTTCAGGCTGACGCCCCCGACGCTGTCCTTGGCTTTGAGATCGGTGAAGCGCGTCTGGTTCTCGAGGGTGTTCAGGGACGTGGCCAGCATGACTTTCAGATCGCCGTCCTTGACGACATCCTTGACGTAGATCTGGAGCCGCGCCGAGATGAGACCTTGACCGGAACCGTCGACAAGTGCGTGGCTGATCCAGCCTTTGCTATCCGGCGAACGGATGATAAGCGTGCGGCTGTTCCCGGTATAGGTCGAGGACGTGGCGTACCCGTCCTTGTAGGGCGTGAACGGAGTCTCCCCCGCCTTGGGGATCAGCGGCAGCGCGGCTACGGCCGCGGCGAGGATGGCGATGATTCGATGCAGGTGCATGGCCCTATCTCCCTGATTCCAGATGGCGCACCGGGCGCCGGTAATCCCATTCCGAATGCGTAAAGCGGATATCCCCAAGAATGGCGAGGCCGTTGTGGCCGTATAAGCCGGATGCGCCATTCACGCCGGACGATCCGAAAGAGCCTTCGGCGCCTTGGCCGGCGGCATAGTGCACGGAAGCGGAAACCTTCGGTGACGCGGGACCGTATTCGTAGTTGAGCATGTAGAGGAGGTTTCCCGTCACCTCGTCTTTGCTGAGCATGGAGGCGAGGCGGCCCTTGGCGTCGTAGCCGTAGGAGTCCGTCTGTTCCAGGGTAGGCGTTTTGCCTTCGGAGTAGACTTCCCGATAGGCGCGTCCGCCAAGGGCATTGTAGGCGATCACTTCCTTGCCCAGGGCCTGCAATCCGTCGCGCACGATCAGGACCTGGCGCAGGACGAGGCTGTCGTTCTTGTAGGCGTTTTCGATCAGACGCGTCCAGATCAGGCCTTTGGGTCCAATGGTGAAAACCGAGTCTTCCCGGGACGCGCTTGCCGTCCATTTGTATTTGGCGGATTCCCACAACGCTCCGTCCACATAGCGGCGGGAGGAGGAGAGTTTGCCGGCGTCGTAGAAGAGGCTGTCCACGACCTTGCCGGAGCCTTTGCGGACGTCCAACGCCGCGAGGCGGCCGTCGGCCCCGTATCCGAACAGGCTGTCGATGCGGGCGCTATCGGACTCCCAGGTGGTGGTCTTGCTCAAGCGGCCCTTGTCGTCGTAGTAGAGGGATTCCACGCCCACGGGCTTCTGGGCAGCGCCCGGGACCAGTGAATCGTAGGTCTCCACGGAGGAGAGGCGGTTATCGGCATAACGTAACGCCAGGGATACCCCCAGGGCCACGGTGGTATCGCTGCGGGAGCGGATGCGCGCGATGCGGTCCAGGGGAGGCGCGGCCAGCACGGTGACCACCCAGATGCGATCCTCTTTGATGGTTTTGCCGACCACGACCTGCAGCCGGAGCACCAAAGTCTTGCCTGCCAGGGAATCCGCGATGGGGATGCGGACCGTCTGGCCTTGATCCTGGATCAAGGTGCTGTCACCCAGCTTAAGGTACCAGCGGTACACGGAATCCTTGGACAGCGGCTCCAGGGGAAGTTCGAAATCCCGGCCCGCCACGGCCTGGGTGAAATTGAGGGAGAGCTTGGCGGGAAGCAGATTGCCTTTGTCGAGATTCTTTTTGACCGAGTCGGTAGCGGCCACGTCCCATTTCGGATCCAGGGCCACGTCCAGATCGCACTTGAGGGTGCCCTTGGATTCGCCCGTGCCGATCTCGACGCCGGAGGTGTACAGCTTGAAGTTCAGCTTGTAGGCATCGCCCTGGGCCGCGGTGATGGCCGCGGAGGAGACTCCCGAATTCAGGTTGACCGCAAAGTACTGGGTATCGTTCTTGCCCAATACGATTTGCAGGAACAGGCTGTCGAGGGGAAGGCTATCCTTCACGGCCGTGATGCGGAACTGCACCGCGAACCCGGATGCGCAGGTGCCCGTGACGCCGCCGCCGGAACCGCAACCCAGGAGCAAAACGACGGTAAGAAGTAAAATGGCCGCAAGCCACCGCGATTTCATGATTTCTCCGTGTCAGTTTTTCGGGGTGATGACTTTGACATCGACCGGTTCCGGCTTGGCGGCGGATTCGCCGTTCTGGGTATTGAACAGAAGGAAGGTTCCCACGGTAGCGAGGACCACGCCACCGCCCACGCACGACCACAGGACGATGTGGTTCTTGCTTTGCGAAGTTCCTTCGGGATCCTGTTTCGGCCGGTTCGGAAGCGAGATATGCGAGGTGTCGACGCCGAAGCCGTGCTGGCGGACCATGAATTCTTCCCGCACCTTGTCGAAGATGCGATCCACCTCATCGCTCACGTACATGTCCACGAGCTTGGCCGAAGGCAGAAGTTCCAGCAGGCGGAACATATAGTACTTGCCCTTTTCGCGGGTGGCGGGGTTGGCCGAATACACCACGGCCAGATGCTTGGCGATGAAGATGCTGTCGGAAAGGCTGTAGGTCTTGTTGCGCTGCACGAAGGCTTCGATGACGGTCACGACGGGATCGAAGTCGCCGTTGTTGTAGAGATCGTGGATACGTCCCTGATCGAGCGTTTCCTTGGCCGTGTCCGGCATCGCGGTCGCGACCTTGGACGCGGGAGCGGGCTTCGCGGACGGGGAGGATTTCGCGGAGGAGGCCGAAGCAGCGGTCGCTGCGCCGGGATTGTCGGGCTTGGCCGTCGCTCCGTCGACTGGAGCCGGAACCGCGCCCGGAAGTAACATAAGCATCAGGATCAGAAACGCTTTTTCGCTTTGCATCTTTCGTCCGATTGAAGAATTCACCAAGGAGGCCGCGGAACCGGCAAAAGGTAGTTCAGACCAATGGTTTTCCCTACCGCCAGGCCCCTCGCGGACGTCCGTAATCGTTTCTTTTGTGCTATTTTTCCCGGTTTCAGACAAGGTGGGATCTCCATGCGAGCATCGATTCTTCCCCAGTTTCTCAAAGCGGCGGGCCTGGCGCTGATCCTGACCAAGGCCGGCGCCGCCGGGGGCAAACCCGCCGAGGATTTGCCTTTAAAGGATTTGGCCCAATCGGCGCAATATATCCTGGAAGCCCGGCCCCTGGCCGACTTCGCGGGCGCGGACTCCATCCGCTTCAAAGAGGCGGGCGCGGACATCCCGGCCTTGGAACGCAAGGTCTACCGGTTCAGGCGCGGCGAGGTGTTAAAGAACGTATTGGGATCGGATCTGCCCGACACCTTGGTGGTGTTCGAGGCGTATACCGCGGCGGCGGTGCGGACGCACCGGGCGGAGAGGCTCTCGGAGGACGCGCCTTCCATCAAGACGCATACCTACAAGAGCCCGATCAAGGAAAAGCTGTTGGGCAAGGAGAAGAGCGTCATCCTGTTCCTGGACGAGGTCCAGGACGACACCTCGGTGACGCCCCGGGACCGCTTCGAGTTTTCCGCGGCGCAGAGCTATGAACAGGGCCTCAACCGCAAAGCGGTTTTGGGAACCCTTCCCAAGACTTCCGAACCGCAGTAGTCTCTAGCAAGACCTGCGGCTATCCGACCTCCACGACTTCCACGACTTCGTTAAGGCAGGAACACCTTCTGCGTCTGGCGGAAGGCGCCGGCGCTCATGCTCAGGAAATAGATGCCGCGCGCGCGGCCCTGGGTCCCCACCGGAACGCGGTAGGTGCCGGCTTCCATGCGCTTGTTCACCAAATCGAAAGAGCGGCCGTTCACGGGATTGATCACGGTGAAGCGGACCTGGCCTTCGCTCTTGACGGAAAATTCCAGTTCCGCGCCTTGGGCTGCCGAACGTCCGGACACGACCTTGAACCCCTGGGCATTGCCCGCGAAGCCATGATTGACCGCCGATCCCGCTTCCGTCTTGAAGGAGCGGATTTCCGACCAGGCGCCGGGGCCGCCGGCGTTCATAGCGCGGGCGCGCCAGAAGTACTGGGTATTGGCCTGGAGATCGATCAGCGCCTTGGCGGTGTCGGTCAGGCCGCTATCGTCGATCGCCACGGTGGCGAAGGTCGGGGTCAGGGAAAGCTGGAATCGGTAGGATGCGGCGCGCGCCGCGGCGCCCCACTTGAGGGTGAGGTTGCGCTTCTGATCCATGGCATTGTCCGCGGGAATAACGAGCACGCAGGCCGCGGGCGCCTGGATGATGACGGTGAATTTCCGCGCCGCCGTGTACTCGCTGTTGCCGGCGCCGTTCTGCGCGCGCACGCGCCAGTAATACGTTTCGCCGTTCGTCAGGCCGACGGCCGCTAAGGTGGTATCGGTCAGATCGGAATCGTCCGCCGCGCGGGTGGAGAAATCGGCCTTGAGGGAAATCTGCGCGCGGTAGGTTGCGGCATTCGCGGCCGGCTTCCATACCAAGGTCAAGGATTGCGGCAGGTTGGCGGCATTGTCCGCCGGTGTCACCAGCACGGGTTCGGACACCGCGCCTTCCTTGGTGGAGAAGCTGCGGATTTCCGACCAGGCGCTTACGCCGGCCTCGTTCTTGGCGTCCGCGCGCCAATAATAGGTCTGATCGTTCATGAGCGGGCCCACGGCCTTGGTGGTGTCCTTGAGAGTCGCGTCGTCGAAGGCCGTGGTCGCGAAGGTCGGCGACAGGGAGACCTGTAACCGGTAGGTTACGGCGCGCAGGGACGGATGCCATTTCAGGGTCGGACTCGCGGACTGGCCGGTGGCGGCGTCCGCGGGGGAAGCCAGGGCCGGTGCCGGAGGCGCGATGAGGATGATGGTGGTGAACTTGCGCGGGGCGGTGAAGGCCGAGACGCCCGCTGCGTTCTTGGCGCGGACGCGCCAGTAGTAGGTGGTCTTGTTGTCCAGCGGGCCGATGGCCTTGGTGGTGTCCGTAAGGGTGGAGTCGAAGGAGAAGGTGGCGAAGGTCGCGCTGGTGGACCACTCGACGCGATACGTGACCGCGCGGGCGGTCTTGTGCCAGAAGAGGCCCAGGTTCACGGGAAGATCGACGTCATCGGCGTCCGGCTTGGCGTAGAGGGGCGTAGCGGGCCTATCCAGGGTCGAAACCGCGCGGGGCGCGGAGAAGGCGGAATTGCCGCCGGGATTCTCCGAGCGGACGCGCCAGTAGTAGGTCGAACCGTATTCCAATTTCTTTCCGTATACCAGAGCGGTGTCGCCTTTGGCCAGGGTGGTATCGAAGAACAGGGTTTTGAAATCCGCCGCCGTGGAGATCTCGACCGTGTAGGCGACGGCTCGATCGGCCTTATGCCACATGAAGGTCAGGGGCAGGAGAAGTTGCGCGGCGTTATCGGCGGGGACCATAAGGGTGGGAACCGCGGGCGCGGCGGGAACCGTGGTGAAGGACCACGCCAGGGACCAGGGGCCTTCGCCGCCCACGTTGCGCGCGCGGACGCGCCAGAAATACGCTTTGCTGACGTCCAGCGCGGTCGCCACGTTCAGCACGGTATCGACGACCGTGGGCACGTCCACGACCACGCCGGTAAAGGCCGCATTGGTGGAGACTTGCACCTGGTATCCGGCCGCGTCGCCGAGTTTGCGCCACTTGAGCAGGGGCTTGAGGGCCGCGTTCACTGCGTTGTTCGCCGGTTCGGCGAGCACGGTGACGGCCGGGGCCGCGATGATGGTGGTGAAATCCCGCGTCGCGGAATAGGCGCTGCTGCCGTCCGCGTTCTTCGCAAGCACGTGCCAGAAGTAATGGGTGCCGTTCTTGAGCCCGGCCGGGTTGCGGAAGGCATCGGTGAAGCCTTGATCATCCACCACGGTGGTGGCGAAGTTCTCCACCAGGGAAACCTGGAGGCGATAGGTGGAACCGGCGGAGGCGGTCCAGGTGAAGGCCACGTTGGGCTGCAATTGGATGGCCCCATCCAAGGGGCTTTGAACCGCCGGAACCGCGGGCGCTGCGGCGTGCACCCCTCCCCACAAGGACAATACCAATGCGAAATGGGACATGCTCTTCAACATCTCAACCTCGATTATGTTTGGTTTTCGCGTAAAAACAGAAAAAACGGCCGACAACCGCTGGGGAGGTTTACGGTACCGCCCGGAAGGTAAATCCAGGGGCGACACGGGTAAACACCATATTCAATGGTCCCTAGTGCAAGGATGCCAAGATGGCCAAGCCGGCAATGCAGGCGGAGGAGGCCAGGAAGGTCGGTCGTATTCTACCGGCCCGGACGTAGGCCAGGTTGCTGCTCATTTTGAGAATCCACTCCCGAAGCCGGGAATCGGAAAGGAGCCCATCCGGTCCGCAGCGCTCCCGTGGCGTCATAGCAGCAGGCCGTGGCCGGGAAAATGTCCGTTCCAAGTCCGGACAACGGATGCTGCGATTGACGGGGAAGGCGAGAAAGGCCCACCACACCATAGCCCACCTCAAACGCGATCGCGTCGCCCGCCGGGCCGATGGCGTGGATGCGCAGGCCGGAGGCGCTGCCGTCGTTCCACTTGCAGGAAGGCGAGGTGGTCGAGGAGATTTCCGCGCGGTTGCCCTGGAAGAAGAAATCGTTGACGGCGCTGCCTGGATTCGGCCATTGCGCCCCCGCCAGATTGTTGGAGCCGTCCGCTTCCACCACGTACAGGCTGCGGCTGGTGCCGGAACTGTTGCCGCCGATGCTCCTGTCGAAATGGTACAGCAGCAACCCCTTGCCTTTCAGATTGCTCCAACGGCCGGTGTTCTTCACATTGCTCCAGAAGAGCGCTTCCTGGGGCTTGGCGGGATTGACGTAACGGAAGCCGGCCTGTCCGTTCCAGGCCTGGTAGGCGGCGTTGGTGTTCTTGTCGATGTCCGTGTAGGGAAGCCACCCCTGATCGGCGCGGTAGAAATCGTTGATGGCGGGAGGATTGTAGTCGTTCGGCCGGTTGGCCATCAGGCAATAGTCCCCGAAATAATACAGGTCCGGCCAGCCGAATATCATATGCCCGCATTCATGGGCGAAGACGTACAGGCTGGGCTTGGATCGCAAGTCGGACATCATGTAATGGCCCACGGTGACGCCGTCGTATTTCCGGTTGAGCGCGCTGGCATGCGGCCACAACCCTTGCGCCCAGGTGATGCCGTCACCGGCATACACGATGCTGATGGCTTCGGTGGTGCCGTTCTTGTCGTTGTCGTAGCGGGAGAAGTCCACCAGGGGATCGAAATAGGCCATCATTTCATCGACCAGTTCGTCCGATCGTTCATACCCGTTACCGCCCTCGTAGTAGGACTTGGGATGCTTGGCCCGGTAGAAGCCGAATACCTCGTTCTGGAAATCCACCTTGCCGTTGGACACGTCCAGGTAATAATCGCGTATCGATCCGTTGCAGCCGTTGCGGGCGTAGCCCTTAAGGTTGAGCCAATCATTGACCTCGGCTTTATCATAGGCGGGAGCCTGATCGCTGAAATCCACCAACATGGTCAGGCCCAGAACCACGCCTTTGGGGGAGGGATAGAATCCGTTGGCGGCGGCTCCGGTTTTGCCGAGCGCGCGTCCCTGGTCTTCTTCCGGCCAGGCATCCACGACCTTGCCCTGATAGACGATCAACGCGGAGACCGGGGTGGCGAAGGCCAGACAGAGAATGGAAAAAACCAAGCAGGAAAAAACGGCGCGATAGGGAGTTCGGAACCCAGTCATGCGAAATACCCCCTTTCGAAGACCTGGTTACGCCCGATAGCATGGGCGGACTTAATGTATGCGTCAAGGTACGGCGGATTCCCCATCTTCGCCGCCGTTTTCCGCGACTGATTGCGCGTAGGTCCGGAAATTGGGAAATTGCGCGCGAGGAATTTGAGGAACGGCTTCCCGCATCGGAACCACGGGCCCCGCAAAGGGCGGATGTGGAAAATCCGTTTCCGGAGGTTCAAGGAGTGCGGATGATCAACTCGTCGACCGCGAAGTCCTGGATGCCGTCCCCGGCGAAGATCAATTTGTCCCCGTGGAACCGCGCAAAGGGTAACGCCCCGGTTGCCTTGGCGTTGATGGAATACCGCAGGGTGTTCCCGCGCTTGCGGATGGCCAGGGTGTTGCGCAAGGAATCGACGGCGGAAGAACCGGTCCAGGGCACGGATTCCGTGACCACCCCACCCGCGCGTTGGAAAAGCGAGTACTGCCTGTCCTTGGAGATGAAGAAACAGTCCCGATCGCCGCGTTCATCCCCGCCCCAGCAGAATCCATAGCCGAGGTCCGCCGAGGTGCGGTACAGATGCAGGGAAACCTGGATGTCGAAATCGCCGTCCTCGGGAATGGGAACGGACTTGGAGACCACCACGCCGCTGTCGTTGAGGGAGCGGAGGAAATATTCCCCATCCGTGATTTCGAAATCATATCCGCCGGGAACCGCCCCCGTGAACCAGTGGTTGGCGTTGCCCGTGAATTCCTCCTGCATCAGAATGCGCGACGGATCTTCCGAGTTCACGATTTCCGTGGACATTTCGCAACCGGTCAGCAACTGCCCTGCCAGGAAGGCGGTCGAGACGATGGAGATGCGCGCGTATTTCACAGGCCGTTCCTTTGCTTACGGATTTCCGCGAGGCGGGCGCGTAAATCCGTTGCGATGGCCGCATCCACTCCCAGGGCCCTCGCGTCACCTGCCGCCTCCGCGCTGTCGCGGCGGGCGGCCGTCCACTCCAGGCGGAAGGCGGGCGCGGTTGCGGGCTGGTCGTACATTTTCCCGTCGCTTCCGGGATACACCGTGCCTTCGTTGAGGAAGTCCGCGAATTCGGCGGCGCCGGACTTGGCTTGCATGCCGCTGCCGATTTGATGGCTGAATGGAAATGATATGGGTGCGGCGATCAGGCGGCGCTTTCCATCATAAACCCGCAACGAAACCATGCCCTGGTAATTCCATTTGAAGCCCACCCTCACCTTGGCCTCCCCGCCTGCGATGGGCGCCTCTCCGCCCGTGGGCCCCAGATCGAGGGATACCGTCAGACCCGTCACGGGGCTCCCCTGCAAGTCCGTAAAGCGGAAAATAAAAAGGACATACGGGTCCATATGCGCCGCGGCGGTTCCCGTCAGCGACAAAACGGCAACCGCTGCGATAAGGTAACCTACACCATTCCGTAACCTGCGCATTACGGACGCGCCCTTTTGAGTCCGCCGTCGCTGTTGCCCACGCCGCCCTCGCCGGATTGCGTCTTCCAGGCGCGGGCATCCCGTTCCACGGCCGCGATGGAGACCGGCACGCGATCCTGTCCCAGCACGGAAATCTCCGCCAGCCCGCCGTTGCTCCCGGTTCCGCCTTCGGCCTGGAACTTCACCCATTGCACGTCCTTCCATGCGAAAGTGATGATCCTCGCCTCGCCCCAGGTGGGGATGCCCGCCACGTACAGGCTGGTGCCGTCGCTGAAGGAAAGCGTGCCGCCGTTCACGTTGTCCGCGGGATTGGAACGATCATAGAGGACAACGGCGCGGATGGCCTGTTTCTCCTTCCAATCCAGGCGCACCCAGGGGTTGCCTTCGCCCATGGACGCCCATTCCCCCGCGTCCTGCTTGCCGAAGGCGCCGTCGATGACCAGGGCCTTGCCATGCTCGGCGTCGAACTCGCTGGAAACCGTAACCGCGGCCAGGGGAGCCAGATTCAGCCAATCCGGAAGCGCGGGTCCCGAGGTTTTCGCCTTGCCCATGGCGCTGCGGTTGCCGGCCTTGTCGAAGGCGACCACTTGGTAATAGGGCATGCTGTTCCACGCCGAAGCGGCGATGTCGAGATGGCTGTTGAGGATGGGATCGACGGTGAGGATCTTCGTTCCGTCCCGGTAGATATCGTAGCCGGCCACTTGCTTATCGTCCTCGGAAGCGATCCATTCCAAGGAAGCGCGAGTGCCGTGCAGGCGATCGACGCGGATGATTTCCGGAACGGTCGGCGCGGTCTTATCCGCATAGGTGCCGGTCGCACCCGCGGCTGCCGCCGAAGCCGCTCCCTTGGCCCCGCCGCGCACCGCGCGCACCTTGTAATAATAAGTGCGGGTCAGGCCCGGTACCACCTGGGTATCGAAGAACCAGGGATGGCCGGCGACGCCGAGGTAGAAGCCCTTGCCGGCGGCGAAGTCCGCGGTCACGCCGCGGAAGACCTCGTAGTAGTCCACCGCCGCATCGGCCGCGGCGACGGGATCCCACGTGATCCGGCACCCATCCGCGAGGATGGCCGTCCGCACCCCCGCCACCTGGCCCGGAGCGGTCCCGCGCAAAAGGCGCACCGTCTTCCAGCCATGGGCGTAGATGTCGAAGCTCAGCTTGCCGTCCGCCATGGGCATGGCCGAACGATCATTCTCGATCAGATCCGTCTCCTTCGCCGACAGGGCCCCCAGGCGCGAAACGTCCACGGTAACATGGGTGTTTCTACCGTTGATCTCGTTGAAGCGGAGGATGAGGCCTTCCCCGTTGTCCTCCGCGGGTTTGGCCGTGGTCAATACCACATTGGGCGCGTCGATGGCCAGGAAGGATGCCTGGGATTCCGTCCAAACGCCTGACTGCGGGGTCTTGATCACCACCGGACGCAAGGGATTGAAGACCGCGGCGCCGATGCGGGGGGCGTCCCCTTCGGACCAGTCCTTGCCGCCATGGGGTTGGAAGGAATAGCGGAAGCGCGTGAGGCCGGGCTGCACGGCCTGGAAGTTGGTGTGCCAGTGGTTGTTGTAGATCTGGCTCCAGATCCAGGGATCCTTATGGTTGTAGTTGACGTCCCACATCATCGCGCGGCGGCCGCCGTAGGAGACCATGGGCGCGGTCAAAGTGGAGAAGGCCACGCCGTAGTCCTTGTTGTTGCTGATGTCGATCCAGCGGTTGACCGCGTATTGATCGGTGGCGGAGGTGTACAACTGCTCGGTATTCGGATCCTTGGTATCGGCCGAGACGCCGGGCAGGAGCGAACCCGTGGGCATTTCATGGCGGATGGTGTAGTCGCTCATGTCGAAGGGGAAGGCGAAATGGAAATCCCATTTGTCGCCGCCGTCCCCCTTGACCACGGAGTTCTCGATGTCGATGCGGGGAAGGCTGTCATATAGAATCACGCGCCGTTGCATGGACTCCACGCCCTGGGCCCCCTGGGTCCCTTCCGCGATCATCTCCGCCGTCAAGACCCCGACCTTGTACTTCATAACCACCGGGGCGGCGGGAAAGACGTCGTTCACTTCCATCTGGTTGAACTTGGCGGGCGCGGTGGGATCGACCAGGGCGCGGTTGCCGTTGGCCTTGTCCTGGATGGCGGTGATGTTCCCGGCGGCGTCGAAGGTGACGCGGTAGCAGGAGTTCTCCAGGGAGTTGGCCGTGGCGGTCAGCGTGCCGGTGAATCGAGGCTCGTCCGTCCGCATCGCCACCTGGAACACCTTGTAGCCGAGGCCCGGCACTTGGGAGGCCATGAACAGGGCCTGGCCGTCCTCGGTCTTCTGGTAACGCAGGGGTTTCCCCCCATCCAGGATATCGAAGTACGGGGGCAGATCGGCCAAGGGCGCGCGCACCAGGTCATCGCGCTTCCAGGAGAGGGGATTGAACACCACGATGCTCCACCCCTGGGTCCGCACCGACCCTGCCAAGGCCTTGAGGGATTTACCGAGGATGTCCTCGCCCGCGCCCTCGCTGATCAGGGCCGTGTTGCGCTTCCAATTCCATTGATCCCCGGCCGATCGGTCCGCAGGCCCCCAGGTGTGCTCGTCCCAGGTCAGCATGTTCTTCCAGGCCAGGGTGAGGCGTTCCTGTGGATAGGCGCTGGAACCGGCGATCGCGGGCGCAAGTACCGAGGCGAAGGCGGCAAAGGTCTCGGCGGCTCCCAGCTTGTCCTGCCCGTCCCGGTTGCGTCCGGTCTCGTAGGCCGTGGACGGCACGCCCAGGTTCCACCAGGATTCCACGTCCCCCTTGAACACCGGAATGGCCGCGGTATCGCCCGCCAGGATATGATCGAAAAAATCCCCGTGGTTGGAGGCGATCAGCCGGGGCCAGGCATAGCCGTTGGCCGCGAGCAGATCGTTCACGCCCTTGATGCGTTGCATGACGTTGGGGTTGATGCGGCTATTGTCCACCCAGCCTTGCGAATTGGGCGAGGTGAAGGTGGAGAGCCAGGAATCGTAGGCGTAGCCGTCGCCTTGCAGCTTGGCGAACCAGGCCAGCACCTGCGAGTAGACCGCCGCGCTGTTGTCCCCCTGGAAGCCGAAGTCCGGGCCGATCTGGGCGTTGTCCACCATGTAGTGCCCGCCGTTCCAGATCAGCACCTTGTTAGCGGGATTGCGGCCGCGCAGATAGAACAGGCGGGGATAATGCTGTACGTCCCATTTGTCGAAATCGTTGTTGAAGCGGAAGCGATAGGCCTTCACGCCCGATTCCGCCAGGGCGTCGATGAAGGACCAACTGAGGCTGGGATTGTCGGTCATATAGGAAGCGGTGGAGGGTGGCACGCCCAGCATGTCCTGCAACAGGCGGTTGGACATGTAGTTCGAACGCGCCAACTCCTCCGTGCCCATGGTCTCGGTGCTGTAGTTGAAATAGCTGGGCGGATAGCTGATGCGGCCGCTGCGGAGATGTCCCTTCAGCGTTTCGTGCCAATCCGCGTTGCGGGATCCCCAAGCGCCATCGTAGAGCATGAAGGCGGATTCGATCGGATAGGTGAAGCGCGAGTCCGCCGGCCAGGCGGCGGTGGCGGCGATGTAGTCCATGGCGGAATCCAGGTAGGCGGGATACAGTTTTTTCTTCAGGATCTCCTGATACGTGGTATAGCCGATATCCACATGGCAATCATTGGCAACATACAGCCGCCAGCGGCGGATGCGCTTTTGCGGCAGCGCGCGCGAGGCCAGGGCGGTTCCGGTCCCGCCCGCGTTGGAGAAGATCTGGAAGGATACGTCCGCCTGGTCGCCGGCCAACTCCGCCACATGCACGGTTTTGGAATTGATTCCGGAAGCCAGGTTGCCCAGGGCTACCATATAGGCCGCCTGTCCGGGCACGGTGATTTTCACCCAGGCGGAAAAAGCGGCGTCGGAGGTCACCGACAGCACGGCCTCGGATTTCAGCAGCGGACCGTCCTGGATCAGGAATACCGAAGGCTGCGAAGCCGAAGTGATGGAAACCGTCTGGGCTCCGGCCAGGGCGGGAATCCCCGCCATCGCGAACATGCAACCTATGGTAACCCGGATGTTTCCCATCTCCCGCCCCTTGAGTATTGTGCCGCGGACCGTGATCGGAATCCCGCTGCGATGCAAGTTAGACGGGAAAGGGGAAGCGCGATCGGTATTCGCCGGAAGGTGTTTACAAGTGTAAACGGGCGCTGGGATGGAATGGAACGGTAACGGGGAAGCGGATCCGGGTTGGCGAGCGGTGTCGACATCCGCCAATGCGGACGAAATGCGCGTCAGGGCCGGGTGATCTGCATCCAATCCAGATCGAGGCTTCCCGCGACCGGAGCCACGCGCAGCGTATCCACACCCGCCCGCAGGCGAATGTCCGCGGTAAACGTGCCCCAGGCGCTATCGGCCGCCACGTCCACGCGCACGGGATCGGCACCGCCTGCCGTCACTTCCAGGCTACCCCCTCCCGGCATCCGGCAGCGCATGCTGATATGGTACGGACCGGAGTCCCCGTCCACGCGCCAAGCCGCCCAGGCACCCGCGGCCAGCCCGTGCAAGGCTTCCGCGCCGCCCTCGCCGCCGGAATCCACTACGGGACCGGGAGCGTCGGGAAAGGCCGCGCCGGACGCGGCGGAATGGGTGGCATAGCCTTCCGCCTGCACCCGCCCGGGTACGGGCCAGGGATGGTAGGCGGCGGGATCGGACAGCAACGCGAAGAAGTCGGCCTGGATGCGCGGGAAATCCGTGGCGCCGGCGGGGATGTCGATGAAGTCGTAAGGAGCGGGCGCGCCCAGGATGGGTTTTGCGCCCGGGGACGGGAGGTTGGCGGATTGCCCCGACCGGAACACGGTCCCATCGTACGCGAAGACGAGGCCGCTCAAATCTCCGAAGAAGGCGAAGGGGACGGAAGCCCGTAGATATTTCCTCCACAGGCCCTCGGCGAAACGGTTTCCGGGCGGAACCAGGGAAGAATCCTTCACCAGGGACGTATCCCACGAGTAACTCCGGCCCCACTCGATCAGGCGGCAGCGCTTGGCCACCACAAAGACGGCCAGGGAATCCTCATCCGGGCGGTTGAGGTTGAAGGTACCGAAGACGATCATGCGATCTGCGATGGTGGGATCCATCAGCACTGCGCCGGCCACCGTCGTCATGGGCCCGCCCGCGAAGACGAGCAGGGGTTTGTCCGGAGAGGACCTGGCCGCCTCGGCCGCGATCAGCGCGCTGCCGGGATTGGCCTCCAGCTGCATGTCTTCCCAACGGCCCGACGCGGGCAGATGCAAAGGCGCGGACGCGCCCTGGACGGGATCCGGAAGATTGCGCAGGCCGGATGCGCGCGCCGCATGCAACTCGCGGAAGCTTTCCCGGTGGTACGCCTGGAACGAGTCCGCCGAACCTCCCGGACGGCCGGGCAGGATGGTCCCGCGCAAATCCACGCGGCCCAGGCTGGCCAGGGCCCACAAATAATCATCGTCCGCGGTGTTGTCGAAACGATCGTTATCGTAGATGACGGGATTGTCCCCGCCCACCCCCGGGATGCTCACGTGCCCGGCTACGATTTCGAAACCCTGCTTCAGCTTCCGGCCCAGCACCACTTCGCCGATGTCCGTGGCCGAATCCGCCGTCACCCGCACGCCCGCCACATCGACGCTGTCCTGGAATGGCGCTAGGCTGGAAACGCTCACGGTGAAGATTCCTTCCGGCAAGCCCGAGAGCGAAAAGGTTCCGGAGGTATCCGCCATCACCGCATGCCCCAATCCATAGGCCCGGATCAGGGAACCGTTGCGGGAGCCGTCCGCATAGCGCACGCGCCCGGTGACGCGCCCGGGGCGCTTCAACGCCAGAACGGGCAGGGAGATCCGCGATCCCGTATCCTGGATGCTACCCTCCGCGGCCGCGACCAAAGTGTCCCCGCAATGGGCTTCGAACACGTACGATCCCGCCGCCAGGGAATCGAGACGGAACGCGCCCTGGGCATCCGCCTCCGTCCTCCGCACGCCCTGGGTGGAAGGCACGGATTCCAGGATGGCCTTCAGGAAGGTCCGTGAGCGCGCTTCGACGACGGCGCAATCGGCGCCGCCGCCGCCCGGCAAGAGCACGCGCCCGATGGCCTTGCCGCCTCCGGTCTCGGTATCCGTCCCGCCGCCGGCCACCTCGGTATTGCGGCCGCACCCGGAGAGGGCCAATGCAAGCGCAAGGGCAATCGCCAGGATGGCCGTCGAAAGCAGGGCGAAAGCCCCCAGGGCCGCGGCCCAGGCCTTCGCCCGGCCGTTCGCGAAAGTCGCGATTGTCGCGATAGCCGCAAGGATCCTGCGCAGGTTCACGCCTTGGCCTCCGCGCGGCGGCGCGACATGGTGAACAGGTTCACGGTCATCTGGTACACGGCTTCCGGATGCTCATCCTGGCGCGCCGCCTCCATGGCCTGGGTGCGGAAATCCCGCAGCTTTCCGATCAGCTTCTCGAAGGCCTTGCGTGACAGGCTCAAGGTGGTGGATGAGGAAATCCGATCCTCGGGCGCGCAACGTTCGAAGGCCTCAATGGCCATCTCCAGCATCTTCACCTGATATCGGATGATCTGATAATTACTGATCCCGAAACCCGTGGTCAGCAACGGTTCCGATTGCAGGTAACGGCCCTTTTCCATGCGCAGGAATCCCAGCTCCAGCAAGAGCTTGATGGACTCTTCGGCCTTCTCCGCGCTCAACGGCGGGTTGAGCAGCTTGCCCAAAGCGCCGAAGTCCTCGTGGAAATCCGCCATCACCGCGAGCTCGCGGATGATGCAATGGTGCCATTCGCCGAAGTAGGCGTATTGATCCTGGCGGATCTTCATCACGTTGCGCGCCTTCTGCAAGGCGATCAGGCGGTCGAAGAACTGGTTCTTCTCGCGCACCGTGCGCGCCTGGTTGAAGAACACCAGGTGCTCGAAATATTCCGCCTCCTTGTCCTTGAGGTTCAGGGCCACGCAGGTCTTAAGCAAGGTGCTCTTGGTCAGATTGCGCTTCCCCTCGATCAGGAACTTGAAGAACGGCGCCGAGTTGATACCGGCCTTCTCCGAAAGGTACCGGTAGGAGAACGCCGGGTTCACGGCCTTATGGCGATCATAGTAGTCCTTGATGAACTGCCGGTAATCGGAATAATCGTAGACGTCGTTCATCGTTCCCCGGGAGCCCATCAACCTGGCCTGGTTGAACGCCCGCCCCCGGAATCTATGCAATCAATGCGGATTCCGGGGGTGGTAGCGGCCGGGGTGTTTACACCTGTAAACGGCGTTTGCGATGAAGCGGCGGGAAAACCCAAATTTCTCCCGTGCGGAATCCGGCTTCCGGAAGCGGATCGGGTAGCTGCGTGCGATTCCGTCACGGAACAAGCCTGGTAACGGCCAACGAAAGGCCTAGGGTAATCCCCCATGCGAATCGGATTTTGGGAATGGCATTGATGGATCCATTACTTGCTTGAGAATCCCCCCTCGGTATCGGTATCATATTCCGGATCGGGGTCCCGGATATCGGTCGAGAAAGGCTTGTCGCATGGCTTGGCGGAACCAGAGCATTCCATGGATGGCCAGACTGCTTCCCTTGCTCTGCGTCGGATACTTCTTTCGCCACTACCATTCCGTCGCCTATCTCATCGGTTCCGCCCTGGTGCTGGGCGGCGTATCCGCCCTGGACCAACTGGAAGGGCGATGGCCCCGGATCCGGAACGGTCTGTTGAGCGGCCTCGCCGCCGCCCTGGCCCTGATGGGATTGCCCGCCCTTGGCCTCTGGCAATTCCTGCAATTGAGCGACATCGGCGATCTGGATCACGCCTCGTACTCTACCGCGTTGTGGAATTTCGCCCATGGCCGCTTCGACTACGCCTTTGAAGGCATGAACATGCTCGGCATGCACTCCCAGTACACCTCGGCGCTCTGGATTCCCTTGCAAATGCTGGCCGGCGAGGTGGGCCTGAAAATCGGGGAAGGCCTTTGCCTCATCATCGCCGCCATTCTGGTCGCGGCGCGTTTCCGGAACAACCGCTATGCGGCCTCCTGGATCCTGGCGGCGGTCCTGCTCAGCCCCGCCATCGCCTCGCAGTTCTTCTTCGGCTTCCACCCGGAATTCATCGGCGCGCCCTTTCTGATCCTGGCGATGCAGGCTTATCGGGAGATGCGCCTTGGACGCTTCCTGGCGCTCACAGCCTTCCTGGCCTTCAGCAAGGAATCCTATACCCTGGCCATCGCCGGACTGCTGCTGGTGGCGATAGTGGAACGGCGCGGGTGGAAATGGATCCTCTTGCCGGGAATCCTGTGCTGCCTTCAGATGGCCGTGTATTGGTACGGTGTGGTTCCGCGTTTCGCTCCCGACGGAAACTTCCTGAAAATCTTCTTCCCGGAATCCTTGGGCCAGGTGCTCAGCCTTTGGTGGAGCGCCGATACGGCGCTGTTCGTCTTCCACGTCACCCTGCCGTTCCTTCCCCTGATGCTCTGGATGCCCAAACGGTATCTGCTGCTTCCCATCCCCCTGTTCGTGTTCTACGCGTCCTTCCCGGATCCCCTGTTCCGCGTGGTATGGCCCAACTATGCCTTCGTCATGGCCTTCATGTGCGCGGGCGGCCTTGTGCTGGAACGGAATCTGCGGATCGCGGATGCCTTACGCGGCAAGCCGGGAAACGGCGGGGCGCAAAGAACCGATGGCGCCGGCGCGGACGGGCGGGTCTTAATCGGGCCCTTCGACAACCTCTTCGGAATGGGAAGGATCCGGATATGGTTCGCGAACAACCGGGAACAAGGCCTGGACCCGCGGCTCGTTTTCACCTGCGCGCTGATGGCCTTTCTCTGCTACCCCCAGTGGAAGGAGATCCTTTCCGTCCCGGGCGGCAATCTGGAAGCCAACCGGGAAGTGGAAACGCTCCGGTCGTTGATTCCCCCGGAGGCCTCCCTGCTGATCAACGCCGGATTCACGGCGCGTCTCGCGGCCCGCAAAGAGGTTGCGCTCTGGGGCGAACGTTCGGTATGGGGCAAGCGGCCGCACCCCATCGAGTATTTCGAATACATCCTGCTCGACACCAGGTTCCATCCCTATTGGCTGGTGGACGCGGAGGATCTGGAAAAACGCATCGCCGACTTCACGGCCTCCCCGCTCTGGGAGCAAACGTACGCCCAGCACGGAATCTACCTGTTCCATCGGACCGAAGAAGCCCGCACGGAATAATTCCGGAAGCCCTCCAGAGGATCTCCGGGGATCACTCTTCCCGCGAAGCGCGGGCGCCCTGCAGGCGCTTGGCCTGTTCCAGATGCATGGCCACATGGGTGCGCACTTCGTTCAGATAGGCCTTCACCGCTTCGCTTCGCCCGGCGGTGAGGAAGTCGCCGTCGATCAATTGCAGGGCTTCGGTATGCCCCTTGATCATGGCGTCGATATAGGCCTTCTCGAAGTCCGCGCCTTTTTTATCGGACAAGGCCTTCAATTCATCCTTCCCGTTGGCGGTCAGTTGCAGCGAGGTCGGAGAAGACGCCTCCTTCAGCTTCAGGTCCTTGGCCAGCTTCTCGGTCTTCTCCTGGTTGTCCTTATGCTCGTCACGGAGCAACTTCGCGAAGGACTCCGCTTCTTTCCCCATCTTCTTCTTCAACGCGGTCTTGGCCGCCGCGACTTCGTTCTTGTCGATCGCGGTCACGCAGGCGAGGATTTCCGGCTCCGTGAAGGTGATGGGCCTGATGGCCGGGGTCGAGGCCGGAACATCGGCGGGCGTGACAGCGGTCTGATCGGGCATTCGGCTGGCGGCCGGAACCGGGTCCGCGGAAATCGAAAAAGGCAGCCCGGCGGCCCCTACAACGGCCGCGGTCAGGAATTTCCAGGAATTGATTTTCATCGCGATCTCCTTGAGGAGGGTTTTGTCCGAATTGAAGTACGTGTTGGGAGGCCCGTGCGCAACGAAAATCCGGAACCGCTGAACGGATTGCGGCGGCAAAATCCAGCGTGAGATCCGTCGTGGGTTCCACCGGAATAACGTGCCGGACAATCTGGGGCCCTTTTGCCAAATAGGCATTGTCGCGCCGGGGATAAGAGAGTTTCTTGCCGGAGAAGGGGGATTTCCCTTTGGCGCGGCGCTTGCTCTCGCAGAATGGCCACGTCGTGCATCACGGCATTTTCGCCATTCCATTTCAGGGCCGTCTAGCGCCCGCCCAGGAGAAGAACCATGGAACCGACCCGGAACGAAGGCTTGAAGAAATGGGTGTCGGAAATGTCCGCCCTGTGCCGCCCCCAACGCATCCAATGGTGCAACGGAAGCGCAGAGGAGTACGACGCCCTATGCGCTCTGATGGTGGATCAAGGCACCATGATCCGCCTCAATCCCGAGAAGCGGCCCAACAGCTATTACTGCCGCTCCACGCCCGACGACGTGGCCCGGGTTGAGGAACGCACCTTCATCTGCTCCCTGCGCAAGGATGACGCCGGACCCACCAACAACTGGATGGCGCCCAAGCTCATGAAAGCGACCCTGAACGGCCTCTTCCAAAGTTGCATGGCGGGCCGCACCTTGTACGTGGTCCCCTTCAGCATGGGCCCCATCGGTTCCCCCATCGCCCAGATCGGCGTGCAGATCACTGATTCGCCCTATGTGGCGGCCAACATGCGCATCATGACGCGGATGGGAACCGCCGCCCTGGAAGCCCTTGGCGAAGGCGAGTTCGTCCCCTGCATGCATTCGGTGGGCAAGCCGCTCAAAGCCGGCGAGCAGGACGTGCCATGGCCCAGCAACGCCGCGGACAAATACATCGTGCACTTTCCCGAGGAACGCAGTATCTGGTCCTACGGCAGCGGGTACGGGGGCAACGCCTTGCTCGGCAAGAAATGCTTCGCCCTGCGCATCGCCTCCAAGATGGGCCGGGACGACGGATGGCTGGCGGAACACATGCTCATCCTGGGCGTGCAGCCTCCGGGCGTAAAGGAGAAGACCTATATCGCCGCGGCCTTCCCCAGCCAATGCGGCAAAACCAATCTCGCCATGATCGTCCCGCCGCCCCACTTCAAGGATTGGAAGGTGACGACGGTCGGAGACGACATCGCTTGGATCAAACCGGCCTCGGACGGCCGCCTCCACGCCATCAATCCGGAAGCCGGGTTCTTCGGAGTAGCGCCCGGAACCTCGTGGGACTCGAATGCCAACGCCATGCACAGCATGCGGGCCAACACCATTTTCACCAACGTGGCCTTGACTCCCGACCACGACGTCTGGTGGGAAGGTCTCACCGAAGTCCCGCCGCCCCTGCTCGTTGATTGGCAAGGCAAAGAGTGGACGCCCGGATGCGGACGCACCGCCGCCCATCCCAACTCCCGCTTCACCGCGCCCGCCTCGCAATGCCCGTGCATCGATCCGGATTGGGAAAATCCCGCCGGCGTGCCGTTGAGCGCGTTCATCTTCGGGGGCCGCCGCCCTTCCAACGTGCCCCTGGTGTTCCAGGCGTTCAACTGGATCCACGGCGTCTTCCTGGGCGCCACCGTGGGCTCGGAGACCACCGCCGCCGCCGTGGGCCAGGTGGGCGTGGTCCGCCGCGATCCCATGGCCATGCTCCCCTTCTGCGGCTACAACATGGGCGACTACTTCGCGCATTGGATCAAGATGCGCAAGCTCATCAAGTATCCGCCCAAGTTCTTCCACGTGAACTGGTTCCGCAAGGACAAGGAGGGCCATTTCATGTGGCCGGGATTCGGCGAGAACATGCGCGTGATCCAATGGATCGCGGAGCGGTGCCGCGGGGTCGCGGGAGCCTACGAATCGCCCCTGGGTTGGATTCCCAAGGCCGAGGACTTCGATCTGGAAGGCCTGCCGGGGATGACCGCGGAAAAGTTCGAAGCTCTGCAGGACATCGATATCGAAGCGTGGAAGAAGGAGGTCATCTCCCAGGACGAGTTGTTCGTGAAGCTCTACGAGCACTTGCCGAAGGAGCTGATCTTCCAGAGAGAGCTCCTGATTTCCAGGCTTTAAAGCAACCGGGTGTGTGGCGAGAACCTGGGTTCCCCTAGGAATCCGGTGTAGTAGTCCTTTCTGGCGCCTTTTTCCCCAGTTTTTGACTTATAAAGCCAAAATCTGATTCATCTGTACCCATATGGACATTCATGGACATTGATTTTACTTTGGCATATATGTCTCATTGATGGGACAATATGGCGTCCGATGACCGACATAGGGTATACAGGGTGGTAAATGCAACTAGGCGTTAAAGAAGCCGCAAGCCTTCTGAACATTTCGGAAAAGACGGTTTACCGCTGGATCTACCAAGGCGTTCTTCCCGCGTACCGCGTGAACGATATATACAGGTTCAACCGTGCCGAACTTTTGGAATGGGCCACCAGCCGCAAGATCAACGTGTCCCCGGACATCTTCCATGAACCCACGAGCAGCGGCGTGTCCATTCCGAGCCTCATGGAATCCCTCCAAAGCGGTGGCATCTTTTACCGAATCGAAGGGGATTCCAAGAGCACCGTCCTGAAAGCCGTTGTGGAACATATGCGCCTTCCGGACGGCGTGGATCGGGACTTTCTTCTGCGCGTCCTGCTGGCAAGGGAAGAACTGGCCTCCACCGGAATCGGGGACGGGATCGCCATTCCGCATGTCCGCAATCCCGTGGTCCTGCACGTGACCCAGCCCATCATCACGCTCTGCTTCCTGGAAAATCCCGTGGAGTACGATGCCTTGGATGGGAAGCCCGTCCACGCCCTGTTCGGCCTGATCAGCCCCACCTTGAGAGCCCACCTGCACTTGCTTTCGCGCCTCTCGTTCGCGCTTAGGGATGAAGGATTCAAATCCGCGATCACGCGCCAGGCCCGCCGGGAAGAAATCCTCGGGGAGGCGGCCCGGATTGAAAAAACCTTCCTGATACTACAGCCCGCCGTCGGGAAAGCGTAGCGTCGTGAGCGCGGTTCTTTTAAGCATTCCGGTTCTGCTGGCAGGCGCCGTGCTTGCGCTGATCCTGAAATCGAACCGATTCAGCTTTGCGATTACCATCGGCAGTCAGGCTATCGCGACCGCCATGGTCCTGGCCGGTACGGTTCCGATTCTTCGCGGGGGCGCGCCCTTCGAATTGATTCTCGCTTGGCCGGCCCCCATCCATAGCGTGGCTTTCAGAATCGATGCCCTGGGCGCTTTCTTCCTGAGCTGGTCGCTTCCCATGACCTTGTTGGGGACGATCTATTCGGTCGGATATCTGCGGCCTTATTTCGACAAGGGACGCCGAGGGGGTACGCACTTCGGACTCCTGAACCTGACCCAAATCGCTTTCGTGATGATCTATTCGGTCCAGAACGCCCTGGTGTTCCTGTTAGGATGGGAAATAGCCGCGGTGGCGGCGTGGCTGCTGGTCATTTGGGATTATCCGAACCAGAAGATCCGCTTCGCCGGCTTCAATTATTTGATCTCGACCCATGTGGGGATGTTCGTCCTCGTCGCCGCGTTCATGCTGATGCACAGCAAAACCGGCTCCCTGGATTTCGCCGTGTTCAGCGCCTTCCTGTCCCAACCCTCGCCGGTCAGAGGCACCCTGTTTTTGCTGTTGGGAGTGGCGTTCGCGCTTAAGTCCGCGTTCTTTCCATTCCACACCTGGCTGCCGCGCGCCCATTCGGCCGCCCCCGCGCATGTCTCCGCCCTGATGTCCGGCGTGATCCACAAGGCGGGGATGTTCGGCTTCCTCCGCTTCACGCTTTTGATGGGTCCACCGGACGCATGGATGGGGTGGACGGTCCTGGCCTTCGGCGCCCTATCGGCGTTCTTCGGCGTCCTGTACACGGCGAACCAACGGGACCTCAAGCGCATCCTCGGGTATTCATCGACCGAAAACGTCGGCATCGCCGCCATGGGGTTCGGTGTGGGTTACCTGGGATGGACCTGGGACAGGCCCGGCCTGTCCGCCATCGGATTCGCGGGCGGCATGCTGCATTTGCTGAACCATGCTTTTTTCAAATGCCTGTTGTTCTATGCCGCAGGCTCAATCTACCGGGCCGTGCATTCGGTCGATCTGGAGCGATTGGGAGGTCTCGCCAAAAGCCTCCCCCGCACGGCGGTCCTGTTTCTGATCGGCGGATTGGCCATCGCCGCATTCCCTCCCTTGAACGGATTCATAAGCGAATTCACCATCTACTCGGGCCTCTTTTCCGGATCCGCCCCCTCCAGGCAAGGCAATGTGATATTTGTCGCCACCGCTGCCTTATTGGCGTTCGTCGGCGCCGTAGGCGCGTTTTCCATGACCCGGGCGTTCGGGCTGGCGTTCCTCGGGCGACCCCGGGATGCGCACCTCCACCAAGGCGGGGATCCGCCTCCGTCCATGCTGGCGCCCATGGTTCTGCATACGATCGGGGTCGTGGCCCTGGGGTTGGCTCCGGGACTCGGCTTCTGGCTAATCCAATCCTCGCTCCGGCTTTTCCCGAACCTCGGAAACGCGCCGCTTAACCCGGCGCCGCCGGGAACGGTCGTCTGGGCCGGACGCGCGCTCGCCTGCGTCCTGTTGGCCGCCGGGGTTTTCGCCTGGCGCAACGGGCTTCGCGCGCGGAGGTCCCCGACCTGGGCATGCGGCTACACCGCCGGTTCATCCCGGATGCAATATACGGGAAGCTCCTTCGCGGAACAGTTCTCCCGCATCTGGAATTCCGTTCTGCCGGTGCTCCGGCGCGAGCAATTGCCCAATGAGCTTTTCCCCCAGCATCCGGGGCGCTTCGCCACCCACCACGTCGATGCGGTGGAGCGCCGGATATTCGAGGTCCTGGGCCAGGGTGAGGAGATCCTGACGCAGACCTCCAACCACATTTCCGAAAAGCCGCATTTCGGTTTCGCGGCCGGCCTGATCGCGCTCGTGCTCACCATGATCCTGTTGTTCGGCGGGATCGGAAAGTGATGTTGATGCGGTTGGGAAACCTCGCGGCATTTCTCATCCTGCCGTTCCTGCTGATCGGCGTGATCAACCGGGTCAAAGCCTTATGGTCCGGCCGCAAAGGCCCGCCGCTATTCCAGTCCCTCTTCGATATATCGCGTCTCTTCAGAAAGGCGCCGGTATACAGCACGACCACGACGCTGGTCTTCCGCATCGGCCCCTATATCTTCCTGGCCACGGCGGCGGGATCGGCCGCGCTTGCGCCTTTGCTCGGTTCCGCGCCGTTGCTTTCCTTCCCCTTCGATTTCGTGTGGTTCGCGTACGTGTGGGGATTGGGCCGTGTCGTGATCATGCTCGCGGCCTTGGATACCGGAAGTTCTTTTGAAGGCATGGGGGCGGCGCGGGAAGCCACGTTCTCAACCTTGTTGGAACCGGCCCTGTTCCTGGTGCTGGGCGCGCTTTGCCTGCAGAGCGGAACGCATTCCCTGCATGAAGCCCTGGTCCTGCATCCCCACGACCGCGAATCGACCGTGGTCTGGATCGTTTCCATCATCTCCCTCCTGATCGCTCTTCAGGCCGAAACCGCGCGCATGCCGGTGGACGATCCGGGCACCCATCTCGAACTCACCATGGTCCACGAAGTCATGACCCTGGATCACAGCGGTCCCGAATTGGCGTCCATCCAATGGGGGTCGGCCATCAAACTCATGGTCGGTGCCTCCATCATCGCGACGTTGCTTAATCCCTGGTCGGGATCGGGCACGCCTTCGGCAGCCTTGATGAACCTCTTCCTCTGCGTGACCGTAGCCGTCGTGATCGGCACCGTGGAATCCCTGATCGCCAGGCTGAGGCTGAGGACCGTTCCGAGATACATCCTGATCTCCATCGTGGCGGGCATGGTGGCATTATTGGCGACGACATGGCGGTTGGGAGCTCCTGTATGAGCCCACTGATGGCCGCGCTCATCGGAGCCTTCCTTATCCCCTTGTTCATCGCCAGTTGGCGGATCAGCCTTTTGGGCCTCGCCTGCCAGGGATTGCTGATGGCGTGGATGGCGCTCCAGAAGCATCCCGGCTTCGCCCCGGCCGACGGTTGGGACGGTTGGATTACCCTGGCCGATCTCGCCCTCATCCGCGGGATAGCGCTTCCCGCGGCGCTTTACGGCGTGCTGCATTCGCAAAACGCCCCCTATCGGAACAATCTCATTTCGCCGAACCTGTGGTCATGGACCGTGTCGCTGGGAATCGTACTCCTGGCATGCAACTTTTCATCTTTGCTCGTGGAAGGACAAGGAGAATCGCGCTATGTGGCCGCGGTCGTGGCCGCGGGGGTGATGCTCGGGCTCCTGATCCTGGCAACGCCTTCCACCGGCATGTTCAACCAGATCGTAGGCGTCCTGTATATCGAAAATGCGATCGCGTTCTTCGAGCAAGGAGGCGAAAGCCGATCCGAACCCATCGCCCTGAAGTTGGGACAGGTTGCGGCGGTTTCGTTGACGTTCCTGTTCTACCGCTGGTACCTGTCAACGGTCGGAAAGGAATCGGCCATCGAGCTCCCCGAGTCCCTGGAGGAGCCGACGGTATGATCCTTCTGATACTCCTCTCGCTTCCGGTGCTTGCGGGGGTCTGCCTCTCCTTCCCTGCGGCCAGGGCGCTCGCCGCGCCCCTGCTGGTAGTCGTCGGCTTTGCGTGCGCATGTCTCGCCGTGGCCTTGAATTTCAATCCCGCTCCGGAGCCGATTTGGGGGGGATACTTGAGGGTCGACGCGACGTCCCGCCTGTTCATCGGATTGATTAATCCGATTTTCCTGGGCATCTCGGTCTACATCCTGAGCCGGGTATCGAGTACGCCGGACCTGCGCGCCGGAATGGGCCGGTTCGCTTTCTTCTGCCTGTGCTTTCTCGCTTCCGCCAATTTCGCTTTGGTATCCAACCATCTGTTGGTGGCCTGGGTGGCTCTGGAGGGCACCTCATTGGCCGCCGCGCCCCTGATCGTGCGCGGGGATGTCCCCAACTCCAGGTTGGCGTCCTGGCGCTATTTGCTTTTCTCCTCCGTTGGATTGGGGCTTGCGCTCCTGGGCTTCCTGTGCCTGGCGAAGGGCGGCGGAATCGGTGGATCCGGAACGGCGCTTTTCATCGATCGACTGGCGGGTGCGTCCGGTGCCGCTCCGGACGCCTGGACCCGCATCGGCCTTGTCCTGACGCTGCTGGGGCTAGGGACCAAGCTGGGCCTCGCGCCCATGTACAATTGGCTCCCGGAGGTCTACGACGAAGCCCCGCCCTCGGCCGCTGCGCTGTTGGCCGCCATCCAGTTCAATTGCGTCCTGGCGGTATTGATCCGGATCGTCGGCGCCTACCGCGCGGGGAATTCCGAATTGGTGACCAACATGCTGATCCTGATGGGCGGGCTTTCGATGATGGTATCCACGTTCAACATCATCGGGACCCGCAACGTGAAGCGCTTGATCGCCTACGCGTCCATCAACCATGCCGGCGTCATCGCGATCGGGCTCGGAGTGGGCGTGGGAGCGTCTTACGGACTTCTGCTATACGCGATCAGCAACGCCTTCATCAAGGCCATCCTTTTCCTGGCGGTGGGGAAAATCAAGGCGCAATACCGGACCAAGGACACCCGGCGGATCGTGGGACTGGTGAAGGATCTGCCTTATAGCGGCGCGTTCCTGATGGTGGGGACCTTCGCTCTGCTCGGCTTCCCCCCCTTCGGCAGCTTTTTCGGGGAGTTGTTGATCCTTTCCGCCCTGGTCGGCTCGGGCCACATGCTGGTTTTCGGCGCCTTCTGCGCGCTGATCATCATCACCTTCGTGGCGACGGGGAGGACGATTTTCCCCATGATCTGGGGCGAGCCCAAGGAGGCCCGGACCTGGCCCCGGCAGACATTCATTTCCGCCGCGCCCAAGATGTGTTTCCTGGCGGCCCTGATCGTGCTGGGGGTGTACATCCCCGCCTCCGTAAATGATTTGATCAGCGAGGTCGCGTTGACGTTGGATGCGCGATGAAGACCTCGGCGGCCGTCCATGCCCTCAGGGTAAGCGAAATCCCGACCACGGAAATCGCGGCATGGCGCGGGGATTTGCTGAACCGACTGGAGTCGGGAATGCGCGTGGTGACCGTATTCGGAACACGGCACGGTTCGGACGTGGCGATCACCTCGGTCTTGCGCGCGCCGGATGGCGCGTTTTACGTGTCGAGAGGCATCGCCGATGCCGGGCAGGGATACCACGAAATCACCTCCGCGCATCCGGCGCTCCAATGCTTCGAGAGGGAGTTGCACGAACAGACCGGGATTCGCATCGCCGGGCATCCATGGCTCAAGCCCATCCGGTATGAAGGCCGACAACAATCCGCGATGGATGGATATCCGTTCTATATAATCGAGGGCAAGGAAATCCACGAGGTCGCGGTCGGGCCAATCCACGCCGGTATCATCGAGCCGGGATCCTTCCGCTTCATGTGCGCGGGAGAGCGGGTCCACCACCTGGAAATCCAACTGGGCTACCAGCATCGGGGAGCGGAGAAGCTGCTTCTTGCGGGCGACCCACGGCGCCTCACCCAATTGGTCGAGACCATTGTCGGGGATTCCAGCGTCGCGCATGCATGGGCCTATTGCGCCGCGCTCGAAAACCTGGCCGATCTTGAACTGGGCGCCGAAACCGAGGCCGCCCGCGCGGTCGCGCTTGAACTGGAACGGATCGCCATGCACCTGTCCGGCTTATCGGGTCTGTCCGCGGATATCGGCTTTCTCCAGGGCGCGTCCACCTATGGCAGGCTGCGGACGGTCGCGATCAATTCCACCATGCGCCTGTGCGGCAACCGCCTGGGCCGCGGAGCGTTGCGTCCGGGGGGAACCGGATCGACGTTGACTCCCGACCTGCTCCGGGATTTGCGCGCCGACATCGGGCGCCTGCAAAACGACCTGACCATCATCAATGACCGGTTCCAGACCTCGCAAACCGTGAGGCTCCGTCTGCGCGGAACCGGAGTGATCACCCGGGCGCAAGCGACGGAGCTGGGTCTGGTGGGAATGGCGGCCCGCGCATCCGAGGTCGCCCTGGATGCCCGTCACAATTCCGCCCAAGGCATCTACCACGAACTTCCGATTCCTCCCGTGGTCTTGTCCGACGGGGATTGCTGGGCCCGGGCGCAACTCCGGATCCGGGAAATGGACGCCTCTCTCTCCTGGATCGCCGCGATCCTGGAACGCCATTCCGGATGGGGATCATCGCGCCTGCCCATCGGCTCCTTGACTCCCGATCACCTGGTGGTGGCTATGGTTGAAGGCTGGCGGGGCGAGGTGGTGCATTGCCTGGAAACGGATCAGCGCGGCGGGATCGCCCGCTACAAGATCCAGGATCCCTCCCTGCGGAACTGGATGGCCGTGGCGATTTCCGCGCGCGGAAACGAAATCTCCGACTTTCCCATTTGCAACAAGAGCTTCGATCTTTCCTACTGCGGGAACGACCTATGAAGATGTTCAAATCCATCCGCACCCGTATCTCCCAAGGAACGCAGTACATTCCGGACCTCCGGACGGCCCGGCCCGTCGGGTTCCGCGGCCGCCCCGTCATCGGCGGCGCCCCCTGCGAAACGGGATGCGACGCGTGCAGGGAAATCTGCCCCACCAAAGCCATCAGCCTCAACCCATTCGCTCTCGACCTGGGCCGATGCGTTTTCTGCAATGAATGCGTCAAGGTCTGCCCGAGCGGAAAAATCGCGTTTACTACGGATCCGAAAATGGGCGCGGATGCCCGCTCGGCCCTGGTGATCGGAGAGGGCGCCGAAGCCATCCATATCCGGGCTTCATCCGCCTTCAAGAAAATATTCGGACGATCATTGAAAATGCGCCAGGTGTCGGCGGGAGGATGCAATGCATGCGAATTGGAACTGAATGCCACCGCGAACGTAAACTTCGATCTGCAACGGTTTGGAATCGAGTGGGTCGCCTCCCCCAGACATGCCGATGCGCTGGTCCTCACCGGACCCATGACCCGGAACATGCAGGATGCGCTGCAAATCGCCTGGGACGCCATGCCGGATCCCCGCTTTCTCGTGGCGGTAGGCGCTTGCGCCATTTCGGGAGGCCTTTATGAAGGTTCGCCGGTGTTGAACCGGGGATTTCTGGAACGGATCGGTCCCGCCATCTATGTACCCGGATGCCCGCCGCATCCGCTGACCTTCGCGAATGCCATCCTGGATTTCCTCCAACCCGCCCCTGGACGATAAATGAACGACGCAGTGTTCCAAAATAGCCGAAGCAAAACCCGGGAAATCTTTCGCGCCCTGAGAAGCGGCGCCCTGCCATCCGATCGTGAATTCGATGTGGTATTCGCCGATGAAACCAGGCGACATTCTTCCGCTCACTGGACTCCGGTGCATGTCGCCGCCTGCGCCGCCGAAATGCTCGCGGCAAGTCCCGCGGCCAGGGTGCTGGATGTCGGTTGCGGCCCCGGAAAGTTCTGCCTTATCGGCGCGGCTTCGCAGACCGTAAGCTTCACGGGAATCGACCAGCGAGGCCATCTATTGGTGGAAGGACAAGCCATCGCCAGAAGCGCAAACATTCCGAATGTCGAATTCATCCATGGGAATATGATGGACCTTGATTGGTCGGACTATAACGCGTTTTACCTGTACAACCCTTTTTTGGAAAACCTCTGTACGCCGGCGATCATCGATGAAACCGTCCAATTGAAACCGGAATTCTTCATCCTGTACGTAGAGGCCGTGCGGAAAAAACTTTCGTCTCTTCCGAAAGGAACCCGCGTGGTCACTTACCACGGATTCGGGGGGCGAATGCCTTCCGGGTATCGATTGGTCGCCAACCAGGAAATCGGTTCCGATTTCCTTCAGTGCTGGATCAAGGAGTTTTATTAGCAGGGTGTTGAAACCACCCTGCCGGGAGAAATCCTGTTGAAAGCGAACGCCGTCGCAAAGTAGCAGCGGGCGGCGAATCCGGTCCGGAATTCCGGACCGGCGATGGCGATCAATTCGCCGGATCGGCCTTGGCCACCGGATCCTCTTCCTTACCCGACGATAGCATGTCCAACTTGCGGTAGATGGTCCGCAGGCTGATGCCCAGGTCCTCGGCGGTCTTGGCCTTGTCGCCATGGTTCCGTTTCAACCCGATCTGGATGGCGGACAGTTCGATCTCTTCCAAAGTCATGTTCCTGCCCACGAATATCTGGGCCGCCGATTCCGTGGAGGCGCTCAGTTCATCGGGCAGATCCTCCGGCAGGATCTGATGGCCCATGCACAGGATGACGGCGCGTTCGATGGCGTTCTCCAGTTCCCGGACGTTGCCCGGCCAGGTATAGTTCTCCATCAGCTTCAACGCGTCCGCGCTCAGGGACAGGTTGGACTTCTTGTTCTTCTTGACGTAGAGGGCGATGAAGTGGGCGATGAGGGAATGCAGATCCTCGGGCCGTTGGCGGAGCGGCGGTATCTGCAGAGGGATCACGTTCAGGCGGTAGAACAAATCCTCCCGGAACAAGCCCGCTTCCACCTGCTTGCGGAGGTTCTTGTTGGTGGCGGCGATGATGCGCACGTCGACCTTGGCGGTCTGACCTCCCACCGGGCTGACTTCGCCTTCCTGCAGGACGCGCAGCAGCTTGGGCTGGACCGCGAGCGGAATCTCGCCGATCTCGTCGAGGAAGATGGTCCCGCCGTTCGCATCCTGGAAGCGTCCCTTCTTGTCCTGGTATGCCCCGGTGAAGGCGCCTTTCTTGTATCCGAACAGTTCCGCCTCCAGCAGGTTCTCCGGAATGGCGGCGCAGTTGACGGTGACGAAGGGGTGCACCAGGCGGTTGGATTTGGCGAAGATATGCTGGGCAAGCACTTCTTTCCCCGTGCCCGACTCCCCCATGATGAGGATGGTCGCATCGCTCGCTGCCGCCTGGGCGGCGCGGTCCAAAAGTCCGCGGAAGGCGCGGCTCTTGCCCATGTCGAAGGCCGGGACGTCGCTCCGCTTCAACTTCTCCTTGAGGATGAAATTCTCCTCCAGCAACGCGGCCTTCTCGAAAGCGCGGTTGACGATGGCGATGATTTCCTGCTTGTTGAAAGGCTTGGGGATGAAGTCGTAGGCGCCCTTCTTCATGGCCGTCACGGCGTCGTCTATCGTCCCATGGCCCGTGATCATGACGACCTGGATGCCGGGATTGAACTCCTTGATGCGGCCCAGGAGCTCCAGGCCGTCCATCTTGGGCATTTTGAGATCGGAGATCACCACTTGGGGGACGATCTCCTTGATCATCTCCAGGGCCTTCTCCGGCTCCAGGCTGGAGCTCAGCTCGTAGTCCTGCCCCATCAAAGCGCGGGTCAGGGATTCCACGATGCTTCTTTCGTCGTCGATGATCAGGAGTTTCTTTTTCATGCCATCCTTTGAAAGCAATTCCCGGGCCTGTCCTAATCCACTCCGAGTCAGGCCTGATTTCCCCTAAAGCATAATTTTCCGGCCGGGTTTCCGGCGCGCAGCTGCCAAAATGTCAGAATTCAAAGGGGGCACAGGGAACTTCGCAACCTGTACATTGATTCCATGAGCCATTCCCTTCCCGCGGAGCCTTCGGCGGTAGCGCCGCTCAACACCGATTCCCTGCTGGTGCAAGCCTTCACCCAAGCGGATTACGCGGTCAACCTGACCGACACCCAGGGTCTTCTCGTCCGGGTGAACCAGGCTTACCTGGATTTGTACAAGTTCGATTCCGATCGCGAGATCCTCGGCAAATCCCAACGCATCATCCGTTCCGCCCACACGCCCAACGACGTGTACAAAACCATGTGGAAATGCATCACCGCGGGCGAGACCTGGCGCGGCAACCTGACCAACGTGGCCAAGGACGGATCCGAACGGTTCGTCCACCTCACCATCACGCCCATCAAGGAGAACGGGGCCATCGTCGGCTATATGGGGTTTTCCCTCGATCGCGCCCAGCAAGTGCTTTTGGAAAAACAGTTGTTCCACGCCAACAAGCTCGTGGTCCTGGGCACCATGGGCGCGGGCCTGGCCCACGAATTGAACAATCCCCTGGCGAGCATCCTGCTCGATGCGGAATACGTGCAGGAGATATTCCAGGCTCCGGAAAAGCCCATCGATTGGAGCACCGCCCTTTCCGCCGCGACCTCGGTCATCAAAGGGGTGGAGCGCATCAAGAAGGTTCTGGAACACCTCCTGGCGTATTCCCGCAAGGAGGGTCCGCAAAAGCATTCGACCCTTTCGGTCCTGCAGCTGGTGCAAGACAGCTTCCTGTTCATCGAGCGGCAGTTCAGCAACCGCGGGATCGCCATCGAGATCAAAGCGGACGAGGACCTGGTGATTTCCGGGAACCGCACCCAATTGGAATCCATCATCCATAACCTCTTGCACAATTCCCGGGACGCCTTTGAAGGCCGGGATGGATTGAAGAAAATCAATATCCGGATCAGCAAAGGGGGCGATGGGTTCGGAGTCATCGAATACCGGGACAATGCGGGAGGCATATCCGGCGAAAACCTGCCGCATATATTCGAACCCTTTTTCACCACCAAGGGCGAAGCCGAAGGCACGGGATTGGGTCTCGCCATCAGCAAGAAGATCGTCGCCGAGCATGGGGGGACCATCGACTGCGAATCCAAGGACGGAAAAACGCTATTCCGCATCCAGCTTCCCCTCATATCCAGCGCCAATGAATACACCGCATCCGAAGTGGATGTTGTGCCAAAAAGTCAATCCCATGCCAAAAAGACAAATCACATGGACCTCGGGAGGACCCATGAAAGCGCTTAAAAATTGGTTGTTTCCGGAAACGGCATTGCCGACCCTGCTTGCCATCCGGCCTTTGGCCATTTCCATGCTTGAGGATATGCAGGTGCGGCCCTATGTGGTTCCGGCCGTCCGCATCGGTGACGCGTGCAAGCAGGCCGGAGTCGCATGGGAAACCTTTTTGCAACGGATGGAAAACTTGGGGATTCCCGCGAGGGGTTCCGACTGGGCGCACCTGCCGATATGCCGATTGCTGGACTTCCTCACCCAGGAACACCGCGACTTCGCCGAGACCTTCATCCCGGCGATCAAAGCCGGTTTCGCTTCGGGCGAAGGCCGGAAGGATTTCCTCGGGACCTTGCATCCTTTGATCAAAGCCTGGCCCGCGTTTTCGGCGTCCTTGATCGAGCATATGGCGGCGGAGGAGGCCTTTCTCTTTCCCAAGATCCTCCGTTACGCCTACTGCGTCAAGCATCATCAGGTCGACCCGGATTTTTCCGACGGATCCGTAAAAGTGTTCGCGGCCGTGCATCTGATGCGGGGCGAAGAAAAGCAGATGGTCGCCATCAGCGAGTTCATGGAGGCGACGGCGTTCTCGGCCTTCGCCGGGACCATGGATGCCCCGGCGGCCGGCCTGTTCCACCTCTTGGAGACCTTCCAGGCCCGTCTTACGGAGCACTCGCGCATGGAAAGGGAAATCCTTTATCCCTTGGCGGAAGGGCTGGAAAGGCGTCTGTACGACATCTACATCAACGGAGGAACGGATCCCAGGATTGCGAATCCGGAATTGAGCCCGGCCTAGACCAGTGCCCCAACGGGCCTTATCCGCTGCCAAACCGGGCGTGGCTCAATGCCGCGACGGGCCATTTCCGAACCATTGCTACCTTGTGGGTCATGCCGACCCACGAAAGTCCCGACAGTCCCCATTCCTCCCACCCGTTGATCGAGGACGCGTTCACCCAATCGGACTACGCGATAAACATCACGGATTCCAAGGGCGCCATGGTCAAGGTGAACGACGCCTACCTGCGCCTGTACAAATTCGCTTCCGAAGCCGAGATCCTGGGAAAGAACCAGCGCATCATCCGCTCACCCACGACCGCCGACAGTCTGTACAAGAACATGTGGAACACCATCATCGCGGGAAAGGTCTGGCGGGGAGAATTGACCAATCGCGCCACGGACGGCTCCGACGTGTATATCCATCTGACCATCTCCCCCATCCGCCGCAACGGGGAAATCGTCGGATTCATGGGATTCTCCATCGACCGCGCGCAACAGGTGATGATGGAACGGCAACTGTTCCATGCGAACAAGCTGGTGGTGTTGGGGACCCTGGGAGCGGGCCTGGCCCATGAGTTGAACAATCCCCTGGCCAGCATCCTGTTGGACGCGGAATACCTGCGGGACTTCCTTAAAGACCCCCACCGCTCCGAGGATCCGGCGGTGGCGTCGTCCGCGGCCGAGTCCGTAATCCGGGGCGCGGAGCGCATGCGCCGGGTGTTGGAGCATCTCCTGTTCTATTCCAAGAAGGATTCCGGCACGGCCTCTTCCACCATTTCCCTGAAGCAACTCCTGGACGACAGCTTCCTCTTCATCGAACGGCAATTGACGTCCCGTGGAATCGACATCGACATCGAGGTGGACGGGGAATATTTCGTGAACGGCAACCGTACCCAGTTGGAATCGGTCGTCCACAATCTGCTCGGGAACTCCCGCGACGCCTTCGCGAAGTCCGAAACGGCCAAAAAACGCATCCGCATCCGCTCCCGGTACCTGGAGCCGGACCAGTTCGTCCATATCGAATATGTCGACAACGCGGGCGGCATCCAGCCGGATGTGCTCTCGCGCATCTTCGAACCGTTCTTCACCACCAAGGGCGGGGACGGCACGGGGCTTGGCCTCGCCATCAGCAAGCAGATCATCGCCGAACACGGCGGCAGCATCGAGTGCGAATCCAGCGACGGCCTGACCTCCTTCGTCATCCTGCTGCCGGCTACCCGGCTCCCCAAAACCTAGCCGGGATGGTTTTTCCGGCTGGCCCGATTGTTGCGATTTGCGGCAGGGATGGATAAGGAGAAGCCATGCTGCAAGTGACTTTTTTGGGCGCGACGGGAACGGTTACGGGATCCAAATACCAGGTCGCTTACGGATCCGGAAGCGTTGGCGGCAAAGGGTGGAAGGCGAGGAAGGTCCTGGTGGACTGCGGCCTGTTCCAGGGCTTGAAGCAATTGCGGCTCAAGAATTGGGCGCGGCTACCCGTCGACATCGGGGAAGTGGAAGCGGTGCTCCTCACGCATGCCCATCTGGATCATAGCGGATATCTGCCCAAGCTGGTGAAGGAAGGCTTTTCAGGTCCCATTTATTGCACGCCCGCCACCCGGGATTTGTGCCGCATCCTGCTGCTGGACAGCGCCAAGATCATGGAGGAGGAATCCGAGTTCGCGCGCCGGCACAAGTTCTCCAAGCACAAGGACCCGCTCCCGCTCTACACCACCGAGGACGCGGAGAAGGCGTTGCAACTCTTCCAACCCGTGGAATGGAACCGCCCCCTCGCCCTCAAGGATGGGCTGGAGGCGGAATTCTTCCGCGCCGGGCATATCCTGGGCGCTTCCATGATCCGCCTGAAGCATGCCGGGACGTCCCTCACCTTCTCGGGGGATCTCGGACGGCAAATCGATCCGCTCTTTCCGCCTCCGGAAAACCTGCCCGACACCGATTACCTGGTCGTGGAGTCCACCTACGGGGATCGCAAGCACGATGCCGCCGACCCCGGAATCAAGCTGGCGGGCTTTATCGCGGAAGCCTTCCGCAACCAGGGCATGGTCCTGATCCCTTCCTTCGCCGTCGGGCGCACCCAGACCCTGCTCTTGCGGTTGTGGGAATTGAGGCAGGCGGGCAAGCTTCCCAACGCGCCCATCTTCGTCGACAGCCCCATGGCGACCAACGTGACCGATCTGTACGCGCATTATCCCGACGCCCATTCCCTGGGCGAGGAGAAGGCGCGCGAAGTCTTTTCCATCGCCCACTACGTGCGCGACGCGGAAGAGTCCAAGGCGCTCTCCGCGCGCAAAGGCCCCATGATCCTCATCTCCGCCAGCGGCATGGCCACGGGTGGACGCGTTCTGCACCATCTCAAGGCCTTCGCGCCGGATCCGCGCAACACCATCCTGCTCTCCGGATACCAGGCGGCGGGAACGCGGGGCGCGGCCCTGGCCCGGGGCTCGGAGTCCATCAAGATCCAGGGCGCCTATGTGAACGTGAAAGCGCGCGTCGAGACCCTGGAGAACTTTTCCGCCCACGCGGACGCGGGGGAAATCCTGCAATGGATGGAGACCGCCGTAAGGCCGCCCAAGAAGGTGTTCATCACCCATGGGGAGCCGATCGCTTCGGATGGTCTCCGCAAGGCCGTGGAGGAGAAATTCGGCTGGCCATGCGTGGTCCCGGAATACCGCGACGTTTTCGATCTCGGGGAATAGCGTCGTTGCCACTTTGACAGGTTCCGGCGCGCCATTCCGGCACGCCGGGCCCAACCGTTGCTTTCGGCCCCCTTCCGCCTACGCTTTTCGCGCAAACCCGCCCCCCTCCGGCGCCCAATCGCCCCGGCACGCCGATTGCAAAGTAGCCTGTCCGGTGGATAGGGCTCCTTCGGCGAATGACCGTCCAGGATCCCGTCCCCGGGAGATTCACCGATGAAAAGGCAAACCGGACGGAATTTGTACTTGCTCCTTTTGATTCCGGCCTTCGCCGCATTCGGCGCGGGCAATGGAAAACCCATGGCGCCGGCGGACACCCATCCCGCCATCACCGTGATGAAGAACCAACGCGTGCTGGTGGTGACTTTGACGGGCGATCCCGGCAAGGTCGCGGACAAGGCGATGAAGATCCTCTTCGGAGCGTTTTTCCGCAACGCCACCGAGGCCGAGAAGAACGCTCCCATCATTCCCCGCGTGCGTTGGAGCTTTTCGCCGTTGGACGCGCGCAAGCGGGACTGGATCGGGAACTACGCCCTGCCCGTCTCGGACGCATTTCCCGATCCCAAGGACGGACAAGCCAGGGTGGAAGAATGGCGCTACGGATTGGTCGCGGAAATCCTCCACCGCGGGCCCTATGAGAACGAATCGCGATCCATCGACGCCCTCAAGGACTATATCGCCGCCAACGGATTCACCATCGCGGGGGATTTCGAAGAGGAATACCTCCAGGGCCGCGGCACCCTCTACGAGGGGAAACCCGAAGGTTACCTGACCGTACTCCGCTACCGCATCGAGAACATCCAGGACTTTCCCCGGAACTCCATTCCGCTGACGTCCCTGCCCTGACCTCGCCGGCGGGGAACCGTCACCGTCAAAGCCGCCACCAGGCACAAGGACAAGCTGCTCAAAGGCATGAGCAAAGCCGCCGTCAAGGGGCTGATCCCGCCGCGCATGGCCGCGAAGATGGCGACGGCATTGTAGGCTCCGGAGACCCAGAACGAAATCACGATGCTGCGCCGCACCCGTCCCGCCAAGCTGAACAGGCGCGCCAGGTCCGAAGGCCGCGTCCCCGTGAACAGGATGTCGGTCCCCTTGGAGGTGTCGACCGCGCCGCCGTGCACGGCCATGGCCAGATCCGAGGCGCCGAACAGGAGATTGTCGTTGAAGCCGTCCCCGACGGCCAGGCAGGCCCCGTAACGATCGCGGTACTCCCGGGCCCGGATGCGTTTTTCCTCCGGGGTCAAGGCGGCGTGGAATTGCGCGAATCCCGCGTCCCTGGCGAAGGCTTCCACGTTGGCGGCATTGTCCCCGGACAGCAACACCGCCGTTACCCCCAGCGAGGCCAGATCGGATACGAGACCGCGCACGTCGGGCTTGATTTCATCGGTGAAGCGGATCAGGGCGGTCAATCTTCCGTTCACGAAGACGGCGGAATCGAAAAGGCAAGCCGATACCGGGCCAAAACCGGATCCGCGGCCCGCCGCGGGAAGTCCGGACACGCCTTGGAGTTCCTCCGGCGCGGGTGGCGCGTACCCGAGCCCGGCGAACGGACCGTTCGGCTCTTCCCAGGCCCCGAAGCGGCAGATGCACACTTCCAGGTCTTCGGAAAAGCGGCCGACCATGCCGAAATGGACGGTCTCTTCGGCCGCAAGGAGACGGCCGGAGCCTTGCGGCGCGGATTCCAGGGCGCGGAACAACGAGAGCGCCGCGGGATGCAGGGAACGTTTCGCCAAGCTCCGGATGAGATGCAGGGTTTCCACCCGGCCGGGCACGCCTGCGCCGATCGGATCCACCCAGGTCCATTGCGAGACCGCGCGGCGCATGAAGGTGAGCGTGCCGGTCTTGTCGAACAGCACGCAGCGTATGTCCCGCAAGGCCTCCAGGGCGGTCTGGGAACGGAAATGGAAACCCATTCCCATGGCGCGCTTGAGCCCCAAACCGCGGCTGATGGGGGCCGCCAAAGCCAGGGCGCAGGAACACGAGATGATGAAGACGCTGGCCGCCGCCGCCAAGGCGTTGCCTCCGCCTTCGGACCAGTGGAAAGCCAGGGTCGCGATCCCGCAGGCTATGACGGCCAAGGTGAACCACTTCGCCACCTTGCCCACGCCGTCCGGCAGGGAACGGCGGCCCGCCACCAGGGCGGCCAATTCCTTGCCCAGGCCGGCTATCCGCGTCGAACCCGGATTGCCGCGGGACTTGATCGCGATGCGGCCGCGGACATTCAGATACCCCGCGAACACGGCGTCGCCGAACCGGAAACGGGCCGCACGGCTTTCACCGGTCAGCAGACTGGTGTCCAGCCATGCTTCCTCCGTCGCCAGGTTTCCGTCCATGGGCAGGTACTCTCCCCCGAGGATCTCGAGGACTTCGCCTTCCCGCACCTCCCGCGCGTCCACGGATTCGCTGTCGCCGTTGCGGTGGACGCGGATTCTACCCGGCCGCAAGGCGTCGAACCATCGGCCCTTGAGCGCCAGGCCCGCTTCGAAGCGGCGCACGGTCCACCGGCCCAAGAGCAGGAAGAATATGAGCCCGGTCAAGGAGTCGGAGAAATTGGTATTGCCGCCGCCGATCAGGGAAGACAGCGACAGGGCGAAGGAAAGCGCGATGCCGATGCTGACGGTGACATCGATGTTGAAGCGCCGCGCCTTGAGCGCATTCCAGGCCCCGGAAAAAAAGGGCGAAGCCGCATAGCCGACGGCGGGCAGGCTGATGAGGAATCCCAACATGCCGAAGCGTTCCACCCAGGACCGGGGCATGCCTTTGAAGGCGCCGAGATAGACGGCCAGGGCGAAGGCCATGGCGTTGGCGAAGCACGCCCCGCTGACCGCCAGGCGATACAGCAGCGCGCGGTCCGGCACATGACGGCGGGACTCCCCTTCCTGCCTGGGCTTCAGGCGGTAACCGAAACCCGCCGGCACCGCTAGGATCGCTTTCAGCGAAGTCTGGGCGGGATCGTATTCCAGGAATGCTTCTCCCTGGAGGAAGTCCACGTCGAAGGTTCTGACGCCCTCCGCGCCCTGGAGCAGGCGCTCCAGCAGCCAACCGCATCCCGCGCAGGAAATCTCCCCGCAGGCCAGCGCCACGGCGTGCAGACCGTTCTCCCGGCGCCCCATGCCCTCCAAAACCCCGGGCTCGTCCAGGGATGTGAGAAAGGCCTGATACTCTTCGCCCATGAACGCCTGGGGCGCCCGCTTGCCGCTTTGCTCCAACAGAACGTAATAGCCCTCCATGCGCGCGGACTTGAGCCAGGCATGGATGGACCGGCAGCCTTGGCAGCAGAAAACCTCGCCCTCCGCTTCCCCGGCGAGGCGCGTGTCGATCACCAATTGTCCGCAATGGGCGCATGTGGGACCCGCGGCGGGGCCGGTGGCCTTCCCATTCGACGCGGTGATCGGATTCCCTTCCGGCGCGAGAATCATCCGTCGACGTAAATCCGGAAGGATTCTTCCATGATGGGTTTTCCGCCTTCACGCCATTGCAGCAAGGCCACCCAATAGCCTTTGCGAAGCTTGGGCGCAGGCCCTTGCCACAAGTTTTTCGCCTGCGCTCCTGATGCGGATCGCGGCACGCCCAGGTCCACGGTCCTATCCTCCTTTTCATCGTCCGGGCGATACAGATGGATGGAACAGGAAGCCTTGCGCAACGATGCGGCTCCCGCTTCCACGCGCCACCAGGAGGAGTCGCGGACAAAGGCGATCTCCATGCCCGGGCCGTGCGCCAGGCCGTTGCGGGCCATGACGTTGTCCTGGTCCAGGCCCGCGTCGTAATAATCGGATCGGACCAGATCGTGCCGGCCATGGGAAGACAACCAGACCATATAGGCGTTGGCGCCCACCATCAGCGCCAGCACCGCGATCAGGGCGAATCCCCATTTGGGAAACCCTTCGCGCTGGTCGGACTCCCGCCCGCCGCGCGGATCCGGCTCCGTGAATCCGGGCAGCCCGGGCGGACCGGGAACCGCCTCATCGTCAAAGCTCCGCTGTTGCATCGCCGCCATTCCTTTCATCCGCCCCAGGGGCCCGCGAGTTCCACCTTGAAGGGAACGCGCAACCGGTTTCCCGTGAGGACCATTCCGGTCTCCAGTTTTCCGCGCCGGAAGCCGTCCGCGGCGGTCATGATTTCCAATGGCACCGCCAAGGATTGCCCGCCCGACACGGCGAAGACGCGGCCTTCCCAACTGGATTTTCCCGCCGCGGCCCCGGACCACTCCAGGCGCAGGATGCGCTGGGACGATCCGTTGTTGCGGAGATGCAGGATGAAGGTGTTGAGCACGGAATCGGCGCCGATGCGTTGATAGGGAACGGATCCCGTGCGCACCGCGTCCACGGCGACCATGGGGCGGCGGACCAGCAAGGCCGCGGAGATCGTTACCATGATGAAGGCGAGCGCGCCATAGGCGATCAGACGCCAAGGCTTGCCGGCGCGGGGCTTCCCCTGCAGCTCCCCCAGGGACGCATACCGCACCAGGCCTACGGGTTTCTTCCAGGCCGCCATGGTCCTGTCGCAGGCGTCGATACAGCGCGCGCAGCCGATGCATTCGAGCTGCTGGCCTTGGCGGATATCGATGCCCGTGGGGCAGACGAGCACGCATTGGCGACAATCCGTGCAGTCGCCGAAGCCTTCGCGCGAGCCGCGGGCGCCCTTACCGCGCCGCTCGCCGCGCGCGGCGTCGTAGGCGATCAGGGAGGTGTCCTCATCGGGAATCACGCTCTGGAAACGCGCATAGGGGCAAATCATGATGCACGCCTGCTCCCTGAAGAACGCGAAGTTGCCGTAGAAAAGGCCCGCGAAGACCAACACCAGCGCGAGCCAGGGCCAGTTTTCCGCGGAAGGATGCAGCATCGCCTGCACCAGGTTGCCGGAACCCCAGAAGTAGGCCAGCGCGGTATTGCCAATCCACCACGCCAGTGCGGCGAAGGCGGCATGTTTGGCGGCTTTGCGCCAAAGCCAATCCTTTGTCCAGGGTTGCGCATCCCTGGCTTTGCGCCTGGAGGCGCGACCTTCGAACCAGGTTTCGATCGGGGCGAAGGCGAATTGCAGGAACACGGTCTGGGGGCAGGCCCAGCCGCACCAGATGCGCCCGTACCGCGCCGTGAACAGGAACACCGTGAGAATGAAGGCGAAAAACAGGGGCAGGAAGAGGGGGATGTCCTTGGCCCAGAAATTCATTCCCAGCAGGACCAGCTTGCGATCAGGCCAGTCCAACAGGATCAGCGGAATCCCGTGCCAGCTGATCCAGGGCGTCCCCAGATACAGGATCATCAGGAGCCACGCCACCTTGCGCCGGCTGCGGGTAAACCTGCCGGTTACCTCCTTCGGGTACAGCCACAACCGTTTGCCTCCGGAACCGATGGTTCCCTGCGCTTCTCCCAGGCGGGGGCCTTCGCCCATGGGGCGAGCAGCGCCGGAAAGGCCGGAAGGGCCGGAAGGCAAAGGCGCAATCACGGCTCCTTGACTCCTTGGGGCGCTTTGGGATTCGCCACCGTGCGCCCGCGCAGGCTCAGCACATAGGCCGCGGCCAGGCGCACCTTCTCCGCTCCCAACACCGGCTTCCATGCGGGCATGCCCTTGTCCGGATACCCGTGGGTGATGGAGGCCAGCACCGCTTCGGGATTGCCGCCATGCAGCCAAAACGCGTCCGTCAGGTTCGGCCCCACGATGCCCTGGCCTTGTTCTCCGTGGCAGGCCAGGCAATTGGCCTTGAAGACCGCCTCCCCGCCGGAAATGGATCCGGGAGCGCGCAGGAACTCCTGCAGCTCTCCGCCGGCGACTTCCTTGGGCCTGACCGATGCTTCGGCTTTCTCTTCCAGCTTGACCGCGGTCAGGTACTCCGCGCCGCTCCAAGCCAGGTTCTGCCCCGCTCCGCCCGCATGGGCCAACGCCCAACTGCTGCCGGTGTAATAACCCGTGTACAGGAACGCGAAGAGGATGCAGCCGTAGAACAGATACACGAACCAGTTGGGCAACGGATTGTCGTATTCCTGGATCCCGTCGTTGTCCTGATGATGATCGAGGAGTTTATCCTTCCCGTCCATGGATCAGCCCTCCTCTTGCTTGGAGGTTTCCCCGCCGGATCCGGGATGGGCGGCATCGCCGTTGAGGGCGAGCCGGGACAGGGCGCCATAGAAGGACGCGGAGCCGGGACGATAGAGCCAGGCCAGCATCACGGCGCTCGAGGTGAGGAACAGGACGAAGGAAAACACCGGCCAGAACGTGAGTCCGGCCCTTTCCATGACTAGACGGATCATTTCGAACCTCCTTGGGTATTCATGGCCTGGGGTTGGGCTTCGGCGGAAGCCTGGGTATCCGGCGCGCGCCACTTGATGTCCGTTCCCAGCCGTTGCAGATAGGCGATCAATGCGACGACTTCCTTGTCCTCCATGCCCGTCACGCCGTCTTTCGCGAGATCGGCGCCGATTGCATGCGCCTGGGCCTGGGCGATGCTTCGGCATTCCTTGAGGGTGGAGTCGGAATAGGGCACGCCCAATTGGCGCATGACCTTGATCTTGTCCGGGAGCAGGCGCAGATCCAGCTTCGCGTCCAGCATGAAGCGGTAGGCGGGCATGATGGATCCGGGCGAGGTGAGGCGCGGATCATCGAGATGCCGCAAATGCCACAGGTTGTTGTACTTGCCGCCCACGCGATGGAGATCCGGACCCGTGCGTTTCGATCCCCATTGGAAGGGATGATCGTAAACGAATTCACCCGGCTTGGAATAGTCCCCGTAGCGCGCCACTTCATCGCGGAAGGGACGGACCATCTGGGAATGGCAATTGTAGCAGCCTTCCCGAACGTAGATGTCGCGGCCTTCCAGCTCCAGGGGCGTATAGGGCTTCACCGCCGTGATGGTGGGGACGTTGGATTCGATCAGGAACACGGGCACGATCTCGACGATGCCGCCGATGGCGATGACGACGGTGGTGAGCAGGCCCAGGGCCAGGGGCTTGCCTTCCAGCACCGCATGCCAATAGCGCACCACGCCGGGCGTGGGGACCGCGAAGGCTTCCGGCACCAGGGCTTCTTCATCCACCGGAGCGGGAGCCGCCTTGATGGTGCGGTAGACGTTGTAGACCATGAGGATCAGGCCGCCCAGGTAGAGCGATCCGCCGAAGGCCCGCATCCAATAGAGGGGAATGAGCTTGGTGACGATTTCCAGGAAGTTGGGATAGGCCAGCACGCCCTCCGGGGTGAACTCTTTCCACATCAGGCCTTCCGTGATCCCGGCGATCCACATGGACACGACGTAGAACAGGATGCCTATCAGGGCGATCCAGAAATGCGCGTTGGCCATGGCCTTGCTGTACAGCTCCGTGCGCCACAGGCGCGGGACCAGCCAATAAATCATGCCGAACACCAGCAGGCCCACCCAGCCGATGGCGCCGGAATGCACATGGCCCACGGTCCAATCGGTATAGTGCGAGAGGGCATTGACGGATTTGATGGACATGAGCGGCCCTTCGAAGGTGGCCATGCCGTAGAAGGTGATGGAGGCTGCGAAGAATTTCAGGATGGGATCGGTGCGCAGCTTATGCCATGCGCCGCGCAGCGTCAGCAGGCCGTTGAGCATGCCGCCCCAAGACGGCGCCAGCAGCATGACGGAAAAGGCCATGCCCAGGTTCTGCGCCCAATCGGGCAGGGCGGTGTAATGCAGGTGATGCGGTCCGGCCCAGATGTACAGGAACACCAGCGCCCAGAAATGCATCACCGAGAGGCGGTAGGAATACACGGGCCGTTCCGCCGCCTTGGGCACGAAATAATACATGAGGCCCAGGAAGGGCGTGGTCAGGAAGAAGCCCACGGCGTTATGGCCGTACCACCATTGCACCAGCGCGTCCTGCACGCCCGCATAGATGGGATAGCTCTTGGTGAGCGAGACCGGGATGGCCAGGCCGTTCACGATATGGAGTACGGCGATGGTGATGATGGTGCCGATATAGAACCACAAGGCCACGTAGAGATGCTTCTCGCGACGGCGGGCGATGGTGCCGAAGAAGTTCACCGCGAAGACGACCCACACGAGCGCCAGGATCACGTCCACGGACCATTCCATCTCCGCGTATTCCTTGGATTGCGTGACCCCGCACAGGAAGCCGACGCCTCCGAGCAGAATGACAAGCTGCCACCCCCAGAAATGGATCCACGAAAGGGCGTCGCTGAAAAGCCGCGCCTTCAGCAACCGTTGCGTCGAATAATAGACCCCGCAGAAGATGGCGTTCCCGCCGAAAGCGAAGATCACGACATTGGTGTGGAAAGGCCGCAGGCGTCCGAAGTTGATGTATTTCAATCCGAGATTGAACTTCCAGTTCGCCAGCTCCAAGGCCGCGTACAGTCCCGCGGACATGCCCACCGCGCCCCAGAACAGGGTGGCCAGCAGGAACCAGCGCGTGATTTTATCGTCGTACTTGATGCGGATCATGGGTCAATCCTTTGGGGGGTTTCGGTTTGTGGGCCCGGTGCCGGGGGAATGGATTCGGAAGCGCCGGAAAAAAAGACGCGCCACCGAGGACTGTCGAGATCGTCGAATTGCCCGCTCCGGATGGAGGCCAGGCACATCCATACGAACGCGCCGGACATGGCCAGGGAGATGCCGATCAGCAAAATGAGGGCGGACATCAGTTTCCCTTGAACCCGATCGGCGCGAGTTCCACGGATTCCGAATGCGGGTACAGGACGGCCGCCGTACGCTCGCCGGCTTGCACTCCCATCAGGATGGCCACGGGCACGCCTATCCCGAGCAGGCCGGCCAGGACCAGGAATTCCCAGGTCCTTTTGTTGTCCATATAGGTGTTGCCCATATAGGTTTCCCGATCTTCAGTGGCAGCTTGCCGTTCCATGTCTTGTGATTCCATAAATCCTCCAGGCTGAAAGTCCCAGGAATGCCGCTCCGAGCATTCCCTGATAAAACCGCCCCGCCCATGCCGGGCGGGCTCCCGCTCCGCGGCTGATCACGGCGAAGACGGGCAATGTCCCCATACCAAGCAAAACCATTGCCAAGGCGGATTTCCACGCTTCGCCCAGGCCCAGGCTCCACAACATCACCGCATGGGTGCTGGGGCAAGGCAGCAGACTCGCCATAAGTCCCGCGGGAAAGAGCAGGGCGCGGCCGGAATTTCCCGCGCGGTTCGCAACGTGTCCGTGAGTATCGCGCTCACGGCCGTTATCGGAAAGGCGGGAGGATAGGCGCGCGAACATCCGGGCCGGGAACAGGAAGCCGAGGCGCGTTTCCAGATTCATTCCCGCGGGCAGCCAACGCAGGAGGCCCAGGCCGAATAGGGCGTACAGCGCCGCGATCAGAATCGCCGCGGTCATTCGGAATCCGTTGGATGAGAGTCCCGAGAACTCCTTTCCCAGAACTCCCAGGGCCGCGCCGATCGCGCCGTATCCGGTGATCCGGCCCGCATGGTAAAGCCATACGGAACGGCCGAACCCGCCTTTGGCCGAAAGGAAGAAATGGATGGGGCCGCACATGCCCGCGCAATGGGTGAAGGAGCTTCCCAGGCCCACCGCCAGCGGGAACAAGGCCCCGGTCGCGAGGAAGTCGGGTATTATTGTGATCACGGTATCAATTCCATTTTTTATTTCGCCCGGTCCGGGAGCTCCCCGTCATCGCCTTAAACATATCAAGAGGCCGCCAATGGTTTCATCCCCGGAAATGTGCCATAACGCCATGGGGTTTTGCCGATTTGGCAGCGCGCGAGCGGGCGTTTTTTGCGGTTGAATTTTTGTCACAACTTTCCAAATCCAAATCGCCGCGTGAATGCATAGTCTTATCCGGACCAAGGAGGCCTTCATGCCGCGCATGCGCAACATCACCCGTTACACCGCCATTCTCGCAGGACTCACAGGATTCGCGGTACTCGCCGTTCCGGCGTCCGTCCAGGCGGGCTTCAATTTTTTCAATCCGGCCATCCGGGATTCCATCCCGAAGTTGATCTCCGGCACCGGCATGTACGCCAACCTGGCCGCCAAGCAGATCAGCCCGGACGTTACGCCTTTCGAGGTCAACGCGCCCTTGTGGACCGACGGCGCCATCAAGCAGCGCTACGTGGCCGTGCCCGCCGGGCAAGCCGTCGTGTACGATGACACCGCCGACACTTACGGATATCCCGATCACGCCATGGTGATCAAGAATTTTTCCGTGGACACCATTCCCGGCAATCCCGCCTCGCGCATCCTCTTCGAAACGCGTTTCAGCGGCGTGCGGATCGTGGGCGGTAAGGAAAAATGGTATCTCTGGTCCTACCACTGGCGTCTCGACCAGACGGATGCGGACCTGGTGGTCGACTCCGGCGAGAACGCCACCGTGCGCGTCTTCCGCAACGGACTCGACAAGACGCCGTTCATGAAGAAGTGGCGCTTTCCCGGAACCCTGCAATGCGCGGCCTGCCACCGCGTACAGGCGGCCGGCGGCCGGACCGTACTGGCCTTCTTCACCGCCCAGTTGAACAAACCCCTGGACGCCACGCCCGCAGTGAACCAGTTGACCCGTCTGTTCGATATCGGCATCCTGAAAACCAAGGACGGCTCCCGTCCCGATTTCACAAAGGCCCCCAAGTGGGCCCATTGGGACGATGCCAATGCCTCGCTCGAATTGCGCGCCCGATCCTACATCGCCGCCAATTGCTCGGGCTGCCACGGCGCGCGCGGCATCGCCACCAATGCGACGTTGGACGTCACGTTGAACTACGACTACCACGACATGAAGCCGCACATGGATTTCGTGACGAAGAAGCTCTTGGGGACCTTTCCCCTGGATAGCGCGGGCTTGATCGTTCCGGGCCGTCCCGATCGCTCGGTCCTGCTGTACCGCCAGAAGATGCGCAACCAGAAGGACCTGGATTTCACCGCCGAGCGCATGGCCATGCCCCCGTTGGGCTCCTTCGAACCCGATACCAACGCCATCAACGTGATCAGCGCCTGGATCACTTCGCTCGGCAACACCGGTATCCACGGCGCGACGGGACGTATGGCTTCGGCCCCGTTTTATCGCGTGCACGGAAGAATCCTGGAGAGCGCGGGCTCCGGCACAAACGGCGCAGTAAACGGCACCGAACAGGCGCTGGTCCTGATGGATCTGAAAGGCGCCCGGATTCCCCTGACGCGCATCCGGCCCGGCGTTTACCGCATCGAAGCGCCGGACATCCACGGAATTCATTTCCTGGTGGTCGACGGCAGCATCGCCCAGCGGATCGCGTTCTGATCGCATTCCGATCGCGTTCTGATCGCATACTGATCGCAACCCATGGACATGGCGGTCCGCAACATCATCAACGGTCTGCTCTGCGACGGCGAGGCCCGCATCGGCGCGGCCTTGGATGCGGAAGCCATCGCCGGGGAAGCCAGGTCCGGGTATCTCCTGGCCGCCGGGGCCGGGCTGCAACCGTTCCTGGACGATGCGTTGGCCGCATGGGATGGCGATACCGTCAGGCTGACGGACAACGGCCGCTTCGCCTCGCGGGCGGTGGCGTCCGTATTCGATCCCATCCTGAACCGCAAGGCTACGGACAAGGAATTCCGGTACTCCAAAGCGGTCTAGATCAAGCCCCATGAGGCGTTCCGGAATGGATATCAATGCCCGACCACAAACCCTTGGACATTCTGTCAGCGACCGCGCCATTTTGTCATACCACCCGCCCGTTTGCGAACCTATTTCAGCATTACGCGGGTGGCGCGGCATTTGCAATATCAAGGCTCCGGAACAGCCGGAACAAGGGAGACGAAGATGAAAATCGTTATCGGGTATGACGGGTCGAACGCGGCGAATGAATCCTTGAAGAATCTGGCGAACGCGGGATTGCCTCCGGGGGCCCAGGTCCGGATCGTCCGCGCGGTGGTGCCCTTGTTGCCGCTGGAATCCCTGGCGCCCGTGGGCGACGGAATCACCTGGTATGCGGACGCCTACAAAGACGCGGTGGCCAACCACGAGAAGACCGTCGCGCACGCGAAAATGCAAGCGCAAGATGCCGTCAAGCTTCTCAAGGGAATGTTCCCCTCCTGGAAGATCACCACCGTCGTCACCGAGGAGGTTCCGGCGAAGGCCATCCTGGAGGCCGCGGAAATATGGAAAGCGGATCTCATCATCGTGGGTTCCAGCGGATGGAACGAAATCACCAAGGTCGTCATAGGCAGCGTAGCGGACAAGGTTCTCAGCCATGCCCATTGCACGGTCAGGCTGGCAAAGAAAGGGGCCGGGTATAAGCCGCACGCGCCCAAACTGCTAATCGCATTCGACGGATCCGCCTATGCGCTGGAAGCCGTACGCCAGATCTCGAGCCGGTCCTGGCCCAAGGGAACCGAAGCGCGCATTCTCGCGGTTTCGGAATTCCAATTGCGCATGGGAGACATCACCCTGGCACTCGCCAAAACCATGGGGACGAAAAAAGGACCCGCCAGTCCGTGGCCCTGGATGGACATGAAATTGGCCAAGGCCGTCGTGACCCTGCAAAAGGCCGGCATCAAGGCCGACGCGGCCCTGATCATCGATGAACCCAGGCGCGCCATCCTGTCGCAGGCCAGGAAGTTCAAGGCCGATACCATCGTGATGGGAACCCACGGCCTCACGGGGCTGAAGCGGTTCCTGCTGGGCAGCGTTTCCGCCTCCGTGGCCGCCCATGCGCCCTGCACGGTGGAAGTCGTCAGGGGAAAGCCGCATGCGTAACGGAGTCGGTACGGGTCGATCGAAAATGTTCACCGATGGGAACCCCGTCGCGGCCTACCTGAAGGAGATAAGCGGCGGCCGAAAGCTTTCCACCAAGGCGGAAAAAATCCTGGCGGTCCGGATCCGCAAAGGCGACAGGGCGGCGATGAACGCCCTGGTGCAGGCGAACCTGAAATTCGTCGTGGCCGTCTGCCACAACTATGAGAACCAGGGCCTTCCCCTGGGGGATCTGATCAACGAAGGCAATCTCGGCCTGCTGCGGGCGGCGGCGCGGTTCGATGAAAACCAGGGGTGCCGGTTCATCTCCTACGCGGTTTGGTGGATCCGCCAGGGGATCCTTAACGCCCTGGCGGAACAGTCCCGGGACGTCACGCTTTCCACGGCCACCACCGCGGCCATCCACCGCATCGAAGTGGCCAACCGGAACCTGACCCAAAAGCTCGGCCGCGCCGCCACCCTGGAAGAGCTGGAGCTGGAAACGGGACTCAAGGCATCCCGCATCAAAGCCTGTCAGGAACTCACGCTCGCTTCGTTGTCCCTGGACTATCCTTCGGAAGGGGGCGAAGGCACCTGCAAGGATTCCCTCGCCGATGAAAGCTGGTCGCGGACGGAAGACATCCTGGAGCGGTTCCAGACCAGGCGGGCGCTGGACACCGTCCTCAAAGGCCTGGGACGCCGTGAGCGCTTGATCATCGAGTCCCTGTTCGGCCTGGGCCAGGAGCCGGCCATGACTCTGATGGGCTTGGCGCAAAGGTTGGGGGTTTCCAAGGAGCGCGTCCGGCAACTCAAGGCCGCCGCTTTGGCCAAGCTCAAAACCCTGCTCTTGCTGACCGCCACGTATCCCTGCGTGTCGCCGCATTCCGCCTACTGAATCCCTCCGCGTTCCGGGACGTTCCCGGTGCCGGAGTCACCCGGAGGTTACCTCATTCAGCGCGGAAACACCGGCCATACCCACGGAATGACCAGGACCGCGACGGCGATGCAGACCGCGCTCAGGCCGCCTCCCACTTTCACGTAATCCATGAACTTGTATCCGCCCGGCTCCCATACCAGCAGATTGGGCGGCGTGCTGACCGGGCTTAGGAAGCTGCACGACGAGGCGACTGCGATGGTCATCATGATCGCCTGGGGGTTCGCGCCGATGCCCTTGGCCAAGGCGATTCCGATCGGGGCCAGCAGCACGGCGCAAGCGGTGTTGGACAGGAACAGCCCCAGAAAGGTATTCAGCAGCAGGACGCCCGCGACCACGACGTAGGCATTGGTGGTATGGCCCGCGAGTTGCAGGAGCCCGCCCGCAATCAGCGCGCTCGCGCCGCTCTTCTCCATCGCCAGCGCCACGGAGAACATGCTGCCGAACAGGATGAGGGTTTCCCACTCCACGCTTTCGATCGCCTGTTTGCCCCCGACGCAACCGGAGAGGACGCAAATCAAGGCCCCGACCACGGCCACGTACTCCAGGGGCACGGCCTTCAGGTTCAAGGCCATGATGCAGACGACGGCAAGCAGGATGCCGCCGCAAATCCACATATGACGCTTATGGCGCGCGGGCCGCGTCTCCGCGTCCGCGCCGGAACGGCCGAGGGCCGCGGGAACGGACTTGGCGAGGAATCGCCGCCCCACCAGATCCATGTACAACATGCCCGCCAAGGCCACGGGAACGCCCACCCAGGCGAACTCGAAGAACCCGAAAGGCGCGAAACCGCTGGTGCGCAGCGCCTCGCTCACGATCATGTTGGGCGGAGTCCCGATCAAGGCGCTGATGCCGCCGTAGCCGGAGGTGAAGGCCATGGGCATCAACAGGCGCGAGGCCGGTATCCCCGCGGTGAGGCACACGCTCAGCACCAAAGGAATGAGGGCCGCCGTGGTCGCGGTATTGGACGCGACCGTGGACAAGATCGCCGAAACCGCCATGGTACCCCACAACAAAGGCCTTTCGCCCTTGCCCATGCGGCGCACGGCCCAGTCCCCCAAGGCGTTCGCCAGACCGGTCCGGAATATCGCGTCCCCGATCACGAACATGCCCGCGAACAGGACGAGGGTGGGGTTGGAAAATCCCGTGAACAGATCGCCCATGGGGATGATTCCCAACGCCGCCAGGATCATGGCCCCGGTCAATGCCGTCGCCCAAGGCGGAAGGCGCTGGGAGAGAAAGCCCGCCGCCATGAGCGCGAGGACGGCGAAAGTCAGGATGGCTGGCGACATGGGGGTCCTATTTCAAAGGTCAACCAAAGGTGCGCACGGGAGTAGAGCAACCCATGTGCCTGCCGCGGAATTCCCCGATTGCGGGATTCGGAACGGGCTTTCGTGCCAGATTGACACGGCTCTCGACATAACGTCATGGCCACACCCTTGGAATCCGGATACCCTTTGCGCGTCTCCCCGGGAAAACGATATTGTGCATGGCCCGGCTTTTGCCAATATAGGTTCCAAAGCCCGTCTGATGAAAGGAAACCATGACCAGAACCGTCGCATTGCTCGGAGCCGAGGCGGAAGCCCTGCTCAACCATAAATCCCCGGGAATCGCGCGGGAACTGGTGCATGTCCCGGGACCGGATTTCACGGACCGCGTCCTGTCCCTATCCGATCGTTCCGTCCCGGTGCTGCGGAGCATGCAAACCCTTTTCGACCATGGGCGGTTGGCGGGCACGGGTTACCTGTCCATCCTTCCCGTGGATCAGGGCGTAGAACATTCCGCCGGCGCCTCGTTCGCGCCCAACCCAAGCTATTTCGATCCGGAGAACCTGGTGAAGCTCGCCATCGAAGGGGGTTGCAACGCCTTCGCCTCCACCTTGGGCGCCGTCGGCAGCGTGGCCCGCAAGTACGCCCATAAAATCCCGTTCCTGGTCAAACTCAACCACAATGAAATGCTGACCTATCCCAACCGCCATGATCAGATCTTTTTCGGGCAGGTTAAACAGGCCTGGGAGATGGGCGCCGTAGCCGTGGGCGCGACCGTCTACTTCGGATCCCCCGAGAGCGCGCGCCAGATCCAGGAGGTCGCACGCGCCTTCCGCGAAGCCCATGAATCGGGCATGGCCACGGTGCTTTGGGCCTATCTGCGCAACCCCGCCTTCCAGACGCCCGCGGCGGATTTCCACCTCGCGGCCGATTTGACCGGCCAGGCGAACCATCTGGGCGTGACGATCGAAGCCGACATCATCAAGCAGAAGCTGCCGGAGACCAACAACGGGTTCAACGC
>OBEQ011364530.1_pt1 | contig 82070 bp, 108 predicted proteins | sample 1670901 | NCBI WGS metagenome assembly OBEQ01 (sample SAMEA104232315, study PRJEB22302) | groundwater metagenome | biome: forest; feature: aquifer; material: groundwater | place: USA | collected 2011-08-07 | depth 5.4 m | reverse complement strand
AGGTATTCTAGCTGCTTTAACAGCACGTTTAATTCTATCAATTAGTTTTTTATAGAAGTCTATACTTCTCATTTTGGCCACCTCTTGTTTGTTAATAATCAATTGAGGTGGCCTTTATTATTGAAACTTTCTACTAAGCCGTTTTTATGAGAAAAATTTCTGTGAAAATTTTAAAAAATTAAAGTTGCGATTGCAAATTAGAAGGGTGGGGGAATGTGTATTTATGAAATTAAAATAAGTGTTGCAATTATCCAACTAATAATTGCTAATATAATGCCTAAAATAATTGCTGTAACCCCCAATGCTTTATCTCTTTTATTTACAGCAATAATTCCAAGAATTACTGCGATAGGTCCAAAAAGAATTGGCAAAACAATCAATGATAAAACTGCAGAAACGATTCCAAGAATACTATATATCCTACCTTTTGGAGTTTTATCAACCATACAATTATGGGTAATTGCTATTATATAAATGTTTTTGAAAAATGCACCTTCGGGCGGGGGATGAAAATAACAATCGCGATTGAGTTGAACATAGGGTTAGCATCTAAAAAGGCTAACCCTTTATACTTTGTATACTAAAAATTATTTTTATCACTGAAAAAATAAGACGATTTAGATTTTTTTATCTGCCGACGGAAAAAATTTTTGGATAGAAATGTTTAAATAGGAAGAAGAATAAAACTTGATATAAACACAATATATTGTGTTCAGAAAGATAAAAAACACAATATATTGTGGTATAACAAAAAAAGAAGTGAAAAAGAAATGCTCTGCCCTTACTGTTTAAATGAAGAGAGCAAGGTTATAGATAAGAGGGATGCTACAGAAACGATAAGGCGGAGAAGAGAGTGCTTAAAATGCACTAAACGCTTTAATACAAGAGAAGTTGTTGAAAGAGCTGAACTTCGTGTTGTGAAAAAAGATGGTAGAAGGGAAGATTTTGACAGAGAAAAAATAAAAAAAGGAATAATAAGGGCTTGTGAAAAAAGGCCTGTTAGTGGTGAGATAATAGAAAAAATGGTGGGAAAAATTGAGGAAAGAGTGAGAAGAAATGCGGATGATGTAAAGACTGTTTTTATCGGGGAGTTAGTTGCAAAGGAATTAAAAAAGACCGATAAGGTGGCTTATATTAGATTTGCTTCTGTTTACAAAGATTTTGCTGATATTGATGATTTTAGAAAAGAGATAAAGGGGTTGATTAATAAATAAAATGGCTAATGGTTATAATGGAAACGGTCATGTAGAAAATGGCAATGGAAATGATTATGAAAAGAAGAATTTATTTCCTCAAAAGGTAGGGTCTACTTTGAAAATACCTATGAAAATGGAGAGATTCTTTACTCAAGACGGAAAAAATCCTTTCTTGTTTGACACATATGGAAAGCCTATAAAGTGGGTTTCTGAAAATGTTACTGTAACTGACGATATGGGAAGAGTTGTTTTTACTCAGCCAAATATTGCAAGACCTGATTTTTGGAGTGCATTGGCTATCAAGGTTGTTGCAAGTAAATATTTTTGGGGAGATCAAGCAAAGGGAGAAAGAGAAAATAGTGCTGAACAATTAATAGGGAGAGTTTCTAGATATATAGGAAGACAGGCATTGAAACAAGGATATTTTGATGAAATAAAGAGCAAGATTTTGCAAGATGAGATTTCTTCTATTTGCTTGAATCAATTGTGTGTGTTTAATTCGCCTGTTTGGTTTAATGCAGGGATACAGGAATATAATATAGATTCGGGAGGAGTTTCTGCTTATATTTGGGATGAAGCTAGTGGCAAGGCTATAAGATCAAATAAAAGAATGGATAGGCCTCAATGTTCTGCATGTTTTATTTTGAGTATGGAAGATAATATGGATTCTATTATGGCTGTTCAGGTGGCTGAGGCTAATTTGTTTAAGGCAGGATCTGGAACAGGAACAAATAGGTCTACATTAAGAAGTTCTAAAGAAAGATTGACTGGAGGCGGAAAAGCATCTGGACCTGTTAGTTTCATGAAAGGATATGATGCCTATGCTGGTGTTATTAAATCTGGAGGAAAAACAAGAAGAGCTGCGAAAATGGAGATTTTAAATGTGGATCATCCAGATATTATTGAATTTATTAATGCAAAATCTAATGAAGAGAAAAAAGCTTGGGCTTTAATTGAGCAGGGATATTCTGGCGGGATGAACGGTGAGGCTTATGGAAGCGTCTCTTTCCAAAATTGCAATATGTCTGTTCGTGTTAGCGATGATTTTATGAAAGCTGTTAATAATAACGGGCAATGGCAGACAAAATTTGTGAAAAATGGAGAAGTATGTGAGACTTTTAAGGCAAGAGATATTTTGAATAAAATTGCTGAAGGAACTTGGATTTGCGGAGATCCTGGAATACAAAGCGACGATATTATACAAAAATATCATACATGTAAAAATTCTGGGAGAATAAACGCGACTAATCCATGCAGTGAGTACGTTTTTTTAGACGACACAGCCTGCAATTTGGCTTCTATAAATTTAATGAGATTTAGAACTCCTGAAGGAGGATTTGAAGTTGAAAGGTTTAAGCAAGTTGTTAGATGCTTTATTAGTGCTATGGATATTATTGTCGATGGTGCTAGCTACCCAACTGAAAAGATTGCAGAAAGGTCACATATTTTTAGAACTCTGGGTTTAGGTTATGCTAATTTAGGGGCTTTATTGATGAGTTTTGGATTGGCTTACGACTCTGAAGAAGGCAGAGCTGTTGCTGCGGCTATAACTGCTATAATGTGCGGAGAGGCTTATAAAACAAGTGCTGAATTGGCAAAAGCTGTTGGACCTTTCCCCGGATATGCTGAAAATAAAGATAGTATGCTTGAAGTTATGAGAATGCATAGAAATCATGTGAAAGATATCGATGTTGAAAAGATTCCTTCTGATCTGAGAGATCTTGTGAACGTTGCTTGGGATTGTTGGAGTGAGGCTTTGGAAATAGGCGAACAATATGGTTTTAGGAATGCTCAGACTACTGTTTTAGCTCCTACTGGCACAATTGCATTTATGATGGATTGTGATACAACTGGGATTGAGCCCGATATTGCTCTTGTTAAATATAAAGTTTTAAGCGGAGGAGGAATGTTAAAAATTGTTAACCGATCTGTCGATCTTGCCTTAGAACGATTAGGCTATAGTAAAGGACAAATTAATGATATAATAAATTATATTGACGCTCAAGATACTATTGAAGGTGCGCCACATATTAGAGAAGAACATTTATCTATATTTGATTGTGCTTTCAAACCTGCAAAGGGAAAGCGAGCTATTGCTTACAAGGCACATATTAACATGATGGCCGTAACTCAGCCTTTTATTTCTGGAGCTATTAGCAAAACAGTAAATATGCCTGAGGATTGCAGTGCTGAAGATATTGCTAAAGCTTATATTTATGCTTGGGAGCGCGGATTGAAAGCTGTTGCAATTTACAGGGAAAACAGCAAAAGATCGCAACCATTAAATACAAAAAGAACAGAGGACGAGATGGTTAAAAAAGTCGAGAAAGTTTCTGTTAGAGAAAGAATACCATTGCCTCAAACTAGAAAATCTATAACACATAAATTTGAAATTGCTGGGCATACTGGTTATTTGACTATAGGGTTATATGATGACAGAAAACCTGGAGAAGTTTTTATTACTATGGCTAAGCAAGGTTCTACTATAAGAGGATTAATGGATGCTTGGGCTAGGTCAATATCTTTGAATTTGCAATATGGGGCTAGTGTTAGTGATTTGTTTGGAAAGTTCAGACATCAGAAGTTTGAGCCTGCTGGATTTGTGAAGAACGAAGGCGGAGGGTCTATAGATGATAAGATAAAGCCTATAAGAACAGCTTCATCTATAGTTGATTATGTTTCCCAATTTATGTTGAATAATTTCGGTGAAGGCGCTGCTGGAGTAAAGACAGAGTTTGAAGACGATCTTGAAGACGGAGAAAATGTTGCTGAAGAACAAGTCATGCTGAGCGAGTTTGGAAAGGACGAGGGTTTAGTTTGTGGATTGTGTGGTGGGCCTGCGAAGAGAATTGGGAATTGTGCTATTAGATGCACGAGTTGTAATCAAACGCAAAGAAGCGGCTGCGGGGAATAATTCTTTGAAAGATAAATTCTAAAAGCAAAGCTTTTTATAGGGCTATTTAGTGTAATAAATATGTGTCAAGTAGAAATGAATAGGGAAGATATTGAATCTGGAGGAATGCCTTTTTCTATTAAGATGTGTGAAGCAAGATGTCTTTTTAAGGAGAACGCGAGATATTCGAAATCTGAAGATAGAAAAGAAAATTTAAGATTATATAAAGAGCAAATAGTAGTGAATTTTACAGAAGATTCCTATGATTATATAACTGATAATTTGAAATTATACAAAGAGCAATTTTATATCAAATAAAGCAAGAAAATAGTTATTGAACAATTCTTGAATGTCTATAGGCTATCTCGATATCTTCATAATCAAAAATGCGTCTTCTGGAGATTATTTTATTTTCTGATTTTTTGTCGATTGGTTTTTTCCCTTTTTTTCTGTAATGCACTCTATCTTTAAATGAATCATTTATTATTTTATACATAATCTCCAAATTATTATTTGAAATTAAATATTTTTCACTTAGTTCTTTGTCTTGATCTAAGATTATTTTAGATAAAATTCCCTCTGATCTTAATAATTCGAGCTCGCATGTTTCAAAATCTATAAGACATTCTATTCTATCTCTATTTAATAGGAATTTATAGAGATCTGAATTAGTTGAGGCGTTTTTTATTATAAAAAATTGTGAATGATCTTTTGAATAAGGATGGTTATAAGAACAAATAAAATTATTTATGTTCATATTATTAATTGGGAAAGAGCTTTTTAAGGATTTTGGTATAATTTTTTAACTATTAAAAAAGTGCACGAAGTATTTATTAAGGCTTATTTTCTTTTTGATATATGGAAAATGTGAAAGATTTAACGTCAAAGAATTTCAATGAATTTATTAAGTCTGGTGTTAGCGTTGTAGACTTTTCTGCAGAGTGGTGCAGTCCTTGTAAGATATTAAAACCTATATTTCATGCTGTAGCTGGAGAGATTAAGGGTGTTAAATTCGGAACTGTGGATATTGATAAAGAGAACGATTTAGCCCAAAGATTTGGAGTTATGAGCGTACCTACGATAATATTTTTTAAGAAAGGCGAGCAGATTGATATGGCTGTTGGAGCATTACCTAAAAATGAGCTTTTGAAAATGGTTAAAGCTAATTCTAAATAAACAATAAGAATGTTTTTATAGTTTTAATTTTCTATTTTTATATGATTAACCCTAATTCACTTAGTAAATTTTATTTGGACATGAGTAAATTACTTGACAGGCATAAGAATTTAATAAATGCCGATTTGACAGATTGGGAGTCTATTAAGTCGAAAAAACTTGCTGATAAGATTTTAGAAATTATTGATAATCGTTTTTGCTATGATGAAAAAGATTTTTTTGTGTGTGCTGGCAATAAATTTAGGAATGATAACGAGGCGGCTTTTATGATTCAATCTCGATTTCTAATGGGTTATAATCCTTTGGAAAGGTTTATACAATCAGTGGACGAAGAATATCCTAACTGGTATATTGATAGTCGAACTGAAGAAGATGTTCTCGTAGGCTCTAAGAAGGCAAAGTATGGAAATTTCTTCTCAGATATAGTTTATCGGACAATTTACTCTAATATAAGGCCTATTTTTATTGTTTCTCAAAGAAACACTGACGAAGAATGTAAAATAGTTTATTATTCTGGATAGGCAAGATTTAAATAACAACTTTTTTTATGGTTATATATGGTTCCGTAGCTCAGCCTGGTAGAGCACTGGGCTTTTAACCCAGGTGTCGCGGGTTCAAATCCCGTCGGGACCATTTTTTCTTTGAAAGATTAAATAAAACAATTGAGAGCAAAATCTAGTTAGTATAAACCTTTTTTAAGAATGTACTAATTGCCTGGTTGTGTAGATAATTTGGTTTAGATAATTCTTTAACAAAATTTTTTCTCACTATTTCATTGTCTTGAATTTTAGCATTAAGCCATTCTGGTTTGTTATAATCTTCTTTCCAATCCCAATTAATATAACAAAAAGCTTTTATGTTGGGATGTTTTCTAATCCATTCAAAATAAGGTTTAAACCATTCATCCCAACTTTCTTTTCCTTTATCAACGCCGACTCTTGCAGGAGTTGATTCTCCAATCATTACAGGTTTCTTATGCTTTTTCGCCAATTTAAGGAAATTTTTCACAGGCAAGTACTTATCATTTTCAAAATTTTTTTTGGAGAATACGTCTATTCCAAACCAGTCTACGTAATTGTCTCCAGGATAAAAAGGTTCAACTGGAGATGATCCAGGAAAAGGACAAGAACACCAGACAGTTGCTATATTATTAATTTGCTTTTTTCTATAATAATCCACAGTATATCTCCATGCTTTAACAAAACTTTTTGGTTTGAATCTATCAGGCCAATCAAACTCATAACCTATTCTAATAAAAACTGGATTTTTAATCTCCTTTATTGTTTCTATTAATTTATCTAGTTCTCTGTCGTATTTACCCTCTGATATTTCTTTTGTAATATCTTTGGAATCCTTTTGCATTTTAAGGCCTATTTGCAAAATAAGATTTGGGTATTCTTCTAATGCTTTTTTTGTCTTTTCAATCCATTTATCTATTTCGACGAATTTAAAATAAGTCATAAAGATTAATGGTTTGTTTTCCTTAACTGCAGTCCAATACTCTCTAAATCTTTTAAAACTTTGACCAGCCCCATGAATAACCTTATTTCCCTTAGGTTCAAACTTTGCTTTATAATCCATTATTCATATAAAGTTTTACGGTTATAAAAAACTTATTATTTTTGTTTAGTTCCCTTTAACGCAACAATGCAATCCAACCGAAAAGTATTTAAATAATATTATATAATGTTATATAAGATAAAATGGTAATAAAAACATTCAATTTAGAAGAAGACGTTTATAAGAAGTTTGCCGACTTTTGCAAAGAGCATGGCCTGAGTATGAGCAAACAAATAAACATCTTCATAAAAGCACAAATAGAAACCGAGCCAAAAGTTCGCGAGGAATATCTTCAGAAACTTGACGCTATAAGAAAAGGAAGATTTATTAAAGTAGGAAACATAGAAGATTTTAAGAAGAGATATGCCTGATTATATGTATGCCCTATGAACTTGAAACTTCAGAACATTTGGATAGAATATTTGCTAAACTTTCTAAGAAAGATAAACTTCAGTTTGAGATATTAACAAGAAAAATAAAAGAAATTCTTGAAAACCCACAAATTGGCGAACCACTTAAAGGAAATATGGCAGGACAAAGAAGTGTTCATATTAGAAATTTCTGCCTTATTTATGAAATTCTTGAAAGTCAAAAAATTGTAAAACTTCTTGACTACGACCATCACGATAATGTCTATTATTGAATAAAAACTTTCATAAAAGTTATGGTAGAGAAATAATAAAAAATATCATAGAATAGTGCTCCAAGTGATATTATTTCTTAGATTAACGGTAGTGTATCACTCTTGATACCGTCCCGTCGGGACCATTCTTTAATTTCTGTTTTACATGATTTTATAGCTAAAAATTGCAATTAAGATATTAATTATGTAAATTAATGAGCAGAGTATGCAGAAATTTTTGAGTTTGAAAAAAGAAATGTAAGCTAGATAAATTGAAAATATTAAGGAGGGAATTGATAAGTAAAAAATTACATTAACTATATTTATATAAGAAAGAATTATTAAGAGCAGATAGAAAAATATTCCTATAAAAGAATTAGAAAATGAGAAGGATTTTGCGTAAGAACTTGTGAAATTCTTTTTGCAAGAGATTTTGTCGTGGAGATCACATACTGGAGAATATTTTTTGTTTTTCTCCAATCTTTTTTCTACGTAAAATGAATAAATAGACAAAGCAAAACCTAGAAAAGATAGGATTAAAAGCAAAGTATTTGTCATTTTAATATAAAGAAATTTAAGTATAAAAATCTAATTACGACTATATCCTGTAATATTGTTTTAAAGATAAGATTTAGAAACATTTAAAAAGCCAGTTTTACACAAATCTTTTATTATCTCACAGTAGAAAACTAAATTCCACGCTCTGCAGATACGGCCTATGCATATCCTACAACCCAAACAAACCAAACTAAAGCAAGAAGAAGTTAAAAAGATATTAGAAAAATATAATATTTCTATTTCTCAACTGCCTATTGTAAAACTTGGAGATTCTGGTTTGCCTGAAGGATGTAATAAAGGAGATGTTATAAGAATTGAGAGGAAAGAGGAAGATAAATTTAATGTTTATTTTAGGGTTGTAGTATAATGGCTATAAAAGAAAATATTTTGGTTGAAAAGTATCTAAAACAACATTCTCTTGTAGAATCTAATATTCTTTCATTTAATGACTTCTTGGAAAATAAATTACAGCATATTGTAAATGAAATCAATGATTCTTTAACGCATGAAGATATAGAGATAAAAATAGGAAGAGTAAGAGTCGGAAAACCAAATATAGTTGAGGCAGATGGAAGTTCTAGTATATTGACTCCTATGGTGGCTAAGATAAGAAATTTAACTTATTCTGCCCCTGTTTTTGTTGACCTAAGTGTTAAATTTGGGGATCAAACTGACGACGCTGAAGTGGAAATTGGGAGAATTCCTATAATGGTTAGAAGTTCTGCATGCACCACTAGCGGAATGAGCAGAGAGGAACTAAAAAATAATTACATGGACCCTTTAGATCCTGGAGGATACTTTGTTATTAATGGTAATGAAAGAGTTATTGTAATGTCTGAAGATTTGGCTCCCAACCAGCCATTTATTGAAGAAGGCAGGCAAGGACTGACATTAAGAGTATTTTCTCAGAGAGGATCTTACAGAATACCTACTACTATTTCTGAGACAAATGAAGGGATACTTGAATTAACCTTTAGTAGACTAAGAAATATTCCTGCAATTATTTTATTAAAATGTCTTGGAATGGTTAAAGAAGCAGATATTGCTAAAAATATAGAATATGAAAATGACTGCTTGATTGTTAATTTATATGAGTTCGCAAAAATACAAAGTCCTGATGATGCAATGATGTATATTGCAGAGAAATCTGGAATACAAGGAACTAAGAAAGAAATCTTGGATAGAGTAAAACAAAGAATAGATTCTTTCTTTTTACCACATATAGGAACTGATAAAAATGCTAGAACCGAGAAAGCACTTACTATATGTAGATTAATAAGACTTTATTTGAGGTCTAAGGACGACGAAAATATAAGGACTGATAAAGATCATTATGGAAATAAGAGAGTTAAGCTTTCTGGAGATTTAATGGCTGACTTGTTCAGAGTTAATTTTGGTATCTTAATTAGAGATATACAATATTCCTTACAGAAAGTTTCCAAGAGAAAGAAATTCTATTCATTAAAAACGATCTCGAAATCAACTTTATTTTCTCATAGAATTGAAAGCGCTATTGCTACTGGAAGCTGGATTGGAGAAAAGTCTGGAGTTACGCAGAACATGGAGAAGAATAATTATCTAGCTGTTTTATCTCAATTACAGAGAGTTACAAGTTTACTGCCTGGAGAGCAGGAAAATTTTGCTGCTAGGACGTTACACCCTACACATTATGGAAGATTCTGTCCTACGGAAACTCCTGAAGGAATAGAAATAGGATTGAGAAAAAATCTTTCTCTTTTGGCTAAAGTTTCAACGGATATAAGTTTTGATGAAAAGGTTCTTGTAAAGAACTTGAGAAATATTGGATTACAGGAAGAAAAGGGCAAGGATGTTTTCTTTAATGGTAGATTTATGGGATTTGTTACAAATCCTGCTGAATTTGCTAATAAAGTTAGAAGTTCAAAAAGATCTGGAGAATTCCCTAGAGAGATGAGCGTTAGACATGATTATTTACTTGATCAGATAACTATCTCAACAGAAGTAGGAAGAGTTTTGAGGCCTTTGATAATTGTTGAAGATGGTGCCAGTAAATTGAAAGATGAGCATATAATTGAACTTGGAGAGGGAAAAATTAGCTGGAAAGATCTTATAAATCAGGGCATTATTGAATATATAGATGCTGCAGAAGAAGATAATGCATTAGTTGCCGCTAAAGCAGAGAATATGACTATAGAAAATACTCATCTTGAAGTACATCCTGTTGATTTATTTGGACTTATTACAAGCTTAGTTCCTTTTGCGAATCATGACCAGAGTTCGAGACTTAATAAAGGAAGCAAGACATTAAAACAAAGTCTTGGAATATATGCTGCAAACTATCTTATAAGATTAGACAGTAATGTTTCTATTCTTCATTATCCTCAAAAACCTCTTGTTAGGAGTTTTATATATGATACTTTAGAGGTTTATCCTTCAGGACAAAATATTATAGTTGCGATAATGCCATACGAAGGATATAACATGGAAGATGCGATTGTATTAAGTAAGGATAGTATTGATAGAGGAATGGGAAGAAGTACTTTCTTTAGACCTTATGCGGCTAGTGAATTACAATATCCTGGAGGATTAAAAGATGAATTGACAATTCCTGACAAAGATGTTTCTGGATATAGAACAGAACAGTCTTATAAATTCTTAGAAGATGACGGTGTCTCTTATCCTGAAGCCTATATGAATTCTGGAGATGTTATTATAGGAAGATTGACTCCTCCAAAATTCTTAAGTGAGGCAAAAGATATTAGCATACAATCAAAGAAAGAAGCGAGTGTTGCAATAAGACAGGAAGAGCAGGGAGTTATTGATGCTGTATTTATAACGGTTAATGGGGAGGGAAATAAAGTTGTACAGGTAAGAACAAGAGATCAGAGATTGCCTGAACCTGGAGACAAATATTCAGCGCCTCATGGACAGAAAGGAGTTATAGGATTAGTTGCAGATTCGAGAGACATACCATTTACAAGAAGAGGAGTAAGACCAGACCTATTATTCAATCCGCACGGAATTCCGAGCAGAATGTCGGTTGGATATTTGATAGAATTACTAGCTGGAAAGACTGCTGGTGCTAGCGGAAGAATTTTGGATGGAACGCCTTTCACTGGGCAGAGTGTTGAAGAACTTAAAGCACAATTAAAGGAGATGGGATTCAGAGATGATGGAAAAGAAACATTATACGACGGTGTAACAGGAAGAAAAATGAATGCTCAGATTTATATCGGAAATATGTATTATCTGAAATTAGTTAGAATGGTAAAGAATTTGATACATGCTAGAGCTTCTGGAAAAGTTGCTTTGTTAACTAGACAGCCTATTGAAGGAAGATCGAGAGGCGGAGGTTTAAGATTAGGAGAAATGGAGCAACAGGCGTTAGCAGGGCATGGTGCTTCTTTATTATTGAAAGAAAGATATAGTTCAGATAAAACAATAATTTATATTTGCAAGGATTGTGGTAATATGACTTATGAAGACATTATAAGAAACAAGACTCCATGCCTATTATGCGGCAGTAATGAGTCTGATCCTTTAGAAATTTCATATGCTTTCAAGTTGCTAGTTGATGAATTGCTTGGGCTTGGAATACATACTAAATTTACTTTGAAGAATAAGTACGAGAGATAAAATGCAAAAAATATTTAGAAACCCAGAAGTTGAAAAAGAATTGGAAGAGTTATGTAAAGTTGAATTAAGAGAAGAAATGGAAAATTTTAATAAGGAATTTGAAAGATCTGGCAGAGAAAGATTAGAAAGAAAACTTACTAAATATAGTATGAGAGAATTATTTTCAGGATATTCTCCTATTTCATTGCGTGTTTATTGTAAAAATACATACGGGAAAGGAGGGATTAATTAAAATGCAAAGAGATAATTTCAAAAAACAAGTGAAATCATTGGGATTCAGTTTACTTAGTCCTGAACAGATTAAGAAACTTAGTTCTGCTAAGATTGTAACGCCTGAATTGTATGACATCGATGGATTCCCTGTTGACGGCGGATTAATGGATTTGAGATTGGGAGCGATCGATCCTGGAGTTAGATGCAGAACCTGTGGAAAGAGAGTTAAGGAATGTCCTGGGCATTCTGGGAGTATTGAATTAGCCAGACCGGTTTTCCATATAAAATATATTCAATTAGTAGAACATTGTCTGAGAACATATTGTCCTGCGTGCGGAAAATTGACTCTTAGTGATGAAAAACAGAAAGATTATCCTCCTAGTGAAAGGGCTAAGAAGTCTAGAGATGCAAAGAGATGCTCACATTGTAATGAAACTATAGAAAGAATTAAGTTAGAAAAGCCTAGCACATTTATGATAGGAAAAAGAAGAATAAGTCCTATAGAAATAAGAGAAAGACTTGTTAAAATTTCCGACGATGAATTAAAAAAGACCGGAATAAATCCTAAGACTGCCAGGCCTGAGTGGGCCATTATATCTTTATTACTTGTACCTTCTGTAACTGTCAGACCGAGCATTACATTAGATAGTGGAGAGAGAAGTGAAGATGATCTGACTCATAAATTATCTGACATTATAAGAGCAAATCAGAGATTATGGGAAAACTTGAATGCTGGAGCTCCTGAAGTGATCATTGAAGATTTATGGGATTTGTTACAATATCATATTACAACTTTCTTTGACAATAATATTACAAGAATTCCTCCTGCGAGGCATAGATCTGGACAACCTTTGAAAACAATTACAGAGAGAATCAAAGGAAAAGAAGGAAGAATTAGAGCTAATCTGGCAGGAAAAAGAGTTAATTATTCTGCTAGAACAGTTGTTTCACCGGATCCTTATTTAGATATAGATGAGATTGGCGTGCCTTTAGAAATTGCAAAAGTCATAACTGTTGCTGAGCCGGTTACAACTTCTAATCTAGAGTATATAAAGAAGATAATAAAAAAGGGAGAAGAATATCCTGGGGCTAATTACGTGATAAGGATAGATGGAAAGAGAAAAAGAATAACTCCTGACTTAAAAGAAGAATTATGCGCTGAAATACAACCAGGATATAAGGTAGAAAGGCATTTGAGAGATGGTGATTTTGTATTATTCAATAGACATCCAACTTTACACAAGCAGGGATTAATGTCTCATAAAGTTAAAGTATTGCCTGATAGAACATTTAAATTGCATCCTGCTGCAGCTGCTCCTTATAACGCTGACTTCGATGGAGATGAAATGAATATCCATAGTCCGCAAACTGAGGAAGCACAATCAGAAACAAGAATACTTCTTAACATAAAAAATAATATTATCTCTTCAAAGAATAATATGAATCTAGTTGGGACTATTACTGACGCAGTTACAGGGGCTTATCTTTTGGCTAAAGAAGAATTTGATAAAGGCGATGCTGATCAATTATTATTTTCTGCTGGCATAATTAATTCTGTTAAGAAGAAGAAGGTTTCAGGAATAGAAATATTTTCTCAGGTTATACCTAAAGGTTCTGATATGAAAATGCCTAATATTATAACAAGCAGTTCTACTTTTGGTGCTGAAGATGGGGAGATGATAAAATTATTAGATAAAGAATTTGGAAGAGATGTTGCTATTGATTCTTTGAATAAAGCCTTTAAACTAGGGACAATGCATCTGACAAGAAGAGGGTATACAATGTCTTTAGATGATCTTAATGTTTCTGATAAAATAATAAAGATGACTGCTGAAATTTTGGAAAGAGCTGATGATAACTCTAAGAAATTAATGAAAGATTTTGCTGATTCAAAAATAGAACCTATGCCTGGAAAGACTCTTGAAGAATCTCGTGAAATTCATATGCTTAGGATTTTAAACGAGGTCAGAACAGAAATAGGAGATGTATTGAAAGAACATTTCCCAACTGAAAGCAATGTTTATAAGATGATTACGCCAGGAGCAAAAGGCAGTTTGTTGAATATAGGTCAGATAGGTTGTTGTGTAGGGCAACAGGCCTTGGCTGGAAGAAGAATTGGATTCGGTTATACTGATAGGACATTATCATTCTTTAAAAAAGCAGACCTTGGAGCAGAGGCAAGAGGATTTATTAGATCTTCTTACTTTAAAGGATTACAGCCTAGTGAATTTTTCTTTGGAGCAATTACAGGAAGAGACAGCTTAATGGATACAGCATTAAGAACTCCAAAATCTGGATATTTATATAGAAGACTTATTTACGCTCTTCAAGATTTGAAGGTAGAATACGATGGAACTGTAAGAGACGCTTCAGAACATATTGTACAATTCCAATATGGTGATGATGGAAAAGATGTGGCTAAACTGCACTTGCATGAAAGTAAAGTTGCTGCTGGTGAGGCTGTAGGAGTAATAACTGCGCAGAGTTTTGGAGAAGCATCTACACAGATGGTTTTGAATGTATTCCACCATGCAGGAGTCGCTCAAATGCAGGTAACGCAAGGATTGCCTAGATTAATTGAAATTATAGATGCTAGAAAGCAGCCTTCAACTCCTTTAATGGAAATATATTTGAAGAAAGAATATAATAATGAAAAAGATGCAAGAACTGTTGCTGAAAAGATCAAAGAAGTTAAGTTGCAAGAAATTTTATCTGAAATAAAAATAGATTTTGCAAACAAGAAGATTGAAGTGTTGTTAGATTCTAAGGCATTGAAGAGTGTTCATGTTGGAGCACAAACAATTAGCGAGAGATTGAAAGATAAAGGATTTAAAGTAAAAGGCAATGACTTGAAGGTTAGTATTGATGCTACTGAGCTTGATTTTAAAGCGATCTATAAATTAAAAGAAAAATTAAAGAAAACCATAATTTCTGGAATTAAGGGAATTGCTCAGATTTTAGTTGCACATTCTGGAAAAGATTTCATTATAAGAACTGCAGGATCTAATTTGAAAGATGTAAAGAATTTAAAAGAAGTTGATACAGAAAGGATTACTTCAAACGATATTCATGATGTTAATAATGTTTTAGGAATAGAAGCTGCAAGACAAACAATAATGAATGAAATAAAGAAAGTTATTGAGACTCAGGGTTTGGATATTAATGAGAGGCATATTAAGCTTATTTCCGATGCTATGACAGTTGGCGGAGTTGTTAAAGGAGTTACAAGAATGGGAATTATTTCTGATAAGGCGAGTATTTTAGCAAGAGCTACATTTGAAACTCCAGACAAGCAGTTCATTGGAGCAACATTGAAGGGAACTAAAGAAGAATTGACTTCTGTTATTGAAAATATTTTATTGAATCAGCCAATTCCAGTTGGAACTGGTTTGCCTGGATTGCTTGTTAAGATTACAGGGCCTTTAGTTAAGAAAGAAGATATGATCAAGGTATCTATTAAGAAAAAGAAAAAGGAAGAGTAAGGTTTAAATATTGATTCTTGGTTTGATTTTTATGATAGCATTAGATATTCATGTTGAGAACTTGAATCCCAAAGATTTTTTTAATGGAGATAAAACAAAAATTATAAGCGATATTTTAGAAGATAATATTCCTGTCGCACTTTCTTTTTCTCCTTGGCAAGAGCCTATTTGGAAAGATCAAAACCCTGTTTTGTTTGAATTATTTAAAGAAGCTGTTAATAGAGAAAATAGTGTACTAGGACAGCAAGGATTGAATCATAAATGCAAGTATGGGCATACTTTAGCAGATCCGTGGCATGAAAATTATTGTTTATGGAATGAAAAATTGAATTATGATCAGCAAATAGATTTTATGACAAAGGGGAAAAATAGACTAGAAGAAATATTCGAAAAAGAAGTTGAGCTCTATGTTCCTCCAAATCATCAATTTGATAAAACTACTTTGGAAGTTGCTGCAGATATGGGATATAAATTATTTGCGGATAAAGCTATGATATCTTTAAAGTCTTATAAATTTGGAAATATGCTAATTGTTCCAGAGAGGGATCTGGAAGATGGGAAATTTGATTGTGACGCTGTTTATATCCATTATGATGAAATTGATATAGTAAGAGATAATTATGATGAAGTAGTAGGAAATGTGATTCCTTTAAGATATTTAAATAGCAAGGAAGTATCTAAATATTCAATAAAAGTGAATGATATTCTAAAATATTCTTATAAGTTTTTGAGAGATGGAAGAAGAACTATGAGAAAATTTAGTGGGAAAACTAAATAAGTTAATTGAAAATCCTGAAATACCGAACATATTTCTCTCTTTAACAAAAGATAAATTTATAAAGCCAGGTGCAAAAGAATAATTATAGAAAAAGATATTCTGGAAAAATTTACAAAATGGCGACTATTGATATGCAAATGATGAGGTATATTAACCTCTTAGATCGAGCTTCTCAAGTTAAAACCAAACAATGTTTTTTGTACAATAATACTATTTTCTTTGCAGTTCCTAAAGGGCTTGTTTCTAAAGCTATTGGGCCTGCTGCTTTGAATGTTAAGAGAATACAGGATAATCTTGGGAAAAAAGTAAGAATTATTGAAGAGCCTGAAGGATTGCATGACGCTTCAAGATTTGTAAAGGACCTTGTGGCGCCTAGTAAATTTAAAATTTTAGAGATAAAAGATAATTGCTTTATAATTACTGCTGGAAATAATCAGAATAAAGCTATTTTAATAGGTAGAAATAAGAAAAGGTTGGAAGAACTTCAAAAGATAGTGCATGATATTTATTCTATGGATCTGAAGATTATTTAGTTCAGAAAATTTTATAAAGTATATAAAAAAGATATAATCATGCTTGAAGAAAAGATTAAGTCTAGTATTTCTTTTTATTCTAGAGTTTCTAATAATTATATTATTTATGATAATATAAAATTATTTCGTTCTAACACTCGACCTTTAACTGTAATTGATTACATGATTTTGCAAAAAGAATCTATTATACTTATAAAGAGATATTATGGCGCAGGGAATAAAGAAAGTATAAAAAGACAGAGAGATAAGAAAACTGATTCTTTAAAAAAAGCTAGAAATAACTTGATTAAGAATTTAAAGTCCGAATTAAATGGTAGAAAGATATATGGTTTTCTTTATAATGTTAGCAGAGAAGAGGGAGAAATAGTATATTTTTAAGAATACTATAAAGGAAGTTTTAGAGATTTATTTTAAATAAATCTCTGCCTCATTCACTTTTCCTAAAAGTAAAGTGAAGATTTAAAAACCCCCTTTATTAGAGAAGAACATGGGATTAATGAATGCTAGAAAAATAATAAAAAATAGAAAAAAAGATAGATGGAACTCTTACGATTATAGAGTTAGAGCTAAGAAATTAAGATTGAAGTCTGATCCTTTAGGCGGTAAAGCATGGCAGGCTAAAGGAATTGTTATTGAAAAATTCCAAAAAGAAGCTAAGCAGCCAAACTCTGCTATGAGAAAATGCTGTAAGGTTCAATTGATTAAGAGCGGCCTTCAAGTAGGAGCATTTATTCCCGGAAATTTGGCGCAGAAGTTCGTTGATGAGCACGACGAAGTTATGATTCAAAGAATTGGAGGAAAAATGGGAAGATCTAAAGGAGATATTCCTGGAATTAGATTTCAAGTTATGAAAGTAAATGATCAGCCTTTAAGGAGACTATGGAAAGGCGAGATAGAGAAGGGAAGAAGATAATAATGGTAAAAATTGAATTAGAATTAAATAAAAAAGAAATAGGGGAGATGGAAAAGAGACTGTTAGTTAATGAAATGGTTCTTGATATGTTGCCTCTAGCTGGAATAAAAAATGGAAAAGAAATTACTGGAAGAAAATATTATATATCTAATAGACCCTCAAATATTGATTATGAATTAGAAATATTTGCATATAAAGATTTTACAAATGATAGACCTTCATGCGAAGTTAAAGTTAAATCGGAGAATAAAGATGTTCTTCAAAAATTATTAGAAAAAATAAGAAATATTTATGAATATATAAAGATAGGGGCTAAATAAAATGACCGAACAAATTCAAGAAGTCAAAGTCGGATCTGGAATGAAATTCTTTGATAAATTTGATCCTGTTGGAATTGAAATAAAAGATGTTGCTTTAAAAAATTATATTAATTTTGAGCCTAGATTGTTATTAAAATCTCAAGGAAGAAATACTGAGAAATTTGCCAAGACAAAAGTTAATATTATTGAAAGAATAGCAAATAGAATTGCTGTTCCTGGACACGTTGGAAAGAAGCATAAAATTATTACTGCTTGGAGTTCTGGAAAATACAACAAAAACATGGCGATGATTATTAGAACTTTAGATATAATTGCTGAAAGAACTAAGAAAAATCCTCTTCAAGTTTTGGCTGACGCTATTGTTAATGGATCTCCAAGAGATGAGATAACTGTTATTGAACAAGCAGGAGCGAGATACCCTCAAGCTGTTGATGCTAGTCCTATGAGAAGAGTGGATTTGGCTGTTAGATGGATTGTTCAGGGTTCTTATCAGAGATGTTTTGGAAAGAAAAAAAAGATGGCTGAATCTTTAGCTGATGAACTTATAAAAGCATCCCAAGGAAATATGGAAAGTTATTGCGTTAGCAAGAGAAATGAATCTGAGAAGCAAGCGGATTCTGCGAGATAAATTATTATAAGAACAACTATAAAATTAAAGGCAAAAGATTATTAATGTCTTCTAGAAAATATTCTTTAAATTAAGGTGCTCTTCTTCTGTTATAGCTATAAATTTTTTCTCTATTTGCTGGAAAGAGCAATCTGCTGGCTCTGTAAGATATCCTCTAGATTCTAAGAATTTAGTAAATTGCTTTAGTGAGGATATTTTCATTTTTGTTGTGTTGGAATTTTCTCCCTCTTTCACTCTTGCCTCTAGATCATATATTAATTGCTTTAAAGTTGTTTGGTTGTCTCTATTTTTCTCGGCTAATTTTTCCACGTCTTTTATATACGCCCTTATGGTACGTTGTGAATATTCTTTTCCCCTATTACTTAATTTTCCATCTTCTTTAAGATAATAAGAAAAATCTTCTAATAATCTTTCTATCCCTATAGGAATATCGCCCTGCATTTTTTTATAATATCTATATGTTTTTTAAATTATATGGTTATATAGAATAATTGAAAAAATTTAAAGTAAAGTTTTAAAAACCCTCTTTATTATCAACAATTACTCTTAATTTGGAGTAAATATCAGTATGGTGGAGAAAGAAACAAACTTACAGAAGATTCAAAGGTTAATAAGCAACCAGAAGAATATTAGAAACGTAGCTACGTCTGCACATATTCATCATGGCAAGACTGCATTTACTGATAATTTGTTAGCTGCTGCTGGAATGATGGCAGTTAAGTCTGCAGGAGATTTGGACGAGGGTATGACTACTTGGCAGCACGCGGATGAGCAAGAAAGGTTAATGACTGTAGACGCTGCAAATGTTTCTATGGCTCACAAATTTCATGATCAAGAATACTTGATTAATTTAATTGATACGCCTGGACACGTAGATTTTGGAGGAAATGTTACTAGAGCAATGAGAGCTATAGACGGTACTTTTGTATTAGTATGTGCTTCTGAAGGAATTATGCCGCAGACTGAAACTGTTTTGAAACAAGCCTTGAGAGAAAGAGTAAAGCCTGTTTTATTTCTGAATAAAGTTGACCGACTTATAAAAGAATTAAAATTGACTCCTGAACAAATGCAGGAGAGATTTATGAAAATTATTGAACAGTTTAATAATTTAATAATGCAAATTGCTGAACCTGAATTTAAAGAAAAATGGAAAGTAAATGTTGCTGACGGAAGTGTTGCGTTTGGATCTGCTAGAGATAATTGGGCTTTGTCTATTCCTTATATGAAAAAGAAAAAGGTTAGTTTTAAAGATATTATAAAAATATATAGTCTGGAAGAAGCTGAAAGAAAAAAATGGGTATGGGAAAATGCTCCATTAAATGAAGTTATATTAGATATGGCTGTAAAACACCTTCCTAATCCTTTAGAAGCACAAAAATATAGAATTCCTAAAATATGGAGAGGGGATCCTGAAAGTAAGTTTGGAAAAGATCTTGTAAATGGGAATGAAAAGGGAGAAGTTGCTTTTGTAATTACCAGAATAGTTATAGATCCTAAATCTGGAAAAGAAATCGCTGCTGGAAGGTTATATTCTGGGACAATTGTTAATGGAATGGAAGTTTATGCTAATAATGCTAAAAAAACTGCGAGGATACAGCAAGTATTAGTCTATAATGGAATAAAACCTGAACAGGTTGAGAGAGTTCCTTCAGGAAATGTTTTAGCTATAACTGGGTTGAATGTTGATGTTGGAGATACTATAACTTTGCAACCACAAACTCCTTTTGAAGAAATTAAACATATATTCCAGCCTGTAATTACTAAATCTATTGAGGTTGTTAGATCTTCTGACTTGCCTAAACTAATTGAAGTATTAAGAAAGGTAGCTAAAGAAGATCCAAGTATAAAAATAGAAATTAACGAGGAGACTGGAGAAAATCTTTTGTCTGGAATGGGTGAATTGCACTTGGAAATTATTGAGGGAAGAATTAAAAGTGAAAAAGGATTGGAAGTAAAAACAGGACATCCTATTGTTGTTTACAGAGAAACAGTCACAAAGCCTAGTGGTAAAATTGAAATTAGAACAGCTAACGGACACAATATATTCTTTTTAGGCATGGAACCTTTAGAAGATGAAATTTATAATTCTATAGAAAGGGGGGAAATTCCAGAAGAAAGATTGAAGAAAAGAGCTGAAGTAACGTGGAAGAAACTTTCTGAATTAGGTTTGAGCAATGACGAAGCTAGGCAATATAAAGAAATCTATAAAGGAAATGTTTTTCAAGATAGAACGAGAGGTATTGTTTTGCTTGGAGAAGTTATTGATTCTGTTATGGATGGCTGGAAGCTTGTTATAGATGCAGGGCCTTTGGCTAGAGAGCCTTTGATGAAGACTAAATTAGTATTGTACGACGCTAAACTACATGTTGATCATATGCATAGAGGACCTGCACAGATTTATCCTGCTGTAAGAAACGGCATGTTTGAATGTATGAGCAGCGGTGCAGCTGGATTAGTTGAGCCTGTTCAAACGCATAGAATTGAAGTTCCTGTTGAGTTTATGGGTACTGTTACTGGCTTGATAGGAAGCAAGAGAGGAATTTTGCTTAATGTTGAACAAGAAGGCAGAGAAGTTATAATTACTGCAAAGATTCCTGTTGCGGAAATGATTGGATGGAGTAATGATTTAAGATCTTCAACTGAAGGACGAGGAGTTTCTTCTTTGGCAGATCAGCAATTCCAAAAACTTCCTAGAGAATTGCAGGAAAACGTTGTCAGAAAGATCAGGGATAGAAAAGGATTGGCTGCGAATCAATAAAATATAAAAATTGCCATTTTATACCTATATGGTACGGTATCATAACTAAAGTAATGATACCGTAATGTTGAAAGAATTGAAAAATATTATTCTAGTCAAGATAGGCTGAGAGTAGAAAGAAATTCTAAACCTGAACATCAAAGGAAAAAACTCGCGTCCCTCTAAAATCAATGTTTATACCCAAACACCTTATCGTAATCTTTATGGTCAAAAATATCTATAACAAAAGTTATAATTTCAATTTGGTTTCCTGTAATTGTATAGACTAATCTCCATCTATCTGCTAATTCAATTCTCCAAATATTATCTATATCAAATTTTTGAATATATTTTGTAGGAATCTGTTTCTTTTTTACTTGATCGCCTACAAAAGGATTTTGTTTTAATAAATCCCTTACTCTATTTATTGACCTTAATAATGTCTGATGAAAAGAACTATCAATTCCTTTTAACTTCTCTTCTCCAACGATTTTGTTCAGCTCTTGATAAACTTTATCTGCTTCTTCTGAAAGTCTTACACTAACTTCTTTTCCTTGAAACATTATATCTCCCTTGCGTTTTCAATTGCCTTTCTCAATTTAGGACTTGGGTTGTAAATCCATAAAATTCCTTTATGACTATCAATTATCATTCCTTTTTCTTCCAAGTATTTTAAAATAACATTTAAAGTCTGGTGCATAACCTTAGAAGGCAATCTTCTTTTAAGCTCTTCTCTATCAATCATTGTATCTGCTTCTCTCAATGTTCTTTCTACCATCAACATAGTTCTTAAACTCGGATAGTGTATTATATTCTTTTCATTATATATTTCCATATTAATCTCTGTATAAAATTATATATAAATCTTTCGCTTTTATCTTTTGTCTTTTTTTTGAAAAAGAATGATCGAGATACTAACTCTATACTAAATTATAGGGTTTTCGCAAATGCATCTCGACATCATTAAATTATTAAACTTCAATTTATTAGATATTTTGTGGGAAAAGAAGAAGATAATAGGCTTTTTGAGAAAGTTTTGAAAGCTAATGAAAAATATTATACTAGGTTTAAGACGCTTTTAGAGAATAATAGAAAATATGATGGTGGAAAGTCGAGAGATCATTATGTCTTATGCGATTATTTGGAAGCTAGAGACGCTGAATTAAAAGGTACGAGAGGGGAAGGCGATAGATTATATGATTATTTGAAAACTCATAGATTTAATTATTTATTTCATGACAATATATTTATTTTTCTTGAAAGGAAGGTTCTTGAGAGAACTGGAGAAGTAATTTAGTTTAGCGGCTTTGTGCCTTTTTACATAGAAAAATATAGATAGTAAAGTTTATATAGGAAGTCTTTGACTCTGTATTATGGCGCAAAAAAATTTTGAGAAAGCATGTGAGTTTTATGAAAATATGGGATTATTAGACACTGCGGCAGAAGTAGCAAAACGAATTGGAGATTTTGATAGATCTAACAATCTTTATGACAAAGCAATTCAATGCTATATTAAATTAGGAAGACCCGACATAGCAACCGAGTTAAAAGAAAGAAATCAAAATCCTCAAAGCACTTTCCATATTTTAGATGATTTCTTGTGTGCAATCTAAATTTTAAAGTATTAACTTTTTACACAAAAGTTACTTCTTACACAAAGCCTAAATTTAACGAAAGATATTTAAACTAAAAAATATTGTTATTTATAGGTGATACAAAATGGCTATTCCTGATGTTGCAATAAATTATTTAGCTGTATTAACTTCTGCAATTGTTTCTTTTGTTATTGGCGGATTATGGTATTCTCCTATTCTTTTTGGTAATGCTTGGATGAAAGCTGGTGGAATGAATATGAAAGATATGCAGAAAGCAAAACAAAAAGGCATGGGTAAATTATACTTTACAGGGTTTTTAGGGACTTTATTAATGGCTTATGTTCTAGCGCATTTTGTACAATATGCGGGTGCTAATGGATTTTCTGACGGAATGCAAGCTGGCTTTTGGACATGGTTAGGATTTGCAGTGCCTTTATTGATAGGCAGTGTTTTATGGGAAGGTAAAACTGTAAAATTCTATTTCATTAATATTGCTTATCAGTTAGTGTCTTTGGTGGTAATGGGTGGAATTTTAGCTTCTTGGATGTAATTAGATAATTAGAATATTTTAGAACTAAGTTTTTAAATATAAAAGATTTATTTAAAGAATTGAAATGAAAAAAATAAAATATTATATTCGGTTGAGAGAGAGTAAAATGTAATTAAAGATAAAAAACTTGAAGTTTAAGAACAAACCAGTTAAATTTATATTCTTATTAAATCCAATTAGACTTATGAAATATATTCTTGTCGGAGAAACGCATGGAACTCTTGAATGTCCTAGAGTATTTTTAGAAATCATAAAAAAACACAAAATAAAACAAGTTGCTTTGGAGTTTGCAAAAGATAAACAAGAAGAAATAGACCAATATCTTTTGGGGTCTAGAACTATAGATAACCTTAGTATCTTCAAAGAAAAAGAAAAAATTCATGATGGCAGAGCATCAAACTCAATAAAAGAATTAGTTTCTAGTCTAAAAAAGAATAATATCAAAATCTATTTTGTAGATAGTGACCAATCAGATCCTTTGAAGCGCGATTATGAAATGGCAAGAAACTTAATGAATCTTAAAAATAAAACTGCATTTCTTTGCGGTAGTGTGCATGCTTCTAAGACTGCAATTAAGTTTCCAAAAAGTTTTGTGTTCATAAATAAAATAATGAATCTTTTTGGGAAAGGAGTTATGATTTATAAAAATGGTATAATGGAAACTTGTGGAACATTTCTCCCAGAAAAAGAAACTATTTCTTATAAAATTGTTGCAGTGGGTGGGGGAAGGTATTATAATTTCAGGGTTCATAGAATTAAGTCAAGTAAGCGATTCAAAAACATTAATTTAAATAATCTTACCAAAATAGTGAATAGTAAAAAAGAAGGATTTGATTATTTCTATTTAGTGGATAAGTTTACTCCTTCTTATTAAATTGAAACTAAAAACTATTAAGTTAGTTTTAAAAACATGCTTGAAAATGGAGCTTCAAAAGTCCCGACAACGCAACAAAGCACCAAGAACAGAAAACTTTAAATACCCTCTCAAATAAAAACTAATACAACACAATGGCAAAGACAAAACCAGTAATTAACGTTGCATTTGTAGGTCATGTTGACCACGGAAAATCTACAACTATAGGACACCTTATGTTCCAGTCTGGAAAATTACCACAGCAAGAATTAGACAAATTAAAAGCTGAGGCAGTAAAGCATGGAAAAGTTGGTTTCGAATTTGCTTATTATATGGATAAATTTAAAGAAGAGAGAGAAAGAGGAGTTACTATTGACCTTTCTTATGAAAAATTAACAACTAACAAATATGATGTAACAATTATTGATGCTCCTGGACACAGAGACTTTGTCAAGAACATGATTACTGGAGCTTCACAAGCAGATGCTGCTTTCTTAACAGTTGCTGCTAAAGAAGGAGTCCAACCTCAGACTAAAGAGCATGTTTGGCTTTTGAGAACAATGGGAGTTAGACAAATTGCAGTTTTAATTAATAAAATGGATACTGTAGAATACAAGGAAGATGCATTCGTTAAAGTTAAGGCTGATGTTTCAGTTATTTTGAAGCAAGCTGGATATAAATTAGAAGAAGTTACTTTCATACCTATCTCTGGAATTAAAGGGGAAAATCTTGTTAAGAAATCTGATAAGTTGCCTTGGTACAAGGGACCCACTTTAGTAGAACAATTTGATTTGTTCAAAGAACCTGAAAAGCCAACAAACTTACCATTGAGAATGCCATTACAAGATGTTTATGAAATTACAGGAATTGGAGCTGTTCCAGTTGGAAAAATTGAAACAGGAATTATGAAGATTGGTCAGAAAGTTATAATTATTCCTGGAAGATCAGGAAAAGGAATTGAGGGAGAAGTAAGATCTATTGAAATGCATCATGAACAACTGACTACAGCTGAAGCTGGAGACAATGTTGGTGTTAACTTAAGAGGTCTTGGTAAGAAAGATATGGCAAGAGGAGACGTTGTTTGCGATGCTGCTCATCCTGCTCCAATAGCTGAAGAATTTGTTGCTCAAATTGCAGTTATTTCACATCCAACTGTTATTGCTAAAGGATATACTCCAGTATTCCATGTACATACTGCTCAAGTTCCATGCCAGTTTATAGAACTAATTGAAAAGACAAGTCCTGACGGACAGAAGATGGCTAATCCTGATTTCTTAAAGAATGGAGACATTGCTAAAGTTAGAATCAAGCCTATTGGCAATCTTGTTATAGAATCACAGGCAACTAATCCGCATATGGCTGGATTTGCTATTAGAGACGCTGGAGCTACAGTTGCTGCTGGAATGTGCATTGAGCTTAAGGCTAAGAAGTAATTTTTCTACAATAAGAATGCTTAAATATGTCTATTTTTTAGATTATATATGGAAAGTAAAAAAAATTATACTGGATCTAAAATTATAAGAGATCTAACTTATAGCCTCCTTGCAGCTGGCTTAGGAATAGTAGGATTCGAGATAGGAGAGTACCAAACTGGCAAAGAAGCTGTGAGAGAAGCGAAAGATATTGTTGAGGAATTATTAATAAATACTAAACCAAAACAAATAGTCCATATTGGGGATGTTGATAATAATGGACGTGAAGACGTTATTATAAGAGATTATTTAGGGAGAGATTTTATTCTTTTTGGACAAAAAGATGGTAGTTATCTATCTTTAGAAGAAGCTGAAAGCAAACTGGGGGATTGTCCTTCTGAACTTGAAGAGTTTAAAGAAAGAGTTGGAGAAAATATTCTTGTGAAGGCTATTTTATCTGAAGATTTAAATAAGAATAAAAAGAAGTAATTATTCTTTTGTATAAATGTTTATTAATAAAATAATTTAATATTTTTTATGAGATATTTATCTGGAGAAGATGAAGAAGAGGCTAATCGATATTTGAGTGAAGCTTTTAAAATTGCTTATCAAAATTCTAGTTGCCTAAGAGCGAGATGTGGAAGTATTATTGTAAATAATAATGAAGTTATTGGAAGAGGGTTTAATTCTCCTCCTGGGGATTTAGAATCTCAAAGAAGATGTTTATTGCCTAAAAAGGATTTAGATAGCAAGGTTACAGATAAGACTTGTTGTGTGCATGCTGAACAAAGAGCTATTTTCGATGCGTTGAGAAACAATCCTGAAAAATTATATGGAAGCAGATTATATTTTGCTAGACTAAATGCAGTTGGAGAAATTGAAGAAGCTGGAAACCCTTATTGTACAATATGTAGTAAATCTGCTTTAGATGTTGGAATAAAAGAATTCATTTTGTACCAGAAAAAAAGAATTTGCGTTTATGACACTGAAGAATATAATAAAATATCTTTTGAATATCGATCTGAAAATTAAATTGTTAGATATCATTTCTTAGCAATTTTCTAAAATAATACTAAGAAATTAACATGCCAATTCTTCTAATACCATAGGATTTTCATTTGAGAATTCGGCATTAAAATACTCTAAATCAATCTCATTTGATTCAGATTTAACTTTGACTTCATCTATAAACCTATCAAAACTGTAAAACATTCCTATTGCACGAGCGCGTTTACCTAAAATACAATAAAACGATGCATCATTTTCTCTAACAAATTTAGAAAGAATTTGTTGCGGTATTCCATACATAAGAGATATATTTCCTCTTATTGGATTTTTCGAAGGATCAGCAGCCATTACTCCTATTCCTGCATTTTCTGCTAAATGATCAAGCAAACAGCCATAAACATCATATCCTCGAGCTCCGCCTTTAAGATAAGTGGGCCAATTTTCTCTTGCATTAAGAAGTCTCTGATATTGTTCCGAAGTAACCTGGTGTCTCATGACTAAATACATATAACTCTATATTTAAATATTTCTATAAAAAATTATTTTATAATGATAATTAAGCATATTTAAACGTGATTTTGAATAGAAGTACAAGATCAATGTTGCTTGTAAAAAATAAGATTTATAATCCCTAACTGATATTATATTCTATGAATAAGGTGATAAAACTTCTGATTATCTCAGATATTTTTGTAACTACTGGATTTGGTCTTATTGATCCTATTTTGGCTATTTATATAAAAGAAGATTTAATTGGTGGAACAATTTTTGCTGCTGGTTTAGCGAGTATGCTTTTTCTTTTAACTAAGTGTCTTGTTCAGCTTCCTTTTTCTAGATATGTTGATGAACATGATAACAAAATATCTTGGCTGATTGTTGGAGCATTTATTATTGCGACTGTTCCTTTCATTTATATATTTGCGAAAAGTATTGCTTATATTTATCTTGCGCAGGTACTTTATGGATTAGGTAGTGGATTGGCTTATCCTACTTGGCTGGGATTGTGGAGTACGCACCTTGATAGAAAGCACGAGAGTTTTGAATGGAGTCTTTATTCAACTTTAACGGGATTAGGAACTGCTGGAACTGCTGCGATTGGAAGTATTATTGCGCAATTTATTGGGTTTAGTTATACTTTTGCTTTGGTGGGGATTATGTCTGTTTTTGGCTGCTTGATTTTATTAAAGCTTGAGAAACAAAATGAGAAAAAAGATGGAATAAGTTTGCATACTTATCATAGACATAGGAAACTTGTGAATAGAAGATATCATTAAGGTATTGATTTATCACCATAATGAATATAAATAATTCATTATGATTAAAATAATGCTTGTAAAAGAGAGAAATAGACGAGAAGTTGAAGAAAAGTTGAAAGGACTTGGAAACTATGTAAAGATAGATTATTTGTTGAGTTGTTTAAAACAGCCTTTTATTGATTTTGATACTAGAAGATTTGTTTTATTGGAGTTGGCTAAGTTGTATAAGGAAAAGAAAATGTTCCTTGAGGCTGGGAAAATGATACAATCTGCTGCTCCTATAAATACAACTTATAAAGGTATGATTAATGATTATGTTGCTTCTGCAGAGATGTTTGTTAAAGCGGGAAACTTTGATAATGCAGACATATCTTTTGAAAAAGCAATTGGATGCGCAAGTGACAAGGAGAGATTTGATATAAAACAAATAAAAATAGATTGTTATAAAGGCCAGGCTGAAGAATTTTTTAGAAACGATAAAAGAAATAATGCTATGATTGCTTTTGAGAAATTGCTGACATTAAATTTAGCTGGGAGTGAGAGAAGAGAAGTGCAGGAAAAACTCCTTGGACTGTACGATAAACTTGGAAGAATAAGAGAATATTATAGTTTAAAGAGAGGAATGTAAAATCACCAACTAATAAGTTTCTTTATCCTCTCATTTTCAATATTTTTATCATACTTATCTGTAAAATTATTCTCTAAATAAGTTTCTAGGCCGATATAGTTATTTTTTTCTTTAGGGTCTTCAACTAAAATTCCATCAGTGGCCCCAATGCTTCTATAGAGCCTAATAACTGTTTGCTTATTTTCTTCCTGAAAGATTCTTGCTTTGCTTACAGTTGGAGTCAGATATATATTTATAACGGCCATTAGTATGCCTCCTGTAGAGATCGCCCCTACGTAAGAGAGTAATTTTTCTATTATATTCATATAGTAAACTATCTGCCTTTAATTATATATATTTATTGTTCAGAACATTGATTAATATAAATATTGTAAAAAATAAAAAGCCTCCTAAGAGGCCACAAAATATTATTCTTTAGTCGATTCTAACCCTTCAAAGATTTCGTCATGATCTAATTCGTCTTCTTCGAATGGATCCTCTTTATCTACCTCTTTTGGATTCATTTTACTTTCTTTATCTGAATTTTTAAATTTATAAACCTTGTTGTCGTGGAAAATAGTGAAATTTTTTAAAAGTAACATTTTTATATAGGGGGATACTGGTATTTTACCTATTTTTTAGTTGTTTTTACTATAAAGAGAGACCAAAATTATTAACCCAACTATTTTGTCCTCCCGAACATGTCAAGAAACAATGTTTCTTGAACACGCTCAAGATTTGCACTTTACACAAATCTTGACGTAGCAAAAGACACTCTGATGAATTACTTCAGTCTTTTGCTATGGATTTAGTGAAATTCTCTTTGAGCAAAGTTTTAAAAAGCATCTTTGCATTGCTAATTCATATTACAATAGGAAGAAGGAAGTAAGATCAATATTTCACTTCATATTCACGCCCGTGTTGGGCATATTAACTTCTTTCTATTGAGAGTAAAGCATTAAAAAGTGCTTTTTGTAAAATGGCAAAAGTAAGTCCAGTATCAATAAAATATATGATATATGCTTCGTTTAAAGCAGAAGGTCCTTTAGAGAGACCAGACGTAATCGGAGCTATCTTTGGGCAAACTGAAGGCTTGCTTGGAAATGAGCTTGAGATGAGGGAACTGCAGAAAGAAGGCAAAATAGGAAGAATAGAAGTTGAATTAGAGATTGTTGATGGAAAGAGCGTGGGAGATATTAAAGTGCCTACTGCTTTGGACAAATCTGAAACTACATTAATTGCTGCTGCTTTAGAGACTATTGATAGAATTGGTCCAACTGAAGCTGAAATAAAAGTCTTGAAGATAGAAGACGTAAGGGGCGGTAAAAGAGATTTTATTATAGGAAGAGCAAAACAACTTCTTGAAGGTTTAGATAGTGGTGGAGATTTAGGGGAAATGTCAAGAACATTAAAAGAAGAAAGTCGTGCTGCTAAGATTCAAGAATATGGTAATGAAAAATTGCCTGCGGGAGACATTTCTGGAAAAGAGATTATAGTTGTTGAAGGAAGAGCTGATGTTGTTAATCTTCTAAAGAATAGAGTGAATAATGTTATAGGAATGAATGGAACTAAGTTGCCTGCCGAGATTGCTAAACTTGGGCAAGATAAAGAAATAACTTTATTCATTGATGGAGATAGAGGCGGAAAATTAATTGCAAGGAACGTTATAAATAATGCACGAATTGCTTATGTTGCGGTTGCCCCTGATGGAAAAGAAGTAGAGGAACTTGTTGGAAAAGAAATTTTGATAGCATTGAGAAAACGAGTTTCTGTTGGTGATTTTCTGAGAAGATTGAATGGAGATGATTTTTCTGATGAGCCTAAAGATGTAGTAGCTACTCTAGAAGTTAGTGTTGATGATGATACTGCTAAAAAAAAGATAAGATCTTTATATAGCGGAATTTCTGGATCTAAATCAGCTTTGTTAGTTGATTCTAGTTTTGACGTTATAAGGAAAGTTGGATTGAGGGAAGTTTCTAAGAATATTGAGATGTCTAGGAAAAAGATATTTGCAATAATTTTAGATGGAACTGTAACTGGAACTTTAGTTAAGACTTGCGAGGATTTTGGAGTTACTTATTTAGGCGCAACTAATTTTGGAAATGTTAAGGATACTAATTTAAAATTAGTTAGTTTGTAATTATTCTGGATCAAACAAAAAAGATTGATTACTGTTAATACGTTACATAAATATATAAATTTCAAAGTATTAAAAATAATGTGAAAATAGGCGTTATCGGTTCAGGTAGTGTAGGAAAGACTTTGGCTTCTGGATTTTTAAAATTAGGGCATGAAGTTAAGATAGGAACTAGAGATCAGGAAAAATTGAAGGACTGGGCTGGAAAAGAAGGGAAAGGAGTTTCTTTAGGCAGTTTCTTTGAAGTTGCTTCTTTTGGGGAGATTATTGTTCTAGCTACTTCATGGAAAGGAACTGAAAATGCTGTTAAGATGGCTAATAAAAATAATTTTTCCAATAAGATAGTGATTGATCTTACTAATCCTTTAAAATTTGAAAAAGATGGAGAGGCTCCTACCTTGGCTGTTGGTTATCCTCAGTCTAGTGGAAGTATTGTTCAAAAATGGCTTTCAGATGCTAAAGTAGTTAAAACGCTTAATATGGTTCCTGCACATTATATGACAAACCCTAAATTGCAAGAAGGAACGCCTGACTTATTTATGTGCGGCAATGATTTGGAGGCCAAAAATAAAGTTAAAGAAATCGCCAAAGCTTTTGGCTGGAAGGAGATTCACGATTTAGGGGATATTGAACAAGCTTATTTGTTAGAAGCAATTGCAATGGCTTGGATAAGACATGGATTTTTGAATAAAGATTGGAATCATGCTTGGAAGTTGCTGAAGAAATAATTAATCTTTATATGTCAATTTAGTTATTAATATAGAATAATATTGTGGACTTATGTAATATCCTGCGTCTATTAGTTTATTTATTAAATCAACAGCCTCTTTTTTGTTTAAGAGTTTCTTTTTTAGGGCCATTAAAATAACTGTTGTTGTTCTTAATGTTTTTATATTAAAAGCGTTTGCCGCTTTTATTCCTTTGGCATCATCAATAATAAGATAATCGTTCTTTTCTTTTGCAAGGTTTATAGCTGCATTCTCGCCTTTTCCTAATTTAAGATCGAGGTTGTTTTTTGGAGAGTCTATTTTAATCCATCCATCTTCTATGGCTTGAAATATTATTCTGGAATCTATTTTTCCTTCAATTCATACTTCTTCTTTTACTTCAGTAGGAATTATTATTTTATTAAAGAGATTTTTTAAGGTGTTAAGGCTATTTATCTTAGCGAGAAAGATAATTGGAGAAGAATTTGAGATCATTCTAGTTCTTTAAGATCCTTTTCTAGATCTTCTTTAGAGTAGTCTGTCCAATCTATATTTTTTTCTTTAACTAAGTCTAACATTTCCCATAAAGTTATACTGCATTCTTCTGCAGCTTTAGAAAGAGAAATTTGATGTTTAGATAGCAACTCCAAAGCATTTTCAGCCTTCCATTCTTTTATAGCTTGTGCTAAGAGCCTTCTTATTACCTCGCTTCTATCTGTTTTCCACGTTTGCTCAACTTTTCTAAGGTCTTGTTGTGTTTCTTTATCCAATCTTACTGATATTGTTGTCATGTATACTTTATAATATATCGTTTACATTTATATATCTTTCGGATAATTATAAATTTCTGAGGCGAAGCCGAGGGCTATCTGAGCCAGCCCGAATTGGACTTAAGTGCTGTTAAGTGAGCTGAGCCATAGGCGAGAGTGCAACGGAGCAAGAATTATGAAATAATTCGCAGAGTTGAAAATTCTCTTGGGGTAGGGGCGGAGGTGGACGCTGAAGTCAACAAATAAGAGAGATTGTCGTAAACTACCCCAGACTGAAGTCTGAGGCGTTGGCAAGTCAAAATCTATTCTACAAACTTTGCTGTCCTATACACTTGTATGCTTCATAATCAACTCCCTCCCAATGTTTCTCTTGGCTGTTGTTGATATAAAATTCAACAGCTCCTGATGTTGTTGCTCCGATGCTTCTGTAGAAATAGCCTCTTGTCCAAAATCTATTTCCATAGATGATTGCTCCAAACAGCTTTCTATGGTTCTTCATCATCTGTCTTGAGATGAAGCCTTTAATTCTCCGCGCTATTTCAGCAACAGCATAGTTCTTGCAATTCGCCAGAAATACATGCATATGGTCTGGCCCAAATTCAACTGCAGCAACCTTTATTTTTAGTTCTTCTGTAATTGCATAAAGATATGCAGTCACAAGCTTTCTCACTCTTTCGTCTTGAAAGATTGCCTTCCTATATGCTGGTGTAAAGAGAAAGTGAAAGTTGCTTTCTCCAACGCTGTGTTTATGTCTTACTAGTTCAATCGTCATTTTTCTCCTGCGCGGAGCGCGTTGTCGCGCACCGCAAAGTTTATTTAGAATGAGCTACTGTTATCACTACATTTTTCATGCAGTGAGCTAACGTCAAGCTCACTGTTTTTATAATAATCCTAGAAATAAATAATTGTCGCAAATTCCCCACTCATGCTAAAGCAAGAGGCACCCTTTGCGGGTTATAATGTGGCTAAAATGTTTATAAACTATAAAGTAATAACAAATGTATGATACCATTAAATCCAAGAGGGGTATGTTATTACCCAAGTGATGAAGAATATAGTAATTCTCAAAAGAGAATATATGAAAAATATGTAGCGGAACGAAGAAAGATTCCAACAGAAGAATTACAAAGAACAATATACAATTATGACAGAGGGTCTTTTGTTGGCAACCTTATACGTAAACTTGTCTCAGATGCAGATTTTTTGATTAGAATAAAAGCGACAAAACAAGTTTTGGAAGAAAGAGCTGAACAAGCCCAATACTAAGAAAAATTTGGGTGAGTGATAACGAGCTGTTTAATCTTTGTTATAAGAAGTTTTAATTTCTTTTTGATTTTCGTTTACGGGTTAAGCAAAGTTTTTCATATTATTTTCACGACAATCTCTCAGTAAATGGGCTGGAAGAAAGAGAATTTTCAATTTCCCCGAGCCGAAGAATGAGGTGAGTGGCGTCAGCCTGAACAGACTTTTAACGAAATTAGCCAAATTTAAGCTCTAGAGGAGTTGAAAGTCTGGATTTTAGATTGTGCCTATAAGAATATGATAAATATTAAAAGTCTATTTGTTTTTTAATTTGATGACAATAAGATTCGGTCCTGCTGGATTAGGGCCTATTAAAACTGCTGAGAAAATTTTGGAAGAGTATTCTAAGTTGGGATTGAGAGCTTGTGAAATTGCATTTACTTATGGGCCTTATATTAAAAGTAAAGAGGATGCTATTAGAATAGGAAAGAAGGCTAAGGAATTGGGGGTAAGATTGAGTATACATGCACCTTATTATGTTAATTTGAATTCTGCTGAGAAGATTAAAAGAGAAGCTAGTAAAAAAAGGATTCTTGATTGTTGTGAGATCGGAGAGTTATTGGGAGTGGAGATAGTTGTGTTTCATCCTGGTTATTATAGTAAGGACAAGGAAGAAAGCTATTTGAACATTAGAGATGGGATTTTAGACATTCTGAAAGAGATAAAGAAAAAAGGATGGAAGATTGAAATTGGAGCTGAGACGATGGGGAAGGTTAATGTTTTTGGTTCGGTTGAAGAAATTTCAAGACTTGTGAAGGATACTGGCTGTTGTTTTTGTATTGATTTTGCGCATATACTTGCAAGGGACAAAGAAGTAGATTATAAAAAAGTTCTTGAATTGTTTCCGCAAAAGAAATGGCACGTTCATTTTTCAGGAATTGTTTATGGTGAAAAGGGAGAAAAGCACCATAAAGAAACTGATAAAGATGAATGGAAAAAACTCTTGGAAAATCTACCTAAAGACAAAGAAATTTTTATAATAAATGAGTCTCCAAATATGGTTGAAGATAGTGTTGAAGGATTGAGATTGTCTAAAAAGATTATTTAGTATTTTTCTCTATTCTCTTAGTTAAATTTGAATGAATTTTGTCTATTTCTATTAGCTTTGATTTTGCTTTTTCTGGATTGATTCTGCAAATATTAAGTATTTCCAGTATGTTTTGTATTGACTCATCGTAACTTTCTCTTTTATGTTTTTTTAATTTATCTAATCTTGTTTTTGTATTTTTCTGCAGCTTTATCGTCGTTATTTCTGTATTGTTAACCATCTTAAGTATACTAAAGTATACCTTATAAATGTTTATGTTTAAATGTTACTACTCTATTTTGTAACTTTTAGATAGTGCTTATTTTGTTGTTACCGTAAAGTTTATAAAACCAGTTTAAGTGCTAATATTAACTAAATTTAAAATAACAACCATGACATCAAAAATAATGTGGTTTTCACTTGTGTCAGCATTTCTATTGGTAGTTTTATCAGTAGCAAATGTTAGCGCTAGTTTCGGAAAAATTGTTGGCCTTGAAGTTAATGAAGTAGATGCCCTACATGCAACATCGCATATAGCTGTAGAAGCAGGGGAAACTATTCCAGTAAGAGTAATCTTCACGGCAGACAGCACAGTAGAAGATGTTAGAGTGATGGCTCGTATATCTGGCGACAAAGACTTTGCCGCAGTTACAAAGGAAGTTGCAGTATTGAAAGGCAACACATATAGTTGGCTTCTTTCTGTAAAAGTGCCTTCAAATTTAGATGAAGAAAATCTAAATGAAGCGCTTGGCTTAAATGTAATTGTTGAAGGTAAAGATGAAGGTGTATCTGATGCTTTCGGTGTTGATCTGACCTTACAAAGAGAATCCAACGCACTTGAGATTCTTGACGTAAACATGAACAACGAAATCAACGCAGGAGACAATTTGAATCTTGACGTTGTAGTAAAGAACAGAGGAAGACAAACTTCTGAGGATACATTTGTTGTGGCTAGAATACCTGCATTGAAGATTGAAAGCAAGTCTTACTTTGGAGACCTTTATTCAATGGCTGACCCTGTAATAAATGGCAGACAGCTAAATAATAGAGATGACTCTAATGAAAGAAGATTGTCTTTGAAGCTTCCTTCAGATGCTCCGGCTGGTGTGTATATTGTAGAGATTGAAGCATCAAACGCAGATGCAATTACTACAGTTACAAAGAAAATTGTTGTAACTGGAGCTCAAAAGGGAACACAAATTGTGGCCCCTGTACACAGCAGATCCGTAAATTCTGGAGAAACAGCTGAATACACTTTGGTTCTTGTTAATTCAGGAAACCAATTAGGTGTATATGAACTGGTTATTGAGTCACCTGGCGAATTAAACGTCGATGTCTCTGATCCAGTTGTAGCTATACCTGCAGGAACAAGCAAGACTATAAAGTTAGGAGTTAAAGCTGATAAAGCTGGAACTTATAACTTTGCAGTAAATGTCCACTCTGGCAACGAACTAGTAACAAGAGAAGAATTTACAACAATGGTTCAAGGTACAAACGGACAAGCAGTAATAACAAAAACAAGTCCAACTGTTTTATTGACAGTTGTTCTAGCTGTTATATTCGTTGTGCTTTTAATAGTGTTGATAGTTCTTCTTACAAGAAGACCTGAGAAATCTGAGGAATTCGGAGAAAGTTACTACTAAAGTCTCTTAATTATTTTTTTATTTTTTTAACTTACTTTTTCTTTTTTTTATTATCTTATAGAATTATTTTATAGTATTTTGTAAATCTTGTTATAGAAGCTTAAGTTTTATATATCTTGTTTTTCCTATTTTATACATGGCATACATAAAAAAGATGATTATGCATGGTTTTAAAAGTTTTGCACAAAAGACAGAGATACCGTTTGATAAGGGTATTAATGTGTTTATAGGTCCTAATGGTAGTGGTAAAAGCAATGTGGCAGATGCTTTATGCTTTGTCTTAGGAAGGTTGTCTATTAAGTCTTTAAGGGCTGCTAAGGCGAGGAATTTAATCTTTATGGGGTCAAAGTATGTTAAGCCTGCTAAAGAGGCTGTTGTTGAGCTTATTTTTGATAATAGTGATAAAGCTTTTTCTATTGAAAAGGAAGAAATTAGTTTAAAGAGAATGGTTAGAACAAATGGACAGAGCGCTTATAAAATAAATGGAGAAGTAAAAACTAGGAATGAGGTTATAGAAATGCTTGCTCAGGCAGGCATTGATCCTTATGGTTTTAATTTGATATTACAAGGGCAAATTCAGAGCATTGTTAAAATGCATCCTGAAGAGAGAAGAAAAATAATAGAAGAAGTTGCTGGAATTTCTATATATGAATCAAGAAAAGAGAAATCTTTGCATGAATTAGATAAAACTGATGAAAGATTGAAGGAAATTTCTACTATTTTAAGGGAAAGAACTGCATATTTGAAAAATCTTGAAAGAGAAAAATCCCAGGCTGAAAAATACAAATATGCTGAGCTAACTGTTAGAAGGTCTAAGGCTTCTATTATTAATAAAAAGATTGAAGAAAAGAAAAAAGAGCTTGTTTCTCTTATGAGATCTGTTGAAGAAAAAGAATCTGTAAAGTCAAAGATAAGAGATAAGATTGATGATACTCAGAAAGAAATTGAAGGACTGACGAACAAGATAAACGAAATTAATAGACATATACGACAGGCTACCGGATTAGAACAAGAAACTTTACATAACGAGGTTGCTAATTTAAGAGCAGAGATTGAAGGATTGAAAGTTAGAAAGGAAAGTTATGAGAATAGAAGAAGAGAAATTGAAAGAAGAATAGAACAAATGTCTAAATCTATGCCTGAGCTTGAGGCTGAAATTTTGGAATTGAGAAAACAATCTCCCTTAGTTGCTAAGAAAGCTTCTGAGTTGAAAAAAAAGAAAGATGATTTAAATCAAATAGAAAATGAAAGGAAAAAATTACTAACCTTAAAATCTGAATTGCAGGCGTTAAAAGATAGAGTTAGGGACAAAGAAAGGCAGCTTGCTAGAGTGCAAGTTGAATCTGAATCATTGTTGAAAAGACTTGAGGAATATTCTAACGGCTTAAATTATGAAAGTGAAGCTTTATGTATAAAAGCTATTCAGAATTTAAAGAAAAATATTGAAGAAAAGAAAAATGAGATAAGAGAACTTAGTAAAAAAGAAATGGAAAATGAAAAGATAGTTTCTGTTTCAGATGCTACTATTGGCCATGCTGAGAAAGTTAAGAATGATGTGGAAAGACTTGATACATGCCCATTATGTCAGAGCAAGGTAACTGAGGATCACAAACATCATGTATATACTGATTCTGAAGATAGGATAATTAAATCAAGAGAAAATAAGGAAAAAGCTCTACATGCTTTACAGAATATAAAAAATGAAAGAGATAGGATTAATAAAGAAATTGTAAAATTAGATATTGAATTGTCTAGAAGTGAGATTGAACTTGGCAGTCATAGAAATATGAATGATAAGAAAGAACAATTAAAAAGGATTGTTGAAGAAGAAAAAGTTCTGAAAGTAGAAATAAATGATTTAGAAGTAAAGAGAAAAAATTTGGAAGGAAAATCTTTAGATCTTGAGAGTATAGAAGAACAATATCATAGAAAAATGCTAGAAATAGAAGAAGTTTCTACTAGGACAAGTGAAGACGTTGATACCACTCTTTTATATAAGGAGAGAGAACTTGAAAATGTTCAAAATATTATAAAAAGAAGTTCAAAGGACCTGGAAGATATTGAAAATGATATTGGGGAGATTAGTGAAAAATTAGAGATTAGAAATAAATCTCTTGAAGATAAAGAAGAAAAGGACGTGGAATTGCAGGAACAATTTAAGAAAATGTTTGAAGAGAGAGATTCTATGCAAAGATTAATGCAGGAAAAAAGTATTTCTTTATCAGAGAGCCAACAAGAGTCTAGACAGATAGAAGATCAGATAAATTACCTTAAAATAGGCAAAGCTAAACTTGATGCTGAAAGAGAGGCTTCTGAAATGGAATTTTCTGAATATGTTGGAGTTGAATTATTACAGGGAAGTATACCTTCTATAGAAGATAGGTTAAAAAAAGCCCAGGAATTGTTGCAAAATATTGGATCGATTAATATGAGAGCACTAGATGTTTATGAAGAGATAAAAAAAGAATACGATATTGTTCAGGATAAAGTGAATATATTGCAAAAAGAAAAAGAAGATATATTGAAAATAATTGAGGAAATTGATAGAAAGAAAACCAAGACATTTATGAGGACTTTCAAATCATTAAATGGTTTGTTCTCTGAAAACTTTTCTAAACTATCTTCAAAAGGAATTGCTTATTTAGAGATGGAAAATAAAGAAGACATTTTTGCAGGTGGGGTGACTATAGTGGTTAAACTCGCTAAAGGAAAGTATTTTGATGTTAGCTCTTTGTCTGGAGGAGAGCAGACATTGGTGGCTTTGTCTTTGTTATTTGCGATTCAAGAATATAAGCCCTATCATTTTTACGTTTTTGATGAGATTGATGCTGCTTTAGATAAAAGAAATTCTGAAAGATTAGCGGCTTTATTGGGGCAATATATGAAGTCTGGACAGTATATTGTTGTTACACATAATGATGCTATTATTATTAATTCAAAGGTTTTATATGGAGTTAGTATGCACGAAGGAGTTTCTAAGGTTTTGAGTTTAAAAATTAATTAAATTCCTTTATACCAACTAAAGGACCTATAACTTCTTTTCCTGAAGAGGTTATAATAACTGGGTAGATCTCTATTTTCTTTATGTTTGTTATTTTGCCTTGAAGATTAAACTCATATTTTTTTGTTTCCTCTACTTCTTTTGGTGGATTTGCTATAACTTCCTCGTATGAAGAGGAGTCTGTATAAAATATTACTTTTAAGTGATCTATTACTGTTACAGATTTGTATGATTTGGTTTCTATTTCTTTAACTATGTTCTGATAAACTCCTACCAAATCTCCTAGTTGCGAAGCAAAATAATATTTGCCGTGTCCACATTCTGCTATCTTTTTTAATGTATCTTCATCTGCGGTAGATCCAAATCCCACTGAATAAATTGTTAATTTATTTATGGCGGCATCTGCATCACATGCTGCTTTAATAGAATCTGATTTTGGATCGACAGGTCCTTGTCTAGAACAATTGATATTTGCCTCTCCATCGCTCATGACTATAATTGATTTTAATCTTGTATCTTCTGAATTCTCTTTTAATTCATCTAATGCTTTATTTATTCCGCAGCATATGCAAGTTGATGATTTTGGCTGCCAAGAATCTACTTTGGCATTTAGGGAGATATTATCGTTTGATAATGGATGGAAATCTTGTGCATTGACTTTAGAACTGAAACCGACTAAGCCTATTTTATTATCGCTGGACTTTAGAACCCCATCTATGAGATTTTTATTTGCCTCTTTTGCTTCGTTTATAGGACCCAGCCAAACACCTCCGCAAGATCCGCAATTGCCACTATTTCTTATACAGCTAAGGGGGGTTGAAACGCTGCAATTCATACTGCCTGACAAGTCAGTAGTAGAAATAACGTCTGTCTTTGTAGAAGAGGCTACTTTTTTAATATCTGTTCCTACTAAAACAACAGTTCCGCTTTTTTTTATAATTGAGATATTTACAGAAGATAAATCATTTTTATTAAGGGTTATATCGGAAATAGCCATTCTTTCATTGTAGAATTTAGTTTTTGCTTCCGCTAATTCGCTGCTTTCGGTTGTGAATTTTCCAACTATGCTCCAGATGAATACTAATGCTGAAATGCCCAATAAGATAAGTAAGATCAATACTATAATTTGCGACATCCCTCTTTTCTTCATTTGGTATAATAGCTTTTTGATTATATAAATATAGTGAAATACTGGGTTGTAAAGTTAGCGACACCTAATAGACAAGTTTTTAAATAATAAAATCTTCAATAAACCATGAAAAAGAGGATGAGTGGTTTAACAATAATTCTTTCAATTTTATCAATAATTCTTATTTTTCAAGCATTTTCTTATTATAATAATCAAAAAGAAAAAAGAGCGGAATGTTTAGAAATTCCTGCAGGGGAAAGTTTTATACCTTGTTATACTTTTTCATATATTTTTTTTGACAGATGGATTAATTGGAGTGTATTTTCATTAATATTTATTTTTCTAATGATTATCTCTTGGAAATTTGATACTTTAAAGAGAGGCTAACCTAATCAATCCTAACCATCTATTCTCCCAAAAATCTAAATAAGCACTATTTATTTAAATTAGATTATTCTCTATTCTTTATGCAAATGTATCCAAAGATATTGGAGGATCAAATTAACGTATTGAATGGAAATTTGAGGTCTTTAAACGAATCAGTAGAGAAATTTTCTAAGACTTCTGATAGTCTTCAAATAAAACTTATATTTTGGACTAAGATAATGGCTTTGGCAGTTATAGTTCAAGCAGCGGCGATAGGGTTTCAAATTTACCTAAATTTTTTTAAGTAATAGGCGACGTTTACTTTACAGCTCATGAAATACTCGTATTTAGAAATCGCCTAGATTTGCCTGCCCTTTTTCTGGGAAAAGATCTTTCCATGTTGCCCAAGTTTTTCTAAATAGTCCTGAGTCTCTTAATTGATGGCCTTGCGCTTTTAGAAATTCTTTCGTTGAGGGATCTGAAGGATAGCCTGAACCGAAATCTCCGTATTTTGATTTTAATTTTTCAACCTCTTCTTCCCTTGTTACTTTTGCTAGAATGGATGCTGCTGAAACAGAGACATGATTTGCATCTGCCTTGTGCTCACAGATTACTTCTAAATTTTCTTTATGCTCAATAAACTTTAACAAAGTTGATCGCCAAGCTTTTATGTTTACTGAAGGACAGTCAACTATTACTTTTATTTTTTCTTTTTTATTATTAAGATAGTTGATTATTTCTGCTGTTTTCATTGCCTCTAAAGTGTTTAGATTTGTGCCTGAATTTATTGCTTGATCAATTTGATCTGGAAACGCCTTTACAGCATAATGATTTAGGGCAGCTTCCTTGATTATTTCTGCTAATTTTATTCTAGCTGGATGCAATACTGTTTTTGAATCTCGAACATTGTGCTTCTTTAAGACAGCTTCTCCGTTTTTGTCAACTAAAACTCCCGCTAAGATCATTGGGCCTATTAATGGGCCGCGCCCTGCATCATCAATGCCCAAAGTTATTTGTACCATTAATTAAATATAAAAGATAAATATAAAAAGGTTTAGTAAAAATATATTTTATGAAATATGAAGAAAGTAAATTAGAGAAATGGATAAAGGATATTCCAGAATGTGAAGAGTTTCTTGATAATTTTTTTAGAAGTTGTAGAGAAGATCTTCCTTCTGCATTTGAAAATTACATTATGGATATAGAAAGTTATAGCCTTACTAAGAAGCAAATAAGGATAAATTCAAAAAGACTTTTAGAAGCTTTTTATGATATTGCTGAAATGAAAGTTTATTATGGATAAGGTTGCTTCTGGAGAATGAATAGCGGAGGCGGGATTTGAACCACGCGACCTCGAGGTATCCCACTTGAAGGAAATTCCTTCTGAATTTTGATATGGGCCTCGCGAGCACTCCAGGCTGCTCCACTCCGCTATAATAATAGGGCGATCATAGAGCTTTTAAACCTTGCCATGTATTATATATTATGCAGAAAAATGTTGGAAGAGACGTAAAAAAAGAATTAAAAGAATTAAAAGAAAATAAAAGTAAAATGTTAACAGTACCTACTGTGCTAAATACTGTAAGGATACTTCTTACTTTTGTTGTTATTTACATGATTATTGTAGAATCTCATGTTGCATTAATTGTTACAGTATTTTCTATAGCCGCCCTTACTGATTGGTTTGATGGAAGAATTGCGAGAAAATATAATTTAGTGAATAGTTTTGGAGCTAAGGCAGATATGACTGCAGATAGATTTTTGTGGATTGGTACTGCCTTAACATTCCTTTTAGTTTATGGTATGAGAATGCAGTTGGATACTATTCATGGAATTCAGATACTATTGATAATGATAAGAGAGGTAATTTCAGCACCTTCAGCTGTTGTTGCCCTGTTTCTAGGTAAAGGATTTCCAAAAGCAAGATATGTAGCTAAGGCAACAACATTCCTGCAAGGTTTTGCTATGCCTGCTTTAATAATAAGTGTTTTTTATCCTAAATGGATTTATTTATCTTTACCTCTTTCCATAGTTATAGGAATTGTTGGAGGTATTTCTGGATTTTATTATATTTATGATGTGCAGAAAATAGAGGAAGGGACTAAAAAATGAGCGGGGCTGGAGAAGGAAAGATAAAAATAGGCAAGGCTGACGTTTACATTCATCTAAAAGGGAAATCTGGAGCAACTGTAACGCATGTGGATATTGAATTAGATAAATTGAATGATATTATTAAGCCTGGAGAAAATAGTTATGTTGGAGGGAAAGAAGGTGGTGTTTTTATAGGATTGAAGAAGGATATGATACAGAGAATCGAGGATTCTCTGTCTCCAAAACTTATAGGAAAAAATAATAAGTTAGGGATAGACATAGTTGAGAAGAAGATAAGAAATAATGGAAAATAAAATTCAGTTTTTTTCTAAGAAAACAGGAAATTTCTATCAGCTTTACCCTACGAAAACAATTCCTGTTTTAAGAATAAATGGTGTGCCTATGCATCGATATATAAAAATAGATCCTCTTACAGATACTAAAACTAAGATAGGGGCTTCTAAACCTTATGGAAAAGTTTTAGATATATGTACTGGACTGGGTTATACGGCAGTATACTCTGCTAAATTGGAAAATGTAAAAGAAGTAATCACATTGGAGAAAGATCCAGAAGTTTTGAAAATTGCTAAAATGAATGAAGCAAGTAAAGATTTATTTAAAAATTCAAAAATTAAAATAGTAAATAAAGATGTAGTTGAGAAAATTAAGAAATTTGATTCTCATTCTTTTGATTGCATTATTCATGATCCTCCTACTTTTGTGATGTCGCCTGATCTTTATACTTTAAATTTTTATAAAGAATTGTTCAGAGTTTTGAAAAAAGATGGGAGATTGTGGCATTATGCTCCTGAACCTGGCAAAGCTAAAAGTGAGAAGAAAGGAGAGGACTTTGTTGAGAGAATTATTTTAAGATTAAGACAAGTGGGATTTAGAAGGATAAAAAGAGATAAAGATTCTTGCGGGGTTGTAGCTTATAAATAAAATACAAAAAACTTATAAGGGAGGTTTATTGTTTAGTTTAATGCCCAGATGGCACAATGGTACTGCGGCAGATTGCTACCTAAGGAAACCTAGGTTTCCTTGAGGTTCAACTTTCCTATAATAGTGAAGGAGATCCACAAAGGCGAATATCTGCTTTCCGCAAGGATATCCAGGTTCGATTCCTGGTCTGGGCGTTGATTCTAATTGTCAAAATGTGTAAATTTCCTCTAAACGAAAAGTTTATATAATAGTTAGACATACTAGTTATACAATGGCGATTGAAGTTAAAACAAAAAGATGGGGAAATTCAATAGGAGTAGTCATACCTATTGAAGCTGTGGAGAAATTAAATATAAAGCCTGAAGAAAAAATTATAATTGAGATCGAAAAAAAGAACAATGTTTTAAAGGAAATGTTCGGGAAAGCAAAATTCAAGAAATCTGCTAAAAAAATGATAAAAGATTTTAGAAAAGACTTAGAAAGCAAATGGTTGAAGTAAAAAAATGTTTAGATACTTATGCTTTAATGGAAATCTATTTAGGTAATGAAAAATTTGCCGAATATCTTAATTTAGAATTTGTTATAAATGATCTAACATTAGCAGAATTTTACGGTGTTCTTTTAAGAGAGTACGGTGAAGGAGAGGCAGAAATGTGGTTTAAAAAATTGGAGAGGTATTCCCTATTAGTAATCAAAGAAATTTTAATTGAAGCTATAAAGTTTCGACATGAACACAAAAAACAAGATATCTCATTTTTTGACGCAGTAGGTTATATTTTTTCAGCTAGGAATGGCTATTATTTTGTAACTGGTGATAAAGAGTTTGAAGGTCTGCCGAATGTTGAATTTAAGAAGAAGTAATTTCCAAAGATTTTATAGAAATTCCAGTAAATAAGTTGACTCTTAAGGTTAATTTTTGGTCTGGGCGTTTTATCTTAACATTATAGTTCAAATTTCTTCATTAAATAATGTTTTGCCACCTCTACTGTGGCAAAATAAACAAAGGTTATTCCTACTACGAAAAGCAATAAATTGAGGGATAAACTAGTAAATTCAAAAAGATATTTCCCTGCTGAAGAATAAACTAATAAAAATAATACTGCTATAGATATTATCGATGTATATGCCAGCCATTTATAGGGTTTACTTTTATAAAATGGGATAGTTGTTCTTATAGCGAAAGTGACAATAATCTCTGAAAGCGCGGATTCTAGAAACCAAGTGGTTCTTAAAATTTCTGGACTTGTTTTGAAGAAAAATATTAGAGCAGTTAGTAATATTAAATCAAAGACTGTACTAATTAAACCTAAATATTTTGTCGCTTTTGCTATCTCTTTCATATCTAATTTTCTAGGCTTTTTTACAAAATCTCCATCTATATTATCTACTGCAACTGTTGTTAGAGGCACATCAGTTATCAAGTTGTTAAGTAATATTTGTGAAGGTAGTAAAGGTATAAATTTAAGGAAAAGAGAAGAAAGAGCTACAGTAATCATGTTCCCATAATTTGCGCTCATTGTATTCAGAATGTATTTTGTTGTATTGCCTAGTGTTTTTCTTCCTTCTATAATTCCTTCTGCTAGGACATTTAGGCTTTTTTTTAGAAGAATTATGTCTGCAGAATCTCTTGCAATTCCGCATGCAGTATCAACGGATATTCCTATATCTGCTGTTTTTAAAGCAGGAGCATCATTGATACCGTCGCCTAAAAATCCAACAACATGTCCATGACTTTTGAGACTTTCAACTATTCTATATTTTTGCTCTGGAGTTACTCTAGAAAAAACATTGTATTCATTGACATAGTGTGCTAATTCGTGGGAATCAATTTTTTCAAGATCTTCTCCTGTGACTATCCTGTTATTTTTTATCTTAAAACCAACTTCATTACAGATAGTTCTTGTTATTGTAGGGCTATCTCCTGTAATAATTTTTAGTTCAACATTTAAAGTATTCATTTTTTGTAAGGCTTCTTTTACTGTTTTCTTCGGTGGATCTAAAAATAGCAATAGACCTAAAAATGCCAAGTCTTTTTCATCATTTTTTGCAGTCTGCTCTTTTGAAAATTCTTTTTCTGCGAGAGCAATTACTTTATATCCTTGACTTTCATAACTCTCAATTAAGCTTGTTATTTTGGAGACTAGTCTTTTATTTAATTTAGATCTTAACTTTTGATTTTTTGACTTTATATAGGAACATACTGATAAAATTGAATCTGGTGAGCCTTTGGCAATAAGAAGTTTTTTGTTATTGCGACTTACAAGAACGCTCATTCTTTTTCTATTAAAATCAAATTCATTTTTATCCAATAATTTAAAGTCTTTTAATTGAGGCATTAGTTTTTCTGATTTGTTATTTTTCCATATTGCTTCATCTATAGGACTTTCAAATATCTTTACATTGCCAGACATAGTTAGTGTAGAAAGAAGAGCGGATAATAATACGCTGTCTGATCTTTCTTCATTAGGAGATAGATAATTTAGTAAAGATAATGAACCTTCTGTTAAAGTTCCAGTTTTATCTGAACATAGAACATCCATATTACCTAGGTCTTCTATTGAAATTATCCTCTTGATAATTACTTTTTGCTTTGCCATTTTGGCAGCTCCATGAGACAAACTTATTGTGATTATTATAGGAAGAAGCTCTGGAGTTAATCCTACTGCTAATGCTACGGCAAATAGGAAAGAACTGAATATCTCTTTTCCTAGAAAAGCATTGGCTATAAATACAAAAGCAGTAACTGATAAAGTTAATTTCAAGAGAAAATTACTGAAATTTTTTATATTTTTTTCAAAGCTAGTCTCTTCCTGATTTTTTGTTATAAGAGAAGCGGTTTTCCCAAAAAAGGTATCCCTTCCTGTTGCGATTACTATAGCATAGCTTTCTCCAGAAGAAATAGATGTTCCCATAAAAACTATATTTGATAGATGCTGTGGTAGATCTGTCTTTTCTTTAATTATAGAAGAACTCTTCTTAACTGGAAACGACTCGCCTGTTAATATTGAATCATCGGTAGTTAAATCGTTTTCATAAATTAGTCTTGCATCTGCAGGAACAATATCTCCTAATTTCAGATAGATTATATCTCCTGGAACCAGATCATTAGATCTTATTTCAATTAAGTCTCCTTTTCGTAAAACACGGGCTTTAGGTATAATATATTTGTTTAATTTTCTTACGGCTGTTTCTGCTTTATACTCTTGAGTGAAGCCTAGAGCTCCATTTAATACTACTATTGTCAATATTACTATAGCGTCTACTTTTCCACCTAAAAAATAAGATATTATTGCGGCGATTATAAGCAAGATTATTAGTGCGCTTTTTATTTGATTGAAGAATATTTTTAATATTGATTTTTTAGTTTTTGTGTCTACTTCATTTTTTCCATAAGTTTTTAGCCTAGTCTCTGCTTCTTCTTGAGATAGGCCTGCCTCAGAACTTTTAAGATTAGAATAAACTTCATTTATTGGAATTGCTGAGTAAGGAACGCTCTCTTTCCCCTTTTTCATTTTAAAAAATAGAGTATTTGTTATTATAAAGTTTGTTATTTAAGATAAATTTAAAGATTGAAGAAAGCTTTTAGTTAGAATTTTTGAAATAATCTTCTAGGGTTGATTTTTTATTAGACAATTTCTTGGCAACATGTTGAGCCATCATGACTGATATAACTTGGGACCCTGTGGCGACAATAACTATTTTATTTTTTTCAAGTTTTACTATAGGCATCCAGCGGTTTGTTGAACCGTAACTACCAGACCATACATATTCTATAGGTATATTCGTGTAAGGAAATAATTTTTTAAAAAATAATTCAAGTTTGTCCAAATGAGGAAAATGGGGATCATGCCTGTGATCTGCCTTATGGGTTCTTATTCCTCCAAAACCAATTAAGATCCTATTATCTTTTGTAACCTTAAAGTATTCGTAATCTTTTTTAGTATCCCATACCATTTTCTTTTTTATTAATCCTGTTTCTTTAAGCTGTTTATTAGAAAGTACCTTGGTTACAATTAGAGTTGACTTTATTGGAACTATTCTAGAATCATGATATCCAAAATCGTTAGAAAAAATAACTTTTTTAAATTTTATTTTTGCATAGTTAGTGAATGCGTAGTTATCTTTAATAAATTCTAATCCTGTATTCTCAAAAATTTTAACCCCTCTTTTTTCAGCTACCTTAGAAAGATTTTGTGTTAATTTTAGAGGGTTTACAGATACCGCTTTTTCAGGAGAAACAAGAGCTCTTCTAAATAAAGGAGTGTTTAATTCTTTTCTTAGCTCTTCTCCCTCTATTATTTTGACATCGTTTATTTCTTTTTCTGCTTTATATTCTTCCATTAAGTTATGATAGCTGGGATAATTGAAATCACAATATAATGTTGGAAGAGATTCATATTCACACTCAATTTTTTCTTTTTTTATCAAATGTTCTATATTATCTAACGACTCTATATTTCCTTTCCAATAAGAAATAGCTCCTTTTTTGCCAAAGTTCTTTATTAGATCTTTTAAATCTAATTCGCCCTTAGCAGTTAGAATCCCTGCTGCTTTACCTGTCGCTCCACTTGCAATAAATCTTTTCTCAATAAGAACGATTTTTTTAGATTTATCATGACTTAAAAAATAAGCTAGAGAAACTCCTGTTACTCCGCCTCCAATAATTAAATAATCACAATCTATGTCCTCTTTTAATTCTGGTCTAGACTTGTAACCTGGATTTTTCCAAAACACCTCGTGCTTCATTTTAAGAAGAAGAACGTTAGATATATAAATCATTCGGAATAAGTAATAAAGAAAAGGGGAAAATGAAATACGATTTTGTTGTTTTAGGTGCTACTGGAATGCAAGGTAGAATTGTATCGAGAGATTTGCTAGAAAAGGGGTATAAGGTATTACTATGTGGAAGAAATCTATCAAGAATTGAGAAATTACTAAAATTGCATAAGACTGATTTTAAATATATGGATTTAAGAGACGTAGAGAATACGGCTAATGTAATAAAAAAATCTGGGACTAGAGTTGTGATTAATTGCGCAGAAGGAGATGTTAATTTGAATGTTTTAAAAGCGTGTGCTCAGGCTGGAGTGAGTTCTCTAGATCTTGGCTCTGAAATTCCTATGACTAAAGATCAATTTAAAATGCATAACTTATTGAAAAATAAAGGACTCACCCATATTACGGGGTGTGGTTCTGTACCTGGGATTGGAAGCATAATGCTTGCATATGCTGCACAAAGGTTTGATACGCTTAAATCTATAGAGGTAGGCTTTGCTTGGAACTCAAATATTAAGAAATTTGTGGTGCCCTTTTCGATACCTAGTATTATTGAGGAGTTTACGGACCCTGCAACTAACATTGAAAGAGGGCGTTTTAAGAATGAAACTCCTATGGACACTGTTCGTTTGAGAAAAGACAGGTTTGTTGGTAAGGAAGAGGAATTTTCTGTAAGACATCCTGAAACCTATACATTCTATCATTATTTCAAAAAAATGGGGCTTAAAAACGTAAGATTCATTGCAGGTTTTCCGCTTCATTCTTTTAATGTTATTTCTAAAATAATAGAATTAGGGTTGGGGAGTGAGAAAGATATAATCGTAGGGGGAGTAAAGGTTGCTCCTGTAGATGTAGTAGGAGAAGTTTTGAAGAATATCCCCATACCTGAAGGTTATAAGGAAAAAGAAGACTTGTGGGTAGATATATATGGAAAAAAGAATAATAAAAAGAAAAGAATAAAAATGCAATGCGTCGTGCCTACAATTAAAGGATGGGAAGATGCGGGCTGCAATATTGACACAGGAATGCCTGCAAGTATAATGGCGCAAATGGTAAAAAACGGTATAATAAAAGAAAGAGGATGTTTCGCTCCTGAGGCAGTTGTACCTCCTCAACCTTTCTTTGAAGAATTGAGCAAAAGAAGTATGAAGGTCTATGAAAATGGGAAACTTATTAATTAGTATTCTCTATTAGAGAAAAATTTATAATAGGACTTTCTGATTAAGCTTTAGTTTAAATAAATTTTTAAAAGAGGTTTTATGAAAATAATAATAAATGAGTCTTTTTCAGATGATGCGACTATTTTGAACAAAATAGAAAAGAAAGAATTTGAATCTGGAGAGGTTCTAAAACTAAGAGTTGAAGCTGAAGAAATGTCTCAGGAGGCTGAGGTTAATCAGTTAATCTCTTATAATTCGATAAAGAAGAATTTAGAATATGATTTGCCTCATCAAAGAGAGGGAGCAATAAGAATTTTAAGGGATTTAAATTGCATGGCATTATTAGCTGATGAAGTTGGGCTTGGAAAGACAATTACTACTGGAATGATATTAAAAGAGTGTATTATGCGCGGATTAGTGAATAAAGCACTGATATTAACTCCTCCGTCACTAGTGGACCAATGGGCTAGCGAATTAAAATATAAATTTGACCTAGATTTTACAGTTATAGAAGATAAAAGCCAATGGGAAAATATTAATTTTGCAATAGCCTCTATAGACCGAGTTAAAGGCTATGAAAGAGATTCTGGAAAGTTTAAGCATGAAAAAGTTCATGAGATAGAGTGGGATTTGTTGATCGTAGATGAGGCACATAAACTAAAAGATAGAGATACTGTAAGATGGAAATTTGTAGATAAAATACCTAAAAAAAGATTCTTGATTGTAACTGCCACACCCTTTCAAAATGATCTGATAGAACTTTATAGTTTATTGAATTTATTGAAAAGAGGGCATCTAGGAACTATCAAGGAATTTAAGAAAAAATTCCTGTTTAAAGGAAATAAAAGACATCCTTTAAATCCTCATGAATTAAAGGAAAAATTACAGGAGGTGATGGTTAGAAGGAGAAGAGATGAAACTGGAATAGATTATAAGAAGAGAATTCCTAAAATAGTGGCTGTCGATCTATCTAAAGAAGAACAAGAAATTTATAAGAATATTTGTGAATTGTTACAAACTAAATATTTTTCTACAAAGGGGGAGGAAATAAGGGGAAGACTAATAGTTTATTCTTTATTACCAAAAATAACAAGCTCTTCTAAATCGGCTATTGAATCTTTAACAAAAATTGTAAATGATCAAAAATATCATGAGGTTACTAGAGATTTTGCTCAGAGAATACTTGACCAATATAAAGATCTTAAGAAGGATTCTAAGATAGAGGCTTTAGTAGATGTTGTTAAAAATATTTATTCTGAAGATAAAGATGCCAAAATTCTTATGTATACAAGACATCCTACAACTGCTAGGTATATTGCTGAAAAATTAGAGCCGTTAGGATTGAAGATTATTCAGTTTATAGGTGGATTAACTAGAGAAGAAAAAATGGAAAGAATAAAGAAGTTTAAAGAAGAAGCACATATAATGGTTAGCACAGAAACTGGCGCTGAAGGTTTAAATTTCCAATTTTGTAATAATTTGATAAATTATGACTTGCCATGGAATCCTATGTCAGTCGAACAAAGAATAGGAAGATTGGATAGAATAGGACAAAAAAAAGATATTAATATTTACAGTTTAGCTACAAAGAATACTATGGAAGAACATGTTGTTGATCTAATTATAAATAAAATGTGCTGCATAGGTTTAGTCATAGGAGAATTGCCTATAATTCTGTTTAATTTGGGGCTTGATTCTAAAGGTGAATCTGGATTAAGCAAAATAGAAGAGATGCTTCTTAATTCTTTTATAGATTCCAAGAACAACTTAGAGAAATTTACTAAAGATGTTCTAAAAATAAAAAATCTTCTAGAAAAAGGAATAGAAGAGTATATGAAAACTAAGGAGAATAATTCGGTGTTATTAGACGATGGAAAGCAATAAAGAATTAATTGAAATAAAAAATTTTACTTTGGATTTCTTTCAGAGACTTGAGTGCAATATTTCTTGGGAAAAAGATGTTCTTGTTATAAAAGGAATATCTAAAGATTTTGAAGAATTTTCAGGAAGAAACGGCCCATTTTTTTTAGTGTTTGAGAAAGATAAGGGAAATGCTAACACTGAACTGATAACTTCTGGAAGCCAATTATTGAAACTTATGCGAGATTATTTAGACAGGAAAGGTGAAACAACTCTTTTGAAAGTTGTTATAGAAATTGATCCTGTAAAGGAGATTTTAGAAAGAATGAAATTTTATAATTGCAATATATCTAGAGTTATACAAAAGAAAGAATATAATATACTAACGAGATTCACTTTTTCTTCAATTTTTCAATATCTTAATGAAAAAGAGAGGTTCTTGAATTATATTTATCTTGATAACGGAAAAATAGTAGATTTTGATATTTCCAAATATAGAGTTATAGAAGGAAGAAAAGATGAAATAAAATTTGGCAATGTAAAATCTGAATATGATATTGCCAGAGAGCAATTAAAGAAATTATTAACTAAAACTACTGAAGAAGTAAGCGAGAAAATAAGCGAAAAATTAGAAAGAGAAATCAATAGAATAAAAGAACATTATGCAAGGCAGACAAAGGAGAAAGAAGATCAGATCTTTGCTATTGAAAAACAAATAAGAAAAGCAGAAGAACAAATGATAAAAAGTTCGGAAAAAGATAAAGATTCTTTAAAGGCAAAAATAGACAGATTTAAGGAAAATATCCAGATAATTGAAAAATCAGATTATAAAAGCAGGACGAAAAAAGAAGAAGAATTTTTGATTAATGATGAAATAAGAAAACATGGTCTTAATATATCGAACAAATTGATAAACACAAGTATAATTTATTATCCCTCTTTTTTGCTTGAAGTTAGTCTAACTAATGGAGAGATAAAGGGGAATGTTTCTGTAAAATTAAATCCGCATACAAAAGCCTTTGATTTTCCTTTATGCCGAAGCTGCAATGAAGCGGTTAAAAATGCATATTTATGTTCTTCTGGGCATTTATCCTGTAAGGAATGTCTAGATAAATGTCCTTCTTGTGATAGATTATACTGCAAACATTGTTTAAGCAGGAAGTGTGATGTTTGTAGAAATAATATCTGCATTAAATGCAGTGTAAGATGTCAAAGCTGTGGAAATCACTTATGTTTATTGCATGTCAAACAATCTTCTTCCGGAGATAAATTATGTTCTTCTTGTATACTTAGATGCAGAGCCTGTGGGAATTTATTCTCTAAAAAAACACTTCAAAAATGTCCTTCTTGTAAGAGTGATTTCTGCGATAAATGCACTAAAAAAGAATTTATAAAAATAGGACAGAAGGTATATTGTTCTAATTGCTCTAAAAGATGCGATGCATGTAAAAAAATATTCCATAGAGATAATTTTCAGAGGTTGAGAACATGTGAATGTGATTCCTGTAATTCTTTAGAAAGATGTTTATCTTGCAAGAAAATTTTATGTAAAAAAGTAAGGAAACAGTTTTAAATTATAGTGAAAGACATACATCTTCTCCTAAATAGTCAACGACTTTAATATTTCTTCTATTTGTCGTTGACTATACATATAAAATTAAATATGCTATTTAATTAAATGATCAATGGAAATGGCTAGGGCTATTCAAGAAAAGCATCTTGAAATATTGGCTGCTAATTCTGGATTTGAATTCACTAGAAGTTTTTTTCCTTATACTTCCGGTGAGATATGTAATTATTACGTTCATAGCGAAGTTGTCCAGAAAAATGGATATAATTTTAGAGAAGCAATACATGACTTAAGAATTTTAATAGATAGTAATATTTATCATCAATTTTATGATGTTATTTCTGGTGGAGAGAGTAGAGACTGGATTTTTTCTTATCCTTCAGCATTTTTACTTGGAAAATCCCATGCAAGTTTATACAAAGACGGCAGAATAACTGGCGCAGACTTATCTAACAAAAAAATTATACATGTAGCTGATTTAAATAATGAAGGATCATCTGTTAAAAACAAATGGGTTCCTTTAATAAAAAGAGCTGGAGGAGAAATAAAGAAGATTTTCTTTTATGTTGATAGATGTGAAGAAGGCTTTGAGATTATAAAAGAGTTGGGTTTGGAGTCTAATGCTTTAGTTTATTTAGACCAAAATGCTTGGAGTTATCTTTTAAAAATTGGAGTAACTGATCCTGAAATTGATTATTCCTTAAGAGAAAGAATGGAGAATAGAGAAAGTTGGGCAAGGAAAATTCTGAAATCTGATTTAGGAATTGAAAGAATGGCTGAGTTATTAAGAGAAAACAATAGAGAGAAAGAACGCGCATTAAAAGTATTAAATAAATATGCTGATTTGAGAGAGGAAATTTTGGATAGATTAAAAAAATATTCCGGCATAGAAATACTTATTAATTCTGTAAATGTATAGTTTTATGTTGCCTCTTTCAACTTTAAATCAGAGAATGTCTAAGCTTCGAAACTGGGCTCTTGATGGAAATTCTATTGTTAAGGATAAGTTCTTTAGAAATTTTAAAGAGGGAATAGAATTTGTGAATAAAATAGCTGAAATAGCTGAAAAACATAATCATCACCCTATGCTTTTAATTACATATGATAATATTAGAATTACATTGTCAACACATGCTGCCAAAGGTCTAACTTTGAAGGATTTTGATGTTGCCGAAGAGATTGATAAGTTATAATCAAACTGTAAGCTAAAGGAATAACCGTTCAATTTAAATATTTAGCATTATTTTCTTTAATATGCGGATAAAAGAGTTGATGAAGCAGCCCTATGTTGTTGATAAAGACATTAGTTTAGTTGACGCTGCAAAAATAATGAGTTCTAAAGGGATAGGCAGCTTATTATTTGTTGCAAGAGGCAAAGCTAAGGGAATTCTTACTGAAAGCGATTTATTGAAGAATTTTGGGAAAAATAAAAAAATTTCACAAATTATGTCTAAAAATATTATTAGTATCTCAGATGAAGATAATGTAGAAAAAGCACTTAAAATAATGAATGAAAATAGAATAAAAAGACTTCCTGTAATTGATAAGGACAAGAAATTAGTGGGCATTGTATCTATGACTGATATAGCGGCAAATATTGAAAAATTTGACGGAGAATTTTTCTTTGATTAATGATATCTGAAATTTTAATATTGGCGATTGCAATTCCTGTAGGATATTTAATAGCATGGCTTGCTAAAGATGAGATCGTTTCCTGGAGGAAATGGTTTAAAGTTCTAATTATTTCTTCTGTTATTGTCGGAATAATATTTTACTTTTATGAAAAGCCATATATTAGTTGGACAGCAGGATTTATTTTAATTGTAAGTTCTATAAGTTTAATGCAAAGCCAAGATAAAAAGTGGATTCGTAAGATATAAAATTTGAAGAGATTAATATATAATTATAATATCAATATTTTTTAAACTTATTAGAAGCCTTAAATAATATTATGATGACTAATATAGTAGCAATTATAGAGAGGCTTCCTGAAATAATACCCTCTCCACCTAAAATTCTTGATAATGTAGATAGGATATATTGAAGAATTATTAATACTCCAGTTGTAATAGATAAAGCTCCGAAATATCGCCTTAGTTTTATAACCCCTACTGCAAATAGAATACCAAATAATAAAGTGAATATCTGAATAATATAATTTATAACGACAGTATAAAGAGAATAGGTCAATAATAGATTCATAATTAAAGAAAGTAAATTAAAAACAATTAATATATAAGATAAGACGATTATTAAACGATTATTTACTTTCTTTCCAATTATTATAAATCCTATGAAAATTAAGATGAAAAGTAAGAAATTTATGTAGATGCCTATTTTTAATAAGGATGTGGCTAAATTGATATTTTTTTGAATATTAACTGATGATACAATTGAAATAACAATAGAAAGAAACATTAAGATACTTGTTATTATGGCAATTTTTTTAAGTACTTTCATTTGACTATAATATTATTTATATTTATAAAGGTATTTAAGAATTAAATTTTAAGTAAAGAGGAAAATATAAAAGGCAAGAAGGAGAGATAAGAACATGATGGACTTTAAGAAGACAGAAGAAGAAATATTGAAGTTCTGGGAAAAGAATAAGACTTATGATAAGATTAAAAAGAGGAATTCCAAAGGTAAAAAGTTCTATTTTCTTCAAGGACCGCCTTATACGTCTGGAAAATTGCATATAGGCCATGCATGGAATAATTCTTTGAAAGATATGATTCTACGATACAAGAGAATGAATGGTTTTGACGTTTGGGACAGAGGAGGCTATGATATGCATGGTCTGCCTACAGAAAATGCTGTTCAGAAAAAACTAGGATTAAAAACAAAAGAAGAAATTGAGAAATATGGTATGGATAAATTTGTAAAGGACTGCATGAACTTTTCCATAGAACAGGCAAGTTATATGAATGAAGATCTTTGGAAATTAGGTGTATGGCTTGATCATAAAAATGCATACAAGCCTGTTCAGAAAGAGTTTATAAATGGCCAGTGGGCACTTTTCAAAAAGGCTTGGGAGCAGAAAAGGTTATACAAAGGAAAAAAGGTTATGCATTGGGATGCAGAGACAGAGACTTCTCTGGCAAAACACGAATTAGAATATAAAACTGTAAAAGATAAATCTATTTTCTTAAAATTTCAGAGGAAAAAAAACAAGAACGAATATTTTGTTATTTGGACTACTACTCCTTGGACAATTCCTTTTAATTTAGCTATCATGGCAAACCCAGAATTAATTTATGTTAAAGTGAAAGTAGACAATGAATACTGGATTGTAGCTAAAGATTTAGCTGGGGTTTTTATTTCAGGGCTTCTAGGGAAAAAATTAGAAATTATAGAAGAGTTTAAAGGTAAAAAGCTTGAGGGAGAAGAATATATTCACCCTCTCTATAATGATTTAAGAGAAGTTTATGATAAATTAAAGAAAGAATGGCCTAATGTGCATACGGTTATATTAAATAAAGAATATGTTGACACTTCTGCTGGAACAGGATTAGTACATTGCGCCCCAGGATGCGGGCCTGAAGACCAAGAAGCTGCTGAAATGTATGAAATAGGGGCATTTAATACTTTAAATGAAAGGGGAGAGTTTAAGGATCTAGGAAAATTTAATGGCTTTAAAGCTAGATTAGACGATAACAAATTTATTCAAGAGTTTGAGAAAATTGGTGCACTAATTACTAAGACAGAAGTAGAACATGAATATCCTCATTCTTGGAGGAGTCATCAGCCAGTTGTTTTTAGAGTTACAGAACAATGGTTCTTGAAAATAACTGATTTGATCCCAATGCTTTTGAAATTTAATAAAAATGTGAAATGGGTTCCAGAAAAATCAGGAGAAAGTTATGAAAGATGGGCTGAGAATTTAAGAGATAATAGTGTTACGCGACAGAGATTTTGGGGCTGTCCAGTGCCTATATGGATTTGTGAATGCGGAGAGATCGAGGTAATTGGAGAAGTTGGAGAATTGAGCAAGAGAACTGGCAAGAAATTTGACGATCTTAGTTTGCATAAACCTTGGATTGATAAGGTCACATTTAAATGCAAAAAATGCAAAAATGAAATGCATAGAATTAAAGATGTTTGCGATGTTTGGATAGATTCAGGAACTGCTTCTTGGAATTCATTATATAATGATCCTAAACTAATAAAGAGATATTTTCCTGCGGATTTGGTATTAGAAGCAACTGAGCAGACGAGATTATGGTTTAGTCTATTAGAAATATGTTCGGCAATTATGTTTGGCAAAAATTGTTTTGAAAACGTATTTGTACATGGTATGATTCTCGATTATCAAGGAACTAAAATGTCTAAATCTTTAGGAAACGTTATTTCTCCTTACGAAGTTATTAATAAATATTCTGCAGATATTTTTAGGTATTATATATGTCAAATAAGTGCTGGGGAGAACATTAACTTTAATTGGGAAGATATAAAAGTTAAACAGAAAAATTTAATAGTTTTAGCAAATATATCTAACTATATTATTGATCTTGATAGACAAAAATTAAAGAAAGGGAAACTAGGAATTGAGGAAAAATGGATGTTGTCTAAGTATAATTCTAGCTTGAAAAAAGTCACAGAATTATTTGAAAACTATAAGTTAGATGAAACAATAGGTGAAATTGAAAAACTATTCATGAGTCTATCTAGAGACTATATAAAATTAGTAAGAGATAAAGCTAGTGAAAATTCTGTTGTCTTAGATACAATTAAAGAGGTTTATTTTGGAACATTGAAGATGTTTTGTACAATCTGTCCATTTTTCTCTGACTATTTTTGGAAAAAAATTGGAGGAAAAGAAGAGTCAATACACTTATCTAACTGGCCTAAGTTAGACAAGAAAAAGATAGATGAAAAACTTGAGGAACAATTCAATGCTGCATTTTATCTAATTGAAAGAGGTTTAGCTGAAAGAGATAAGATCCAAATAGGTTTAAAATGGCCCTTAGGGAAAGCAGATATTTTATACTATAAGAAATTGGACAAGAAACTTGAGGGTATAATTGCTAGACAATTGAATGTTAAAAAGATAATATGGAAGGTAGCTCGTGAAAAAGACTGGAAGATTGAGTTTGATACTACTATGACTCCAGAATTAGAGGCAGAAGGATATGCTAGGGAATTTGTTCGGAATGTTCAAGCAGCTAGGAAAAACGAAGGCTTGCAGAAAGGAGATCTAATTGACCTTGAAATATCTACAGATAGCTACATAAAAAGCGTTATTGATAAACATTTAGAGCTTTTAAAGGAAAAAATCAATGTTAGAAAAATAAAATTTGTCGAAGCTATAAAAGGTAAAACTAATGAGTTCGAAATAAGGGGTAAGAAAGTTACTATTCATTTTTGTAATTTTTAAGGGGCACAGTTTGAAAACATTTAAATAGTATAAATCTTTTAATAATGAAAGAGGTCATTTACTGATGATAATAAAAGATGAATTTTTGAGTAGGCTGAGAAAAATATTTGATCTAAATCTATACGAGGCTAAGGTGTGGACTGCTTTATTGTCTAGAGGAGTTTCTACTGCTGGAGAATTAAGTAATATTTCAGATGTCCCTAGAAGCAGAACATATGACATTTTAGAGTCATTAGAGAAGAAAGGATTTGTTGTAATGAAGCTGGGCAAACCTATTAAATTTGTTGCATTGAAGCCTGAGGAAGTTGTAGAGAGAGTAAAAAGAAATCTTGTAGTTGAGGCCCAAAATAAGACAAAAAGATTAGAACAACTTAAAAATGATGAAGTACTTATTGAATTAACTGGCCTTTATACAAACGGTGTTAAATTTATTGAACCTTCTGATTTATCTGGAAGCTTAAGAGGAAGACAGAATGTTTATAATCATTTAGATATGATGGTAAGATCTGCAGAAAAAGGAGTTACACTTGTAACAACAGCTGAAGGTCTAAATAGAAAATTTGAAGCCTTATTGCCTGCTCTGGAGAGAGCTAAAAAAAGAGGAGTAAATATAAGAATCGCAGCCCCTATTGGTCCTGATAATTATAAGATTGCTAAAGATTTAGCCAAAATAGCAGATGTAAGGGATAGTAGTCAAGTTAGCTTGAAAGGGAGATTTACAATTGTGGATTCTAATCAAATTTTATTCATGCTTATAGATGATAAAAAAGTTCATCCTAACTATGATGTTGGTGTTTGGCTTTCCAGCGAGTTTTTCTCCCAAGTTTTAGAACAAATGTTTGGCCAAAGCTGGGAGCAGATGACGCCGCTGAGTAAGGTTAAGATTAAATAATTTTTAATATGAAAAAAACACCTCTCGGTATTAAAGGGTTATCAATCAGTTTATATTTTGTTGCAACTTTTCTTCTAATTTTGGGATTAATTATCTTTTTAATTGGATATTCTCTTGAAAAATATGCTTCTCAAAATCCAGATGCAAATTATTACGGCAGTCTAGGCAACCCAGTATTAACTATTTTTCTGGGAATAAGTTTATTTTTTATCGGAATTTTATATATTTTTATTGGGATAGGATTATGGAAAGGAAAACGATGGGCAAGAACACTTTTTGTAATTGATTGTTTAATCTTAATATTGATTGGCATTTTGTTTATGGTATTTGCTAATACTCTTGCTGGAATAATAGCAGAAGTAATAATTACAATGCCTTCTTTAAGGTGGGTTATTTATTTGTATACAAAATATAAAGATTTTTTTGAGGATTAGTTTACTATTAATAAAATTAATTTTTCTTCTGTTGAATATAAAATATTCTTATATTTGGTGTACAAAGCATAAAATTCACGTTTTCTTTTAATATTTCTTCTTCAACGCTTTGTCCGCATAGAATTCCATCTTTATAAGCCACATAAGTTCCTTGATAGCGATCTAATCTTCCAGATTCCAATTCTTTTTTAAAGGAAGCTTCGTTATCTAAGTTTAATTGATTTAAACTCTCTTTACGAGATCTTTCTATTTTAAATTCATCAAAACTCAATACATATTCTTCAAGTTTAATTGTATTTAGTCTCATTTTATTAGTCTAAATATAGGTATTTATAATAATTTGTTTAGTATATAATATGATAGTTTTATGATATGTTAGAGGGATGTTTAAAAGATAGATTATTAAATCAAATAATTTTATTCTTAACATGTACATTGATGTTCATTGTCATCTTGACTTATGCAGGGATATAAAGAAAGTTATTGAAAGATTTAGAGAAAAGGGTGTTGGAATAATAATTAGTAATAGCGTTAAACCGGAGGTCAATAGAAAAATATTGAGCTTTTCTGAAAAATATCCTGAAGTTAAAGTTGCATTGGGAATATACCCAATTGACGCGTTATCTATGAAAGATTCTGAAATTGATGCTGAAATAGAATTTATTAGAATCAATAAAAATAAGATAGTAGCTATTGGTGAAGTTGGATTAGATTTAAAAGAAACCTCTGAGATAGATAGACAAAGAGAAATTTTTATTAAATTTATTGAACTTAGCAAGGATATTGATAGGCCAATTATTGTACATTCAAGAAAGGCTGAAAAAGAATGTATTGAAATTTTGGAGAAGTTTAAAGCTAAGAAAGTGGTCATGCACTGTTTTTGTGGAAAGTTTTCTTTAGTAGAAAAAATAGCAAAGAATAACTGGTTTTTGTCTATTCCTTCCAGCGTAAATCATAGTGAGCAATTTCAGAATATTGTTAAAAAAATAGATATTAAAAATCTATTATGCGAAACAGACGCTCCATATTTACACCCTTTGAAAGAAATAGATAATACGCCTGAGAATGTTGTTTATTCTTATAAAAAAATTAGTGAATTGAAGGACATGATGTTAAAAGATGTTGAGAAAAAAATTGAGGAAAATTATAAACGCATTTTTACCTATTGATTAAAAACCAAACAAGTTTTTTATCCATTTCCATATTCCTTTGAAAAAACCTGCTTCTTCTTTATTGTCTGTTTTTTCTATTTCAGTTCCAACAGACTTGTTTGTTTCATTAGATGATACATTGTTATTTTTTGCATTCACTTCTGCAACACTTATTTGAGTAGTATTTTTCTCTTCAGTTTTATTATTATCTTTATTATTAGTAGAATTCTCAACTGTTTTATTAGTCTCATTTTTTACTTCTTTTTTAGGAAGTTCTGGAGCTATAATATCGCCGGTTTTACAATAACTTACTATAACAATAGCATTTACTGCTCTTGATGCTGAAAATAATTCCACGACATAAGTTGTGTTGCCAAATGTGAATTTCTCATAGGGTTTTTCATAATTTGAAAGAGTAATTAGCTGTTTTCCTATAGTGACTTCTATTGTCCTTTCTCCATTTATAAGGCTAGATTTTGCAAGAACAATAGTAAGGTCTTTAATAGAATCTCTCTCTTGTAGGGTAATATCTTTAGATTCTCCATCTACAGATATTGTTGCCGTTGTATCTGTTGCGTTTAATAAATTAACAGTATGTTTTCCAGATAAAAGTTCTATTTCTTGAGAATTTGTTTTATTAGACAAAGTTAATTTAGTGGAGTCTACAATTAAGTCTGCGATTATTCTTCTTAGCAAATTCACTTCATCTGTTTTAACTACACCTATACCCAGGCCATTTATTGATCTACTAGAAAAAATATTTATTTCCTTTTGGTCAGAAACTATAAAACTATTATCTGAGCAAGTAGATTTTGCGGAGACTAAAGAAATTAGTAGAATTGTAAATAATAAACCAATTGCCTCATTTTTCATATTGAAGATAGAGAAATGCTATTTATAAATAATGCGGGTAAAGGTGTTAATTATATTTTTTACCAAATTCTTTTTAGAATTGGAGATAGTGCTCCTACTATAATAAAAAATAGAAACAGTCCAATGAGAACATGAAGTGTTGTATGAATAGATAGATTAGACAAAAAGAAATAGTTAATTATTAAAATCAAAGTCCATACAACAAAAGAATTTCTTGATTTGTTAAAATAAAATGCGGGGAGTAGGCTCAAGAGATTGAGATCTCTGATCCTCCAACTTCACAAATTTGAAGTATTCGAACCTATCGCGCGGCAATTAGAATCCTAAGACCTAGCATGATCTTTGATCATGATATGCGGGAAGGAGGATTCGAACCTCCGAAGGCACTAAGCCACAAGATAACTTATGTATCTTGTTAAGCTACTTTCTCTAACGAGAAAGCGACATCTTAAGTCTTGCGCGTTTGACCACTTCGCTATCCCCGCAATACTAGATAAGAAAGAAATAGGATTATAAAGGTTACGCTGCTTAAACTTCAGCATCTATTTTTTCTAAGATTTTATCCGCCTGGAGAGTTACATACTGCAAAATCTCTTGCTCACTTGCTCTAGGATTCTCGGTTTTAAATCTTAAGGCATGAGCTGCCCCAGAAATTAGAGCGATTTTTAACCTCTTTTCTTCTTCATTCATATTTTTCTAGATAAAACGAAGTTTAAAAATATTTAGTTAGTTCGCTGTTATATTTTGTGACACAAGAGTTATATTTTCGTCTTCAATGGAAAGGTTAGTGGAATTTAATTCTTTATTGTTATTTATTGAATTATTTTCTATATTTTCTTTTTCTGGTTTTTCGTAATTTACTTTGAAGACCATATTCCCTGTTTTGAATTCTAATCCGCCTAATCTAACTTTAAGATATAAAAGTCCTCCAACAATTATCATAGCAAAAAAAAGGGAAATTAATAATAACCCTAATAAACCTCTTTTATTCAACATACGGTTAGCGAGGCTGTTTATTATATAAACCTTTTGTGCTAAATGGCTTTTTAAATAAGTCTTTAATTTATCTTACTTTTTTTACAAAAACTGCTTCTTAAGAAAGTCTAGGAAATCTTGTTTTATATATTTCAAGTAAAGGTTCTTTGATTAAATCGTATGTTTGTTGTCCTAGTTCTGTTAACCCATAATTTTTGTGTCCAACACTCCAACCACGTTCACGAATAAGCTTACGTGACATAAGTTCATTCACACCTGCTTGTGGCTGAGAGACCTCAGATTCTGACAAATGGGCACCACCCTCGTTCCCTATACGTACAAGCAATTCTAAAGCCAATAAAGCTGTCTTGTCTGCGTCTTCGCTCATATTAATTCTTTTTCATAGATATTTATAAGAATTTATGTCTTAGAGACTCTATATTCCAACATACCTGACTTATTTTACAAAGAGCACTTGATTTGCAAAGCCGTGTTAAATATCTTCTGAACATAAGAATTTAAAAAGAAAGTTAGGTTTAGAATTTTGATAAAAAGAGGGAATATGGAGGAAATTTTAAAAAAACTGAAGTCTGAATTGAAAATAAGAGGGCTTTCACCTCTTACTGTAAGAAATTATTCTTTTTTTGTTGAGAAATTTTTACAAAAATCGGCTAAAGAATCCAGTGATTTAACCCAGGATGATGCTAAGGCTTATCTTGCTGAACTTTTTGATTCTAAATCTAAAAATACAATAATGCTTGCAGCTGCTTCTTTGAAATTTTTTTATACGGAAATATTGAAAAAAGAATTTTCTCAGATTAAAATGCCTAAGAAAGATAGAAAATTGCCTGAGGTTCTCACTAAAGACGAAGTTAAAAGACTAATTGAATCTGCGGATAATATTAAATCGCGACTTATTATATCTCTTTTATATTCTTCTGGATTGAGAGTATCTGAGTTAGTGAATTTGAAAAAAGAAGATTTAGATTTACAAGAGAAGATAGGATGGGTAAGAAAAGGAAAGGGTGGAAAGGATAGAATTATTACTTTGTCTAGTAATTTGGCAGATGAACTGAAAGAATATTGTGAAATGCGCGGCGAAGATAAAATCTATGTTTTTTCTAAAGATAAACCATTAACAACTAGAAATATTCAGAAGATAATAAAAGGTACGCGCCAAAGAGCAGGACTAAACAAGAAAGTTACGCCCCATACCTTAAGGCATAGCTTTGCGACGCATTTGCTTGAGCAAGGCACTGATATAAGAATGATACAAGCGATGCTTGGGCATGCTTCTTTAAGTACGACACAAGTTTATACGCATATTTCTTCTGATCAGATTAAAAAAGTTAAGAATCCCTTGGATATGCTTGATAATTAGCAAATTTATTATAGAAATTATTAAAAACAATTACTTTAGAGTATTTATATGAAATATAAAAAAAGACCTTTAGAGGAAAGCTTTTTCTCGATTTTAGTTAATCCTACTTCGATTATAAAAATATCTACTGAAAATAAAGAGGTTAGTAGTCTAATAAGGACGGCTTACTATGAATTACTAAAACAATATGATTATAATGTAAGTAGAATAATACTAGATTTTAGTATGCCTAGACAAACATTTTACAATAAATTAGAACAATATGGTATTGATATCAAAGTATTAAGAAAAACAAAATCAAAAAGTCCTTGCGTATACCTCGGCTTGAAAGCCGAGGTTTGTTCGGGACTTTTGGATGCTCAAGATACAACCTTGCCTTAAAAGGCAAGGTTTTCGTCAAGTATCTTGACATAATTCTAAAGATAAAATTTTAATAAATATTATAACTATACAATAGTAACAAATAGAAAGATTTATATATTGATACTATATCTTATTTTTATGGAAAATAGAGAATTACAGCGATTGGAAGAAAAAGTTAAAGAAAGGGTTAACTTAACAGAGCTTTCAAATGAAGAATTAATATATGAATTCTTTAAAGTCAGAAAATTATATAATGGCACCTCAAATAGGACTGCATCTTTTATACAATCTTTAAAGCAGGGAGATTATAAAGAAGATCCTGAAAGGTTTATTAATTATTATACAACTATGATAAATATTAATGATTCCATAGGAGCCTATAACGGTAAATTAATTAAGGAAATGGGCAGAAGATATGGTTTTTCTATTGTAGAGATTGATGAAATAGATGCCAAGGTTTATGAAGATATTGAATTTTAATTGAAAATAAAAACTATCTGAATGACTTCTGTCTTCTGGCTCTTGCTTTTGAATCTCCAGGCTTTCTTGTTTCTTTTCTTCTAGAATCTTGAACAATCATATTTCTATCATATTTGATGAATGCTTTCTTTAAAACTTCAGAGCCAGTTATTGATAAAAGAGCTTTTGCAATTGCTAATCTTGCTGCTTGAATTTGACCTTCTTTTCCGCCGCCTTCAGTATGTATATCAAAGTCGTAATTTAAATCGTCGCCTAATTCTGATTGATAAATTCTAATTGGTTCTAAAAGAGCCAGCCTATGGAAAAGATTTAAATCCGTATGAGGGAGATAATTATAAGATATCTTTCCTGTGCCTGGTGTTATCTTTAGTTTTGCCACTGCTGTTTTTCTTTTTCCTGCAATAATTTTAAATTTATCTTTTGCCATTATATTAATTTAAATAACTCCTTTAATGTGATTGTCTTTATTTTAAATTCCTTTGGAAAGGAAACCATTTTTGCTTCACGATGTTCAGCTGGAATTTCATTATAGCACATTATTCTCTTAAATGCCTCTCTTCCTCTTCCTGTTCTGTGCTTGAGCATGCCTCTAACTGTACGTTTCATTACTCTTTCCGGAATCTTTGGAAAAAATGGGCCTTTCATAGAAGATCCACCTCTGGCTCTTGCTTCTCTGTATTCTTCAAGAATGCTTTGCCTATTTCCTCCAACTAGAGCGTCATTGCAATTTACTATAAAAATAGAATTTCCTAACAAAGCTTGCTTAGCTGCATAGCTCGCAACTCTTCCGAGTGATGAATTCTTAGCGTCTACTATTATTTTTCCAGTCATTGTAATATTTTAATTCCCTCTGCTTTTGGATTTTTCTTAATTTCTTCTAATATATGAATAAATTCTGATTTTGAATTTTTTAGTTTTTCTTTTGCTTGTTCTGAAATTGCTAAAGCACAAATTTTTATTCTTTTAGTCAGATCTCCTTTGCTTAATACTTTGCCTGGAATCACAATTGTATCTCCTGTTTTTGATTCTTTGTCTATCTGAAATAAATTTAATGAAGAATATTTTCTTGTAGCTCCTGAAAGAATTTGGGATATTTTGCTCCATCCTTCCTGTTTAGATGCTAATTTTATAGTTGATGCTAATTCAGAGTTTGTTTTTCTTCTTATTCTTATTTTTAACTTTGTGTTAGATATCATAAATAGACCGCCTATTTGTAAGTATTTAAAACTATCTATATCGAAAGATTTTTATACTAAAGTATGTATTGGTGTGTATGAAAAAAAATAAGATTAGAGTTAACATAACTGTAGATAAAGAACTGCTTGACAAGGCCAAGACAAAGCTTGAACTTTTTGGGGGAAAATTAAGCACTTTATTTAATGCCTTTCTGGCAGATTTTGTTGTGACAATGGGGAAGAATTCATCAAAGGGATATGAAATATTAGATAAAAAAATTGAAGATTTTGAAAAAAGATTAAAAATATTAGAATCTCAATCTAAAAGATAGTTATTTGGATTTGATTATTAATATCAAAGAGATTAAGATATAAATCCCAAGTATAAACGGATTATTGAATATTATTATTCCTAATAAAGAAGACTTAACAATATAGTTTGAGCCTCGATCAAGGTTAATCTTTGTAAAATAAGAAACTATAAGAAATGCTAATATTATTATTCCTGCGTAGAAACGAAATCTTTTCCCCATTTTTTATACATGCTTTTAATTATATAAGAACCCTATATTTTTATAGTTAATGCAGAAATGTTTATATACTCAATTTTATAATGCCTAGTAAATATTAAAAGAAGATGGCAAAGAAATGCTCATTTTGCAAGCAAATAATTCCTGATGATTTTGCATTTGAAGTATGTAAAAAATGTGGACATCAAATATGGGGCGAGAAGATGTTTAATGCTATTGCAGAAAATATGCGAAAAGCCAAAGACGTTGGAGATCTTTATCAGGGCTCTGTGACTGAAGATCTAAGAAAGGCTGCATAAACTTTATAAACTAAGTCCTTTAGTTATTTCTATGCTGAAAAGAAAGACCCCAAGAACTAAAGGAAAGATTTCATTTAGTAGATACTTTCAGAAATTTAAGCCTGGAGACTCAGTGGCAGTAGTTAGAGAATTAAGTCTTCCTTTATCTTATTCGAAAAGAATACAGGGAAGAACTGGGAAAATAGTTAAGAAACAAGGAGAAGCGTATCACGTTGAAATAAATGATTTAAATAAAAAGAAAGATTATTTTATTAGACCCATTCATCTTAAAAAAATCGAGGCAACAAAATGATATTAAGTAAAAAGCCTTTATCAATTGTAGAAGTTAATGACTATATGAAAGATAAGGAAGCTAATGAGGTAGTAATAGAGTATTTGAAAAGATTTGGAAAAATGTCTAAAGATAAAACAAACAAAATCAAAGAAGCTTTAACAACTCTTAATAATCCTAAAATAAAAGAAGAGCATATAATAAGAGTTATAGATTTTCTTCCAAAGGATCAGGAAGATATAAATAAAATTTTCTTAGATGCAAGTTTGAATGAGGAAGAGGCGCGTGCTATCCTTGAAATTGTTAAAAACAACTGAAAATGACAGAGAAAGACGATTATGCAATTATTCTAGATTATCTACCATACGGTTATCCTATGAGCGGCAAGCCGGTTCCTATAGTTCAGGCTATAGGAGAGAAAAGTCTTGTTCTGCTTGAGCTTATTCCTAGAAGAGGAGTATCTATTACACAAAAAGAAAAAGTTTATATAGGGCCGGATAAAAGAGATAAGATACACTATATAGGGGGAAGACTCCCTTTTGACAAGATAACAGAAACTGCGAAGATCCAACTCCAGGAGTTTATATCGGAAGTAGTTGCGGAGCAGGAAAAGAAATTTGTTGATTTCTTTAATAATGCTCAGGCGATAAATACGCGACTACATCAACTAGAACTTCTACCAGGATTTGGACAAAAACATACGCAAGAGCTAATAAAGGTCAGAGAAGAAAAACCCTTTGAGTCTTTTGAAGACATAAAGAAAAGGATTCAGAATATTCCTGATCCAAAGAAGGCTATTGAACGCAGAATATTAGAAGAGCTTGCGCAAAAGGAGAGATTCAACTTATTTGTAAAATAAAATGGCAGAAGAAGTAAAAATCCAGAAGAAAGGCCCGCCTGTGAATATCGAACATGAAACCTTAATTAGAATAATGGGTTATGATATTCCTGGATCAAAGAATATTTATCTTGGGTTGACATATATTAAAGGAATATCTTGGGCATTATCCAATGCAATATGCATTAAATTAAATATTCTAAGGTCTAAAAAAATATTGGAATTGAAAAAAGAAGAAATAACAAAAATCGAGGAATTTTTAAAACAACTTCCTGTGCCTGACTATTTAAAAAACAGAAGATTTGATCCAGAAACTGGAGAGACAAAGCACTTTTATGGAACTGATCTTGAGATGAAAAGAGAATTTGATATAAAGAAACTAATAAAAATGAGAAGTTACAAAGGTATAAGGCATGCATCCGGACAACCAGTAAGAGGACAAAAAACAAGATCTCACTTTAGAAGTACAAAGAATAGAAAGACTACAGGAATAAAGAAGAAAGTAGTAATTAAGGAGACAAAGTAAAAATGAAAAGAAAGAAAAAGCTGTATCAGCGACCAATGAAGCTCTATCAAAAAGGCAGAATCATGGAAGAAAACGTTCTAGTTAAAAAATATGGCTTGAAGAATAAAAGAGAGATATGGAAGACTCTTGCAAAAGTAAATTATTTTAGGAAAAGAGCGATGGCTTTATCAAGGGCTTCTAGCGAAGAGCAGGAAGTTTTTTTCAATAAACTACAGAATGTTGGATTAAAAGTCAAATCTATGGCAGACGTTTTAGGTCTTAAGGTAGAAGATCTATTAAATAGAAGATTGCCAACTATAATAGTTAGTAAAGGGTTGGCAACTACTCCGAAACAAGCAAGACAAATGGTTGTGCATAAAAAGATACTAGTTGACGGTGGGGTTGTTAATATTCCTAGTTATATTGTGCCTACTAATTTGGAATCCAAAATTACTGTTAAAAAAGTAAATCTAAAAAAAGTAGTGGCTAAAGTAGAAGATAATGTTAAAGAAGGAGAAAACAACTAATGGAAGTTTCTATGGATTCTAGCGAAAAATTAGAAATAAGTGAAGAAAAAGAAATTTCTAAAGAGACTGATAAAAAACCTAAAGAAGAAAGAAATGGAATAGCTTATGTTTATAGTTCTGGAAATAATACCATTGTGCATATCACGGACTTAGCAGGAAACACCTTATCTAGAATAAGTGGTGGAATGGTAACTAAGCATTCAAGATTAAAATCTAATCCTACCATTGCGATGTTTGTAGCAAAAAAGGCTGCTGAAAGACCGCGTGATTTAGGAATAACTGGATTGTATATTAGAATGAGAGCGCAAACAGGAAGTACTGGACACGGTCCAGGAGCACATGCTGCTGTAAAAACATTAGGAAAAGAAGGTTTTAAGATTATAAGCGTCTTAGACACTACAAAAGTGCCTAGAGGCGGACCTAAGAAGAAAGGAGGGCGTAGAGGAAGAAGAGTGTAAGATTTAAAAGAGACCTTTACATAAAAATAATATGACTTTGATTCAAAATACGCCTGAGAAAATAGTTATAAGAATGGATGCAAAGGAACCTTTAGCTAATGCTATAAGGAGAAGCGTTGCTGAAGTTCCTGTTCTTGCAGTTGATGAAGTAGAGATATTCAAAAACGATTCTGCTTTATACGACGAGGTTTTAGCCCATAGAATTGGCTTGATACCTCTAAAAACTGAAAAAAGTATGAATGAAAAAACTAAAATAGAATTTAAACTTGTAAAAAAAGGTCCTTGTACAGTTTATTCGGAAGATTTAGATGGGTCTGGAGAAGTTGTTTATAATAAAATACCCATTACAATTTTAGGAGAAGATTATAAATTAGAGTTGGTTGCTACTGCTACTTTGGGAAAAGGAATTCAGCATGCAAAATATCTTCCTGGTATATGCTATTATAAACACCTTTTTGAAATTAGTTCATCTCAGAAAATAGATTCAATTATAGAAAAATCTAAAGGCTTAATAAAACCTGAGAAGAAAGGTAGTAAATGGATTTGTGATTTGATTGACGCTGCGGTTAAAGAAATAGAAGAAATTGACAAGAATGCTGTTAAAGATTCTTCTGAAATGCTTTTTGTTATTGAATCTTTTGGAAATATGCCTGCCAAGGATATTTTAGTGAAAGCTATAGAAGCTTTAACGGATAATTTAGACGCTTTTGAGAAAGAAATTAAATAGTGTTGTAAATTTTAGTAGTTACAATAACAAGATTTATATAGTGTAGTTTTTTTGATATTTTATGATAAAGAATTTAATTGGGATGTTAAAAAAAATTGCTCCAGTTGTAATTTTTGGAGCTATTTATGTAGTTGGCGTTCCTTTAACTGAAGATTTAAGTGATAATTCTGAGGAAGCAAGAAATAGGCTAGATTCTAATACAGTTATTGATGAAACTGAGAGAACACCACTATATTTTCTTGATAGAGGAATAATAGGAAAATCTTTGTCTGAAGGCAAGGGTAATGGGATAGGTGATATTAATGGCGACGGTTTTATGGACTTTATAAGAATAAGCAATGGAAAAATATTATATTTTCAGAGCGATAAAAAAGGATATTTCTTTTCAAGAGAAATTAAAATAATTGAAGATATGAATTATGTAGATTATAGAGTTGAGGAAGGAAGTACTGTTATTATAGATGATTTGAATGCTGATGGGAAAAAGGATATTATAATTAAAGATCCTCGTGGAGATCTGAGATATTTTTCTTCTTTAAATAGTTCATTTTGAGCAAGACTTATAAACAATTTATAATTAAGAGTTTTAGGCGGGAGTGCCGGAGCGGTCAAACGGGCTGCCTTGAGGTGGCAGTGGCTTAGTGCCTGCCAAGGTTCGATTCCTTGCTCCCGCATTTCTATATTCTAGAGAAATAAAATAAATTATGGAAGCAAAAATTACGCCTATAAAATCTAAACCTACATCCGAGAAAGAACTGGATCTGCCTGGAACAAAATATTGATGCAATTCGTCAGTTAGAGCGTAAGCAAAAGATAATATTATTCCTAAAGAAATTAATTCCTTATATTTGCCTTTAATTAAGGATATAAAAAGAAATAATGAAAATAGAAAGAATATTAAAATATGATAAGCAGTTGCGTTTATAGTTGAGCCTTTCCCGCCGATTTTACCGCCTGTTAGAGTAGATACATAGAAGATAGTTATAGCTAAAAGAAACGTAATTGTCCAAGAAAATTTTGTATTTCTTTCTAGCCAATTTATCATTAATTTCTTGATTGTAGATTCAATATAAAGATTTAGGTATTTTAGTAAAGCTATATAAATTAAGTTAGATTTTATTTATTATGAAATTTAGTTCGAGAGAGATTAAAGATTTGATATTTGCAGGTCTTATGATTTCCTTAGCTTTTGCAATATTACTATCTGGCGGATATGAGGCATTCTTCTCCTTAAATTCTAGTTTGCTTATTTCCTTTGCAGTTGCTTTTTTCACTGCTGGAACTGGATTTCTTTTACATGAAATGATGCATAAATATGTTGCTCAAAAATATAAGATAGCCGCAGAATTTCATGCATTTTATAATATGCTCTGGCTTGCTTTAGTTTTCTCTTTATTTGGATTTATTATTGCTGCACCAGGAGCTGTTTTTATGCGTGGAAAAATTAATAAAGAAAAAAATGGCAAGATTTCCCTTGCTGGACCTATGACTAATATTATTTTATCCATTTTATTTTTGTCTGGTTTGATTTTTGCAAATAATTTGTCTTCAATTTATTTATTAAGCATTGGTTTTAAAATTAATTCTCTTCTCGCTGTTTTTAATATGATCCCTTTAATGCCGTTTGACGGTGCTAAAGTATTTGTTTGGAATAAAAAAGCTTATTGGATAACTACGATAATTTCTATTGTTTTGTTTATTATAAGTTCTTCTGCTTGATTTCAGAAAAGCTTATAAGTATTTGATGTCTTATTTTAGTATGAAAAAAGGAATTATTGTCGGAATTATTGTTGCTATATTAGTTGTTATTGGATTTGCTATATATATTATGCAAAGCGATACTGATCGTTATAGATCTATACAGGCAAGGACTAACCAAAATGGAAATATTGTAGATATGGCTTCTTCGGGATTTTCTCCTTCAGTTTTAAAGATAAAAGCAGGAGATACTGTTACTTTTTTAAGTATAGACAATAATTCTCATTGGCCTGCTTCTGCAATTCATCCAACACATACACTTTATCCAGGATCAGATATAAGAAAATGTGGAACAACTGAAGAGAAAATGATATTTGATGCTTGTAGAGGACTAAGCGAGGGACAGGAATATAAATTTACTTTCACTAATAAAGGAAGTTGGAAGTATCATGATCATCTTGCCCCTAAATTGCAAGGAACAATAGAAGTTAATTGATTTAGATGAAAAACAAAGAATATTGGACAAGCTTTTTTCTTAGAATGGGACTAGCATTTGTATTTTTATATGCTGGAATATCAATAATATCTGATCCTCAATCATGGATAGGATTTATTCCTTCTTCTTTTTTGGACAATCTTCTTTCTAAAGGCTCTCTTTTATATATACACGCCGGATTAGACATCATAGCTGGATTATGGCTTTTGTTTAACAAGTGGATATTTTACGGATCTATATTAGCAACACTCGATCTGGCAGGAATAATTATTTTTAACCTTGGAGCTATAGATATAATATTTAGAGATATTGGTCTACTTTTTTCAGCTCTGGCCTTAGTTATTTTAAGTTCTAAGAACATAGATAAAGAATAAAAACTCTCTTTTATTAGATTAGACATAAAAAAGAGTGAAAAATGAAAAATTACGATGTAATAACTTTCGGAAGTGGACTTGTTGATGCTTTTGTAAGAGCGACATTTAAAGAAAAAGGAGACATAATGTATTTTCCTATTGGAACAAAAATATTAGTAGATAACATCACTTTTTCTATAGGTGGTGGCGGTGTTAATAGTGCAATGTGTTTTTCTCATCTTGGTTTGAAAGTGGGATTTGTGGGAAAAATAGGGAGCGGATATAATGGACAGATAATATTAAGAGAACTAAATAATAGTAGAATAGACTTTTTAGGAATCAAATCTAACGAGCATACTGGTTATTCTATAATTTTAGAAAGCGAAAAAAGAAATAGAACTATTTTAACATTTAAAGCTGCTAGTGATAATCTTAAATTCAATGAAATTAATTTAAAGCAATTAAATACAAAATGGTTTTATTTTACTTCTTTAGGCGGAGAATCATTCGAAACACAGAAAAAAATAGCTATACATGCAAAAAAGAATAATGTAAAATTAGCGTATAATCCTAGTAGTTATCATACGAAAAATGGAGCTAAATTTTTAGAACCTATTTTAAAGAATACGGAGTTTTTAAGTTTGAATAAAGAAGAGGCTAAAATGTTGGTTAAACAAGGCAATTTATATAAAGGTTTAAGAAAACTTGGCCCAAAAATAATTTCTATTACAGATGGAGAAAATCAAGGAGGAGTCTATGACGGAAAATTATTATATAGATATATTCCTCCTAAAGTTAAAGTTAAGGAAGCTACTGGCGCAGGAGATATATTTGGAAGTTCTTTTGTAACTGGACTGATTAAATACGGAGATATAGAAAGAGCCTTAAAAGTTGCAATAGCTCACGCAACTACGGCAATTAGCAGGACTGATGGAACAGCAAATAGATTATCAAGCTGGGACGAAATAGAAAAGATTATTAATAAAGAAAGATTCAGAATCAAAAAAGAGGCATATAATTAGAATGGGGTGGAAGAATTGGTCGTATTGGGTAAAGGGCGGAATAATTCTAGGACTAATCTACTTTATTCCTCTTTTAATTCAGCTTTTATCGAATTTGGTATTTTGCCACTATCTTATTGAGGAATGTAAACTTATATATGGGGCTAATATATTTGCAATCTATTCTTTACCCAATAAAATTTATCTTAGTTTGACTTTTATCGATACTATTCCATCATTATATGTCGGCTTAATTATAAGGCTAATAATTTATTTTATTTTCGCCTTTATCATAGGAGCTCTTATAGGTTGGATTTATGGAAAAATTAAACAAAAGAAAAAAGAGGTAATGTAATGAAAATAGGATTTTTTGAACTTGAGAAATGGGAAGAGGAATATATAAAAGAAAAATTTAAAGGACAAAATTTATCTTTTTACAATTTTCCATTAAATTTATCAAATGTCAATAAAGCAAAAGATATTGACATTATTGTTTGCTTTATTTACTCTGAATTAAATAAAAATATTTTAGCAAAACTTCCTAAGGTTAAATTTATTACTACAATGTCAACTGGATTTAATCATATTGATTTAGAGTATTGTAAAAAGAAGGGAATTAAAGTTAGTAATGTTCCTTCTTATGGAGAGAATACTGTTGCTGAACATGCTTTTGGATTGATGCTGACTTTATCTAAAAATTTAGATGAAGCTATTGAAAATACGAAGCGTGATGATTTTTCTCTTAAAGGATTAATGGGATTTGACTTAAAGGGCAAAACTTTAGGCGTTGTTGGTGTTGGAAGAATAGGGCAGCATGTTGTTAAGATAGCAAAAGGATTTGAGATGAATATCCTTGGCTATTCCTCTAAGAAAGATTCTAAACTCAGTAAAGACTTTGGGTTTACTTGGGTTTCATTTCCTGATTTACTAAAGAAATCAGATATAATTACATTTCATGTACCTTTAACTAAAGATACTAAGCATATGATTAATATGAACAATGTAAGTAGAATAAGGAAAGGCGCATATATTATTAATACTTCTAGAGGGGAAATTATAGAGACAAAGGCGCTATTATATGGGTTAGATAATGGCATTATTGCTGGGGCAGGTTTAGACGTTCTTGAAGGCGAGGATGATATGAAAGAACATAAAGCTCTTTTATATAACTATAATAAGGAAGCAGTTGACACTTTTCTTAGGAATCATTTATTATTAAAAGAAAAGAATGTTGTTATTACTCCGCATTCTGCTTTTTTCACAAAAGAGGCCTTGCAAAGAATATTGGATACGACTATTGAAAATGTGAAAGCATTTTCAAAAGGAAAAGTTGTGAATAGTGTTTATTGATCATTATTGTTCTATGTAAAGAGCGTATAGGCCGGATTGTTTTGCCAAATAAGAAAGCTTTTTTAATGCAGAAACTTCTAGCTGGCCTGCTCTTGCTCTAGTTTTATCTACTTCTTTTCCTATTTCCTCTAACGTTTTGCCCTCGTAGAATCTTGATTTTATTATTAATCTATATTTTTCAGGTAATCTTTTTAAAATTTGATCCAGATTATTTCTCATTTCTTCTTTCTTATCTTCCGTTTCAAGAATTCCTATAAAAGAATAATCTTCCCATGAAATTACAGCATCTAACTTTTCTGGGTCAATATATTCTAATCCTTCTAGTAATCCTTCTCTTTCTTGAAAATCTTTTTGATTTTTGAATTTTCCTCTTGATTTATGATACAGGTAATTGGTATATTCATTATAGTCTAAAAAACTGTTTCTTTGAGCTATATAATCCTGATATTCGTAGAAATCTTTAAAGTTTCTTTTCCTAGCTTGGGCGTTTTCAAGATCAAGAAGTCTATTGAATCCTCTTTTCTTAAAATTTTTTATTCTATAATTCTTTATTGAATCAAATCCTTGTCTTTTAGCGGTCAAAATAGTTAAGATATATTTCCAGCTTTTTTCATTTAGTTTATCAGCTATAGCTCTAGCGTTTTCAGTTATACTTTTAGTTCCATCATCCATTTCTCTAACTTTTAATTCCAATTTAGAAATCATTATTCATACCTCAAAGCCTCAACAGGCTTGATCTTTATGGCTTGATAGGCTGGCCAAAAGCCTGAAATAGCTCCGATAAGAAAAGCGAAAAAAAGACAGCCCAAGACTAGATAAAAAGGAATAGATGCTTTGAGAAGGGTCGTACCTAATTGATTTACCGCTATGTACTCTATTGTTTTTGAGATGAATATGCCCATTATAACTCCGAGAATACCGCCAATAATACCTAGAAGTCCTGATTCTATTAAGAATATAGAAAGAATATCTTTATTTTGTGCTCCAATTGCTTTCATTACTCCTATTTCTTTTCTTCTTTCTAATACTGATGTAAACATTGTGTTTGCGATGCCTATTCCTCCAACTAAAAGTGAAATTGCAGCGATACTTAACAAGAAAGCAGTCAGGATGTTTAAAACTGTTCCAAAACTCGCAAGAATTTCCTCTGGAGTCATGATGTTAAAATCTTTTGTCTTTTCTGTTAACCCTCTAGATCTTAAAAGTTTCTTTTCTACTCTCTGGGCTACTTCTTTGACGTTTTCATTTTGATTTATTTGTATTGCTACTTGATCTATTCTATCATTTGTTTCAGGAAATAATGCTCTAAAATCTTCTAGAGGCATAAAAATTAATCTGTCGTCGAAAGGATCTCCCAATGTTTTTAGAACTGATTTTACCCTGAAAGTCTCGCCATTTATAATTATTTTATCCCCTAATTTAACTGGTTTTTTAAAAAAGTTATTATTTTTATATTGACTCCCGATCATTAGCTCTTTAGAATCTCCCTTTTTTAAGATAGATCCTTCATCAGCTTTATAAAAACCTGTCTCGATGAAAACTGTTGATTTATCTAAAGGTATTCCGATTACTTGAGTATATCGTATTTCATCTCCAAATTCTATTTTTGCATTCCCACCTGTCCAATAGGACAAATCCTTAACGCCCGGAACTTTTTCAATTACTTCTGCATCTTTAACAGTTAGTTCAACTGCGCCGCCTGTTCCAGGTCCTGCTAATTGGCCTCTTGGTTCGAGAAAGAATTTATCTGTACCAAATTGCCTGAACTGTTCTTTTACAGCGTCTTGCAAACCGATAGAGATGCTTATTAAAACAAAAATAGTTGATATTGCAATTAATATTCCAATTAATGTTAGGAAAGATCTTGTTTTTCTTTTCCTTAGATTTTTTATTGCAATGTTAAAATAATCGCCGATCATTGTTGGTCTCCTGAATTTGGATAAAATACTATTCTAGAGAAATTGCTGGCAGCCATGGTTTCTGTGAGGCATAAAGATAAATTGTTATTTATGGCCTGTCTGGCTATGTCTTCTAATACTTGTACAGCAAAACGAGATGATTTTTCCCAAGATATTTCTGAAGTTTTATGTGGATGAAGAGTAATAGTCATATTATATATTTCGAACCTTTTCTTTAGAAGACCCATCTTCTCTGAAAGATAATTAAAAGGATAATCCTCTAAATAGTTGGGTGGAATCCAATTAATTACTTGTAAGTCTACAGGACCTTTTTTATAAGAAAAGATATGATTTTTTTTATAATCCTTTTCTATTAATTTTATTAAATTGTAATCTAAATTTTTTTTTAAGAAATATATTATTTCATTATATCTGGCTCTCAAAAATATTGGAAAGTTATTATCTAATCCTTTCTCACCTAGTTTTCCATCTTCACATACCCTTAACTCTTCAAGATATTCTCTTAATCTCATTTTCTTAATGCCTCAATAGGATTTAGTTTAGAAGCCTGAAGAGCTGGAATTATACCTGAAAAAATTCCTATTATAAGTGAGAAAGATAATGAAAATATAATTAAAGGCGGCGATATTTTAACTTGTAAATTAATTCCGCCCAAAGCTGAGCTTGCTAGTCCTGAGACGAGAAAAGCTAAAGATAGACCGATGATTACTCCTATAATGCCTCCAATGATGCCTAAAAGTCCTGACTCTATTAAGAATATAGAAAGAATATCTTTATTTTGTGCTCCCATTGCTTTCATTACCCCTATTTCTCTTCTTCTTTCTAGAACAGAAGTGAACATTGTGTTTGCAATGCCTATTCCTCCAACTAAAAGAGATATGGCTGCTATGCCCGAGATTACAAGTTGTATAACATTTAATACAGTACTTATTGTTTGGATGCTTTGTAGAGGAGTTTGTACTGAAAAATCTTCTTCGCCGATCTTTAGATGGCGATCTTTTCTAAGTTCTAATTCTATTTTTTTAGAGATTTCTTCTATTTTATCTTTATCTTGAATTTGAACAACGATTAAATCTATTTCATCGCCGATTTTCAAAATATCTTTTAGATCTGATTCTGGCATTAAGATTACTGAATTTAACTGAAAAGTACTGGCTTTTTTAAGAATTCCAACTACCTGAAATTCCTTGCCTTGAATTTTCAATACTGATCCTACTCTAATTTTTTTTCCGAAACTATCATCTCTGTAGTCATTTCCTAAAACTATCTTTCCTTTATCTGATTCTGTAAGGAGACGACCCTCTTGCACATTAATGTTCAAAGCGTCATAGATAATTTTAATATGATTTTTATCTGGAGGAATGCTTGCAATGTACCTAAATTTAGATATTTTATTGAATTCTACTTTGACTATGCGAATTAGTCTAGGAATAGCTTCTCCTACTCCTTGAACTGATTCTATTATTTTTATATCGTGTTCGTTAAGTTTTTTTACGACAGTGCTTCCAGGAGGGCCAAAGCCTGTTCCTGAGTTTTGTATTACTAGCTTATCTGCGTCTAAGGTTGCAAACTGGCCTGTTATAGCATGCTGTAAACCATCTCCTAAAGATATTAGAGAAACTACCGCAGCTATACCTATGAAAATTCCCAACATTGTAAGCCAGGATCTTAGACCTCTTTTTTTTAAGTTCTTTAAAGCCAGTGTAAAATAATCAAATAGCATATTGATTACGCCTGTTGCGATTTATTTCGCTTTGCTTGGCGTATGCTTTTTCTAATGGTTCTGTACAATATAATTATCAAGATTATAGCAACTATTATTATAATGTATAAGAAAGTATTATTTTTGCTTATTAATCCTAATTCTAAGGCTTTCTCTTGGCTATATACTGTTATAGGAAGATTAATTGGCTTTGATATGTCTTTATTATCGAAGTCCTTGTATTCAACTATTGCAGTTAAGGTAGGATTTTGGCTAGTGTATATAACATCAAAAGTCGCTGTTTCAAAATCGTCTGAATTTATTTGTCCTATGTAAATATCGCTTTCAGATAAAAGAGTAAATCCTTCTGGAATTAATTTGACAGAAGTAAATTTTGCGTCTCCAAATCCTTTATTTACTATTTTTAAAGTTAATTTATCTTTTTCTCCAACAACTGGCTTAGTAGTCTCTACTGTAAATCTTAGATCGGCATTTCCTTTTACACTAACTCCTATTGATCCTGATTTTGTTTTTGATTCGTTGTTTATTGTATAAACAATAGTGTAAGGCACTTTATAGTCGCCAGGCTTAATATCGTTTGCTGCTTTTATCCTAAAAATGAATTCTTCAGTGTGATCTACTCTTATTTTATCGATAGAATCTTCTGAATTGTCTATAGGATTTAATTGTAGATTAGTAAAGTCTAGTTTTATTGAAACAGAGGTTACTTCATCATTTAAGTTATTTTTTAATTCTATTTTTATTGTCCCTTCTTTCCCAGGAGATAAAGTATCAACTGAAACTGAATTAACTGTTACTGCTGAAGCGAATGTTGAAAATAGTACAACTAAGGAAAGTGCTATTGTTAAGATTAATTTTTTGTTTGTCATGTTTTTTGTCATTTTTATAGGTTTAAAATATTTTTGGTGATTGAAATTTTAAGATTTAATTTTATAATGATAAGTAAAAAATAACTGCCTTCCTTTTTTTATCTCTTCTAACTCATTATCACAAGCCCTTAGAAAACTAGGATCATATAAATCAAAATTTATTTCTGGAATAGAATCATTAGTCTCATATATAACTGATGCGATATTGGATTTAATTTTTTTTAATTTTTTTCTTTTAAGGAATTTTGTAGTAACTATTTTTTTATCTTCTCTATAAAAAACATATTCCTCTTGACTTGCAGATATACCTCTGCGTCCATCTATAATTCTTCTTAACATACTCTTCTTCTTAATTTTAAAGTCTTCTTGTGGAAAAGTTTTTTTTAATGTCTCTAATAAGCTTGTAATATCAGACCTACATTTCTGAACTTTATCTTCCCTATCCAACTTTTCCGAGCAACCTGCGTTAAATTTTCGCACATCTTGCAATTTCTGCTCTTCGGAAGGAAAACGCAATTCAAGATATTCATTAACATATTTTTCATCAATTCCTAAATGTTTAGCAAATTCATAAACTCTAGACAAAGGTACTTCTTTATCATGAGGCAAAAAAGAAGTTATTTCTTCTTTTCTTTTGCCTTTCTCTGCAGCAAGCCTTTGTAAAGAATCGGCTCCTTCTAGAATGTCTTGATATTGATCAAAGGAAAGATTTCTCTGAGAAATAGGGCTCCTCTTAACAGATTCTGCTTCTCTGCCTTGCTCAGAACTTCCTTCATTTTTTAATCTTTGTTCTAACTTGTCCATATTTATTTTACTAAAATCTGCTATTTAAACCTTTCTTTTGTTACTATTTTATAGTTAATATAAATTACTTAACTTTTATCCATTTTCCCTTGATTTTTTTTGTGACTTTTTCCACTTTTCCATCCTTTATATGGTAGATTATATCTGCATGTTCGGCTAGTTTTGGATCGTGAGTTACCATAATTATTGTTTTTCCTTTTTTATGGAAATCTTCTAAAAAATTAATTACTTTATCTCCTGTCTTTGTGTCTAGATTTCCTGTAGGTTCGTCTGCTAATATTACTTCTGGGTCGTTTGATAGGGCGCGGGCAATGGCTACTCTTTGTTGCTGCCCTCCTGAAAGTTGATTTGGATAATGATCCATTCTATCTGAAAGATCAACTAATTTTAATAAGCCCTCTGCTCTTGATTCTCTTTCTTCTTTATCTATTCCTTGAAAAAGCATAGGTAGTGTTACGTTTTCTTTTGCAGTTAGATTGGGTATTAAATTAAAACTTTGAAAGATAAAGCCTATTTTCTTTCCTCTTATTTTCGCTATTTCTGATTCACTTAAGTATTGCGTGTTTTCTTTCCCTAAAAAAACTGATCCTCTAGTTGGTTTGTCTAAACTGCCAACTATATTCATCGCTGTTGATTTTCCAGAGCCTGAAGGGCCCATTATTGCGACAAAATCGCCTTTGTGAATTTCTATGTTTAATCCATCTAATGCCTTTACTAAATCTTCGCCCATTTCATAATAGCGCTGTACTTCTTGGATTTTTATTATTTCTGTCATTAAATTATTGATAAATAGTAGTTTAAGAAACTTTGCATTTTTCTATTTTATTTTACGGCCTGGTGTTTAGCAAAGTATAAAAATAGAATTTTCTTTATTGGGATATGGTAGGAGAGGAGCTTTTGAATACTGATCAAATAATTTCTTCGTTTTGGAAAAATATGCCTCCTGAATTGTCAACTCAGGTTAATTTGATAATTAAGTTGGTGGTTATTTTGGTTGGTATAAGTATTGCGTATATTGTTGTATCTTTATTGATAAAACTGTTTCAAGCTATATTCGGAACGAGGGAAGCGAGAAGGTTGAAAAATATAGGCGAGCAGCTGGATCAAATAATTCGTTTCTTGGGCAAGGGCAAGGGTAAAGATGAAAAGAAAATTGATAAGGATGAGAAGAAGGGGAAGAAGTAGGTTTTGGTGGTTGGAGGATATATGTTTAGACCTATAAGTTTCAAAAAGTTTATTACTGGATATGCAAGAGAATATCGAAGAGAACTGGAAGAATACTGGACTAAAAATAAGAATAAAGGTATTATCCCATTAGGACTAGATGATGAAATACTTCATCAATATACTGCTTATCAAAACTATCTTCAATCTGGAAAACTTATTATGGTGACTTGGGTGTTGGCTATTGCTACAATCATTTTCTCAGGACTAACTTTATATTTTCAATATCATGTGAAATGACTTTTTACACAAAGCCCTGTTTAGCGGATACTGTCATCTTAGTGAATGGTGCCTCGTTTTTCCCATCTCTCTTATCAGTTTAAGCAATTTCCTCCTTCCAAGTTTTAAATCGATATCTGCCATTTCTGCAGGAGTTTTTCCTTCAAGTCCT
>OBEQ012924320.1_pt1 | contig 82185 bp, 73 predicted proteins | sample 1670901 | NCBI WGS metagenome assembly OBEQ01 (sample SAMEA104232315, study PRJEB22302) | groundwater metagenome | biome: forest; feature: aquifer; material: groundwater | place: USA | collected 2011-08-07 | depth 5.4 m | reverse complement strand
TTTCGAGGTTTTTTGATTGAAGAACGTTTTCAGATAATATAACAGCAAGATGAAAAAAACAGTATCTTCAGGTCCGAGGAGTATATACTCCCTCCCCATTTTGACTGTTTAAGCGCAATGATGCTTTTTCTCCTTGCGGCCCGTGATGCTTTCCCCCTCCGGGCGGTCGTTGAGCGATGCTTCCCCCCCTCCGGGCCGTCATTGCGAGTGTAGCGAAGCAATCCATCTTGGGGAGATGAGATAGCACTTATTTTTTTAACGGTTACTTACCTATCTTAACTGAGGATGAATTCATGATTGAGCGTACGCTTTCTATTATTAAGCCGGATGCAGTAAAAAGGAATGTAATTGGCCAGATCCTTAGCCGTTTTGAAGCGGCGGGTTTGCGCATTGCGGGTGCGAAATTCAAGCACTTAACACGCAAAGAAGCAGAAGCCTTTTATGCAGTTCACAAAGCGCGCCCATTTTATGGTGAGTTGGTGGAGTTCATGATTTCAGGGCCTGTCTTTATTTCGGTATTAGAAGGCGAGAATGCGGTGATGCGTCATCGCGACATCATGGGGGCAACCAATCCGAAAGAGGCAAAGCCAGGCACTATCCGTGCTGATTTCGCGCAGAGCATTCAAAATAATGCGGTGCATGGTTCTGATGCGCAAGACACCGCGCAGCAAGAAGTAGCTTTTTTCTTTGATCCGCAAGAGTTGGCTTAAGGTGAGCAAAGTTAATTTGCTGCAATATAACCATGCCGACATGGTGGCTTTGCTTGCAGCGTGGGGCCAGCCGCGCTACCGAGCAACGCAATTGTTCCAGTGGATTCACCAAAAAGGCGTGGATGATGTTGCGCAAATGACAAACCTAAGCAAAGATTTTCGTTTGCAATTGCAAGCGAAGGCTGAAATAAAACCCTTGGTGGTGGCTTTAGATAAACGTTCCAGCGATGGCACACGCAAATGGCTTTTTCGCTTAGAAGACGGTAATTGCATTGAAACGGTGTTTATTCCAGAAGATGATCGCGGCACCTTATGTGTGTCTTCACAAGTGGGTTGTGCGGTAAATTGCACATTTTGTTCCACCGGCAAGCAAGGGTTTAGCCGTGATTTATCCGTGTCAGACATCATTGGCCAAGTGTGGTTAGCAAGCCGTTTGTTGCGTGAAGCAGGCGAGCAAGCCATTACAAATGTGGTGATGATGGGCATGGGGGAGCCCCTGCTGAATTTTGAAAATGTGGTGAAAGCGTTAGAAATTTTATTAGATGATTGCGCCTATGGCTTATCAAAGCGTCGTGTCACTGTCAGCACGTCGGGTATTGTGCCGAAAATGATAGCGCTGAAAAAACGGGTGCCTGTCGCATTGGCGGTTTCTTTGCATGCGCCAAATGATGCTTTACGAAATGTCATTGTGCCTGTGAATCGCAAATACCCTCTAAAAGAATTGATGTCTGTTTGCCGTGACTATTTTGCTGATGAACCACGACGAAGTGTCATGATGGAGTATGTGATGCTCGCGGGGGTGAATGACAGTGATGAGCATGCGTGCGAACTGATTCGTTTGTTGCAGGCGGTGCCTGCGAAAGTTAATTTAATTCCCTTTAACCCTTTTCCAAGCGCAACCTATCGTTGTTCTAGTCAAGCAACGATTAAGCGGTTTCAAGAAAAACTCATGGCCTCAGGCATTATCACCACGGTGCGTCGTACGCGCGGTGATGATATTGACGGCGCTTGTGGGCAGTTGGTGGGAAAAGTGCAAAAGCGTCAACCTAAATACCCACCGCATGAAGCAGCTTCTTAATCTTATTTTTTTAGCTTGTTTTCTCTGTGCTTGCGCGACGCATCATGCTGAAAATACACGTGTTGCGGCCTGTGATACGCGTTTGGGTTTAAGTTATTTGCGTGCAGGGGAAGTGGATCGTGCGCACCATAAATTACAACAAGCGGTACAAGCGGCGCCACATGATCCAGACAGCTTAAGCGCGATGGCCTACTACTATGCCTATTTGAAAGAAAATACGCTGGCAACGCAGTGGTATCAGCGTGCGGTGCAAATGGCACCTTGCGGTCAAACTCACCATAATTATGCGGTGTTTTTATGTCAGCAGGGGGATTACCCACAAGCTATGGCGCAGTTTTATTTGGCGCTAGAAGATAAACATTATTTGCCGGATAAAGTGTATGAAAATGCAGGGCTTTGCGCGCTCTCGCAAGGGGATCATGCTGTGGCAAAGCCCCTATTAAAAAAGGCCTTGGCCTACCATCCGCACAATGCTTTTCTTCAGAAAGTAGTTAACGAGGGTTCAACATAAGAAATAGTTGCCTGTGAAAAACCCTATCTTCAAAATTTAAGTTTGTATAAAATTAAATTTTGAAGATAGGGTTTTTCACAGGCGATTATTTTAAGGGGGGGTGGTATGGGTATGAGATTTTTTGTTTGGGTGCAGCCAGAAAAACTTCGCCCTGTTCCTCCTCCAGCGCCACCACCAGGTCTCGGAAAGCGTTCTTAAACTTCTATCGCATGGTGGGTGAGTTTAAATGCGGATAGCTTTTTAAATTTTACCGTTTCTTCTTCAGTTAAACTTTGTAGCAATTGTAATTCTTGTACCGGTATTTTAAGGGGGCTGGGTAAGCGTTTGTTATTGCCTATCCATGCGCCTGTTTTAATGCGGGCAAGGGTAATGTGTGGGGTGTAAACACGGGAAGAAAGCGTGATGCCGCACGCAGTGATAGCTGCTTTTGTTTCTTCAAAAAGATTATTGAGGAGAAAAGAAAGTTTGGTCAGGACAACCAGTGAATGAGGGTTGCGGGCTGATGGAAAACTGCTGGTTGTCTCAAATTTTAATGAGAAAGAAGAGTAGTGCTCAATGATAGGTTGGATTTTATAAGAAACGGTTTCTAGTTGTGTATGAGAGAGCGAGCCTAAGTAATGTAACGTGATGTGATAGTTTTCTTGGTTGATCCAGCGCAGCGCGGGATAATTTGGATAGATAGCGCGCGCTGTTTGATGAATATAATGCTTGAGTTCGTTGTCGATAGGAATGGCAATGAAAATACGATGATAACTTAGGGTGTTGCTCACGCGATTGTTCTCCGTTGGTTTATAAGTTGCGTTATTCCCGTCTCGCGAACTTCGAAATCATACAGCAAGTTAAGTTAATTTATCATTAAAACTCAAAAGGTTTGGAATAAATTTTTGTGAAAGTATTTTTGCGCACTAAGCCAATTTACCTCCTGCTGAAAAGCATGGCCCACTTTTGTCAGTAAAATCATATTGAGTGCGTTGCCGGTGTTTTTTTTATCTTTTAGGAGTGCTTGCTTGTAGGCAAGCAAATCTATTTCGCAGTGAGGCAAATGCTCATAGAGCCCGGCGCGGCGCAAGAGGGTGCCTATTCTATCGAGTGTATTTTTGCAGATGAGCTGATGATCATAAGAAATATGTGCTGCAATCTGCATACCCATTGAAACGCTTTCGCCGTGTAGCAATTGATAATTTGTAGCATGTTCAATTGCGTGTCCAAACGTATGTCCAAAATTTAGCAGTGCCCGTTTTCCTGCAAGGTCTTTTTCATCTGCTTCGACAATATTTTTTTTAATCACTAAACTTTTTTGAATCAGCGTGATGAGTGTATCAGGATCGCGAGCGCGGATCTGATCTATGTGTTCTTCTAGCCAAGTGAAGTAAGCTTCATCTAATGCGATACCATGTTTTATTGCTTCTGCTAAGCCTGCATAAAATGCTCTGTCAGACAAGGTTAACAAAGTATTGATGTCAATGATAATGCGGCTAGGATGATGAAAAGTGCCGATGAGGTTTTTGCCTGTGGCATGATTAACGGCACATTTGCCACCCAGTGTAGCGTCAACTTGCGCCAGTAATGTGGTGGGAATATAAATGAAGTTAATGCCACGTAAGTAAATGGCACTAATGAAGCCGCCCAGATCGCCGATGACGCCGCCGCCCAAAGCAATCAGTGTGCTTTGCCGTTGGTGTGATTTTTCAATTAAAAAAGAAATGACTTTTTCAGCATTGCGCAAGCTTTTTTCTTGTTCGCCTGAGGGCAATACCATGTCATTACATTGATAACCCAGAAAATTTTTTCGAAGTTGTTTATGGTAAGGCGCGAGCGAAGGGTGGGAGAGAATCAAGACTTGTTTGTTTGGTAAGCCAGGCAAAAGTAACTCTGGTCGCAAGAGTAAATCTTTTCCCAGGTAAAGCGTATAAGGCGCCTGCTGGAATTTACCAGAAAGCGTTATCATAAAAAGGGGGTTGATTTAACCAAGTGGGTTTTCTTTTCTGCTCGTAACATAGCGCACGATTTCATTCACGGTGGCCTTGATATTATTGCCGTCTGTCGCGATGGTCCAATCTGCAAGCTCTTCGTATAAAGGGCCGCGCTTGGATTCTAACTCTTTAATAACTGCTTTAGGATCTTCAGTAAGCAGCAAAGGGCGGTTTCTACCTTTAGAGGTGCGACGGATCTGCTGCTCCAAAGAAGCCTTAAGGTAAATAACAATGCCCCTGCCTGCAAGTACAGAACGGTTTTTAGCAGACTCGACAGCGCCGCCGCCGGTTGCTAAAACGACATTAGGCACAGCGGTTAATTCTTCAATAACGCGTTCTTCGCGGAGGCGAAAGCCTTCCTCACCTTCTACATCAAAAATCCAAGGAATATCTGCACCAGAGCGGCGCTCAATTTCTTGATCTGAATCAAGAAAATCTAGCTTGAGTTCTCTTGCTAATTGTTTGCCAATGGTGCTTTTGCCAACGCCCATGGGCCCAATTAAAAATATACTTTGAAATGCCATAGGTTAAATTATCGCCTGTCTTGTCAAGATGGGGAACCACGAAAAGTCTAATTGCGATCTAATACTGGAATTATTGTTGGTGTAATAAAAATTATCAACTCTTTTCTTGATTTTGAGAGACTCTTGTTGCTCAATATATTTCCAATGATGGGGATTTGGCTGATGAAGGGGATGCGATCCGTGCCATGGAACTGGGTCTGCTCATAAATACCGCCGAGTACGATGGTATCTCCATTTTGGGCAAGTACCTGTGTTTCAATTTGATGTGTATCAATGCTGGGTGTGCCATTAACGCTTTGCCCGCGCTTATCTTGGTTGATTTTTAAATTCATTAATATTTGGTTGTTGGGTGTGACTTGTGGGGTGACTTGTAGGCTGAGCACGGCTTTCTTAAAAGCCACATTGGTAGCGCCACTGGCGGTTGATTCTTGGTAGGGAATTTCTTCGCCTGACTGAATCATGGCGGCTTGCTGATCTGCAGTAATGAGTTTGGGATTAGAAATGATTTCGCCAGATTGATTGCTCTCCATCGCGGACAGTTCTAAATCTAGCAAAATATTTTTATTTAATTTTGCTAAAGCAATGCCGGTTGTTGTGCCGCGTGTGGCAGTGTGAGTACGTGGTAAGTCTACTTCTAAATGATTTAAGAGTGATTTTGTTGTCGTGTCGGTGTTGTTACAAATAGGGGTTTCTTGTGCATTAAACTTAATACCAAGCTCTTCTTCATAGTTTGTATCTACATTAATGATTCTGGCCTCAATGAGGACTTGTTTCATAGGGACGTCTAATTTCTTTAAAAACGTTTTAATTTCAGCTAATTTTTGAGGAGTGTCTTCTATCCATAAAGTATTCGTTCGTACATCTACACTGACATTACCGCGTTTTGAAAGCAGAGAGTGCCCTTTTTCTTTTAATAATGTGCCTAATTCACTGGCTTTGCTGTAATGAATGGTAATAAGTTCAGAAGACAATGACACATAGTCGTCGTGCTGCTGCGCAAGCAAAAGTGATTGTTTTTGTTGCGCGATGATTTCGCTGGTGGGTGCAACAAAAATCGCGTTTTCTAACGATCGATAAGATAAATTTTTTATTTGTAAAATGAGGTTAAATGCGTGTTGCCAACTCAGATCATTGATTTCTAAACTTAATGTGCCATGGATGTTGTCGCTTAAGATAATATTTTTATTGGCGATTTTTGCTAAATATTGCAGTGCTTGTTTGGTTTCAACCTGTTGTAAGTTAAAAGAGATTTTTTCTAGGTCATCTGAAGGAAGCGTGTTGTCCAATCCAAAACAAGCCACGGAGAAGCAGCAGAGCAGCCAGAATAAATTATTTTTCATGTTTTATCTCCTGGCGGTGAGAAGGCGCCAGTGGAATTAAATAGCGTTGTTTTTCTGGGTTAATGAAAGTGATGTGATCGGCATCAATGTGTTCGACTTGATCTTGTTGTAATAGGTCTCCTGTTGTCACAAGTTGTAGCGTGTGTAAGTTATCAATCAAGGCCCACGCTTTTCCTGCATATGAAAAATAAGCGATCATGTGTAATTTCGCCGAGGGAGCGTGCTGAAGTGGGGTGGTGGTGTTTTTTGTGGTTTTTTGTTCTTCTTCTGAAATGTGTATTGCCAGGGTCATCGTAAATTCTTCTGAGTTTAAGGGAGCGCTGAGAGTTAAGGCGTTAATATCGACATTAATTTTTTTTAAAATTATTTCTAGGTAATGAATCAAGTCAAAATAATCCCCTGTTATGCTGAGTTGACAATGTTTACCTGCCGGCACAAAGCCTTTTATTTTTAAAAGGGGTATTTGTTTGTGTGGTGCGGAAAGTATATTAAGCGTTTCTTGGGGTGTTATTTTTTTGAAAAATGGACGTGATTGCTGTAGCTGATATTTTTCTACCGTCAGTGATCTTGTTTTCTCTCGTTCAGCTAACAGAGATTGAGTTGATTGGGTGAGTCGTTGTTTTTCATCTGAGATTTTATGCCATAAAGTGTTTAAATAAGCACAATAAAAAATAAAAATAAAGGCAATAATAAGAAATATGATTTTTTGATTTTGAGGTAAATTTTTTAGAGGCAGGGAAGAGTTCATTCGGTTAATGGGATGATAATTTCAGCACGTTTTATCTTCTTTTCAAAATTGACTTCTATTTTTTGATGTGGAAAACAGGATCTTATCTTTTCGGCATTGCTATATCCGTAGATTTTGCTGTCAACATGAAGCGCTTGATTCTTAAAAGTGATGTTTGTGAAAGCAGTATCATCAGGCAATGTCATGGGTAGTGTGGTGAGTATGGCAACTAGATTTTGTTGTGTTTTATGTTTTGATAGGTCTGTTGTTATGTTTTTGTTTTGAAAGCTCAGTGCTTGGTTTGCTATTTTTTGTTGTTCAATTTTATTTTTTTCTAAGTAATTTTTTTTGACTAGAAGGGCATATTGTTTTGTCATGTAAAGGTGTAAAAGCAAGAGTATCAATAATAATCCAAGTGAACATCGTGCTGTTTGTTTTTTTGATAATGGAATCGTGAAAAAATTTTCTTGGTTTTGTAAAAGATTAATATTGTTCATGGTCGTCGTAGTGAAAGCCCAATGCTAAAGGCAAGCTGGGTGTAACAAGACATGAGATGTTCTTTGTCTGATGTGGGCGAAATAGCAAGTTGCTGAATCGGATTGATAAGCTCTGTCGTTATTTGTAAATTATTTTCAATGGAAATTTGTGTTTTTGTCAGCAAACTTAACTCGCCTATTAATAATATTTTTTGAATGGGTAGATGTGGGTAATGTGTGTGGTAGTGATGATGTAGCTTTTGCAAAGAGGCGCCGATATCAATCGGTGTTTGTGCTATGGGTTGGGTGGATAGGAAGATGAGTGCGCCACCTGAAAAAACAAACCACCTGAATGTGGTTCGGGTGATTTCAAATAAACAAACGGTTTTTTCTTTTAAGTCGGGATAAAAAAAATTAAAAAATCGCTTTAATGCATGCGACTCTAACTCTAGTGCATAGAGTGTGTTTTTTGTTTTCTTGAATGGGGTGAGGTGCGAAAGTAGTTTTTGTTTTTCCACGGTGATGATAGATAAGGTGTTGGAAGATTTTTTAATCTGGTAGTCGAAATGCACTTGGCTATTGTTTTGGATAGTTAATCTATGCAGGTGAGTCAGAATGGTTTCTCGTATCACTTTGTGACTACAGGTTTTAAGCGTGAAGATTTTTGTCGTGCTTTCTGTATCGGGCAGGGCAGTTACGATGGGGTGGGGAGGTAACTCGGTGAAAAGTGTGTGAGCGGCTGTTTGGGGTTGGCATGCAAAGTAAACCAGTGTGGGTGTTTGGCGCCACGTGAACTGGCATTGGCTGGCGGCAAGAAAATCTTGATTATTATGTACGCCAAGCAAGCCTATAAAATGCTTTTTTAATACTTTTTTCCACATGTTTAGTTTTATTATTCTTCGTGGGTTACGTGCTATAATTCATTACTTAATCATTTATGTTTATTAGAATAAATTAATCTATGTCTAAAAGCAATAAGCGCGCTGTTAGAAAATCAAAAAAGCCCAAAAAGTCACGTTGGGTGCGGAATATCTTCCTTTCCTTATTTTTATTGATACTGATATCAGGCTTAGGGTTTACCTTGCTTTGTTATGAATATCTAGAAAGTGAGCTGCCTGATATCAGTAATTTAAAAGATCCCAAGCTGCCTGTGCCTATGAAAATTTATACAAGTGATGGCAGGTTGGTGTCGGAGTTTGGTGAAATTCGCAGTACCCCGGTAAGTTACGATGAGATTCCCCCCGCCTTGATACAAGCCATTGTTGCCACAGAAGATCAAAACTTTTTTGAACATAGCGGTGTGGATTTTACGGGCCTTTTTAGAGCGGCAGTGGAGTTGGTGTTAACCGGTGCTAAAACCCAAGGAGGTAGCACCATCACCATGCAGGTGGCGCGTAACTTTTATTTAACGCGTGAAAAAACGTTTGCCCGCAAAATTAATGAGATTTTGCTAGCACGTAAAATTGATCAAGCCTTATCAAAAAAACAAATCATGGAGTTATATCTCAATAAGATTTATTTAGGTAACCGTGCTTATGGTGTTTCAGCGGCGGCGTATATTTATTATGGGTTGCCTTTAAATCAATTGTCTTTAGCGCAATTGGCGATGATTGCAGGTCTTCCAAAAGCGCCTTCTGCGATTAATCCCATTGCAAATCCGACTGCAGCAAAAAAACGCCGCAACCATGTGCTAGCGCGTATGCATGAGCTGGGTTTTATCAATAAAGCAGATTACGAAGAGGCTATCGCAGCCCCTATTGCCGCGGCTTATCATGGCCCAAAAGTTGAAGTGAATGCACCCTTTGTGGCTGAAATGGTGCGCAGTGCGATGGTGAGCCAATATGGGAATGATGCGTATACAAAAGGCTTGCGTGTTTATACAACCTTAGATAGCAAGCAACAAGTGGCAGCGAATCAAGCCGTTCGGCAAGCATTGCTGGCGTATGATCGACGTCATGGTTATCGTGGTGTTGAAGCAAACTTAGGTAAGCCAGAAAAAAGCAGTTTTGTGGCGTGGCGTGAGAAGTTGCAATCGTTTCCCGTTGTGGATGGCATCGCCGCTGCAGCACTGATTGATGTAAAGCCTAAATCACTGACGGCCTTATTGGCAAATGGTGAAATCGTTACATTGTCTGCTGAAAAAACGCGATGGGCTAATCGTAGCGATAGTTTAACGGCCTGGTTAAAACCAGGGGATGTTATCCGTGTTTCTCCAGCGCCTGGTGGCGGGTGGGATTTTTCAGAAGTGCCAAAAGTGCAGGCAGCCTTGGTGGCATTAAACCCTGTGAATGGTGCAATCACTGCATTAGTGGGTGGTTTGGGTTATAGCGGCGGCAATTTTAACCGTGCAGTACAAGGCGAGCGTCAACCGGGTTCAAGTTTTAAGCCTTTTATTTATTCTGCGGCGTTAGAGCGTGGTTATACGCTGGCGAGTATTTTTAATGATGCGCCTATTGTGATTAATGATCCTTCGATGGATCATCCTTGGCGTCCGCAAAATGACAAAGGCGAATATTCGGGTCCGATTCGCATGCGAGAGGCTTTAGTGCGATCTCGTAACTTGGTTTCTATCCGTATTCTAGCGGCTATTGGCGTGTCTTATGGTTTGGAATATGCCTCTCGCTTTGGCTTTAATTTGCATCGCATGCCCTATGGGTTGTCTTTAGCATTAGGAACTGCCACCGTGACACCCTTAGAAATGGCCACAGGCTATGCTGTGTTTGCAAATGGAGGCTATCGCGTTACGCCTTATTTGGTTGATCACATCAACAATGATCAAGGTCAAGCCGTTTATCAGGCGCGCCCCAAAGTGGCGTGCTTAATCTGTAATAGCCAAAAAGACGTGGGGAAGCTACCTGAAGGGTATGCGCCACATGTGATTACAACACAAAACGCATTCATGATGGATTCTGCCTTACAAGATGTCGTACGTCGTGGCACGGGGCGGGGTGCGTTGATATTAAACCGCAGTGATTTAGCGGGAAAAACCGGCACAACGAACGACAAGATGGATGCTTGGTTTTGTGGTTTTAATGGTGACATCGTGACAACGGTATGGGTAGGCTTTGATCAGCCTAAGCCATTGAACGAATATGGTGCGCAAGCGGCTTTACCTTTGTGGAATAGTTTTATGGAAAAAGCCCTACAAGGAAAACCTTCTCGCCAATTGGTGCAGCCACCCGGTGTGTTGGCTGTATTAATTGATCCTCGAACGGGCTTAAAGGCAAGGCCTCATCAAAGTGATGCGGTCATTGAATATTTTTACGAAAACAAAGTGCCGCAAGCGGTTGCGCCAGAGCGCGTCATGATACAGGAAGAGGAAGAAACGACCGACACGTCATTAACCAATGAGGATGTGGCCGGTGTTTCTGCTGCTGCAGCGACAGCGGATGAAGAGGATGAACATTTGTTTTAAGGATAAACAATGTCAAGGAAGAAAAGCACCACCGGTCAAAAAACACGAAGTGGTAGTCTCGCCCTAGATAATTATAAAAAAACATTACGTGAGTTATCGGATGCTCTGGTGACGATTCAAAAGCCTATTCGTTTGCTGGATGCCATTAAATGGGATGCAACCATTCAAGAATCGTTTTTTAAACATAAATTCAAAAAATTACCTCCCGTCTCTATTGAGTATTACCAAAACATCAAACTCTCTTTTAACCCTGAAGAAAAAATGAATGAGTTTTTTGAGTTGGAACATCAGATCCGACACAAGCTGGGGCAATATAATGCAGTAGGCGATATTTTACAGCGCATGTGCCGTGAATATCGTGAAGTTATTCGTATGATCACCAATCGAGGCAAGCCAGAGTTTAGTAAAATTTCACAAGAGTTATACGGCAGCTCTAGTGATGCTTTGTATGCAGGTCAGCCGAGCTTAGATGATTTAGCCAACATGATGACGGAAGCGTTGGTAAATTTAAAAAGCGTGCCATTGCATCATATGGATGAAAAAGTTTATACCAGCGCAGAGGCCGTTGCTATTTTACAAGCCCGCCTTAATAAATATTTTCATGGCGCGAAGCATTTACCCAAAGTGAAATTAATAGATGGCATTGTAGCAGATGCTGCTGCAGGCGCTGACACCATTAAAATTAAAAAAGGGGCGCTATTTAGCGAGCGTGATTTAAAGTTATTAGAAGTGCATGAAGGGTGGGTGCACTTAGGTACCACCATGAATGGGGCGGAGCAACCCGTCTGTACTTTTTTGAGTAAAGGGCCACCGTCATCGACGGTGACACAAGAGGGGTTGGCAACCATCATCGAGATTTTTACTTTTGCTTCTTACCCTGATCGCGTGCGGCGTCTGACAAATCGTATTCGTGCTATTAGCATGGCAGAGGCGGGTGCGAATTTTATTGAGGTTTTTAATTTTTTTCGTGAGCAGGGGCGCGATGACTTGACTAGCTATAATTACACGATGCGTGTTTTTCGCGGGAGCTTGCCTGATGCCGGCCCTTTTAGCAAAGATTTAGTTTATAGCAAGGGATTTATTTTAATTTATAATTATATTCGCTTGAGCATTGCGCAAGGTGATCCGGAGCGAATTCGTTTGTTGTTTTCAGGTAAAACCACCCTAGAAGATTTACGTGTGTTATCAGAGCTACAGGCGGAGGGTATCTTATTGCCGCCTAAGTTTTTGCCGCCACAATTTTCTGATTTAGCCGCGTTGAGTGCGTGGATGTGTTATTCCTTGTTTCTCAATAAGTTAAACTTGCAGCGTGTTGCAAAAGACTATCTCAATCTGCTTTAGACGTAATAGCGTGCTCTTTTTTGTCTAGTTTTCTATCCTGAAACCCTTTATGATGGCTGCCTCTCTTTGTTTGCCTTATTGACTGAGACTAAATTATTTTTTGAAGTAGGAGCCATTATGAGTGCAGGTATTTACGATGTGCAAAGCAATCCACGTGAGGCAACAGATCAGTGGGCGGTGTTGTGGAAAACGTTTGGTAGTGACTATGTCAGAACGGGGTATACCAGCAATAAAAAACCGCTTGCGCTTCTCGCTGACGTTAGCATTAGCGCTAAGCTTGAGCCTGCAACACCAGCAAAAGCAGAAGAAGCAGTCAATGAAACCGTCGTGCGTGGCAAGCATCCTATTCGCTATGCATTAACGGGTTACAATGAGTTGGAAGGGAAAGGCGCTAAAGTGGCTTGGGGCCTTGCTTATTTTTTCTTGGGCGGCATCGTGCTGACCCCGCTGAAAAGTTTACTGAAACTTTTTTTTGAAGCCTTACCATTACAATTGTTTTCCAATTTTCGTGACTTAGCAAAGTCGGCTTTTGAAAAGGCAAACACATCACGTAGTCGTGGCGGGATGTTAGGGTGGGGGTTGTTGGGTGTTTTGGCGGCTATTCCTGCTGCGTGCATGGCGGTTCTTCACTTTTTTACACGTAGCTTATTATCACCCATCTCTGCGGCTAAAGAAGCTTATGAATTTGGTGAAAAAAAGAGTGCAGCGCTGGGGGTGATGTTAGCGGGTGTGCGTTTGGCATTGTCTTTAGGGTTGATCATCGTAGGGGTGGTGTTTGCAGTGCCTATTGCAATCGGTGCCATTGCACAAGCGGGTAGTTTAGCGGGGGCGGTAGAGCTGTTAACCGCCTTATCTAACTTGCCTATGATTGCAAAATTACAATCTTTTTTTGGGTTATTAGCCAGCGCAGTGCAGGCGATTGTGCCGATCGCAACGGCGGCTGCTGTTGCAGCAACTGCATTCTGGGCTACCATCACAGCGACGGCTTTAACTTTGGGTAAAATGGTTATTGATTGGTTATCTAAGCCGGGTTTGTCTGATACGACGCGCAAACAGTTGAAGGAGTTTGCTCAAGCGGCAAATGATATAACGTACATGAGCAGTGAGCGGCTCGCTCGTTTGGGAGAGAGGATGAATGGTAGCAGTAGTTCTGTAGCGACTGAAGGTGCAGCACATAGTCATCATCTATTTAATCGTAGGGATCAATCGGTGAGTGCAGCAGCAGCTCCATCTTCACCTCCCCCACCCTCATCTTTACCAGGAAAAAATTATTAAAGGTGTAAAAAAATAGCGTTTCTATTGTTGTTTATCTCAACCCCTTCCGACTGAAAAAGTGGGAAGGGGTTTTTTGTGTTCAGTTCTCTGTGTTTTTTGTCGAGGGGTGTGGGTTACGATCGGTGTGTAGGTCGACGAAGATAAGAAAGTGTGTTAAAAAAATAAATTAGCGCATCATCTCATTCCCTTTATGAAACGATACTCACTTTTTGCTCACGGATGTTGGCTGATAAGCGCTAGCTTATGGTTAACGGCGTGCGCAAATACAAATTTAAATTACCCTGCACCCAGCCCCCGCACGCAAGGTGCCTTAATGGGTTTGGCAGGAGGGGCAGCCATTGGTTCCATTGCCTCTGGCAATGGTGCTGGCACCTTGGTAGGGGGTGTGGTGGGTGGAGTAATAGGGGGTGTGATAGGCGACAGCATTCAGCGGCATCAAACATTGCAGCAACAATTGGCGATGCACGATGTTCATGTGATTGAGGTAGGTGATAAAGTCAAAATTGTGATCCCTGTTGATAATTATTATGTTCAATCTTCCCCGCGTTTAAACGCCCACTATTATCCTGTGTTAAATAAAGTTGCAGAATTTATGCGTAGTATTCCAAAAGAGTCGGTGAAAGTGTCTGTTTTTACCGATAATGTTGGGTGCGAAGATCGCAACTTGGCTTTAACGCGTGGTCAAGCCCGTGCAATGGCGGCTTATTTATGGCGTGAAGGGATTGATGCGCGATTTATTTATTCTGCTGGTTATGGTTCCCACTGTCCCATTGCTTATAATCAATTGTGGTATGGGCGTGCGCAAAATAGACGCGTAGAGATTACGTTTTGGCGTATTGCCGCGGAAGGTGAATTCTCCTGATGGATGTCCAGGATTAACTTTTGAAAAGAGGTGCGATATAGTGCCTGTGTGCAAGCGTTTCTAGAGAGTGTTGCATGTTTGATAGAAAAGTGTTCGAAATAAAATCACGCATGCAATTTTATCGTGATAATTATCGTCGTGGCGTGACCCAACTGATTACCTTGCTTAGTTTAATTGTCATATTAATTTTGACTTTATTTTACGAAGTATTACATAAACCGCCCCGTGCTTTTTATGCCAGCACTAATGCGGGAGAGTTAGTAAAGTTAAATGCGCTGGATGCGCCCAACTATTCATCAGCGCCATTGATTAAATAGTCGCAGCAAGCGAGGCGATGCCGAGCAAAAAACCAGAAAGAGAGGGATCGAATGGCTGATGATGCGGTTGAGTTAGTACGACTCAGAAATGATTTTTATCGCGATAATCACCGTAAAATAGTGTTGGCTTTATTGGTTGCTGTTGCAACGATCATTTTGCTCTGCGGTACAGTAGCTTATGTGGTGACTCATCCGCCGGCGCCTAAATATTTTGCTACCTCTATTGATGGCAGAATTATTCCTATCGTGCCATTAAATGAACCTAATATGCCCACGTCGGCGTTATTGCTGTGGTCTAATCAAGCAGCGACAGCTGCTTTTACCTATGATTTTGTGAATTATCGTCAAGCGTTGCAATCTGCATCAGAATATTTTACGCCCGATGGGTGGAGAGACTTTTTGAATGCGTTAACCAGTTCAAATAACTTGAATGCAGTGATTACGAAAAAATTAGTGGTGTCTGCGACAGCCACCGGTGCACCCGTTGTATTGCAACAGGGCTTATTAAATGGGGCTTATGCTTGGCGTGTACAAATGCCGATGGTGGTGACTTATCAAAGTGCCAGCCAGGTAGCCCAGCAAAATGTCATGGTGACGATGTTGGTGACACGTATTTCTACGCTGAATTCCGCGCGTGGTGTGGGTATTACACAGTTTGTGGTCGGCGGTGCTAGCAACCTGAGTTAATTGATAAAAAGAAGGGAGTGAGGGCGTGGCGCAATACCGAAAAAAAAAGAGAAAATTGATGATGGTTGCTGCCATGGGAATCTGGGGATTGCCTATTGTTGCTTGTGCACAAGCTAATTTTGGTGTGGGTGATGAGCAACAACAATTGCAACAGCTTCAGCAATTGCAACAGTTACGCCCGCAAATGACGTTGGCTGCCAATGACTATGCGGCTTTATCGCCTCAAAATGCAGCGGCGCCTACTGCTACGACTACGGCAGCTGCGCCTGCATCTTCACCGCCATCGATACCGCCTGCTGTAGCAACAACAGCGCCTGCCGCGGCTTTTAACGCAATTGCGATGCCTGATCCCCCAATGAATATACCTGTTTCGGAAGGAGATCCTGGTGTACAAACGACGCAAACTTACCCTGCTTTTACGCCTTATACAGGGCCTTCAAATCGAATTTCAGCTTTGCCGCCTGCAACACAAGTATTAAATGAAGCTGCATTTGATGGGGTTATTCAGAATGCATTTCCGATGACAACAGAACAAATTCATCAGCTAAAGCAAGTGTATAACGCTTCTCAAGCTGCTGCAGTTGCCGCGCCAGGGGTACCGCCGCGACCAACGGTTACGTCTCAAATGGTGAGTGTGGCGCCAGGGTCGACCCCTCCTGTGGTACGTTTGGCGCAGGGCTTTGTTTCTTCGTTGGTGTTTGTTGATTCAACGGGCGCACCTTGGCCTATCGATGCCTATGATATTGGCAACCCTTCTGCATTTAGTATCCAGTGGAATCACACTGACAATACCCTCATGATTCAAGCAATGACCCTATACACCTATGGCAATTTGGCAGTGCGCTTAAAGGGCATGGCAACGCCCGTGATGTTAACGTTAATTCCAGGCCAGCGTGTGATTGATTATCGCGTTGATTTGCGTATTCAAGGCTTAGGCCCAAATGCAAAACCTGTGGTGGGTGATGGGATGCCAGGGGCGCCCAACCCAGCATTGTTGGGGGTGTTAGATGGTGTGCCACCGCCTGGCGGGAAATCGATGGTGGTCAATGGGGGCGAAGCACAAGCCTGGTTAACGCAGGATAAATTATATTTACGTACGCGATTGACCGTATTATCCCCTGCTTGGATCGCAACGATGTCCAGCGCAGATGGAATGAAAGCTTATGAATTGCAAAAAACGCCGATGATATTGGCTTCTTTTCATGGAAAGCCCATCCAATTAAGGCTAGAAGGATTTTAAGCCATGCCAAACAGACTTAAAAATTTGGGTACGATGCTCAGTGATGGTCGAACACGAACGGTATTGGTATTTACTGTTATTTTGTTGGCCGTGGGTGTGGTCTTTGGATTTTTAAAGTTGCATCGTTCGGGTGCTGCACCAGGCTCACCGGGGGGGTCAACGGTGACAGGGGCCCCGCAGAATATTCAATCTATTCCGGGTGGGTTTGGCACACCTGAATCTGCAGAGTATGCCAGACTACAAGCACAGCAAAATGTAAACGAAGCCAAGCGTGCAGCTAAAACAGGGGGTAGTGCGATCCCCACACTGATTAGTTCTTCAGCCTTAGGCCAACAAGGTTTTGCCAGTAGCCAAGGGGGAGGGGCTTCAGGGGGAAAAGAGGCCAGTGAGCCCCAAGGGTGTGTTGCACCAGGCACAAATCTTTATAACGCAGCTTGCCAAGTCGTGGGTACATTAGGCCCCGATGGTTTTGTGCGTCCACTGGCGGGTGTTCAGCAACAACAAGAAAATCAAAATGTATTGGGCAAGTTGGTGTATGGTCCCAACGGTCAGGTGATTGGGCGTGTGGGGCCTGATGGTGAAGTGCTCAATGCGCAGGGCCAAATCATTGGGCGTGTGGGGCCTGATGGTGAAGTGCTCAATGCGCAAGGTCAAGTGATTGGCAAAGTAGCGCCTGCCGCTGCGGTGGGTGCGCCGGTGTATGGCCCTAATGGACAATTGCTAGGGCATATTAATGCCAATGGTGATGTGGTGAATGCGCAAGGTCAGGTGATTGGGCATATTTTGCCAAATGGCCAAGTCGTGAATGCGCAAGGCCAAGTAATAGGACAAGCAGCCAGCTTTACCCCGGGTCGCTTGGTGTATGGCCCCAATGGCCAAGTGTTAGGACGCGTTGAGCCTAACGGTGATGTGGTGAATGCACAAGGCCAAGTCATAGGGCATGTGGGTCCTAATGGGGAAGTATTGAATGCACAGGGGCGGGTGATTGGTCGTGTTTCTACGGTAGCGCCTGGGCAGTTAGTCTATGGTCCCAATGGTCAGGTAATTGGGCGTGTTTTGCCAAATGGTCAAGTGGTGAATGCACAAGGTCAAGTCATTGGGCACGTTAATGCCAATGGCGAAGTCGTAGGCCCCAATGGGCAGGTCATTGGTGAGGTGAGGGCAGCGGGCGGTAAACTGCGTCCGGGCACGGTGGTATATGATGGTTACGGTAATGCCGTGGGCACGATAGGCCCGGGTGGACGATTAATCCCTGCTACGCAACCAGGTGCCAGAGGGGCGCGTGTGGCAGCAGCAACCACTGCGGCGGGTGCAGGTGGGGCGGCAACAGGCGCGGGTGCAGGCATGGGTAGTTTGCCAACGGGAGTAGGGGGTGAAAATGCGCAGCTGCAAGCGTTGTTAGCAAGACAAGCTGCACAATTGAATGCAACAGAAACGCAGCAAATGAAGCAGCAAATACAATCAGGGATGTCTTCGCAAGCTAATCAGTTGTTGGCAGCGTGGGCACCGCCAGGGCAGCAATATGTGGCAGGCTCTGCTGCAGAAACAGGCGGCGCGGCCTCAGCAGGGAGTGGTGCGGGCGGGGGCCAAGCGGCGCAGTCTGCTTTTGAGGTGGGGGCAGGCCCTGTTGTCAAGGCAGGTTCGATTATGTTTGCGGTGCTAGACACTTCTGTGAGCACGGATGAGCCAGGCCCTATTTTGGCGACGATCAGTAGCGGTAGTTTAAAAGGCGGAAAGTTGATAGGCACTTTAACTAATCAGGGGCAAAAAATATTAATTACTTTTAACACGCTCAGCTACAACAATTTTCCAACGAGTATTGGTATTCATGCTGTTGCGATTGATCCCTCTACCGCGCGTACAGGGTTGTCAGATTACACAAACAATCATTATTTACTGCGTTATGGCACTTTATTTGCAGCGTCATTTATGCAGGGTTATGCGCAAGCGATTTCGCAATCGGGCTCCACGATAGTGTCTAATGGATTTAACACCCAGAAAAACATGCCATCACTGTCACCGTCAGGTGAAATGGTGGTTGCTTTAGGGAATGTGGGGGCACAATATTCTTCAGTGTTATCTAGCTTTCAAAATATACCACCTACCGTCCATGTTTATTCAGGGACAGGCGTAGGGGTATTGATATTAAGTGATTTAAGATTACCCATGCCTGTGGCATAGGCAATTTAAATAGTTGATTTTTGGAGAATTTAGCAATGGCTGCGGAAGAAGAATATCATGTTCCAGATGAAATGGTGGCGCCTGTTCAAGAAACAGTAATGCAAGATGAAGCTGCTGCGTCACCTAAGCGTAAAATCAATCTCAAGCGTTTGTTTATTGTGTTAGTGGTGGTTGGGTTGGTTTGGTTTACGCATCGGTTTTTTAGTTCGATGATCAGTACGAAGAAAGCCAAGTCTCAAGATATCACGGGCTTGTCTGTGCCGACCCCGATTCAGCCACAACCGTTTGTTGCGGCACCGCCTTCTGCTGCGCCAGCAATACAATTGACCCCCCCTGCTAAGTCAACCACCAGCAATGCCTTTAATCCTTCTGTTGCAACAGGGATGGATAATCGTTTAACCAACATAGAAGAAGGTAATGCAGAGTCGCAAGCGAAAATTGAAAGAACCAATGCAAGCCTAGCAGAATTACAAAATACTTTAACAACGATGACCTCTCAAATTGCGGCTTTGAATAATACGATTCAAGATTTAAGTGGTCAGGTATCACAGCAACAAAACCAAATTCAGGCCCTGGCTGCGCAAGCCGTGCAAAAGAAAAGTGGGCATGCAGGTGGGCATGCAAGTGCACCCCTTAAGCGAAAAGATTACTACATTCAAGCACTTATCCCGGGTCGTGCCTGGCTATATTCTGGTGAGCACACCATGACGGTGCGTGTGGGTGATGAGGTGCCTGGTTATGGTGCAGTGACTGCGATTGATACAGATCAAAGTGTTGTGACGACCAGTGGTGGTGAAATGATTGCATTTCAGGACGGTACAAGCTAGCGGTGACCATTCGGGTGCGTGAACGCTTACATGAAAGGGGTGTTATGTGAATGTAAGGGTGCGAGAAACAGGCCTTTGGATGGCGTTATTATACCTTGCACTGGTGTTGTTATCAGGCTGTACCGTCAATAATAATCAAGTTAGCCTTCAAGTTTTCCTGCAGAACCTATCCGTCTCTTACAATGCAATTACTCGGTTGGTGACCGCATGGGCCTATCTAACCGGTATCGTATTTGGCTCAATGGCGATCTTTCAGTTGAAGGTTTATGGTGAAATGCGCACCATGATGTCGGGGCATGCGAATCTTTTTAAGCCTATCATGTATCTTATTGTCAGCGTGTTATTAATGTATTTACCGAGTACATTTCAATCTGTCATGATGACAACGTTTGGTACGCCTAATACCAGCCCTTTGAGTTGGTCCAGTGTGAGCAGTGTGGGGGTGTCTGGTTATAAACTTGCTGTAACACCTGCTTTGCTGGGTTTGATGAAATTGGTAGGTTTGATTTCATTTATACGAGGGTGGATATTGCTTGTTCGTATTTCTGAGCAAGGTCAACATGGATCTTTTGGAAAAGCAGTCACACATATTATCGGCGGGTTATTGTTAATCAATGTTGTGGCGGTAGGGAATATTCTATCGCATTTAGTCACCGTAGGATGATTTCCTATTCTCAGATCATCGAGTTATATTGTATGGGTAATGGGGTTTGGCTAGAATGACGGAGTAGTTTTTTTTTGGCTGAAAAAGGAGGGGTATTGTGATAGTAGAAAAGAGATTGAAACAAGTGTGGTTAATATTGGGATGTGTGATGATGTTGTTTCCTGCGTTAGCGCTTGCTACCGGTGGTGGTGGCGGTGGTGGCAGCACTGTACAAACACTGGGTCAATTAGCGGGGAACCTAACTAACTCTTTTTCAGGGATTGCAAGGCTGATTACAGCAGGCTCTTACTTGGCTGGGGGTGCCTTTGCTGTCGGTGCTATCATGAAATTCAAGCAGCATAAAGATAACCCAACGCAAATTCCTATTGGTACACCGATTGCGTTATTGTTCATTGCTGCGGCCTTGATGTTTTTACCAACAGTTTATAGTTCTGCAGGTAAGACCGTATTTGGTACTGGGAAAAAAGGTTCCATCACGGGGACATCGCTCTAAGCATGTATGATCTTAAGCTGGCTGCAAATGCAGAAGCATGGCGTTTGTTTATGTTGCGGAGAGCAGATCCTGCTTTCCGCACATTTAGCGAAAAAGTATTTCGCCGTGATCGATATGTTTGCCAGTTTTGTGGGTTCCAAGCCAGAGATTATCAAGAAGTTGTTAATTTAGATCAGAATTATCGTAATAACGCGCTAAAAAACATGGTGACCTCTTGTTGTTTTTGCGCCCAGTGTTTGTTTTTGCAAGCAGTGGGGGTGAGTGATTATGGTGGGGGAACTGTGATTTTTTTGCCGGAAATTTCACAAGCTAATCTTAATAGTTTTTGTCATGTGTTATTTTGTGCAATCACGAACGATACAGGCTACAGTGAGTCTGCACAAAGTATCTATCGAAATTTTAAATTCAGATCGCAGCAAGTAGAAACACAATTTGGTGAAGGCACAAGTAATCCTGCTTTTTTCGGCCAGATGATGATCGAAACGCAAGCAGGGCAACCCAGAGATTACAGCGCGATTGTAAAAGATTTGCGACTGTTACCTTCCCGCGCAGGCTTTAAAATGCAAGTTGAACACTGGGCAGCATTGGCGTTACAAGAGCTTGCTGAGAATAAGCAATAGACTTCTCTTGCTGAGCTGAGCGCAGTTACGCGAAGCGTGTGATGAATCAAGGATAGCGCTATGGTGAACGTAGTAGATGCGGTTTTAGAAGGGGTTGATAGTTTGCTCGCATGGATGAGCACCGTTCTGAAAACCACTACTTCTTCTTATTGTGATCTGGAAACAGCAGATAGCCCTACTGTATTAGTTGCGCATGATGGTTCCTTAGCCTCTATTATCCGCATTAATGGGATTACGACCCTGCTAGGGGGGCCTGAGTTTGATCGTCTTTATCAAGGGATAGCGAGTAGTTTGCAAACGGCGCTGGGGCGTGATGGCTATGAAGTGCAAGTGCTTTTTAACTATAACCCTGAAAAAGCGCAAGAACTTATTCGCAGTATTTATGAGCCTGCAAAGACAACAGCGGAACGTCTTCGTTTAGATCTAGGCGATTTGTTTGAAGAAAGAATTAATTATCTTGCGCGTTATTGTGCAAAAGAAGATGTGTTTTTAGTGTTATGGACGCGTCCCAACGTCTTGTCTGCAGAGCAAATGAAGCAAGCGGTTAAAACAAAAGGAAAATACATAAAAGATAATAAGATCCCGCCTTTTGCGCGTACGCAGTTTGTGATGGCGGCGATTCCAGATTTGCGCAATTCACATGACTCCTTTGTACGTGCGGTGATGAATGATTTAAATACGTTGAGTGTGGATGCTAGGTTGTTGGATGTGCATGAAGCACTCTATGAAGCGCGGATGACGGTTGATCCTGACTTTACTGATAAAACTTGGCAACCCATTTTGCCGGGTGACAAAATTCCGGTGAAAGATTATCAACGTTATACCGGTGAGATATCAGACTTAATGTGGCCTGATTTGGCACATCAATTAATGCCTCGTGCCGCTGAAAATCTTGATCTGCGTACCACTAAAATTGGCGATAAAATTTATTCGGCTGTTTTTATTGATTTATTTCCAAAAGATATTAAGCCTTTTGTGGCGCTTTTTTCGAGAACAATTTCGTCTAAAATTCCTTGGCGAATTTCTTTTTTAGTGGAAAGCGGTGGGTTAAGCGCGCTTCGATTAAAAGCGGTGATTGCTTCTATTTTAAGTTTTACATCATCGCAAAATCGGTTAATTTCAGATTCCGCCAAGTTATTAAATTACATTCAGGTTAATACGGATGATGCGGTGGTGCGTTTGCAAGTGGCGGCGGTGACTTGGGCGCCGGAAGGGAATATCCCTTTGTTGCGTGTGCGAGCATCTGAGCTCGCAAAAGCGATCGAAGGATGGGGCAATTGTGATGTGTCAGAGGTCTGTGGCGATGCCTTTGGTGGGGTGGTGTCGACCATGTTGGGTATGTCTACCAGCAGTGTGGCAACCGCCTCTGTATCGCGTCTTACGGATGTTGCTTATATGTTGCCGATAACGCGCCCTGCATCACCCTGGGAAAAAGGTGCCGTATTGTTTCGTTCGCCTGATGGAAAACCCTGGCCGTTTCAACCTGGATCAAGTGCGCAAACAACGTGGATTGATTTGATGTATGCGCGTCCAGGTTCAGGTAAGTCTGTGTTGTCTAACACGATTAACTTGGCTGTTTGTTTGTCGGCAGGTATTCAGCGGTTACCGCGTATTGCCATCATTGATATTGGCCCTTCCAGCAGCGGGTTGATTTCTTTGTTACAAGAAGCGTTACCGGATAATCAAAAACACTATGCTGCATATCATCGTTTGCGAATGACGCCTGATTACGCGATTAACCCTTTTGATACGCAACTGGGTTGTCGTTATCCTACGCCGCAAGAGCGTGCGTTTTTAGTGAATTTTATTACGCTCTTGGCAACCCCGCTGGGTGCGGTTCGTCCTTATGATGGGGTGGCAGATTTATCAGGGATGGTTGTGGATTTGCTTTATAAAAAACTAGCAGACGATGGCAACCCTTATTTATACACGGCCAATGTAGAGCCTTTAATCGATGGTATTTTAGATGAAATCAGCTTTGTAAAAGATCAAAAAACGACGTGGTGGGAAGTCACGGATGCATTGTTTGCAGCGGGTTTTGTGCACGAATCCATGTTGGCGCAGCGTTTTGCGATGCCACTGGTTGCTGATGGCGCTTCAATGTGTCGTGATCAGGCGGTCGAAGATTTATACGGAAAAATTATAGCGCCTACAGGCGAGTCTTTAATTAATGCGTTTGCGCGCATGATTTCAAGTGCAGTACGTGAATATCCTATTTTAGGTCGTGTCACCCATTTTGATTTGGGGGAGTCACGCATTGTTTCTTTAGACTTGGATGAAGTGGCAAAGAGCGGGGGAGAGGCGGCTGATCGGCAAACGGCGGTGATGTATATGTTATCGCGCTATGTGTTAGCAAAAGACTTTTATCTCACGATTGAAAGCGTGAAAGATATGCCTAGGCAATATCAGGATTATCACAATGTGCGTATTCGTGAAATTCGCGAAGATCCTAAGCGCATTGTATATGATGAATTTCATCGCACCTCAAAAGCGCAAGCGGTACGTGATCAAGTGATTATTGATATGCGTGAAGGGCGAAAATGGAATGTGCAAGTTGCGCTAATTTCACAGTCTGTCGATGATTTTGATTCAACAATGCTAGAGTTTGCAACGTCGATTTATATTATGGACGCAGGCCCTACACAAGCCATTGAAAAGACCGTTAAAATTTTTGGTTTGTCTGAAACAGCGCAGTATGCGTTAAAAACGCGTGTGCATGGCCCGCGAGAAGGGGGTGCCACTTTTTTAGCGCAGTTTTCTACAAACCGTGGGATGAATACGCAGCTACTGACCAGCACCTTAGGGCCTATTGAGTTGTGGTCGTTCAGCACAACGGTAGAAGATGCGACGGTGAGAAATGAGTTATACAAGCGCATTGGCCCTAAAGAAGCACGACGTGTATTAGCAACATTATTCCCTTCAGGTTCTGTGAAGAAAATGGTTGAACATCGCCTTGAAAATTTAAAGACAGACAAAGGGGTGATTACGGATGCGGTTACAAAAGGGGTGGTGCAACAACTCATTGAGCAAATTATTGTGGAATATATGAAAAACCCTGAAGTGAAGAGTTTGCCGACGAATTAGTTGTTCCCCTGGCCGCCATTGGCGGCTAGGGGAAAATCGTTAGTTAGAAAGGAATGTCATCGTCAAAGTGAGTGCCGCCTGCGAGCTCAGGGGTGGCGGTATTTTCATGCTGGGTTGTTTCTGCGGGGGCTGCTGTGTGAGGTGCGCCCGTGCCGCGACCATCGAGCATTTGCATTTCACCGGCAACGATTTCCGTTGTATAACGATCTTGACCCGCTTTATCTTGCCATTTACGAGTTTGTAACCTGCCTTCTACATAAACCTTAGAACCTTTTCGTAAATATTCGCCAGCAATTTCTGCTAAACGATTAAAGAAAACAACGCGATGCCATTCTGTTTTTTCTTGTGCTTCGCCGCTTTGTTTATCTTTCCAAGTTTCAGAGGTGGCCAGACTAATGGTGGTGACTGCGCCGCCGCTAGGCATATAACGCACTTCAGGGTCGCCACCTAAGTTGCCGATGAGAATGACTTTATTGATGCCTCTTGCCATGTAGTTCTCCTGGAGGTATGAAAATAAAAAGTAAGAGAGGTAACCATAATAGGGTAATCACTAAGCCAAACAAAAATACGCCTATCGTTGAAAATTGTCCATAGAGTAAGCCGCCGAGGAATCCCCCTACAAAAATACCTAAAAATTGGCAGGTGGAATAAATGCCGAGTGTTGTACCGCGCGCAGCAGGTGGCGCAAGCTGTGAAATTAAGGCGGGTAATAACGCTTCTAGTAAATTAAAAGCCGTAAAGAAAATCAATAAACTGATTAAAAGCGCAAAGAGGTGATGGTGAAATAAGGTCATGCCAAGTTGGCTTAAGCAGAGTAAATAAATCGCCAGGCGAAAGATACGTTTTGTTTGCGCGGGCTGATTAGATTTTCTTAATAAAAACGACATAAAAATAGCAGAGAGAACAAGCACAGGAATATAGACAGACCATTGTTGTGCTTTGGGAATATGGAGATGGTTAAGCAACACCAAAGGAATCACAATGAAGTTAGCAGTGAGTAGGGTATGTAAAAGGAAAATACTGAGATCAAAAAATAAAATAGTAGGGGTGAGGGTATATTTAAACTGTGTCCAAAATGAGGTGGTGCGGTAGGCGGGCAGGGCAGGCAAGCGTAATGTCAGTAACATGCCAAAAAGCGCAAGCGCAAGACTTACAAAAAAGATGCCAGATAAATGGTAATGTGCCGCAATGACAGGGCCTAACACCATGGCGAGTGAAAAAGTCACGCCAATGGTGATGCCGATAAGTGCCATGGCTTTAGGGCGATGCTGCTCAGAGGTGAGGTCAGATGCGGTGGCTAGGATGGTGCTGCCAATGGCGCCGGCGCCTTGTAGTGCGCGACCTACGATAACGCTGCTGATTTGGTGGGCAAGCCCTGCGAATAGGCTGCCTAGCGCAAACAAGCTTAAACCGAATAATAAGATGGGTTTGCGTCCAAACCGATCAGAGAAGAAGCCAAGCGGCAGTTGGCAGAGTGCTTGGGTTAAGCCATAAATGCCGATAGCCGTGCCAATTAAGAGGGGTGTGGTATGCTCATACTCGCCGGCGTAGAGGGTAAAAACAGGCAAAATCATAAAAAGACCGAGCAAGCGGAAAGAGAACAAGGCGGCTAGTAATAAGGTAGTACGGATTTCGGCAGAAGGCATTGCACAACGAAGACCAAGGAAGAAAGGTTATATTATACGCAAATTAGTTTAAGATGCGAACAAACACGAGTAAATTTCACCTGGGCTTTCATGTGCTATGAATAAAATTGTGATACGGGGTGCGCGCACGCACAACCTGAAAAATATTGACGTGGATATTCCACGAGACAAATTTGTGGTGATTACTGGTTTATCGGGGTCGGGTAAGTCTTCACTGGCTTTTGATACGCTGTATGCGGAAGGGCAGCGGCGTTATGTAGAGTCTTTGTCTGCTTACGCGCGTCAATTTCTTTCTATGATGGAAAAGCCAGAAGTAGATCATATTGAAGGGCTATCGCCGGCTATTTCTATCGAACAAAAATCAACTTCACATAATCCTCGCTCAACGGTAGGGACTGTCACAGAAATTTATGATTATTTACGTTTGTTATATGCGCGTGCAGGTGAGCCACGCTGTCCTACGCATGGGACGGTGTTGTCTGCGCAAACCATCAGCCAAATGGTGGATTGGGTATTAGCATTACCTGAACAAACACGCATTATGTTATTAGCGCCTGTGGTGGTCGAACGCAAAGGGCAATATAGCCAACTATTTGAATCTCTCAAAACAAAAGGATTTATTCGTGCGCGCATTGATGGACATCTATTTGAATTAGACTCGGCGCCAGAGTTAGATTTACGCAAAAAACATACGATTGAAGTGGTGATAGACAGACTAAAAGTGCATGGTGAGCAGCGAACACGTTTGGCAGAATCTTTTGAAACAGCGCTGGCGTTAACCTCGGGCTTGGCCAAAGTAGCTTTTGTTGATGAGGCACAAGAAGATCAAGTTTTTTCTGCTCGATTTGCTTGTTTGGCGTGTGGGTTTAGTTTGTCTGAGCTAGAGCCTCGGCTTTTTTCTTTTAATAACCCTTCGGGTGCGTGTGTTGAGTGTGATGGCTTGGGTGTTAAGCCTATTTTTTCTATCGAGAAAATCATACCTGATCCAACCCTGACTTTAGCAGAGGGTGCCATTCGTCATTGGGATAGGCGAAATGGTTTTTATTTTCATTTATTACAGTCGCTTGCGTCACATTATCAATTTTCACTTGAAACACCTTTTGAAAATTTATCCAAAAAAATAAAACACGTTTTGTTGCAGGGTAGTGGTGAAGAAGAAATAAAATTTAAATATTTGGATGATAGAGGCAAACCCTTTTATCGCACGTATCCTTTTGAAGGTATTTTAAATAATTTCGAACGTCGTTATAAAGAAACAGAATCTTCCGTGGTGCGTGAAGAGCTAGCCCATTTTATTTTGCAACAACCTTGTGTCGCTTGTGGGGGTACGCGTTTACGTGAAGAGGCGCGTCATGTTTTTGTAGGTGATTTGTCATTGCCAGATTTAACCGCACTTTCTATTGAACAGGCTAAGCAGTTTTTAGAGAACGTAACCATCGTAGGATATAAAGCGCAAGTTGCCCAAAAAATATTTAAAGAAATCATTGATCGATTGAATTTTTTAATCAACGTAGGGTTGGATTATCTTACGCTGGCACGACGTGCAGACACGCTCTCGGGGGGTGAAGCGCAGCGTATTCGTTTGGCCAGCCAAATAGGTGCAGGCTTGGTGGGGGTGATGTATGTATTAGATGAGCCTTCTATTGGTTTGCATGCCAAAGACAATGAGCGGTTGTTGCGTTCGTTGACGAGGCTGCGTGATTTAGGGAATACGTTGATCGTGGTAGAGCATGATGAAGAAGCGATTCGTCATGCAGATTATGTCTTAGACATTGGGCCTGGCGCAGGGTGTCATGGTGGTTATATCGTTGCGCAAGGGACACCTGAAGAAATTATGCAGCATGCAACATCGCTAACAGGTCGTTATCTTTCTGGTAAGTGTTGTATTCCTGTGCCAGAAAAGCGTGTGCAAGCTGATCCGAAAAAACAAATCAAAATAAAAGGGGCAAGGGGAAATAATTTAAATAATTTATGTGTTGATATCCCTGTGGGCTTGATGGTGTGTGTCACGGGGGTGTCAGGTTCAGGTAAATCAACTTTAATTAACGACACGCTTTATCCGTATGCTGCAAAAAAATTAAATGGTGCAACACAACCCGAGGTAGCGCCGTGTGATGAGATAACAGGTTTAACGTTTTTTGACAATGTTGTAGAGGTGGACCAAAGCCCCATTGGTCGCACACCACGATCAAATCCAGCAACTTATACAGGCATGTTTACGCCAATTCGTGAACTATTTGCCGCAACGCCTGAATCGCGTGTGCGGGGTTATCAAGTAGGGCGTTTTAGTTTTAACGTAAAAGGCGGGCGGTGTGAAGCTTGTCAAGGCGATGGCCTGATTAAAGTAGAAATGCACTTTTTGCCGGATGTGTATGTGCCCTGCGATGTTTGTAAAGGACAGCGATATAACCGTGAAACATTGGAAATTCATTATAAGGGTAAAAATATTCACGATGTATTGAATATGACGATTGAAGAAGCGCATGTTTTTTTTGACGCCATTCCCGTGATCAAACGTAAATTAAAAACCTTGATAGATGTGGGGTTGTCTTATTTACATTTGGGGCAAAGTGCAACGACTTTGTCAGGAGGAGAAGCGCAACGGGTGAAGCTTGCAAAAGAGTTGGCGCGACGTGATACGGGCAAAACACTTTATATTTTTGATGAGCCGACCACAGGGTTACATTTTCACGATATTGCTCAATTATTATCTGTTTTGCAGCGATTGCGTGATTCGGGAAATACGATTATTGTAATAGAGCATAACTTGGATGTGGTCAAAACAGCAGATTGGATTATTGATCTCGGCCCAGACGGTGGTTCAAAAGGCGGACAGTTAATTGCATCGGGCCCGCCTGACGCAGTAATAGCGTGTCTCAACTCTTATACAGGTCAATTTTTAAAGCGATATATCTAGCTTAAACTCGGATCAGCAATGAAAAAAATAGTTTTCCTGTTGATGCTCTCTTTGGGTCTTATTGGTTGTGCCTCTTCTAAGCAAGGCGGTGTGGATAGCTTGCCTGAGCTCAAACGATTAAGCGCTGATGCTGTCAAAGAAAGTAACACAAAAAAATTAAGCCCTATTCGCGAGCAAGCGATGCAAGACATGGCCATGAGTTTGGGTGCACAATCGGGTTTGGCTGTGCGTTCAAAGAAGATCAATTCAATTTTAGATCAGCAAGACAAATCATTATCACATGCTTTTAATTTTTACTTATTATTGTTGCCGCATAATGTATTACCTCCAGTGTTAGTGGAAGGGCGTGAAACTTTGAAGCTCAATGATGAGAGCACAATTCGTTTGGCCGATCGTACCTATAAAATTTTAAAACAAGCACGTTTTGTAACCGCGCCGCCTACTTGGCGAGATTACTTATGGTTAAGCTATAAAGAGCCTGAAGTGCCACATCATTCTTTGTTGCCTGAGAATAAACAAGAACAAGCCATTTGGGACACCTCTGTTTCAAAAGGGTGGGATGAAGGGGTGCGGCAAGCGGACACTATTTTTGCTGAAAATTTAGCGCGTTTGAAAGAGGAATATCAGGGCATGGTGTTATATCGTCGCCTCTTAACGCAAGGCATGGTCAGTCAGCCCTTTGTTGCGCGCAGCGAGATGGGGGTTACAGGGGATAGCACAAATCTGCGTATTAACGATCAAGTATTACGTATTACGGCATTGCCTGCTTTACAAACCAATAGTCAACAGTGGAATCCTGCACCCGTGAGTCGATGATGGCAAAGAAAACACCTATTTTAGATCAAGATAAATTACTGCCTGATGAGCCGAATCGGTTCATGCCCAAAGATTTAGATCGCTTATTAATTCACTGCCAAAACCTGAATGCATCAGATATTACCTTGCAAACGGGTGAATGTGTTTTTGCGGAAATTTATGGGCGTCTTTATCACATGACGAATCGCAAGTTATCCAATACAGAAGTGGGGGAAATGTTAAATGCGATTTATGGCCCTAATGGGACAACACAAATTTTAAGTGGTCATGATATTGATACGCAGTATGAAGTGAAACCTACGCGTGCAGAGCGCTTTCGTTATCGTGTGAATGCAACAGGGTGTATGGTAGAAGGGCATGATGCGATTCAAATTACGTTACGTACAATTCCTTCCACGCCACCGCTGTTAGAGACCATGGCTTTGCCAGCGGATATATTAGCAGCCATTGCACCACAAGAAGGAGTGGTGTATGTCACAGGGGCAACCGGGTCAGGTAAAAGTACCTTGCTCGCCTCTATTATTCGGCATATTGCTGAAGACGTTGAAAGTAATCGCAAGATTTTGACATATGAAGCGCCGATTGAATTTGTTTATGATGGTTTGGAAATGCCTTCTGCAGTGGTGAGTCAATCTGAAATACCACGACATTTACCTAGTTTTGCATCGGGTGTGCGCAATGCACTGCGGCGTAAACCCCGTTTAATTTTGGTGGGTGAGGCACGTGATGCAGAGACTATCAGTGCTGTGTTAGAAGCCGCTATGACCGGGCATCCTGTGTATACCACGCTGCATACCAATGGGGTGGCTGAAACCATTCGTCGTTTAGTCACGACTTTTCCTGCCGATGAGCGGCATGGTCGTACGATTGATATTCTTGAAACGATTCGTTTGGTGATTTGGCAAAAGTTGGTGCCGACTGTAGAAGGTAAGCGTGTGGCATTGCGCGAATATCTCATTTTTGATGAAAAATTAAGAGATAAATTGCTTGAGGGTAACTTCGAGAATATTACTGCTGATACGCGGAAGATGGTAAAAGAGTTTGGTCAAACCATGGAATCAGATGCAGAAAAGAAATTTAAAGAAGGCATGATCAGCGAGCGTATTTATAAAATTTTGGTAGCAGGGAGTGATAGTGACGTTCTTTAAGGGGACAATGTTCATTGTCAGAAATAAATTTAACACTTCGCTTTAAAACCCAATCTTTAGTGTATCCACCGCGTCAATATTGAAATCAACTTTTCAGGGCTCACTGGTTTTGCGACCAGTTCATCCACGTGACTTTGTTTGGGTGTGTGATGTTGTTGTGTCAAAGCAATGATGGGGATACGCATCATGGGATGCTTGGCTTTAATGCGTTTGCTGACTTCAAAACCGCAGAGATCAGGCAGGTGTGTATCCATTAAAATAAGATCATAAGCCTGCGTAGACAGGGTTAGTGCTTGTTTGCCTGAAGTGGCAAGATCAACCTTGCAATTCAGTAAGCGTAATAAATGAAGATGATGTTGTTGTGATTCGCCTGCGTGTTCTACTAATAAAATAGAAGGGGAGGCGAGCCCCACTTTGACAGAAAGGTCGCGCTTGAGGTGCTTTGTTTGTGTTTGTAGTGCCAGCGTCAGTGTCATAGGGGGGAAAGTGTTGTTCTATTTGACCGCATCATAACAGCTGCATTTGAGCCTGTAAATGAGATTTTTATTCAATTGTGGTGAATGAGCTGTTTTTCGAATATAATAATGGCCATTTTGCTTGGAGAGGGTAAAACATGGCGCTCATGATTACTGATGAATGCATTAATTGTGATGTCTGTGAGCCTGAGTGCCCTAATCAGGCGATTGCACCGGGTGAAAATTACTATCTTATCCATCCTGAAAAATGCACGGAATGTGTAGGTCATTACGATACACCGCAATGTGTTGAAGTGTGTCCTGTGGCATGTATTCTCATTCACCCTCATTATCCGCGAACACAAGCATGAAGCCTTATAAAGCCATTTCTTTAATCTCGGGTGGGTTAGACTCGATGTTGGCGACCAAGCTCATGTTAGAGCAAGGTATTCACGTAGAAGGGATTAATTTTTTCACGGGTTTTTGTGTAGAAGGGCACACCCATGCCATTCGTCAGCATGCAAAACCCAAGCGCAATAATGCGCTGTGGGTGGCCGAGCAATTAGGCATTCAACTACATATTATTGATATCGTCGAAGAATATAAAAACGTGGTGTTGAATCCGCGGCATGGCTATGGTGCGCATTTAAATCCTTGTCTGGATTGTAAGATTTTCATGGTGAAAAAAGCCAAAGAATGGCTTCAAGAAAATCATTTCGATTTTATTATTACGGGAGAAGTGATTGGGCAGCGTCCAAAATCACAACGCAAAGTGACGATGCCTATCATCGCCGCCGAGTCAGGTGCAGATGATTTGTTGTTGCGGCCTTTGTCTGCTAAAAATTTACCGTTGACGAAACCGGAGCGAGAAGGGTGGGTCAGTCGTGAAAAATTAGGGGATATTACCGGGCGTAGCCGTAGCAAACAAATGGCGATGGCCTCGAGCATGGGTATCCATGAATATGCACAGCCTGCTGGGGGATGTTGTTTTTTAACAAATGCGCATTACGCTTCGAAATTACGTGATTTGTGGCAATCGCGGGGTGAGCGTCGTTATGAGTTAGACGATATTATGTTGTTGAAAGTAGGGCGTCATTTGCGACCACGTGAAAATTTTAAATTAATTGTGGGTCGAGAAGAGGGTGAAAATAATTATTTAGAAGGTTACAAAAAACAATTTACGCATTTGCGTGTATTAGATTATGTGGGACCATTGGCCTTGATCGATGGCGATCCGAGCGCGGAAGATTTACATTTGGCGGCGCAGTTATTTGCAAGATTTACAGATGGGCGCCATCAAGAAACGGTGCGTGTGCAGATTCATCGTCCTGGCCGTGAGGCGTGGGTCGTTGCTGTCAAACCGATGCTAGAAAAAGACATTCCAGCTGCGTGGTATGTGTAATGCATGAGTTAGACGCAAAAAATTTATTATGCCCAATGCCAGTAATAAGAGTGCAAAATACAATTAAAACCTTGTTGCCAAAAGAAAAATTAAAAGTGTTTTGTACGGATCCGGGCGTAAAATATGACATTCCTGCGTGGTGCAAGTTACAAGGGCATCGCGTATTGAATATAGAAGCAGTAGGGCGAGAAATTATTTTAACCATTGAAGTAGGAGAGGCAAAATGAAAAATCCTTTATTAAGACGGTATGCTTTATTTTTTGGTTTGAGCTTGTTGCAAGGAATGAGTTTGATTGCGATAACAGCAGTGGTATTGGCGTTACTTGTAAAATGGATTTAATGGGTGAGAAAAGTTTATCTTGGCTTTCTTTATCTTATTTTTCCTTTTATTTGGCTTCGTTTGGCGTGGCGCGCTCGTAAGGCGCCAGCGTATGCCAAACATTGGAAAGAACGTTTAGGTAAAGTGCCCTTTAAACTCACGCACCAAAGCATTTGGATTCACGGGGCTTCTTTAGGTGAAACCATTGCAGCGATGCCGATTTTACAATTTTTAAAAACGCATTACCCTGATACCCCCATTATTTTTACCACCATGACGCCTACAGGGCGTGCAAAAGCGAAGTCTTTGCAAAACGAAAATGTAAATGTATGTTATGTGCCTTACGATTATCCTTTTGCGGTCAACCGTTTTTTAACACACGTCAAACCAAAACTTGCGATTTTTATTGAAACGGAATTGTGGCCCAATATTTTGGCGGCCTGCTGGCAACGCCAAATTCCTTTTTTTCTTGCGAATGCACGCATGTCTGAAAAATCTAAACAAGGTTATTTGCGCATTGCTGGTTTGATGAAGGAAATGTTGCAGCATGTAACTTTTATTGCGGCGCAAACGAGGGAAGATGCGCTACATTTCATTCAGTTAGGTGCGGATAAAAATAAATTACAGGTGACAGGTAGTTTGAAGTTTGACTTGAGTTTGCCTGCGGATTTATTTTTACGCGCGAAATCATTGCGACACTATTATGGTGATCGACCTGTTTTTATTGCAGCCAGCACGCATGAAGGTGAAGATAGTTTAATGTTGAAATCGTTTGTTGAATTACGAAAAACATTTCCGCGCTTGTTATTATTGTTGGTGCCGCGTCACCCTGAACGGTTTAATGCGGTTGTGCAATTGTGTCAGCAGCAAGGATTCAACGTCGTGCGTCGCAGCCAGGGCTTGCCTTCTCACGCCACGGACATTTTTGTGGGGGACACGTTGGGCGAATTACTGTTACTTTATGCAACCGCGGATATGGCTTTTGTGGGAGGGAGTTTAATGCCACAGGGCGGGCATAATCCGCTAGAACCTGCTGCCATGGGATTGCCTGTGATCATGGGCCCACACGTATTTAATTTCTCAGCAGTAGTGCGTTTGTTGCGTGAAGCGGGAGGGTTAATCCAAGTGTCGCCTGCGCAATTATCACAGGTAATCTCACCGTATTTGCAGGATGAAGCAGCGCGACAAGCAATGGGCGCGCGTGCAAAACAAGTGGTGGAAAATAATCGCGGCGCGTTGCATCAGCAATGCGCGTTGATACAGTCACTCCTTACGAGGCTTTAATTTTCTTTGCCCAAGTTTTTGTGGTTGCTTTTAGTTTTTCTTCGTCGATGGTGGTTAACTTGCGATTTTGCATTAACGCTTGGCCCTGCACCCAAACATCATTTACATTTTCGCGGTTGGTTGCATACACCAGCTGCGAACAAGGATGATAAAACGGTAACATTTCTAGTTGATCCATGTTGATGCTGATCATGTCAGCGGCTTTGCCTACTTCTAAACTACCCAATTGTTTTTCTAGACCGAGTGCTTTGGCACCATGTAATGTGCCCATCGCCAACACGGTGTGGGCAGGGATGGCAGTCGCTTCTTGTGTTGCGACTTTGGCAAGCAAGGTAGCTGCGCGCATTTCTTCGATCATATTGAGATCGTTGTTACTGGCAGCGCTGTCTGTGCCAATGGCGATGTTAATGCCCGCGTGGTGTAAGCGGGTAATAGGGCAAATGCCGCTGGCCAGTTTCATATTGGATTGTGGGCAGTGAATGACATGCGCGCGACTGGCTTTTAATAACTCAACATCTTCATCGTTCACTTGTGTCATGTGCACTGCAAGAAAACGATCATCTAATAAACCTAATTCATGCAAACGACGAAGGGGTCTTTTGCCTGTTTTTGCAAGGGATTCTTCTACTTCTATTTTGGTTTCTTGCACATGCATGTGAATTGGCAAATGATATTGATCTGCCATTTCTTTACAACGTAAGAGAGAGGGATCAGGCACGCTATAAATGGCGTGTGGCGCTACACTGAATTGTAGTCGCTCATGGCCTTGAAAATCTTGTAGTAAATTTAAGCCTTGTGTGAAATAAGCTTCTGGATCTTTGGCGTAAGGAGAAGAAAAATTAATAACAAAGCAACTGACACAAGCACGTATGCCTGTTTCTAACACGGTGCCTGCAATGATTTCAGAAAAGAAATAAGAATCATTAAAGCAAGTGGTGCCACTGCGGATCATTTCGGCAATGGCTAAGAGGGTACCGTCGTGAATAAAGTCTTTGCCCATGAAGCGGCCTTCAGCCGGCCAAATATGATCGTTTAACCAGGTCATTAAAGGATAATCATCAGCAAGCCCCCGTAATAAATTCATGGGTACATGAGAATGCATGTTGATAAAACCCGGCATCAGCACATGGTGTGGTCGCTGAATATGTTCTTTTGCTTGGTAATGTTGCGGGGTTAAATGACGCGGCAAAATGGCTTTGATGCGGCCTTGGTGAATGATGACATCGTGATCGACAAGCCCTTCTTTCTCTGCAGTTAGGGTTAAGACGAGGTGAGGCGAGATAATTAAATCGACTTGTTCCATGTGTATTTCCTTGTGATGTTTTCACGGGGTTTAAAAGAGGTTTATTCTTCGGTTTCTTCTTCACAATTATTTTCTAAATATTCGGTGTGAAGTTTTTTGTAAGATTCATGCAAGGCGGTGCCTGTCATATTGGGCGCGCTGCTTGCAAAGACCATGCGACGACGTAACCCTTCACAAACATCTCCGTGCGAATAAGTTTCGTCTTGTTTTGCGAGCATGCAGCCAGATAAGAGCAGGAGCATCATCATGACCGCTGCACAAGCGAGGCATTTTTTCATAGTAACCTTAAAGAAAAATAAAGAGCCCGTATTGTTAACGTTCTTTTTATTTTTGGCAAGTATCAAGATTTAATGTGGTTGTCATATAACGCAGGGGGCGTGTTCTATTATAAAAATAAGGTTTTTTTAAAAAGATTGAGGTGGCTTTATGTCATTTCCAAGTTCAGTACACGATTTAATGCTACCTGATGCACAAGGGGGTAGGCAGGCAAGAGATGATTTGCTCCGTGGCTTGGGAGAGATTGTCGATCGTGTGTATCGTGGTCGCGTACAGCCAGGGTGTAATATCGGGTATAGCCAAGAATATGCTCAATCAATAGTGAGTTATCCTATTGGTCTGTTTTTAACGTCAGAAAAAAATACTGATGGACGTGCGCATGTTGCGGATGTGAGAGGATCTGCGGAAGGGCAGTGTTTACGTCATATGCTGTCTGCTTTGTTAAATGGTCAACCTGTGCAGGAAGGTGCAGCGCCAGGTCAGCCTGATTTTTGTCGTTTGGTGTCGTCTCAAGAGGTTAATTTGCTTCTTCACAATGCGAATGCACTTTTGACGTATATACATAGCGAAAATAAGGGGGTTTTTACCGCGCCGCCGCCTAATTTTCCTGGTTTTGCAAATCTTGCTGCATTGCTGTCGCCGCCACCTCAACCGATCAATGTTGCGCAACAAGCATATGAGAGGGCTTATTGGACGTTGAATAACAGCTTATTTGGAGGGCAAGCGGGTGTGTCGCGAGTGGGACCCTCTCCTATGGGTTCGGAGAGTGTGATGATCCAATGCGCCTCTGTTGAGGCGGCGCAGCAAGTGGCTCATTTTTTGAAGAATACCTATGGGATAGAGTCGATTGAACATCTGCGACCGGATGGTGCAGCACCTCAAGTGGGTACCACGCCAAATTTGTGGCTGTCTCAGGCAGCGTTTTTTACGCTCGCTAATAGGCTTGCGATGGCACCTGAGGTGGCACAACAAGTATATGCACAACCGCAATCGCAGTTTGTGCCACAGCAGCAACCCATGATGCAACCGCAACAACAACCACAGCTTGTGCCTTCACAACAACCTATGACGCCGCAGCAACCTCAATTTGTGCCACAGACGCCCTCTACAGGTAGTTGGGGCGGCGGAGCGGTGGCTTCAACGTCTCATACGCCCCCCGTGGCGCCTTTGGCAGGGGGTGGCTTCGTAAGTCATCAGTTTTATACTGCTGCTCCTGTGCAGGGAAGATATACCCCTACGCACCAAGAGTATGGATTTGGGAAAATAAGTGCTGATTTAGGGCGTTTTTCAGGGGGGGTGACAGGTATTCATTGTGAGCGTGCACCCAACACAACGGGGGTGCTGATTGATTGTCATACGTTGCCTTCAGCGCAAAGCGTGGCTTCGTATGTAAAAAGCAAGGGATTTGCAGTCAATGATTATCCAACAGGTTCGCAGCCGAGTGCGAAGCTGTATATGAATCCTAAGGATTTTGATGAATTAAGAGGCTTATTGTTTGAAGAAAGTGGACGGCTTGCTCAACTTCGTGTGCAACCCCCATCCTCTCGCCCAGGGCCCCCAATGTGATAAATCTATCAGTTTTTCGTTATTTTTTGAGTAAAAAAACCGTATAATGAGCGCTGTTTTTCATTTCCAAGGAATAACGTGGCTCGTCGAAAAAAAATACAAGATCCTTTTGCTGTGCGCGAAGCAGAAAAATATGGTAACCCCATCCCTAGTCGTGAATTGATTATTCAATTATTGCGAGATGCGCAAAAACCCCTGACTTTTGACGAAATCCAAGCTCTTCTGCAGCTAGAAGGCGAGGAGAAGCAAGAAGCCTTAAGCCGTCGTTTAAAAGCCATGGAGCGTGATGGGCAGCTGCTATTTAATCGCCGGGGGGGGTATGTGCCGGTGAATGAAGCAGACTTAATTCGTGGGCGGGTCATAGGCCACAAAGATGGTTTTGGGTTTGTGGCGCCTGAAGATGGGGGAGAAGATTTATTTTTGTCGCCCAGACAAATGCGCGCGGTGTTTGATGGTGATCGGGTGTTGGTGAATGTTTCTGGCGTTGATAGGCGTGGGCGTCGTGAAGCCATGATTGTTGAGGTGTTGGCGCGCCATACCCAACAATTGGTGGGGCGTTTGTTGATTGAGCGGGATGTGGCAGTCGTGACGCCAGATAATAAACGCATCAGCCAAGATGTATTGATTCCGGCCGCTGAATTAAGTGATGCGCAAAGCGGGCAAATTGTGATGGTTGAAATTTTAAGCCAGCCTACGTTGCGTAGCCAAGCGGTAGGGCGTGTGATTGAAGTGTTGGGTGATCACATGGCGCCAGGGATGGAAATTGATGTGGCTATCCGCTCTTATCAGCTGCCACACAAATGGTCTGCTGCCGTTGAAGAAGAAATGCGTGATTTAAGTCCGCAGGTGATCGAGGCAGATAAAAAAAATCGTGTGGATTTGCGACACTTACCTTTAGTGACCATTGATGGTGAAGATGCAAAAGACTTTGATGACGCTGTGTATTGTGAAGAGAAAAAAAATGGTTGGGTTTTATATGTAGCGATTGCTGATGTGAGTCACTATGTAAAGCCAGGAAGTGCCATCGATGAAGAAGCCAGTCGGCGGGGTAACTCTGTTTATTTCCCTGGTTTTGTTATTCCGATGTTGCCTGAGGCGTTGTCTAATAATCTTTGTTCTTTATTGCCACACACTGATCGATTATGTTTTGTGGCAGAAATGGAAATTAGTAAAGCGGGCAAGTTAGTGCGCTCACGTTTTTATCGTGCTGTCATGCATTCACGCGCGCGCTTAACCTATACCACGGTCGCTGCGTTATTGGCGGAGGTGGATCCACAATTACAAGCCTTACACAGCGAGGTGCATGCCCCTTTAAAGCGGTTATATGCGCTCTATAAAGCCCTGCGTGAAGCGCGTGAAGTGCGTGGTGCACTTGATTTTGACACCGTTGAAACACGCATTGTATTTGGTGAAAATCGCAAAATAGAACAAATCGTGCCGGTCGTGCGCAATGAAGCGCATAAGCTCATTGAAGAGTGCATGATTTTGGCGAATGTGGCGGCAGCAAAATTTATTTTAAAAAATAGAAAAACAGGCATTTTTCGTGTGCATGCAGGCCCTAACCCAGACAAGCTGATGGATTTGAGGCAATTTCTTGCAGAATTTAGTTTGGGGTTGCGCGGTGGTAAAACCCCTACGCCGCATCAATATGCAGAAGTGATTAAGCTATTACAGGGCCGTCCAGATTTTTATTTGATTCAAACCGTGTTGCTGCGTTCTTTAAGTCAAGCCGTGTATAGCATAGAAAACACGGGTCATTTTGGTTTAGCGTTGGAAGCTTATACCCATTTCACCTCCCCTATTCGTCGTTATCCTGATTTGTTGGTGCATCGTCTTGTAGAAAGCTTTTTATTAAAAGCGCCTGCAGAAGATTTTGATGATATGCAGCTTGCGCGTTATGCAGAGCAAGCATCGATGACAGAGCGGCGTGCAGACGAGGCAACCCGTTCGGCACTTGATCGCTTAAAGTGTGAGTTTATGTTGGCGCATGTGGGCGAAGAGTTTAATGGTTTCATTACCAGCGTGACGGGTTTTGGTTTATTTGTTTCATTAAAAGATATTTATATTGAAGGATTAGTGCATATCACAGCGCTGAGTAATGACTATTATCGTTTTGATCCTATCAAACATAGTTTGCAAGGAGAGCGCACGGGTCAAGTGTTTCGTTTAGGTGATCCGATTCGTGTAAAAGTGATGCGTGTTGATCTCGATGATAAGTTTATTGATTTTGCTTTGGTGCAGACTGAACGAAAAGCAAAACAAACAAGGAAGCATAAAAAAGGTAGGTGAGTATGAACAAGCTTGGGCTGAGGTTAAAGCATTGGTTGTTTGGCGCGCCTTGTGATCCCTTAAGTCCAAAAACCTATCACCATATTGCGCTGATTGCTTTTCTTGCCTGGGTTGGTTTGGGCGCAGATGGCTTATCTTCGTCTTGTTATGGTCCTGAAGAAGCCTTTATTGCGCTAGGTTCACATGCGCATTTAGCCTTGTATTTAGCTGTTGCTACCGCTTTTACCGTCTTTATTATTTCGTTTGCCTATAACCAAGTCATTGAATTATTCCCCGGCGGTGGCGGGGGATATCGTGTTGCATCAATGTTGTTGGGGCCTTATGCAGGGTTGGTGTCAGGTTCAGCGTTAATTGTTGACTATGTATTAACAATTGCAATTTCAGTCGCCAGTGGGTGTGATGCGCTTTTTAGTTTGTTACCGCCTTCGATGGGAGTGCATAAATTTCAAGTTGAAATGTTGCTGATAGGCATTTTAATTTTGCTGAATTTGCGCGGCATGAAAGAATCAATTTGGGCGCTAATGCCCATTTTTGTTGGATTTGTGGTGACGCATGTCATTTTAATTGTGTATGGCATTGCCGCGCACGGCAGCTTGATTACGGTGGTGGTGAAAGACACCGTCAATGAAACCTTTCAATTTGCCAATGCAGCGGGTTGGCTGTTTGTGATTTCTTTGTTTTTGCGTGCTTACTCATTAGGCGGTGGGACCTATACCGGGTTAGAAGCGGTTTCAAATAATGTAAACCGTTTGGCACAGCCGCGTGTGCGCACGGGCAAGTGGACAATGTTTTACATGGCGGTGTCGCTGAGTTTTACTGCCGCGGGCATTATTTTGTTATACCTGTTGTGGGATGCAACGCCCGTGCAAGGTCAAACACTCAACGCGGTGACTTTTCGCAACATCATGGCGCATTGGCGTTATCACGATCAAATTTTAATGTTGGTATTGATGTTAGAAGCAGGTTTGTTGTTTGTTGCAGCAAACTCTGGCTTTTTAGGCGGTCCGTCTGTGTTGGCGAGCATGGCGTTAGATTCTTGGGTGCCTAATCGTTTTCGACATTTATCTTCGCGTTTGGTGACGCAAAATGGCATCGTGTTGTTTGGGATTGCCGCTTTATTTATTTTATGGTGGACGCAAGGTGCTGTTGGCATATTAGTGGTGCTCTACAGTATCAACGTGTTTATCACTTTTTCGTTTTCTTTATTGGGCTTAACAGTTTATTGGATTAAAAACCGTTACAAAGCGCGTCATTGGCGCCGCCGTTTGAGTTTATCCGCCTTTGGTTTTTTGATTACGTCCAGTATTTTATGTGTGACAATTTATTCTAAGTTTACAGCGGGTGGTTGGATGACGGTGTTGTTCACCAGTGCAGTGATTGTAATTTGTTTGTTAATCCATCATCACTACCATAAAACAGAAAAACAATTGAAAACCATTGACGCTGTGTTTGCAACGGTGCCGATTAAAGAAGCGGTGCACTATCCTGATATTGATCCTACTAAGCCTACCGCCGTTTTTTTTGTGGGTAAAAGCCGCGGTGCAGCGATGCATACTTTGTTGTGGGCGCAACGCATGTTTCCTTCGCATTTTAGAAATTTTATTTTTTTAAGTGCAGGCGTGGTGGATGTTGAAAATTTTGGAGGGCATGCGCCCTTAGTAGAAATGCAACAACAAGTAGAAGATACCTTAAGTTATTTTATTGATTTTTGTCATCATCATGGATTGGCCGCAAAAGCCTATAGTGTGTATGGTACGGATCCCATTGATTTGTTAAGTGGGCTTGCTGAAAAAGTGAATATGGCTTTTTCTAACAGTATTTTCTTTGCAAGCAAATTAGTGTTTGAAAATGATAATTGGATCACGCGATTATTACATAATGAAACGCCGACCGCCTTGCAGCGCAGATTGCATTTGAAAGGATTGCAGATGGTGATCTTGCCAATGAAGCTGTGAGGTGAATGAGGCAAGAAGTTTTATGCAAGAAACTTTCTATTTTAGAAAATTTCCTGCAGTTTTATAGCAAGCTGATGTTCCGATTAATCGAGTGTTTGTCGATACCGTTTAATGCCGAGCAGCAACACGAAAAAGAAAAATAAAAAAATGGCGCTGATTTGAGATGCGATTTCACTGAACCCATTTCCTTTTAACATGATGCCGCGCACGATGCGAATGAAGTGCGTGAGTGGCAAAGCATTGCCTAAAGCTTGTGCCCAAGCAGGCATGCCATAAAAAGGAAACATGAAGCCGGAGAGTAAAAGCGAGGGTAAGAAAAAGAAAAAAGAAAGTTGCATGGCCTGTAATTGATTTTTAGCCAACGTAGAAAAGGTTAATCCAACAGAAAGATTGGCCGCAATAAAAGGCAAACACGCCAAGAGCAATAACGTTAAGCTGCCGTCGATAGGCACTTTAAATAAATAATGTGCGGCCAATAAAATTAAAATCACTTGGATGTAACCCACTAAAATATAAGGCACCAGTTTGCCGAGCATGACTTCGACGGGTTTGACGGGCATCGCTAATAAGCTTTCCATGGTGCCGCGTTCACGTTCACGCGTAATGGCGAGTGAAGTAATCACGACCATGGTCATGGTTAAAACGACACCGAGCAATCCCGGCACGATATTAAACTGTGTGATGCGCTCTGGATTGTATTTAGATTGGATGATGAGATTGACGGCGGGTACGTCTGTTTTGAGATAGTCTAGTGCGCCCGTGAAACTTTGAGAGAAATATTGAATGCTGGTTTGTAGTGTTGAAATGGCATTGCTAGTGGCAGAAGGGTCTGTGCCATCTACTTCTACCAATAATTCGGGCTTTTCTCCACGCACTAATTTTCGAGTAAAATTTTGAGGAATATAAATAGCAAATTGTGCATCGCCCGTGCTAATCAGTCTGTCTGCTTGGGTTTGACTTTTGTTGCCAGGTAAAATTTTAAAATAATCTGAGTTTTGAAAATTAACGAGAATTTGGCGGGTCAGTGCGCTGTTGTCTGAAGAGACAACCACCGTTGGAAGTTTTTTGGGATCGCTATTGATAGCAAAGCCAAACAAAATCAGCTGAATGATAGGGATGCCGATGATCATCGCGAAGGTCAAACGATCGCGCTTCATCTGCGTGAATTCTTTTAAAATAATGGCCCATAGCCGAAAAAAGTGGGTGCGTTGATTCACTTCTTATCCTCTGCGTTTTCTACCAGGCTAATGAATGCATCTTCTAAACTGGCAGGTATGGGTTGCCAGTGTGCTGTTTTATAAGGCGCAATACTTTTTTCAAGTAATGCAAGATCTTTGCCGCTGACGTGAAGTTTGTTACCAAAAAAAACCACTTGATCAACGCCCGGTAAGTTTTTTAGTTGATGCTCCAGTTGCATTAAGTTATCGCCTTCCACAAGCCACGTATTTAATTTTGCTTTGGCGATGATTTCTGTAATGGTGCCTGCGGCTAACAGGTGTCCGTAGGCGATATAAACTAATTTCGTGCAGCGTTCTGCTTCATCCATGTAGTGTGTGCTGACCAATGTGGTGATGCCGCGACGTGACAACATATAAATATCATCCCAAAAATCCCGGCGTGCTTTAGGGTCAACGCCGGCCGTGGGTTCATCGAGCAAGAGTAGTTTAGGGTCATGCAACAAGCAGCCTGCCAAGGCAAGCCGTTGTTTCCAGCCGCCAGATAAGCTGCCTGCTAATTGATTGCGTCGCGTGAGTAAATGACATGTTCGAAGTGCTTCTTCTACGCGAGCTTTGCGGTGGGGAATATGATAAATACGCGCAACAAAGTCTAAGTTTTCATACGCTGTTAAATCATGGTAGAGACTAAAACTTTGTGTCATGTAGCCCACGTGTTGTTTAATTTCATAGGACTGCGTCAGTATGTCATATCCCAAACATTGGCCACGGCCGGCGTCCGGTGTCAGTAACCCGCAGAGCATGCGCAAGGTGGTTGTTTTGCCGCTGCCATTGGGCCCTAAAAAACCGCAAATTTCCCCTTGTTTTACTTTCAAATTAAAATCAATGACAGCCGGCTTGTTGCCAAATGTTTTACGTAGATGTTGAACATCAATGATAAGCGGTGCTTTGTGATTAAGCATGGTTACAAGTATATTCCTCGAACTTGAAGATGTTGGTTTTTCCATCTGTTGTTCTTTCCTCCCTCCGGGCCGTCATTGCGAAGCACGTAGTGCTGAAGCAATCCATAGAAATGTTTGGATTGCTTCGCTTCGCTCGCAATGACGGCCCGGAGGGAGAAAGGATCAATGACAGCCTGGAGGGGGGGATCAATGACAGTTCGGAGGAGAAAGGAGCAATGACGGTTTCTGAATGTTTTACGTAGATGTTGAACATCAATGATACGCGGTGCTTTGTGATTCATCATGATTACAAATACACGTCAATAGGTTGGCCAGGATGAAACTGTTTGCTGATTTCAAGGGGCATCGATGCGCGGACTAAATAAACCAATTTATAACGGGTGTCTTTGCTATAAATAACGGGCGGCGTAAATTCTGCTTCTGGTGAAATATAACTGATGGTTGCGCGGGTTTTACCTTTGCAATGATCACAACTAAACGTAATGGATTGGCCTAATTTAATTTTATGAAGTTCAGCTTCTGGAATATAAAAAAGTACCTTGATATTTTCAGGTGCTAATAAGGCCAGCACAGGATGATTGGCTTCTACCTTTTCGCCAACGCGATAAAACGTATCAAAGACTTGTCCATTCAAGGGGGCATATTGCATTTTTTGCTGGAGTGACCAATTCGCTTGCGCCAATTGTGCAGCGGTTTCTGCGTGTTGTTGGGACTTGCTTAAAAAATCTGTTTGCGCTTCTTCTAGCGTGGCTTTGGGGGTGGCGTTTTTTGCAATTAATATTTTTTGTCTTTCATACTGTGCTTTTGAAAAAGTAGTTTGTGCTTGTAAATCTGCTAAATGCGCTTGATAAGCGAGGGCATTGTCTTTTTCAGGGTTAGGGTCTAGCGCATAAAGCAAGGTGCCTTGTGTGATAGTTTGCCCACGTTGCACGGTGAGCGAAAAAAGGGTACCAGAAACGCCGCTGGCGATATAAGTATATTCGCCTTCAATATAACCTGGGTGCGCAGCCTGGTTGCCTGTGCAGCTGGTGCAGAGTAAAAAGGCGCAGAGTAAAACGTAAAGAGAGCGTGAGCGAGTATAATCCATTATTTTAAGTGATTAGCAGAGGAAGCTAGTTAACTTATCAGGAATAGACGGGATAGGAAAGGGCGTGCTTTATGGCACATCCACCAGGCTTGAGCTGTACAATTTGTCAATCGGATTGACAAATTGTACAGGGTTGCTGTTCTGAAAATAATCGCTCTCTATTTCTTTTTAGGCAGATATAAGTCAGTAATCGTACCTTCAAAAATTTCAGCGGCGAAGGGGATGGTTTCAGACAGGGTTGGATGCGGATGAATCGTGAGCGCCAGGTCTTCAGCATCACACCCCATTTCAATCGCGAGGGTGATTTCAGAAATTAACTCGCCTGCATTGGGGCCGACAATCCCTCCTCCCATCACACGGTGTGTTTGGGGATCAAATAAGAGTTTGGTTAAGCCCTCATCGCGCCCCACACTGAGTGCGCGACCACTGGCTGCCCACGGAAAAGTTGCTTTTTCATAAGCGATATTTTTTGCTTTGGCCTCTGTTTCAGTGACACCTACCCATGCAATTTCAGGATCAGTATACGCAACAGCAGGAATGCACTTAGGATCAAAATAATGTTTTTTGCCTGCAATCACTTCCGCTGCGACACGCCCTTCAGGCACGGCTTTATGCGCTAACATCGGGTTGCCCACCACATCACCAATGGCATAAATATGTGGGATATTCGTGCGTTGTTGTTTATCAACGGGGATAAAGCCACGCTCATCTATCTGCACACCGGCTTTATCTGCATCAATTAATTTGCCGTTGGGTCTGCGGCCTATAGCAAGCAAGAGTTGATCATAGCGTTGTGGCGTTTTAGGTGCCTGTGCCCCTTCAAAAGTGACCCATAATCCATCGGCTTTTGCTTCCACTTGTGTGACTTTGGTAGATAACAAAATTTCTTTATATTGTTTGCTGATGCGTTTTTGAAAAGGCGTTATGACATCGCGATCACAGCCAGGGATTACGCCTTCGCCTAATTCAACAACAGAAATGTCTGTGCCCAAGGCGTGATAAACCGTTGCCATTTCTAAGCCAATAATGCCGCCGCCTACGACCAGCATTGAGCCACCAATTTGTTTTAAATCAAGCGCAGAGGTGGAATCTAAGATGCGAGGATCTTCTGGAAATGTAGGGAGTTTGACGGGCGCAGAACCCACTGCAATGATGGCGTGATCAAACTTTATTATTTTATCGCCATCAGGGGTTTCAACTTTAATTTCGTTGGCAGAGATGAATTTGCCATAACCGTTTACGAGGTCCACTTTGCGTTGCTTGGCTAACATTTTTAACCCGCCCGTTAAACGTTTTACAACGCTATTTTTCCAGGCTGCAATTTTGGTTTTATCAAATTTAAAATCGCCAGTTTCTAAACCGTGTTGACGCATAAACTGGGCTTCATCAATGACTTTGGCCATATGTAATAATGCTTTGGAAGGAATGCAGCCCACGTTTAAACAAACGCCGCCAATGTCGTCAAAGCGCTCGATTAACACGACCTTTTTGCCTAAGTCGGCAGCGCGGAATGCAGCGGTGTAGCCGCCAGGGCCTGATCCTAAGACGACCACTTCAGTTTGAATGTTGCTCATTGTGACTCCTGATTATTTTTACAATAAAACGGTGCGGATATCGCTTAAACAAGCGGATAGATAAGTAATGAAACGTGCGCCTTCCGCCCCATCAATGATGCGGTGATCATAAGAAAGAGATAATGGCAGTGCAAGACGCGGTATAAATTGGTTGTTTTGGAAAATCGGTTTGATGTGAGCGCGCGACAATCCTAAAATCGCAACGTCTGGCATGTTAATGATGGGGGTGAATGCCGTGCCACCAATCCCGCCTAAACTTGAGATGGTGAAGCTGCTGCCTTGCATCTCTTTGGGTGTTAATGCTTTGTTGCGGGCTTTTTCACTGACCTCTGTCAACTCTTTAGCAAGTTGCAATAAACCCTTTTGATCAACATCCCGAATGACAGGCACTACCAAACCTTCATCGGTGTCTACGGCGACACCAAAATGAAAATATTTTTTTAAAATGAGATCATTGCCATTGGGATCCAGTGAGGCATTAAACTGTGGGAATTTTTGCATGGCAGCAACACAGGCTTTCATCACAAAAGCCAGCAAGGTTAATTTGATGCCTTGTTTTTTAGCTTCGTCTAATTGTAATTTTCGATACGCTTCAAGGTCAGTAATATCAGCTTCATCAAATTGAGTGACGTGTGGGATTAACACCCAATTGCGATGCAGGTTTGTGCTGGTCCATTTTTTAATGCGCGATAAGGGTAATGTTTCAGTGGGTCCGAACTGGCTAAAATCTATTTGAGGCGGGGCAGGTAAAGCGCTTCCACCTTGTGAGATGGCTTGTTTGATGTGGCGGATCAAATCTTCTTTGGTGATGCGGTTTTTGTGTCCTGTGCCTTTTAGATGGGCAAGATCAATGCCTAACTCACGCGCAAGGCTGCGCACTGCAGGTCCTGCATGTAAGTGCGTGTTTTGCAGCGTGGTGGGCGGTGCGGCAAGCGGGACAGCGGCAGGTTGCGCAGGCTTTTCTGGCGGTGCCACCGCAGCAGCAGGTTTTTCTGCGAAGGTGTCAGAGGTTTCAATGAGTGCGATGATATGGCCGGTGGATACTTTGTCGCCTAATTTTACGTTGATGGCTTTGAGGGTGCCTGTCACGGGGGAGGGCACGTCCATGCTGGCTTTTTCGCCTTCTAAGGTGACAAGCGTCTCTTCTTTTTGCACGCTTGCGCCCACTTGCACGGGGATTTCAATGACGGTAACGGGGGTGGTGGACCCGAGATCAGGTAATGGAATTTCTTTGATAGTCACTTTTTCTCCTTAACAATAGATCGGATTCGGTTTTTCTGGATCAATTTGATATTTTTTCATGGCATCCGAGACGGTTTTAAAAGGAATCTGCTTGCTGTCTGCCAAAGTTTTTAAAGCGGCGAGCAGAATGTATTTTGCGCTGACTTCAAAAAATTCGCGTAGCTGTGCACGAGTATCGCTGCGGCCATAACCGTCTGTGCCTAAGACCGTGTAAGGATGAGGCACCCACTGGCGAATTTGATCGGCAAACAAACGAATGTAATCTGTTGCAGCAATCACAGGGCCTGGATATTGCTTTAAGCACTGTGTGATATACGTTTCTTTTGCAGTTTTTTCAGGGTGAAATAAATTTTCACGTTCTGTTTGTAATGCTTCACGCCGTAATTCTGAAAAACTGGTTGCGCTCCAAACTTGTGTGCCTATGCCATAGTCTGTTTCTAAGAGGGCAGCGGCGGCGATGACTTCACGCAGAATCGTGCCTGATCCTAATAATTGCACGCTGAGGTTTTGTTTTGCGGGGGTTGATTTTAGTAAATAGAGCCCTTTTAAAATGCCTGCTTCTGCACCCGCTGGCATTTCAGGGTGGGTGTAGTTTTCGTTCATGAGAGTGAGATAGTAATAAATATTTTCTTGGCGCGTGATCATGCGGCGCAAGCCTTCACGAATGATCACCGCAAGCTCATAGCCAAAAGTGGGATCATAGCAAACACAATTTGGGATAACGGAGGCGAAAATAAGATTATGTCCATCTTGATGTTGTAATCCTTCGCCGGCCAGTGTTGTGCGACCAGCTGTTGCCCCTAATACAAAGCCGCGCGCTTGCATATCGCCTGCTGCCCAAGCCAAATCGCCAACCCGTTGAAATCCAAACATCGAGTAATAAATATAAAACGGTATCATCGGTAAGTTGCTGACACTGTAAGAGGTGGCAGCGGCAATCCACGAACAAAATGAACCGGGCTCTGTGATGCCTTCTTCTAGCATTTGGCCTTTTTTGTCTTCGCGGTAATACATCACTTGGCCTTCATCGACGGGGGAATAAAGTTGCCCGACCGGAGAATAAATGCCAATTTGACGAAACAAGCCTTCCATGCCAAACGTGCGCGCTTCATCAGGCACAATCGGCACAATGCGCGGGCCTAAGACTTTGTCTTTTAGTAAATGCGCTAAGATGCGAACAAACACCATGGTGGTAGAGACTTGTCGCTCGCCTGTGCTGGCAAAGAAAGGGGTAAACTCTTCAACGGTAGGGGTGGGCAAGCTTTCAGATTGTTGACGCCGCGCGGGTAAAAAGCCACCGAGCGCATTTCTGTGTGCGAGTAAATAACGGATCTCTTCGCTGTCTTTGGGGGGGGAATAAAAATGATATTCTTCAATTTCTTTGTCGGATAAAGATAAATTAAAACGCTCACTAAAATGTTTGAGATCGTCTTTTCCTAATTTTTTGAGTTGATGTGTGATGTTTTGGCCTTCGGCCACTTTACCCATGCCATAGCCTTTGATGGTTTTGGCAAGAATCACGGTGGGTTGGCCGGTGTGTTGCGTGGCGGCTTGATAAGCGGCATGCACTTTGACCGGATCGTGGCCGCCACGCCCTAAGCGCCAAATGTCTTCATCGGTCATGTCGCTGACCAGCGCTTTTAATTCAGGGTATTTTCCAAAAAAATGTTCGCGAATATAAGCGCCATCACGTGCGCGATAAGTTTGGTATTCGCCATCTAAGCATTCATTCATGCGTTTGACGAGTAAACCTGTCGTGTCTTTTTCAAGTAAAGCATCCCAGCCGCGCCCCCAAATGACTTTAATGGCCTGCCAGCCTGCGCCACGAAACACGCCTTCTAACTCTTGAATAATTTTGCCATTGCCGCGCACGGGGCCATCTAAACGCTGTAAATTACAATTGATCACAAAAATTAAATTGTCTAAACGTTCGCGGCCCGCTAAAGAAATAGCCCCTAATGATTCGGGTTCATCCATTTCACCATCACCACAAAATACCCAGATTTTGCGCTTGCTCGTGTCGCTTAAGCCACGGTCGTGTAAATATTTTAAAAATCGTGCTTGATAAATGGCTTGCAAAGGGCCCAAGCCCATAGAGACCGTTGCGAACTGCCAAAAATCAGGCATTAGCCAAGGGTGTGGATAAGAACTTAAGCCCTGCTGGCTTGCAATTTCTTGGCGGAAATAATGCAGTTGTTTTTCGGTTAAACGACCTTCTAAAAAGGCGCGCGCATAAATGCCCGGCGAAGAATGCCCTTGAATATAAAGTAAATCACCTTCACGCGCGGGGGTGGCGGCATGAAAAAAATGATTGAAGCCCACTTCATATAACGTGGCAGCAGAGGCATAAGTGGCGATATGGCCCCCTAATTCAGATGAAACTTGACCGCCATGCAACACCATGGCCATGGCATTCCAGCGAATCAAAGAGCGAATTTTTTTCTCTATGCTGAGATCGCCCGGGTAGGCCGGCGTGAGCGAGGCGGGGAGGGGGTTGACATAGGGCGTGTGAATGCTGGAGGGGGGTTGAATGCCAAACTCGCGCGCTTTGGCCATCATTTTATCAATGATATAAGCCGCTCGTTCGGTGCCTTCAAATTCTACTGTGGAGGCCAGGGCATCTATCCATTCTTGGGTTTCTTGCGTGTCGCTATCGGGGAGGTTTTTGAAATTATTCATTATTGATAAGGAGTTAGGCTAAAAAGATGGGGGGATTATAACGAGAAACCAGGAGTGGGTCGACTATTTGTAGGAAAGGAGAGTATATTACACTGCTTTGAATTTATTCAATTTTGAGGCTTTTTTATGCGACCAAGTCAGCGCCAATACAGTGAGTTGCGTCCTGTTCATTTTACCCGTCATTTTTTACCCTCTGCAGAGGGGTCTGTGTTGGTGGAATATGGTCAGACCAAGGTCATTTGTGCTGCCAGTATTGTCTCGGGGGTGCCGCGTTTTTTAAAAGGGAAAAACCAAGGATGGATTACCGCGGAATATGGGATGTTGCCGCGTGCCACACACGATAGAACTGATCGTGAAGCCATTAAAGGCAAGCAAGGGGGGCGCACGGTGGAGATTCAGCGTTTAATTGGTCGTGCTTTGCGGTCTATGGTGGATTTGTCCTTGATAGGGGAACATACCATCACTTTAGACTGTGATGTGATTCAAGCCGATGGGGGCACCCGCACGGCGTCTATTACAGGGGCTTGTGTTGCTTTGGTGGATGCACTGGCGGTGTTAAAGAAAAAGCAAGATATGAAAAAAAATAGCTGGAAAAATTTAGTGGCGGCGGTGTCAGTGGGGGTTTATCAAGGCCAGGTTGTATTAGATTTAGATTATAAAGAAGATGCTAGCGCATACACAGACATGAATATTGTGATGAATGATCAAGGTGGCTTGATTGAGGTGCAAGGAACAGCAGAAAAAGCCGCCTTTAGCCGTGAAGAGCTGAGCCAGATGTTAGATGCTGCTTATGCGGGCATCGAAGTGTTACACCAGAAACAACGCGAAGTGTTGGCCGAGGTGCTGTTTTAGGGGCCGCTATTTCACCCCCCCTTCAGGTTTTTTCTTCGCTTGTTTAGTATACTGGCGCCTATGCCATTATCCCTTATAAGGTTATTTTATGCCCCCACAAGACAATAACGCCCTTCAAGTAGCATTACGTGCATGGGTTGACCAGCATTGGGTATTGTTGAAACCCCGGTACTGCTTGGATGAGGAGGGTAATAAAACATGGTTTGTTTTGCATTACGCTGAAGGTCTCAAAAAAGAGACCTCACTCGACAGTGCGGGCGCCAAAGCCTATCTAAGCGCCCAGCTTGATAATGTTATTAAAGAAGAGATAGGTCAAAAGTTTTATCTGCCGGCCTTGGTAGCGGATCGGCTAAATTCTAAAATCTTAGATGAGGCGGTTGCTAAGTATCGCGCCTATCACACGCAAGCTTCAAAAGCCGACGCACAAGCGACAGAGGCTCTTATTAGTATGTGGACTTTTCTTGCCTTAGGGGTGGCTAGTGCGGTGATCATCGTGGGTATTACGCTAGCGGGCATCCCGGTCGGGCTTGCGGGCCTTGTGACAGGGGCCTTGCTGATAGGCGCGTTCATCTCAGGCGTCCTTCAAGTTTATTTTAGTGGTAAGTGCCATCAAGCATACAACGACGCAGAGCAGGTGCGTACAGACGCTACTCGCGATTCTATCACTGCGGAGCAGATTAAAGGGGAAGTACTGCGTGGTATAAGCGCAGCCCCTGCGACCTCATCTTCACTCACAGGCGCACTGCCCAGCGTCGTTGCTACGGCAGCAGCTTCAGCGCTTCCTTTAACATCAGGATGGGTTGGAGTGATAGGAACAGCGGTGGACAACCTGTGGGCTGCTGCTACATCACCCCCTTCAGCAGTTCCACCGGGAGCGGCAGTTGCTACTTCGGCAACACCTACACCTACACCTAAATAGCGCACCTACCACACCCTAAGAGATGGATTGTTCTCTCTTGCGGGCCGTCATTGGTCTCCTTTCCCTCCGGGCCGTCATTGCGAAGCACGTAGTGCTGAAGCAATCCAAACATTAACCATTAAGCCCCTAAGGCCTCTGACTATCATCATCTGACGTCGGCGGCTTATGATCTGTCTTGCTTGGTGCCCTAGAAGTAGGGGGGGGGAAGAGGGTGAAGCGGCTTATTGATACGGGAGCATCATCAACGGGAGCAGCACTCTCGCTATTGCTAGCAGCCGCTGCAGCAGGTGCGCCGTCGCTTGCCTCGGGCATGGGTGTGGTGTTTAACACAGCGGCGGTTGCTGCAAGCGAAGAGGAGGGCGTGCCTGCCACTTCCTCTGCCTCTGCCTCTCGTGCTGCTGCGATAGTGATAGCGTGTAATAGTTCCGCTGTTACCGCTTTAACAAAGTTAGGTTCTGTTGCTTCTTTTCCTATTGTCTCCATGGCTTCTTCTGTTGCGTTAGCTTTTTTAGCAGAGGCATTTGCCACGAAAAACGATATGATGCTCGCTAAAGCGAATGCGGCGGGTATGATGAGGAGCATCAGGGGAGCGAAGAGGGAGGCGCCTGTTGCAGCAGCAATACCGATCGCTATGAGGGTGGCAACTAGGGCAATCACACCGCCGGCAGTAAAGCCGACTGCTGTCTTTAAGCTCTGCTCAGCTTCCCAAGCAGCGCGTAAGTGGTCAGTGCGAGATGATTTATATCTCTTAAGCACCTCTTCTAACTTGCTGGAGGATAATTCTTCTAAATGGGGGGTGTTGAGATGCGATTTCTTCGGATCGCATATTATGTCAAATTTGGCCTCCATATAGAGGTGGGCCGCTGCTACGAGCTCCTCTTCCAAAAGTTTGTTTTTTGCATCCTCATCATCAACGCATGATCTTAAGTTTTCTTCTAATCGAGCCAGGTATTCCTCGGCGCATTCTCTAGGGTCTCTAGTGTCGGTATACGCAGGACTAAGGTATTTAAATTGCAGTAACGGCGCATGTTTAGTAAACCACTGTTCTAATGCTGCTCGGGGTAGATATTCTTCTTGGAAGGTGTTTGTGTTTGCATCGAGTAGTGCTTCCAAATGAGAAAGGGTGCCGCTGTCATCAAGATCGTGGGGCAGCGCGCTGCCGTTTAGTAGATCTACTAAATCAGTAGTGTAGTTCCAAGTGGCGCGTTGGTATACCTCGCTATCATTCTTGAATTCTGCTAATTTTTCATGATGATAAATAAAGGCGTATACCTCTTTTATAAAAGCATTTTCATCTGTTGGAGGCATGATCAAAGATCTCTTAAGTAAAAAAAGGATGTCTTAAGCATATAACAGATCAAGGCGGATCTTCTGAAGAAGACATGAAAAATCGGTATTTTAACGGTATTTTTTTTCTGAATGGAGGCTTAATAAATCCCATTTTTTAAAAAGCTGTATGGCAGTGGGGTTGGTGATAAACGAAAGATTATAGGGGTGTTCTGTTTTGATGTGTGGAAAATAGGACGCAGGTGGCATTGCTAAAATAGTTTCAGCGATTTTTCCAAATAAAATTAACGTTATTTTTTTTTGTTGCTGTTGAAGGCAAGACAGCAGCGTCATGATAAAAGGTTGCCAGTGTTTGGCTTCTTCTTTTACCTTGTGTGCGCTTAATACTAAGCTTGCGTTTAACAATAAAATGCCTTGTCGCATAAAATTTAAAAATAAATCCTCCCCTGTTTTCACATAGGGTGTTTTGTCTAATTGTGCGATGGCGGATTGGGATAATGTTGCTGGCGACAATGCGCCATTGGCAACCAGCATCGTTTTTAATAAATTTCGCAAAGAAGTGGCGCGGTTGACGCGCACATCAAACCCTGTGTTGGACCAAAGCGTATGTACACGTGCATCCCAAAAAGCATAGCCATTGGCAGAGTCAGCGCGTGGGTAAGGCGATTCACCAAATAAAATAGCGTGTGTGTTTTCAAGGGGTAAAGAAAAGGCATTAAAAATAGCCTTGGGCCCAGGCAACCAATGCGTCTCTTGTGTTAGCCAAGCTAGGTAGTTAGGCGCCATGGCGGCAAGGGCGGTGTGCAATAGGGGTTGCCAAGAAGGGTGGGTTTGTTGCAAATGAAAATGAAGGGGCATAATACGCTAAGTGGTTTGCCGAGATAGTGAGAGTGTAGCGTTTATTGAAATACAAAGGGAGGTATCGTGAGGGCTGATCTGTTATTGGGCTTAATCGCCGCTTTTTTTACAACATTTGCGTTTGCGCCGCAGGCGATTAAAACGATTAAAACAAGGAACACACACGGTATCTCTGTTGCGATGTATGTGATGTTTACTTTCGGTGTGTTGCTGTGGGCGGTTTATGGCTATATCAAATCTGATATAGCTATCATGTTGGCTAATATCACCGTGTTTTTGCTGGCCTTACCGGTGTTGTGGGTGGCGTTAAAGAATAGGTAGCTGAGCAAATATTTTTATGGATTGCTTCAGCACTACGTGCTTCGCAATGACGGCCCGGAGGGAGGGGAGGTCTTTGCTTTGCGGTGCAATGGACGGCTCGAAGGGAAGAGAGGTCTTTGTTTGCGGCACAATGGACGGCCCGGAGGAAAAAATGTCGGGCCGTAACAAAAAAATAGAGCCGATTGAAAAACGGGCTATGAGTTTTTAATGTGACGCCATGGCGGCGAGGCGTTTTTCAATTTCTTCAGGTGTGACATCTTCAATATGGGTTGCAATACACCACACATGGCCAAAAGGATCTAACAATAAACCACTGCGATCACCATAAAATTGATTTTCAACGGGTTTGACGACTTTACCGCCCGCGGCAACGGCTTGATCAAAAACGTTATCAACGTTTTCTACGTAAAGACAAAGCGAGACAGGGGTGCCACCAAAAAATTGCGGGCTATGTGCTTTCATTTCTGGCATTTCATCCGCGAGCATCATCATGGAATTGCCGATTTTAATTTCGGCATGGCCGAGTGTGCCATCCGGTTTGTCCATTTGCATTAAGCAGCTTGCGTTAAATGCTTTTTCATAAAATGCAATGGCGTCTTTGCCGCCTTTGACTATCAGGTAAGGGGTGAGGGTGTGATGGCCTTCAGGGATAGGATTTACCATAGTGGTTTTCCAACAACAGGATAAGAGCGCGTAATATGGCATTAAATCAGGTTTTTTGCACGAGAAATTGACTTTTAATCAGAAGGCGTTAGAGTACCCGCCATAAGAGATAAATAATAATCCAGGGTGTTATGGCTTATCATCGCGACAATCGGTTACTTAAAATAAAAACAGTATTAGACGAGCAACGATTATTAGGCACGGCTTTAGCCGGCACAGATAGTTTGTTAAACGGTTTTGTTTTTTCAGTCGATCTTATTTCTACAGAAAAAAATATTTCTTCGAAACAATTGTTGCATACGCCGATGCAGGTAGAGATCGATACGCAAGCAGGGCCACGTTATTTTCATGGTTTAATTAGTCAGTTTGAGCGCGGTCAAAAAGATGGGCATTTTTATCATTATCGTGTTGAGCTGCGTCCGCACTTATGGTTTTTGTTGCTGACGAAAAATTACCGCATGTTCCAATGTCAATCTGTGCCAGAGATTATAAAAACGCTGTTATATGAAGCAAATATCATTGATTTTGAATTTAAACTCAAAGGAGAATATGCCCCGCGAGAATATTGTTGTCAGTATGGTGAAAGTACTTATCATTTTTTACATCGTTTGATGGAAGAAGAAGGGATTTTTTATTTTTACGATCATGAAAAAACACGACATAAAATTATGTTTGTAGAAGATGTGCAATCTTTTTCTGCTGTTAATTCGCCTGATCATAATAAACAAGCGTGGTATCAAAAAGAAAAAATATCAGCAGGAAAAATTGTTTTAACGGAAGCAGGGTTTGCGCCATTGCAGCCAGAAAAAGCCCGTAATATGTATGAAGTGCATCACTACCCAGGGCATTTCTCAAGCGCAGCAGAAGGCCAGAAAAAATTAAAGTTACATCAGGTGGCTTGTGAAGCACAAGCCACTTTGTGGGGCGGTGATACAGATAATTTATTTTTTGCAGCAGGTAAACAATTTCAACACCGAGATCATGGCTATTATTTTCTAAATGTAAATTATTATATTTTAGATCACAGTTATTTTTCTCACGGATCACAATCCATTGCGGTTTCATTTTCTTGTTTGCCGATGACACAAGCTTATAAACCATTGATGAGAACACCCAAACCAACGGTGGCAGGTGTTGAAACAGCCGTGGTGGTTGGACCCAAAGACAGTGAAATTTATACGGATAAACAAGCGCGAGTGAAAGTGCGCTTTCATTGGGACAGAGCGTGTCTTGATGCACAAGACAGTTCTTGTTGGATTCGTGTGGCGCAATTATCGGCAGGGCATGGTTTTGGCACACAGTTTTTGCCGCGCGTGGGGCAAGAAGTGATTGTGCAGTTTGTGCATGGTGACCCCGATAGGCCATTAATGATGGGGAGTTTGTTTAATGCAACACATGAGCCCCCTTTTGTTTTGCCTGCGAATAAAACACGCAGTGGGATTAAAACGCATTCTACACCGCATGGTGAAATGAATAAGGGAAATGAATTGAGTTTTGAAGATGCGCGTGGGAGAGAAGAAGTTTATTTACATGCGCAAAAAGATTTTAAGCGCGTGATTGAAGGCAGTGAAATCGATTTAATTAAAAAAGGGAATTTACATATTTCTGTTTCGCAAGGAGAGGCCGTCATTGACGCTCATAAAAAAATTACTTTTAAAGTCGGCGCAAGCAAAGTGGAAATGGATGAAGAGAAAATCGCGATTTTTGCCAAGAAAATAAATTTTAAGAAATAAATTTTTAAAAAGGTATTTCCTATGAAAAAAACCAAATTAATCGTGGGCATCATCGTGGGTTTTTCGGTGGTGCTTTCTTTGTTTGTTGCGATAAAAAGAGAATCCGCGGTGCCTCTTGATGAAGGCAAAGCGCAGATGGACCAGGTGATTCAATCTTTAGAGCAAGATCCTGCCTTAGCTAATAAAGTATTTTAAAATGTCTTCCCCCTTGCGGCCCGTCATTGCTTCGTCAGCGAAGCAATCCATCTTGATAATTTCTCGTAAATTGCTAAAATTTGCACACTTTTGAACGCGTTTTTTCGTATTTTCTAATAGAATAGAAGTATATTTGCATACTTCTTTTTTTTACCCCTTATGCCGAGGCAATTATGTCAGACAAGTCGTCATCTTTAGAGGCCGGTGCCATTGTAAAAGAATTGGCCGCCTACATTCAAAAACAAGCACCGGCGCAAGTGGCGCCACAGCTTGTGAAGTTGGCGCAGCAATACTACGACAAAGTGGCATTAGATGATTTACAGGCGCGCCCTATGACGGCGTTATATGCCTCCTTGTTGTCTCACTGGGCCTTGTTGCAGGTGCGCAAACAAAACGAATTGAAAATCAAAGTATTTAACCCTGAGCCTGACCCGCAAAATCCTTTCGCCCATAAGTTCACTTTGGTCGAAGTGATTACGGATGACATGCCCTTTTTGGTAGATTCTTTGCGGATGGAAATTAATCGTGAAGGCTACAATATTCACTTCATGATTCACTTAGGGGGCATGAAATTTAAGCGTGATAATGCGCACCATATTGTAGACATCTTGCCTATCAGTGCGCCTGCAGAAGAAGGAGTGTTTTCAGAAGCCCCTATTTATATTGAAATCGATCGTATTGCCGATCCTTATGCGATTGAGAAACTGCGTTTAAATCTCATTCGTGTGTTGGGGGATGTGCGCGCTTGTGTTGAAGATTGGAGTAAGATGCGGGAGCGTTTACAAGAAGTGCTTGTCGAGTTAGATCACGTCACCTTGCCTTTGTCACCAGAAGAAATTGCAGAATCAAAAGATTTTTTAAAATGGTTGGGGAACGATCATTTTACTTTTTTAGGATGTCGTGATTATGTCGTGAATGGGGAAGGGGCGCGCCAAGAATTAGATTTAGTCGAAGGAACAGGTTTAGGCGTGTTACGTGATGAGTCGCATGCACACAAGATTCGCCCGCTGGCTTCTTTACCAGCGGCTGCGCGTGAAGTTGCTTTGTCGCCGCACATTTTAATTATTTCCAAAACCAATGCGAAGGCCACGGTGCATAGACCTACGTTCACTGACTATATTGGTGTGAAACGATATAACCAACAAGGTGAAATCATTGGTGAACGTCGTTTTATCGGTCTTTATACTTCCGCTGCCTATCACAGCAACCCCAAACACATTCCTTTTTTACGACACAAAGTTGATTTGGTGTTGAAGCGTTCTGGTTTGTTGCCTAAGAGTCATGCGGGTAAAACCCTGGTTAACATTTTAGAAACCTTGCCGCGTGATGATTTGTTTCAAGCAGACGCTACAGAATTAACGCGTATTGCAATGGGTATTTTGCAGTTGCAAGAGCGTCAACGTATTCGTTTGTTTGCCCGATGGGATGTGTATCGTCGTTTCGTTTCTTGTCTTATTTACGTGCCTCGTGAATGGTTTAATACGGAATTGCGTCAACATATGCAAGAAGTGATTGAAAAAGCATTTCACGCAACCGAAGTAGAATTTTCTGTGTTGTTTACGGAGTCTGTGTTGGCGCGCATTCACTTTTTAGTGCGGACTGATCCTAAAACCGTGCCGGATGTAGATTTCAAAGAATTAGAAAAAAAATTAATTGAAATTGGGCGAACTTGGCGTGATGAATTACAAAGTCATTTGTTTTCACATTTTGGCGAAGGGAAAGGCGGGCAATTACTTTATAAATATGCCAAGGCATTTCCTGCCAGTTATCGTGAAGATTTTACAGCAAAAAATGCAGTTTATGATATTGATCAACTAGAGCAAGTGAATGAAGAACATAAACTTGGTATGAGTTTTTATAGGCCTTTGAATGATAAAAGTGGGCTGATCCAGTTTAAATTATTTCACTATAAAGAAACGGTGCCTTTGTCTGATGCGCTACCGATGCTAGAAAATATGGGATTGCGCATTATTGGTGAACGCCCTTATGAAATTCATCCTTTAAATGCTACCCCTATTTGGATTAATGATTTTGAGATGATGCACCCGAGTGGAATTGGTTTAGATGTAGAAGAAGTAAAAACAATTTATCAAGAAGCGTTTGAAAAAGTATGGAAAGGATTATTAGAAAATGATGGTTTTAATCGTTTGGTGCTGACGGCCAACTTGTCTTGGCGTGAAGTCACTATTTTGCGTGCCATTGCAAAATATCTAAGGCAAGCCGGTTTTACATTCAGCCAATCTTATATCGAACAAACCTTCTATAATAATCCCAGTGCGGCGCGTATTTTAGTTGAGTTATTTGAATTACGTTTTGATCCTGAAAAACAAGAAAATAATCAAGGGTTGATCGAGTCTCGTGAGGCTGCCTTAAAAGAAGTGTTAGATAACATTGCAAACTTAGATGAAGATCGCATTATTCGTCGTTATCTTGCGATTATTAAAGCGATGATCAGAACGAATTATTTTCAATGTGATCAACAGGGAGAATATAAACCGTATCTTTCTTTTAAAATTCATTCTTCGCGTGTACCTGAGTTGCCTTTGCCACATCCTTTATATGAAATTTTTGTTTATTCTCCCCGTTTTGAAGGAATTCATTTGCGTACTGCAAAAGTCGCGCGTGGCGGTATTCGTTGGTCAGATCGCCGTGAAGATTTTAGAACTGAAATTTTAGGTTTAATGAAAGCGCAAAAAGTAAAAAATGCGGTAATTGTTCCTTCCGGTGCAAAGGGGGGGTTTGTACCAAAGTGTATGCCGCAAGGCGCAACACGTGAATTGATTCAAGCAGAAGGCGTGGCCTGTTACAAACAATTTATTGCTGGGTTATTAGATATCACTGATAACTTGGTAGAAGGGGTCGTTCAAGCACCTGCTAAGGTGGTGCGTCATGATGCGGATGATCCTTATTTTGTAGTGGCTGCAGATAAAGGTACCGCCACTTTTTCTGATATTGCAAATGAGATTTCCGAAAAATATCAGTTTTGGTTAGGGGATGCTTTTGCATCGGGCGGCAAGACAGGATACGACCATAAAAAAATGGGTATTACCGCAAAAGGCGCGTGGGAATCTGCCATGCGTCATTTTCGTGAATTAGGTATCGACATTCAAAGCACTGATTTTACGGTGGTAGGCATTGGTGATATGGCAGGGGATGTGTTTGGTAATGGTATGTTATTGTCACGTCATATCAAATTAGTTGCGGCCTTTAATCATCAACATATTTTTTTAGATCCTAACCCCAAGGTGGAAGCAAGTTATGTAGAGCGTGAACGGCTGTTTCATTTGCCGCGTTCTACCTGGGCAGATTATAACCCTGCTTTAATTTCGCAAGGGGGTGGGGTGTTTGAGCGTGCTGCAAAATCCATTTCTTTATCAAAAGAAGTGCAAGATTTATTGGATTTTCATGAGGAGGCTGCAACGCCAAATGAAGTCATTCATAAAATTCTCAAAGCAAAAGTAGATTTATTGTTTAATGGTGGGATTGGTACTTATGTGAAATCGCCCAAAGAAACCCAGCAAGAAGTGGGTGATCATGCCAATGATGCAATTCGTGTGAATGGCGATCAGTTGCGTTGCCGCGTAGTGGTGGAAGGCGGTAATTTAGGATGTACGCAGTTGGGACGTGTGAATTATGAATTGAATAACGGTATTTTGAATACGGATTTTATTGACAATTCTGCTGGCGTAGATTGTTCTGACCATGAAGTGAATGCAAAAATTTTATTAAATTATGTTATGCACAAAGGAAAATTAACCGAAGACGCCAGAAATAAATTATTGGCAGAAATGACAAACGATGTGTCTGCACTGGTGTTGAAAGACAATTATCTGCAAACGCAAGCCATCAGCCTAGAGCAAACACATGCGATTAAAGATATGGAACTTTACAATCGTTACATCAACGATTTAGAGCGCGAAGGAAAAATTGATCGTGTTATTGAGTTTTTGCCTGATGAAGCCGCCATTAAAGAAAGAAAATTACAAGGGAAAGGATTAACACGGCCTGAGCTGGCGGTGTTGTTGGCTTATTCCAAAACTATTTTAAAAGATGATATTTTAAATTCAGATATTTTGTCTGATCATTATTTCTCAGATATGCTAACAACCGCTTTTCCGCCGCTATTAAGCAAGCGTTATCGCGATGCGATGGATCATCATGGCTTGCGTCGTGAAATCATTGCAACACAAATCAGTAATTTTATTGTCAATGAAATGGGTGTGACGTTTGTTTATCGTTTGCATGATGAAACGGGTGCATCGGCTGCTGAGATTGTGCGTGCTTATATGGTAGCAAGAACAGTCTTTGATTTGCCTGCAATTTGGGCGGAGATTGAAACGTTAGATTTAAAAATTTCCGCACAAACACAATTGCATATGATGTATGAAGTGAGTCGTTTGGTGCGGCGTGGCACGCGTTGGTTTATCCGCCATCGCCGTGCCGGCTTAAACATTGAAGAAACCATCAGTGCTTTTGAACCTAAAGTAAAAGAAATCACAAAAAAACTTGCGAAATTATTGGTGGGTGAAGATTTAGAAAAACTCAATATCATGATTGATCAATACAAAGAACAAGGGGTGCCTGATGAGTTGGCGACTCGTGTTACTTCATCTCGCTTCTTACTGTCAACGTTAGATATTATTGAAGTGGCAGGTGAATTTAATCCAACGGTTGTGACATCGATGTATTTTTCTTTGGGTCATGCCTTGGCATTAGGTTGGTTTCGAGAACAAATTAATAATTACCCGGTTGAAACGCATTGGGATGCATTGGCGCGTGAAGCCATTCGAGATGAATTAGATACGCAGCAGCGTGCGCTGAGTATTGGGGTATTAAATACAGAGACGAAAGCCAAAAGCATTCAAGCGCAAATTGATAAATGGATTGAGCAGCACCGTGTGTTGGTGGAGCGTTGGCGTCATACGTTAACAGAAATGCGCACCTTACAAGCCATTAACTATGTCATGCTCTCAGTGGCGGTGCGTGAGCTATTTGATTTGAGTCAGACGACACGTCAGGTGGCGGATATACGGTAATGGCAATCCATCTCAATCCAAGCACGTTGTCTGAACGATGACATAAAAAGAGCGGGGAGGGAGATGGCGCCCCGCTCTTTTTTCATGCAAAAAATATTATTTTTTCTTCCAAGGTTGTTGTTGCTCAGGTCTGTTGCCGCCTTGCGTGGTGCGTTGTTGATCTTGGCGACGATCACGTGGATTCATATTATTGTTGCTCCCGCGAGAACCTGGTTGATTACTGCCAAAACGATCTCTTTGTGGCTGTTGTGGTTGCTGCTGCTGTGGATTTCTGGCCATGGTATGACTCCTTGAAGTGATGGAAAGAAGACGAAACGATTAAAACTTCCGGAAGTATAGTTCAAGCCTTTCGGACTGGATGTAGGTTGATTTGTTGAAAAGGTGTGAGAAATCTTGCTTTGTGCACTGGGGTCTTTCGCGCCTTCTATAGGCCAATGGTTTTGGGTGGCATCAAGCGAATTTCTTACATCAAAACAAGCGTTTTTTACTGTTTCTTTCTAGAAACCTTTCCTACACTCAATTGCTTGCTCTGCAGCGATATCTCTCGTGGGTCCACAAGGGTTACTTTGTAGCATCTTCAGGGTTTGTTAAGATAAACCGGTAACCTCATAATTTCGACAAAGGAGTGTGATTATGAAGCGATACGTGATTTTAAAAAGCTGGGTTGCTGTCTTTTGTTTGTTATTTTCTTCTTATGCTGCCATCGCTGTTTTTCATGGTTCCACCATCGATAAAAAAATAGAAAGTACGGTGTCGCTAGTCTAAACGTTAATACTGTGTTAAGTACGTCTGTGTATAGTTTGACAATGACGAATGAAAAACAGGCTTAACAAAAAAGGTATTCAGTAAAATGGGCAAAGTAATTTTAATCGTGGAAGATGCACCTGCAAACGTAGCAGTAGCGCGTGTGCGGCTTGCAGCTTTGCTCTCCCTTGATAAGCAAAAATCTGATACGGCTACCTCGTTGTTGAGTACTACAAAGCAAAATGACGTGAGAGTGTTGCGGACGCTTTTTCCTGATCCAGCAGAGGTGCTAGATAATCTGGTTGTTAAAACCAATGCGGAAGAGGCGTTATCTTATCTAGATGCGCATTATGCTGAGGTGGCGGTTGTGGTGATGGATCACGACTTGGGCCGAGGGGAACCTACAGGCGATGTGATACTGGCAAAAGCGCAAGAGAGGCTGCGTGAGCATGGTGTAGCGTGCGTAGATTATCCTTATGTTATTCCTAATTCCAGCACTGACAATGAGGCTTTGTGTGAAGCGTGGCCTGCAGAAAAGTTATTAGCACTTACATTTAAAATGCCTGTGTCGCCTGCACGTTCAAACACATCCTCACCTGCTGCGATAGCATCATCTGTGCGCTCAAGCACGTCTTCACCTAATATTTCTTTGCATCCGCTGCTAGATTCTTCTGCAGCGACAACTCCTCCTGCCAGTGAATTTTCTTTTGTTTGTTTGGAAGAAAGAGGTGTGTTAACGCCGCTGCCAAAGATGTGTCCGCGTAGTCGAAGAAACAGCGGTGCAGCATCGGCTAACACCAGCACGCCGCGGTTTTTTGGTGTAGAAGAAGCGACAGAAGAAGAGGGCGCCCGATCCTTGTCGTCAACGCCACGGCCATCATCAAGAAAACTTTTTCGATAAAAGTTTATTCCCAGCTTAACGCGCCACCTGTTTGATATTCCGTGACGCGTGTTTCAAAGAAATTTTTCTCTTTCTTTAAATCAATCATTTCACTCATCCAAGGAAAAGGATTAGCCGCATGGGGGTATTGCTCAGCAAGGCCTATCTGCAAGCAGCGGCGGTTAGCAATAAAGTGGAGGTATTCTTCAAACATCTCTGCATTCATGCCCAAAATACCGCGAGGCATGGTGTCTATTGCATATTGATATTCTAGATCAACCCCTTCACGGATCATGGACAGTATTTCTTGCTGAAATTCAGGCGTCCACAAGTGTGGGTTTTCAATGCGAATTTGATTGATAACATCGATGCCAAAGTTTAAATGCATCGACTCATCACGCAAAATATATTGAAACTGTTCGGAGGTACCCGTCATTTTGTTACGACGACCCATCGATAAAATTTGTGTGAACCCAACATAAAAGAAGATACCCTCAAATACTACATAAAAAGCGATGAGATCACGCAGTAAGCGTTGATCTTCTTTTAGCGTGCCTGTGTGGAAGTGCGGATCGCCCAAGCTTTGTGTGTAGGGCAGGGCCCATTCTGCTTTGCGTGCAACAGCAGGTAATTCACGATACATGTTAAACACTTCTGCTTCATCTAAGCCTAAACTTTCGATGACATATTGGTAGGCATGCGTATGCAGCGCTTCTTCAAATGCTTGGCGTAATAAATATTGTCGACACTCTGGATTGGTGATGTGGCGATACACAGCGAGCACTAAGTTGTTTGCAACCAACGAGTCTGCCGTAGAAAAAAATCCTAAATTGCGTTTTATAATCAAACGCTCATCTTCCGTTAAGCCTTGGGGATCTTTCCATAAAGCAACGTCAGCGGCCATGTTGATTTCATTGGGCATCCAATGGTTAGCGCAAGCCGCTAAATATTTTTCCCAGGCCCACATATATTTAAAAGGCACGAGTTGATTGAGATCAGCGTGACAATTAATAATTTGTTTGTCGTCGACGCGGATGCGGTTTGTATTCATGTTGGTGTCCATAATATCCTCAAAAACTAATTTATCAGTAAAAAAATTATTGGCCCCTCCATCCTCCTACTCTCAGTGCTTATGCTGTGAGTCCCTCTCATCATCCTAAGTTAATTTTAGGAGTAGAAGGCGAAGGGCACTTTCTTCTTTTGCAAACTTTATAGCTATTGACAAGCTTCACAATCGGGATCAGAGATAGCACACATTTTGGGTCCTGCTTCGGCGGGTGTGCTGGTGGTTGGAATGGCGTTGAGTGCACCATCATAAATAGTGGATTTCTCCGCGTTGGTTGCACCCATGCTGCGTAAATAATAAGTGGTTTTTAAGCCCCGTCGCCAAGCCAGGCGATACAGGGCATCTAACTTTTTACCAGAGGGTTGAGCCATATAAAGATTGAGTGACTGCCCTTGATCTATCCATTTTTGTCGACGCGCAGCGGCTTCTACTAACCAAGTAGGGTCAATTTCAAACGCAGTCGCGTAAAGTTGTTTGAGTGCATCAGGAATGCGATCAATGGCGCGTAAGCTACCGTTAAAATATTTCAAATCATTGACCATCACTTCATTCCACAACCCCAGTGCTTTTAAGTCAGCCACTAAATAAGGGTTGATCACCGTAAATTCGCCTGACAGATTCGATTTTACAAATAAATTTTGATAAGTGGGCTCAATGGATTGTGATACACCGCAAATATTAGAAATGGTGGCGGTTGGGGCAATGGCCATGACATTGGAATTACGCATGCCTGAGGTTTGAATTTGTGTGCGTAAAGCATCCCAGTCTAAGGTTTTTTCTTTGTTAACTTCTAAATAATTGCCGCGTTGTTTTTGAAGGAGGTTTAAAGAGTCGATAGGTAAAATGCCTTGACTCCATAACGAGCCTTCAAAAGTAGCATAGCTGCCGCGTTCTTTGGCTAAGGTATTAGACGCTTTGATGGCGAAATAACTCAAGGCTTCCATGGCGTGATCTGCAAAATGCACGGCATTGTCTGAGGCATAAGGCACGCGTAGTTGATATAACGCATCTTGAAAGCCCATGATCCCTAAACCAATCGGGCGATGTTTTAAGTTAGATCGGCGTGCTTGTGGCACAGCGTAATAATTAATATCAATGACATTGTCTAACATGCGAATGGCCGTGCGCACGGTTTTTTCTAATTTAACCGTATCTAAACCTTGTGCATGAATGTGTTGTGCTAAGTTGACGCTGCCTAAGTTGCAAACGGCAATTTCGTCTTCAGCAGTGTTAAGTGTAATTTCAGTGCATAAATTTGAGCTGTGAATGACGCCCACATGTTGTTGAGGGGAGCGTAAGTTACAAGCATCTTTAAAGGTGATCCAAGGGTGACCTGTTTCAAACAGCATGCCTAACATTTTACGCCACAAGTTTGTTGCAGAAATGGTTTTATGTTGTCGTAACTGCCCTTGTGCGGCTTGGTGTTCATAGTCGATATACGCTTTTTCAAAGGCTTCGCCATACAGATCATGTAAGTCGGGTGTTTCGCTGGGAGAAAAGAGCGTCCAGTGTTTGTCTTCGTGCACACGCTTCATGAATAAATCAGGAATCCAGTTCGCGGTGTTCATATCATGTGTGCGACGGCGATCGTCACCGGTGTTTTTGCGTAATTCTAGAAATTCTTCAATGTCTAAATGCCAAGTCTCAAGATAAGCGCAAACGGCGCCTTTGCGTTTGCCGCCTTGATTGACTGCGACGGCAGACGCATTGGCAACGTTTAAGAAGGGGACCACACCCTGCGATTTTCCATTGGTGCCTTTGATATGTGATCCCATGGCGCGCACCGGTGTCCAGTCATTACCTAACCCGCCTGCAAATTTTGAAAGGAGCGCATTGTCTTTGATGGCACCGTAAATACCATCAAGGTCATCGGGCACGGTGGTTAAGTAACAGCTGGAAAGTTGTGGGCGCAGGGTCCCAGCATTGAACAGTGTGGGCGTTGAACTGCAGTAATCAAATGAAGAAAGCAAGGTATAAAATTCAATGGCATGTTTTTCTTTTTCAGGTTCATTAATTGCAAGCCCCATGGCAACACGCATGAAAAAAGCTTGAGGTAATTCAAAACGGACGCCATGGTGATGTAAGAAATAGCGATCATAGAGGGTTTGTAGGCCTAAATAAGTGAATTGAAGGTCACGGTCAGGCAAAAGCGCTGCCCCCAATTGTTTTAGATCAAATGTGGCAAGGCGAGGATCTAACAACTCTACTTCAATGCCTTGATGGATAAAATGCTGAAAATAAGTGGGGTAATACGCACGCATCGCTTCATGTGACGATACGCTAGGGAGCTGTAAAAAGCGCAAGGCTTCTGCCCTTAATTCATCGAGTAATAAACGTGCGGCAACAAAGCCATAATTAGGCTCTTTTTCAATCATGGCTTTGGCGGTGAGTTGCAATGCTTTACGCAAATCAGCCAGGGTAGCGCCTTCAAATAAATTACGTTGTGCTTCTTTAATAATGATTTCAGGGTGTGTGTGCGCCAGGCCTTGGCAGGCCTCTGTGACCAACTGCGCCATGTGTTCGCGTGTATAGGCTGCTTGTTGTGGTGATGTTTTAGCAGGCGGCGCTTCAAAGGATGCGCGTTGTTCGCGTAGGCGACGGCGTTCTTCACGATATAAAACATAAGCACGTGCAATGCGTTGCTCACCCGCTCGCATCAAAGAAAGCTCGACTTGGTCTTGGATGTCTTCAATGTGAACCAAACCATCTTTATTGCGGCGTAGTAATATTTCTGACACTTGTTGGGTTAAGCGCCTTGTGATTTCTTTTACGCGTGGAGAGTTTTCTGCTTGTGTGCCTTCTACGGCAACAAAGGCTTTTTGAATGGCTGCGGCGATTTTATTGTCATCGTAAGCGACAGGCGTGGGTGCTAGGGCTTGAGGGTGGTGGCGTTTGATAACCCGTAATATACTCACCTCGGTTTGGGTGGGGGTTGGCGTGGCGGTAGGGGTGGTGATTTCCATGATGGGTTCCTCGGGGACCTTCGAAATAGATTTAATACGATCATAGCCTGACTTTGAGGGAAGCACAAGATATTGTGTTTTTTGATAAAAAAATAACAATATGCTGTGTGTAAGAGGTAGATAAGGTGAGGGTAAGTTGTGGATAGTCTGTGAATAGTAGGGGTTTTCGGTGTTAAAACAACAGGATCTACTAAAAGGGCTCATTTGGATTACGTTGCTTGCTATTTTTGACCAGCTGATATTTTTATTGGCGTTTCAGTTGGCCAAAGGAAGCAGTGTGCGGGTGGCCTTAGGGGAAGGGATACTGGGGCAGGTCTTATTCTATCCTGTGGTTGCCAAAGCCATTGCGTTTTTTCTTTTGGCGCAGGGGTTGGCGTATGGGGCCTTGCTGCTTGCGGTGTGGTTTTGTTGCCAACAGCTGCGGGGTTTGTTCCCTTGGTTTTTGAAACGGTATTACTGGTTTGGCACCTTGTTGTGGTTGTTGGTTTTCACGGCGTGTTTTTTAGGAAATATGATTTACTTTCCTAATTCATTTTACGCTTTGTGGTTAACAAGCCGTGTAGATTATTTTCTGGTGTGGTTTGCTTGGATAGCGGCGGTATGGGCGGCATTGGTCGTGTTGTTGTCTGCATTGGGTTTAGGCTGTGCGCTGTATTTTGTGAGTCAACATCGGCACAAGCGTTGGGTGCAAGCCATGGTGGTAGGGGGGGTGGCTCTGGGAGGTTGTCAACTCGCTTGGGGGTGGTATCAACAACATCAGCCAATAGCACCGGTGTTTTCGCAGCCTAATATCATCATTATTGGTTTGGATGCAGTGCGGCCTGATTATGTTGGTTTTAACAATCCAGCGCGGATAGGGTTAACGCCACACCTAGATGCTTTTTTAAAAGAAGCGGTGATTTTTGAAGATACCTTGACGCCCTTGGCGCGCACCTTTCCTGCCTGGATGAGCATTTTAACGGGTAAATATCCTAAATATCATGGCGCCCGTTTTAATTTGGATGCGCCGCAATTTTTGCATGTGAAAGAGACGTTTCCGATGTTGTTGCAGCGTCAAGGCTATGAAACGTGGTTTGCAACCGATGAAACGCGTTTTAGCAATATTGAGCTAAGTTTTGGTTTTGATCATATGGTGAAGCCGTTAGAAGGCGCCAATGATTTTTTGCTAGGAACGTTAAATGATTTTCCTTTAACAAACTTGCTGGTGAATTCGTGGTTGGGTGAAAAATTATTTCCTTATAGTTATGCTAATCGTGCAGCGTATGTAACTTACCGTCCAACAACCTTTGTAAAGCGGCTTGAAAAACAACTTCCTCACCAGGCGCAACTTAAAAAGCCTTTGTTTTTATCGATGCATTTACTGTTAACGCACTGGCCGAATGAGTGGGCAGATTCTCGATTTAATCAAAAAACATTATTGACGGATCGTTATGTGGGTTCTGTGCATGCCATTGATCAGCAGTGGGGTGAGATCATGGCGATGCTAAAAAATAAAAAATTATTAGATAACGCGATTATTGTTGTGCTGTCAGATCATGGTGAATCATTGGGTTTGCCTGGTGATCGTGTTCTGCAAGAATCTAAACATAAGTCAGGGCGTGATTCGCTCAAACAAGTGGAAAGAACACGGTATGTTTTTTCTTCTCCCTTTTCTTTTAATTTCAAAAAAGATTTTGGTATTGATGCAAGCTATGGTCATGGGACAGACGTATTAAGTTTAAGTCAGTACCAAACGTTAATGGCTTGGCAGCGTACGGGTGACAAAGCTTGGTCTGCGCGACGTATACAGATGCGTGTTTCTTTATTAGATATTGCGCCCACGATCATCGATATGATCCATGCTGTGCCACCGGCCTCATGGGATGGGGTGGTCTTAACAGATCCGGTTGTGCAGGGTAAACAACATACCGCGCCGCGAGATTTTTACATCGAAGATGGTTACAAGATTCCTGCGTTAAAAACAGCACATATTTCTGTGAGTGAAGTGTTATCAGAATCGTTGCATGCTTACGACATCAACGCTAAAGATGGCAAAGTGACGATGAAGCCAGAGATAGAAAAACGAGGTATCGCAGGTAAAGCCTATGCCATTATGCGTGATCATTGGTTAGTTGCGTTTTACCCGCCTTATAAAGAAGATGTCGTTATGAATGTATTAAGCAAGGCGGCAGGTGAATCAGAAGATGCGCATGCAAACATGGAAGACTTATCTACGCGCGGGCGATGGTATGTTGTCGATTTAAAAACAAAAGCATGGAGCGCCGATTTAGAAGCAGCATGGACAAAGCAAACACCCGCTGCAGCACTCAGACAAAAATTAATTGCGTTTTATGGGAAAGAAATTCGAGAGTAAAAACGAGTTTTGAAAATTAAAAAACTCGTGTACAATGCATCTCCACTTGGCTGGGTAGCAGAGTGGTTATGCCGCGGCCTGCAAAGCCGCTTACGCCGGTTCGATTCCGGCCCCAGCCTCACTGAACGATGTCAGTGCTTAATATATTTTTTTTGCCCGGGTGGCGGAATAGGTAGACGCAAGGGACTTAAAATCCCTCGGGACTTAACTCCCGTGCCGGTTCGATTCCGGCCTCGGGCACCACCAAATCCATCATTAAAGGTATTTCCTCATGGCTGAACACACACTCAACATCAGTGAAGCGCAGTTTGAAAAAGAAGTCCTCGATGCAACCCTGCCCGTTTTAGTTGATTTTTGGGCCGAATGGTGTGGTCCTTGTCGTATGATTGCCCCGGTACTTGAGGAAGTGGCGCAGTCTTACCAAGGAAAAGTAAAGATTGTGAAGGTGAATGTTGACGAGAGCCCTAGTATTGCTTCAAAATACGGCATCCGCGGTATTCCCACCTTATTGTTATTTAAAGAAGGTAATATCGAAGGCACGAAGTTTGGTGCTGTTTCAAGGCAAGATTTAGTCGCCTTCTTAGATGACAACTTATAAATCTGTGCTATAAATACAAAAAGGCGATCCGTAAACACCATCCTCTTTAGCTTGATGCGTTTCTTTAAAAGGAACAGGTTAGCGCAAACAAAGGCTAAGTAATTCAATTTTTTACCTTTTAATTTCCATTTTTTCTTTCTTATCTTCCAACCAACGTATAGGTTATTTGATCTATGAATCTGACTGAACTTAAAACCAAATCCCCTTCTGATCTTATTAAAATCTCAGAAGAGATGGGTCTGGAAAATTTATCTCGCGCGCCCAAAAAAGACATGATTTTTGCGATTTTAAAAGCGCATGCGCGTCGTGGTGAAGATATTTTCGGCCATGGTGTTTTAGAAATTTTACAAGATGGGTTTGGCTTTTTGCGCGCATCAGAAGAGTCTTATTTAGCAGGCCCTGATGACATCTATGTTTCGCCCAGCCAAATTCGTCGTTTCAACTTGCATACAGGGGATACTGTTACCGGTAAGATTCGCCCGCCGAAAGATGGCGAACGGTATTTTGCATTGTTAAAGGTGGATCAAATCAACTACGACGCGCCTGAAAATGCGAAAAACAAAGTATTATTTGAAAACTTAACCCCTCTTTTTGCATCAGAGCGCTTGGTGATAGAGCGTGGAAACGGTAGCACAGAAGATATTACTGCACGCGTTATTGAGTTGGCTGCGCCTATTGGTAAAGGGCAGCGTGGGTTGATTGTGTCGCCGCCCAAAGCGGGTAAGACGATGATGTTGCAACACATCGCCCAATCTATCGCACAAAATCATCCTGAATGTTATTTGATCGTATTGCTCATTGACGAGCGTCCTGAAGAAGTCACAGAAATGGAGCGCTCAGTGCGGGGCGAGGTGATCGCCAGCACCTTTGATGAGCCTGCAACACGTCATGTGCAAGTGGCTGAAATGGTTATCGAAAAAGCCAAGCGTTTAGTAGAACACAAACGAGATGTGGTGATTTTGCTTGATTCGATTACCCGTTTAGCGCGGGCTTATAACACGGTGATTCCCGCCAGCGGTAAGGTATTAACGGGGGGTGTGGATGCCAATGCGTTACAACGGCCTAAGCGTTTTTTTGGTGCGGCGCGCAATATTGAAGAGGGCGGTAGCTTAACGATCATTGCAACCGCGTTAGTAGATACGGGTTCAAAGATGGATGAAGTTATTTATGAAGAATTCAAAGGCACGGGTAACATGGAGTTACATTTAGATCGCCGCATTGCAGAAAAGCGTGTTTACCCTGCCATTAATATTAATCGTTCAGGCACTCGCCGCGAAGAGTTGTTAACGAAGCCAGATGAACTGCAGAAAATGTGGATTTTACGCAAGATTTTACATCCGATGGATGAGCTGGCAGCGATGGAATTTTTAATTGATCGTTTGCGTAGCACGAAGACGAATGAAGAATTTTTTGATGCGATGAAAAAATAACTTTAAATTAACATGCTGTTAAGCAATCTACATCGTATTTTTCTTGAGTTTATCTATACTTTAAATCAAACCTTAGAAATCAGGGGTTATTGTTATGGCGATGACTGATGACGAACGTCGAGAGTTTAAAGAGAAGCGAGAAGCTGCCAATCGTTGTATGGATGAGTGGGGGGCGCTACAGCAAGCACTCCCCAAAGATCAAGATGCGATCGATAACAAACTAAAAGAGTTTGAAGTGGCTTTTCGCGAATATGCGCTGGCGCATTTTATGCGAGCCGGTGATCCGGATAATGTCTATGCCGGCACGAAGTTTAAAAGGGGACAGGATCAGATGGCAGAAATCCAGAAAGATCCCGCGGTTTCAGCGGAGGATAAAGCGCTGGCAGCAATCATAAAAAAAGCGGCCGATGAAGCGCAGCAAGAAGCGCAGCAAAAATTAGCATCGAGTGGTAAAAATGTGCTGGCTGAAGGGGATGCAAAATTTGGGCTCGGTGTAGATGATAAAGGAGAAGCAAGCGTTTCAGTTGCAGGCGATGCCGCGACAAAAGCAGCGATCAAAGCCTATTTAGAGTACACATTTAAAGATACGCCGCCGGGTTTTTCTGTAGAAAAAAAACCGGGTGGGGGAGAAGTCTGGCGTATCCCTCAGGCAGTAGACAAAGCCTTCCTTGAAAAAATGAAACAAGACTTACCTGGCATCGCCAATGATCCTGGCTTCCAGCAATATCAACAAGACACTGCCAAGTTTAAATTGACCAAGCCCGTGCAAAAGGTTGTTGGGTGGCCATCAGATAAAAAAGTAGATAACTGGGTGAGAAAAGTGCAACAAGGCCAACCTGTTGGCGCGGCGGCGCCTGCTGCTCCAGCCCCGGCTGCTGCTCCAGCCCCTGCCCCGGGTGTGCCGCCACCTAGACCCGCGCTGTGAGGCGTCTTTGTTTAACTTTCATCTAAACGCTGCGCCCTTGGGGCTTTATATTCACTTTCCTTGGTGTGTGCGCAAATGCCCCTACTGTGATTTTAATTCGCATGAATCACAAGGTTCTTTTCCTGAGCGTGACTATGTTGCAGCATTAATACGTGATTTGCAGCAGGAGTTGGCGTTGGTGGAAGGGCGCATGATACACAGTATTTTTATGGGGGGTGGCACGCCCAGTTTGTTTTCACCTGAAGCCATTGCGCAACTGCTGGTGTTTATTCAATCGACGGGGCAGTGTGCGCCCGTGATGGAAATTACCTTAGAGGCGAATCCGGGCACGGTTGAGCTGGGGCGATTTTCTGGATTTTATCAAGCCGGTGTGAATCGTTTATCGCTCGGTGTGCAGAGTTTTCATGATAAGCAGTTGAAGTTATTGGGTAGAATTCACCATGGTGATGATGCCCGGCGCGCGATAGAGGCGGCGCAGCAAGCCGGGTTTGAAAATATTAATTTGGATATCATGCATGGTTTGCCAGCGCAAACCGTGAAAGAAGCGCTAGCAGATATACAAACGGCTTTACAATGGGGAGTGCCCCATTTTTCTTGGTATCAACTGACTATCGAACCCAACACATATTTTCATCGTTTTCCACCTGCGTTGCCGTCAGAGGCACTTTTAGGTGATATACAGACGCAAGGTCAAGCACTGATTGAGTCAAAAGGGCTAGTGCAATATGAAGTGTCTGCTTATAGTCGACCGCGACGTCAATGTCAGCATAATGTAAATTATTGGTTGTTTGGTGATTACCTGGGTATTGGTGCCGGTGCGCATGGAAAAATCACGACAAAAACAGGGGTAACGCGTTATTTAAAGCCTCGTCAACCCAAAGCGTATTTACAAAAACAATCGCAGGCACATTATCGTGCGCAAACGCAAACAGTCAGTGCAGAGGCGTTGCCTTTTGAGTTTATGCTGAATGCGCTGCGTTTGAAAAAACCTGTGACGGCGTCATTATTTGAAGCCAGAACGAGTTTGCCTTTTTCTGTTTTAGATAAACCATTGTTAATGGCAGAGCAAAAAGGATTAATCACGCGTTGTGAAGACAGCATCAATGTGACATCGTTAGGGTATCGCTTTTTAAATGATTTAGTGGCGTTGTTTATGGTGTAACGTGTGTTTTTCACGGAGGAGAAGATAATATGTTGTTATTATGGGCGATATTATTTTTAGTGCTAGCGGTTATTTTGGCTGTTGTGGCGTTTGGTGGCATTGCGATTGCGATTTCATTTTTCACAAAAGTATTATTTTTTCTGGCGTTAGTGTGTTTTTTAATTGGTTTAGTGTTAGTTGTCATCGAAAAAATTCAAGCACGCGAAAAGCATGGGTTACATCCGTAGGAAGAGAAAATGATATATCAAGACAAGCAATCCATTTAATAGTTTAGATAATGGTCATTGACTAAATTTAGATAATGGACTATATTCAAAAAAATTGATCTTGGTTAGAACGATGATGGATCCTCGCTTTGCTGCACATAATACGCACCTTGACGACGCAAAACGCTTTCAAGAACTCGATCCGCAATTGCGTCGTCTTAAAACGCAAACTTATATTCATCAACCTGCTTTACTTGCCGAGTTACCTCATAACATACCCGGTATCTACACATTGGGTGGGGGAAGACAAATTGGCAAAACAACCCTGATCAAACAGTGGATGGCGCAATTAATAAGTCAAAAAACAGATCCTACCTCTATTGCATTTTTTTCTGGTGAGCTCATAGACGATCATCATTCTCTGCTGCAACTTTTAAAAAACCAGCTGCTCACCATGCCAAATCAGTCATTGCGTTATATTTTGCTTGATGAAGTGACTTATATACGTGACTGGGATAAAGCCATTAAATACGCTGCTGACATGGGCTTACTAGATAATGTTGTCTTACTGTTAACCGGTTCAGATTTAACATTGATTCAAGAAGCACGATCACGATTTCCAGGTAGACGAGGGAAGGCAAGTATTGTGAACTTCCACCTTTACCCTTTATCCTTCCGCGAAGTCATTAAACTGAAACACAGCCGCTTAACTCACCCTAACATTGAACTTTTATTTTCTGAATTTCATAACTATCTTATTCATGGCGGTTTCTTAACAGCCATGAATGATTATGCATCAGAAGGTTGCATCCTAGAATCTACGCTCATGACATATGCAGATTGGATTCGGGGCGACATGATAAAACAAGGAAAACAAGAGCATTATTTGAAGGAAGTTTTATCCGCCATTATTAAACGTTATGGCAGCCAAATAACATGGAATGGTTTATCGCAAGATCTTTCTATTGATCATCCCCAAACCGTTGCTGATTATATTGCATTACTAGAGTCTATGGACGCTGTCTTTGTTCAAGCAGCATTACTCGAAGATAAACTCATTGCTGCGCCTAAAAAAGCACGAAAAGTGATGTTTGCAGATCCTTTCATTTTCCACGCCATTCGCGCCTGGTTACACCCCGCGAAAGATTTTTTCCAAACACAAATTACCAGCTTATTAAATGACCCCTTACGCACGTCACAACTTGTGGAGTGTTGCGCTGCTACACATTACAGACGATTTTATCCTACGTATTACATCAAAGCAGAAGGCGAAGTAGATATTGCTTACATAAACAAGCACCACTTTTGGCCCATTGAAGTTAAATGGACAGAACAATTACGCGAAAAAGATTTAAAACAAATTTTAAAATATTCGAGAGGTAAAATACTCACAAAAACTAAATCTATGGGCACAATACAAGGCATCCCTACACAACCATTGCCCTTGGCGTTGTGGGAACTTTAAGTATGTGTTAGCAGCTCATAAGTCAGTACGCCCGTTTTTTGCGAAATAATTTCAACGGGTAGCTCAGGGCCCCATAAAACTGCTTCATCGCCAATGCAAGCGTTGGGGGTGTTGCTTAAATCAACGGTGATCATGTCCATCGAAACGCGGCCAATGAGCGGCACAATCTGTCCATTTAAATAAACTGGGGTGCCGCTTGGGGCGTGGCGCGGGTAGCCATCCCCATAGCCTATGCCAATCACTCCCACAGGCATTGCCTGGGGGCAAGTGTAAGTGCTGCCATAGCCAATGGTGTCGCCTGCGGCGCAGTCGTGGCGCGCAATCAGGGGGGCTTTAAGGCGCATCACGGGCTTAAGCCCATGATCGGCTCCTGTTTTGCCTGCAAAAGGGGAGATGCCATAGATCATCAGGCCTGGGCGTATCCAATCGGCGTGTGTCGTTGGCCAGGCGAGTATCCCCGCCGAATTTGCCAAGGAGCGCGCACCGGGCCAAGCTTGTGTGATCTGTTGAAATAGGGTGATTTGTTGCGCTGTGGCAGGATGGGTTGGCTCATCCGCACAAGCAAAATGTGTCATGAGGGGAATAGGCTTTTGCACAGTGCGACATTGTTGTAACGCTTGCCAGGCAATGGGGGCGGTGTGTGGTGTGAAGCCTAAGCGGTGCATACCTGTGTCAAGCTTCAACCATACCGAAAGCGGTTGATGTAACGTCGTTTTTTGCAGTAGCTCAACTTGCCACATCGCGTGAATGACCCACTGAATATGGTTTTCAACCAGCAAAGGCAATTGGTCCGGTGTGAGATAACCAGAAAAAATAGTAATGGGGGTGCGAATGCCTGCCTCGCGCAAGCGTAGTGCTTCGTTGAGATGTGCAACGCCAAAGGCATCCGCGCGAGAAAGCGTATTGGCAATCGCAATATCACCATGGCCATAAGCATGGGCCTTGAGCATGACCATGATTTTGCTGTGGGGAGCAAGCTGTTGAATGCATTGAAAATTATGTTGAAGCGCAATGAGATCGATGTCTTTTTTTGCGTTACGTAACATAAAGTTAGTCGCTCATGTTGTAACGATTATCAAGAAAATTTTCAAAGCGTGTGAATTGACCCAGGAAGGTGAGTCTGAGTTTGCCAATAGGGCCATTACGTTGTTTTGCAATGATGATTTCAGCGCTGCCTTTGTCAGGGCTGTCTTCGTTATACACTTCGTCACGATAGATAAATAAAATCAAATCGGCGTCTTGTTCGATGGCGCCAGATTCACGCAAATCTGACATCACAGGTCTGCGGTCAGTGCGTTGTTCTAAGCTTCGGTTGAGCTGTGACAATGCAATAATGGGGACATTCAGTTCTTTAGAAATCGATTTTAAAGCGCGAGAAATTTCAGAAATTTCAGCAACGCGATTATCTTTTTTATAGCCAGGCACAGTCATCAATTGTAAGTAATCGATGACGATCAAGCCCAGTTGACCGTGTTCTTTCGCAATACGGCGTGCGCGTACACGTAATTCTGCAGGTGAGAGCGCGGGGGTGTCATCAATAAACATTTTAGCTTCAGATAAAACACTCACCGCAGAGCTGATGCGCGGCCAATCTTCATCATCCAGTTTGCCCGTGCGTAAACGGTGTTGATCAATGCGACCCAAAGAAGAAATCATCCGCATGGCCAATGCATCACCGGGCATTTCCAAGCTAAAAGTGAGGATGGGTTTTTGGCTTTTAATAGCAGCATGCTCTGCAATATTCATGGCAAAGGTGGTTTTACCCATGGAGGGGCGCGCAGCAATGATGATAAGGTCACCTTGCTGCAAACCGGAGGTCATGTTGTCTAAATCACTGTAACCTGTCGACAGACCTGTAATAGGTTGATTAGAGTGAAAAAGTGTATCAATGCGATCCGTTGCCCGCGCCAACAAGTGTTTGATGTTGATAGGGCCTGCGCCACGCAAGTGTTGTTCTGCAATGGCGAAAATTTTACTTTCAGCCGCGTCAATTAATTCTGTGCTATCGCGACCTTCAGGATGAAAGGCGCTGTTTGCAACGTCTTGTGCAACCGCAATAAGCTGTCGCATAAGAGAATGCTCGCGCACGATATTGGCGTAGGCTTTAATGTTTGCGGCGCTAGGGGTGTTTTTAGACAACTCAAATAAATAAAGTTCGCCGCCTAAATTATCAAGTTCATTTATTTTTTTTAAGGCTTCAGCCAGTGTGATGACATCAAAAGGGGAGTCTTTGTTAGCAAGTTCTTCCATCGCGCGGAAGATGATGCGATGGTTGTGACGATAAAAATCTTTTTCGCGCACAATTTCATACACCGTATCCCAAGCTGCATTATCCAGCATGAGGCCGCCAATCACCGATTGCTCTGCTTCTAAAGAGTGAGGCGGGAGCTTCAGTAAGTCTTCTTTTGTTTGGCGGGGTGTACTAAGAGAGAGTTCATTCATGAACAAAGTTCTTTAAACGGTACTGTGTAGAGGTAGTGTATAACTGCGATGGGAAATAAGTAAGGTGTAATAATAGCTGTTTTTTATTTCTTCAAGATGGATTGCTTCGCTGCGCTCGCAATGACGGCCCGGAGGGGGAAAGCAGAGCATTGCGAGCGCAGCGAAGCAATCCATAGATAAGAAATACCCATCACGACGCTTGAGTTGACGCCATTAGGGGAGCTATTACGATTATTTATTGCTCGGAAACAATCACTAACTTCAAGGAGGTGGTGACATCTGTGTGTAAAATCACTTCGATGTCGAATTCTCCTAAATGACGGATAGGGCCCATCGGCAATTGAATCGCATTTTTTTCAACTTGGATGCCTGCTTTGGCTAATGCAGCACTGATGTCGCGAATAGCGATAGAGCCGAAAAGCTTGCCTTCTTCACCTGCTTTGGCGGGGAGCGTTAAGGTGAGTGCCATGATGGCTTCTGCTTGTGCTTGCGCTTGGCGGAGCAATTCAACGGCGGCTTGTTCTAGCTCAGCGCGTTTGGCTTGGAATTCAGCGAGGTTTTCGCTGGTGGCAGGGATGGCTTTGCGTTTAGGGTAAAGAAAGTTGCGCGCATAACCGGGTTTGACTGAAACTTGTTCGCCTAAATCACCTAGGTTGCGAATTTTTTCTAATAAAATAACGTTCATTTGTGCCTCAAGCATTAACTGAAATTCAGGATTGTGTGTGGTTTTTTAAGTAAGCCCGCAAATTGTAAAACGTATCTAACAAGCCAACAATGATAAAAATTAAACAAAGGTACGGTAAAGCCAGCAATAATAAAGCATAAAAAGTGATAAGCCAAGCCCATTGGCGGCGACTTTTAAAGACAAAGTCGTGAAATAAGCTGATCCCTGAAAAAAGGAAGGGGACGGTGGTGATGGGTAACAAATCTTTGGCAAACCCGAAGTGAAGCCAGGGTAAAATGCAGATCGCAATGGTGAGAAAAGCCATGCGACGTGAGATATGAAGGGACGTTAACTCTCGCCTTAATCCCCCTGGATTATAAAGGCTGGCTTGCATATAGCGTGCAACAATCAGATTAAACGTTACCATGATAAGCGTGAGGGCCGCTTGAATACCCGTGGCATATTGCGCTGTGCTTTGTGCAAGTGCTTGGCTCGTGTGGTGTGCCACTTCTGCGCCCGTTAGGTTGTTTAAAGAAATAAATAATTGTTCTAAATGGGCGGCCCACCAGGGTGTAATAGCAGGGTAAAGGAGGTGAACGCCCACTACTGCGGCTAATCCTAGGTAAGTCAACCCTTCTATGAGTTGGCTCCAAGAAGAAGCCCTGTGACGCAAATAACAGGCAGCTAAGAAGGTGAGGAAATTATTGCAAAACGTGTCGTAGAGAAAATAGCCCAGCCCCACACTGCCTGCGCTAAAGTAGACTAAGTCGGCCAGTGTTAAGCCTAAAAAGAGGAGAAAACCTTCTTTGGGGCCACGACGCAACGTCACCAAACCCATGATGGCAGCACCCAGCCAACCTAAGAAAGGGATTAAGGCAAATAGCATGGCAAGGAAAAAAGCTTGTCGCCTGCCTTTCATGGCGTATTGCGCGATTGGACGCATAGCGCTTAAAACTCAAAACCACGCAGGGCGGCGTTAAGTCACCCTGGCGTGGTGGGGGAAAGAAATTAGTGACGATCGCAGTAAGGCAACAAAGCCAGTTCGCGTGCACGCTTAATGGCCGTGGAAAGCATACGTTGATATTTTGCTTTTACGCCCGTAATGCGGCTGGGGACGATCTTGCCTGTTTCGGAAAGATAGTTTTTTAACATGTTTAAATCTTTGTAATCGATTTGATCAGCGCCTTCGGAGCTGAAACGGCAGGCTTTTTTGCGTGAATGATAACGTGACATAACAATTCCTCTTTAATTAAGCAGCATCTTCGCTGGGTTGATTTTCTTCGGTGCGCTCATTGTCTTGACGGGCCTCTTTAGGTTTAAGCAAAGGCGAAGGCGCTGTGATGGCGCTGGCAGTGCGCATAATCATGTGGCGAATGACGGCATCATTAAAGCGGAAGGTATGGTCAAGCTCTTTGATAGTGGCTTCGTCGACTTCAATGTTCATTAAGACGTAATGTGCTTTATGTACTTTGTTAATAGGGTAAGCCAAAGGTCTGCGGCCCCAATCTTCTAGGCGATGGATTTTGCCGTGCGTGGCTTTGAGGGTGTTTGTGTAGCGCTCGATCATGCTAGGCACTTGCTCGCTGCGATCGGGATGTACTAGAAATACAACTTCGTAATGTCTCATAAGAGGTTCCTTGTGGAAAATGCCCGCCGTCTATGACGGTCGAGCAAGGATGTGTTAAATTAGCCAACTTCTAACCAACGCGCAATTCTACAGCAAAACCTTATGGCAGGAAATACTTTTGGCAAGCTTTTCAGCGTGACCACCTTTGGAGAAAGTCATGGGGTGGCATTGGGTGGTGTGGTGGAGGGGTGTCCCCCTGGCTTGCCTCTAGAGGAGGCGGATATTCAGCAAAAATTGGCGAGGCGCAGACCAGGGCAGTCACGCTATACGTCGCAGCGCAAAGAGTTAGATCAAATTCAAATTTTATCAGGCGTATTTGAGGGGGTTACAACGGGCACGCCGATTGGTTTTTTGATACATAACACAGATGCGCACAGTCAAGATTATGAAAAAATAAAATCAGTATTTCGTCCGGGTCATGCAGATTATACCTATCAAAAAAAATATGGCGTTCGCGATTATCGTGGCGGTGGGCGCGCTTCTGCGCGTGAAACGGTGGCGCGTGTGGCGGCAGGCGCTATTGCGCAACATTATTTAAAAACACAATGGGACATTGAAATTCGTGCCTGTGTGACGCAAATAGGGGCGTTGTTGTTGCCTATTTTCAGTTGGGACAGTGTGAATGATAACCCGTTTTTTTGCGCAGACAGGCATAAAGTGCCAGAGATTGAAGTGTTGATTCAATCGCTGTTGCGTGAAGGTGATTCTGTCGGCGCAAAAATTTATGTTGAAGCGCTGAACGTGCCTGCCGGTTTAGGTGATCCTGTGTTTGATAAGTTAGAGGCGGTGATTGCACAAGCGATGATGAGTATTCCTGCTGTCAAAGCGACAGGTGTGGGTGATGGATTTGCGTGTGTGGCGCAACGGGGCAGTGAATACCGTGATGAGTTGACGCCCACAGGCTTTTTAAGCAACCGCGCGGGTGGTATGTTAGGCGGGATTTCAACGGGGCAAGCTATCACAGCAGAAGTGGCTTTTAAACCCACGTCGAGTATTCGCGTGCCAGGCAAAACAGTGACGGTAGAGAATGAAGCGGCAGAAATTGTAACAACAGGGCGGCATGATCCGTGTGTGGGCTTGCGTGCCGTGCCCATTGTAGAAGCGATGTTAGCATTAGTATTAGCAGATTTTATTTTACGTTGGAGAGCATATGTCTAGAGCGTTTGATGTGGCGGTCGTGGGTGCAACTGGTGCGGTGGGTGAAACTATTTTGGAAATTTTAGCAGAAAGAAGTTTTCCTATTCGCAAATTATATCCGCTTGCTAGCAAACGCTCGATGGGGAATACCTTACTTTTTAAAAACAAACCTTATTACGTGCAAGATTTAGATGAGTTTGATTTTAGCCAAGCGCAAAT